>Ga0126378_10004645_pt1 | contig 10529 bp, 9 predicted proteins | sample PanSoiMetPlot_23_FD_92587 | JGI IMG/M metagenome (GOLD analysis project Ga0126378, IMG submission 92587) | Tropical forest soil microbial communities from Panama - MetaG Plot_23 | ecosystem: Environmental > Terrestrial > Soil > Tropical forest > Bulk soil | place: Panama | collected 2016-02-17
CTGCGGGTGCCGTCGTTGATGGTTCGACTGTTAACCGTGCCACCACACGCGGCTTGAATGCCCGCAAAGCACTTGAGGCGTTCGACGCGTATCCGCTTTTCACTGCGATTGGCGATGCGATTGAAACCGGACCCACAGGGAACAACCTGCGGGATCTGAGAATTCTGTTAGCTGATTGATGGTGAACGACAAAAGGACCTATGCAGTCAAAATCGCACAGGTCCCTCGTTTCGCTCAAAGCGACAAGCAGACAGCAATTATGCAGTCTTCTGCATGCTTGCCATCGCTTCGTCCATGCTCCGCTTCATCTCGTCGGCGGACATCTCCTTCACGTGAGTGGCAATCGACCACTTATGGCCGAACGGATCACGGAGCTTGCCATAGCGATCACCCCAAAACTGGTCGGAGACGGGCATTTCTACTTTCGCGCCCGCCTTCACGGCGCGGTCAAACGCCTGGTCCACATTGTCGACATAGATGTGCAACCCCATGCTGGTGCTCCCGCCCGACTCAGGAGCGACCGCTCCGAACTCGGGGAATTCGTCGGCGAGCATGACGATTGAGTCTCCAATCTTCAGTTCAGCGTGCATCACCTTGCCATCAGGACCTTTCATGACCCCACGTTCCTGCGCCCCGAACGCCTGTTTGTAGAATTCGATCGCGCGCACGGCATCGCGCACCGTGAAATATGGAGTTAGCGTGTGGTAGCCCTCAGGGATTGGTTTTACTGCCATAAAGCCTCCATAGGAGAGAATTTTCGAGCAGTTTACACCGAGCCTACCCGGTCATTGTCAATAGAGGATTAAACGGAGGAGTGCTGCGTCCCGTTTCTCATTCGCCTGCGTATATATTTCTGTGGGATTTATCTTGCGCAGGAGTGGAAGAATGGGAAATCGATATTCGATTAGACGAGCGCGTGCTGTAATCTTCGCAATGGCGGTGCTGAGCGGGCAGTCGATGTTTGCCCAAGCGTCCATTCGACGTCTCGACGGGAGCACCATCACGTCTGCTGAAATCGACCGGTCGGTTGCCGAGTTGATGAAGGCGGCAGAGGTGACCGGAGCAGGCATCGCGATCTTCAACCACGGCGAAATCGCATATTTGAAGGCCTACGGTTTCCGCGACAAAGAAAAGAACCTGCCCCTGACTGTGGATTCGATCATGTCGGGTGCCTCGTTTTCAAAAGTGGCCTTCGCATATGTGGTGATGAAATTCGTCGACGACGGTAAGGTCGACCTTGACAAGCCAATTTATCAATATCTGCCAAAGCCGTTGCCTGAATATCCCAGATATGCGGATCTGGCGAGCGATCCGCGCTACAAACAAATCACCTCACGGATGTTATTGAGTCACACCAGCGGGTTTGCCAATTGGCGCTGGCTGGAAGATGACCACAAATTGAAAATCCATTTCGATCCGGGATCGCGATTTGCGTACTCAGGAGAGGGGATTGATCTGCTGCAAGTCGCCATTGAAGAGATCACGCACAAGCCCTTGGCCGAGTTGATGCAGGAGCGAGTATTCACGCCAGTGGGCATGACGCGAACCAGCATGATTTGGGAGGATCGTTTCACAAACGACTTTGCTAACGGCTACGACGAGTACGGGAGATCGCTAGGGCGCAAGTCCTGGAAGAATGGCGATGCCGCAGGTTCCATAATGACGACGCCCCACGATTTTGCGTTGTTCGTTCAGGCTGTGATGGAAGGCAAGGGTCTAAAGGCAAGCACGCGGGACCTGATGCTGAGTCCTCAGATTCAAATCAACTCCAAGCACGAGTTCCCATCCCTGAATGCAGAGACAACCGATCAGAACAAATCGATTCACCTGAGCTATGGACTGGCGTGGGGCATCTACTGGACGCCTTACGGGAAGGTGTTCTTCAAAGAAGGGCACGATGATGGCTGGAGAAACTACACGGCCTGTTTCGACAAACAGAAGACCGGCATCGCCATCATGACCAATAGCAGCAACGGCGAAGGCATCTTTAAATACCTGCTCGAAACTTTGCTGAAGGACACGTTCACTCCGATTGAATGGGAGGGCTACACACCATACGACAAGCTTCCCCTGAGAGCGCCTTTGAAGCAGCACAAGCAGGTCACGATCGACACAAAACTTCTCGATCGTTATGCGGGGCGTTATGTCTTTCCGCCCAACGTCGTGCTAGTGATCCGGCGCGAAGGAGATCATCTTTCCGTACAAGAAAATGATGAGCCCAAGCAGGATCTGCTCCCAGAAAGCAAGACAGATTTCTTCTCTACCGTCGCGGACGATGTTTATACGTTCGTCAGCGACAAAAAAGGACATGTCAGCGCAATGGTCTTGCACACTGGCGGAGAGAACCTAGAGATCAAACGGTCTGAATAAGTACGGAGGGTGTGATCGTGTGAACGGGTGCGTGCTGGCTATTGCGGTTTAGAAATCATTAGAGTGCAAGGGTCCTCGTGTGCAATTGTCGTGTCAATCGACGCGAAGAATCCCGTGCCCGCGGCAGCTGTTCTAGATCGATCTAGGAATTGCTGTGTGCCATTCCGCTTTGTCATCCTGATGGCGCCGTTTTTTGGCGCCGGAGGACCTATGCAACTCTGCTTGCAGTGCTCATGCTGCCGGGACTGCATAGGTCCTCCGGCCTGCAAAAACGCAGACCATCAGGATGACACGGCGGTAGATCGCCTTAGGTAGGGAATGCTTCGACTTCGTCGGGGTTCCGCTTCCCTGGCTCCGACTCTGCTCTGGATGACACGGTTCTGGGTGACATAGAAGATGATGCCCCCAGCTACTAAACCTCTCTAAAAGAAACGCGTTATACCTTCTTCAAGCACTACGACGCGATCCCTGACTCCTGCGGCGCTGGCTTCATGATCCAGCAGTTGTAGTGGTTCGTCGACGGGTTCATGCGACAGGCGGAAGGTGCCGTAGTGCATGGGAACCATCCAGCGAGACTTTAGATCCAGAAAGGCCTTCGTCGCGTCCGCTGGGTTCGCATGCACGTTGCGGAATTGCGGAGGATTGTAGGCGCCGATCGGGAGCAGAGCGAGTTCGGGTGAGAGACGCCGTCCGATTTCGCTGAAGCCAGAGAAATAGGCAGTATCGCCTGCGTGGTAGACAGAGTGCTTGCCGGTCTTCAGAACAAAGCCTCCATAGCCACGATGCGAGTCTTTCAGAATGCGCGCGCCCCAGTGACGCGACGGCACATGCGTTACGGTCAGATTTCCTAGCCGCGAATGCTTCCACCAGTCGAGTTCGACAATTTCCGAGAACCCAAGATCGGAGACGAGATCGGAAACGTGCGTTGGAATGATGATCGATGGAGCAACACCGCGCGTCCGCAGAGTGTTTTGCACGATCGCACGCAATGACGGCCGATGCAGGTGATCGAAGTGTGCATGCGAGACGAGCACAAGATCAATCGGCGGCAAATCAGCAACGCGCAATCCCGGACGGCGGAGGCGCTTCAGCACAAACAACCACCGTGCAAAATTAGGATCAATAACTACACTCTTTCCGCCGATTTGTACGAAGAAGCTTGCGTGTCCGATAAAGGTCACACCAAGTTCTCCGTTTGTAGCGAGACGCGGTTTGTAGGTCCGACCAAATCGCCGAGTCACTGCCGAGTGACGCACTAAACGGCTGAACTGCGTAGCGCGCTTGCGAAGGGCCGGATTGCGAAGAGTCTGTTTGATCATCCTGCTACAGAGTCGGGAATCGGAGTGGGCTTAACGCTTTCATGTTAGTGCTGATCTCAGGCACCGCAAAGTTATCACTACGATGCCCAAATTCCGTCTAGAGTGGATCTCTGATCCCAGAATTTTAGATGAATTTCGAGTTTGGTACGCTCCCTTTTACTTTTCTTGACAGTACGGCAGTAACTTCTGCGTCGTGAGATCAAGACCAGCAACAACTTACGCGCATACTAGCGGTATCGCAAGCAACGACAAAAACCGCCAGCTAAGAAGCTGGCGGTTTTCCTTTCTTAGCTTGCTGCGGCTAGTTCTACTGAGGCTCGGTGTTAGTGACCCACCGCGAACGCGGAATCTCGCGATGTCCTTCATCGTCGTAGAAGAATTTCATCGGATGATCGGACTGCGCGTTCGGGACCGGGCGATCGTTAATGGAACTGAAGCGAGGCGCATCGAACGAAACCGGTAGAGGGTTTTTCGTTGTATACATCGATTCGGCGTAGGTCGTGCCGCTTGAGGGCAGCGCGCCCGCAAAAACCCCGAACGGATTGCCGTTGGAGTAGGAGACTCCGATGTAGTCGGCGACCATCGGGCCATTGTCGGAGACAGGAAGCCAACTGACCTTCATCGGACCCGCGATCTTTGCTCCCGCAGTCCAGGTCGCTCCCCCATCCGTCGAGGTCGTGAAGCCGATATCCAGTTGGCAGGTGCTCAGGCTGCAGTTCGTGTTGGGATAGTAGTAATAGACGATGGTAAGGTGCCCGTTCGGACCGGATGTTGCGGGATCTGCACCGATACCAGGCAGGAAGTGATCCACCGTGCTCGTCGTCGCATCGATTGGGATGCGAGTGACAGCGCTCCAGGTTTTGCCGTCGGCAGAACTGCTTAGCACAATATCGTTCTCGGCGCAGTTCTTGCGGAAACGGCAATCCGACCAGGCGACGTAGACGTTGCCTGCGCCATCGATCGTAGCGGTCGGCAAATCCAAATTGCGAAGGCCCGCCGCTTCTGCATGAAAGTCGATCGCAGCAATCTGCTGACTCCGTCCCCAGCTGACGCCACCATTCGTTGAACTGAAGACATCAATACCGCCGCCCTGAAACGGAACGATCACGGTGCCATTGGGTTGTACGAGTGGTTCGCCACCGAGTCCACCGGCGTGATCAGCCGACGCGAGTCCTGGTCCCCAAGTTAGTCCACCGTCTTTGGAAACGCTCATCAGAACATCGCCCGTACCAAAAGCCTGGTCCCACTCCGTGTAGCAATTTCCATAAAACGGGCTGGTCGGCGTGTTGTCGCACACAGTCCAGTTCTTGTCGTCCAGGTGCGTTTTGTCGATGAGGACCGGGTTGCTCCAGTGCAGGCCATCCGCAGAGCGGCTAACAGCAACGTCTCCGATCAGCGAGCAGCAATTCAAGCCTGCCAGGGGCAGGGTAGAGATCATCCAGACGCCGTGCTTCGCATCGTACGCCACGGAAGGATCCGCCGCTGCGCCGTAGTGGCCATTCTTGAAGTTCACGGTCAGGCCAGGGAGATTGCCGTAGTGCCAGGTCTTTCCCCCATCTGTAGATGTAGAAAAGCCGATATCGCCGCTGCCCCATCCGACAGTGCCGGGACGACGGGCAACGTGAAACGCGGTCACAATGGTATTACCCCATGCGAACATCGACGGCTCGACTTCCGTTTTGTGGTCGCTGTCGGAGTTGGTGAGGTTGTCGACGCTGATGCGCACGGGAGTATTTTGGGCGGATGCGGGCACAACCAACGCCAGCCACAGGGCCAGCACAGTGGATAGAGCCAAGAATCGGCCTCCAGAAAATGCTCGTACATGATGTGTCATCTGAAATTTCCTTGCCGTTGGGAGATTCAATCGGTTGCAGGGGGATGTTCCACAGAATCGAAGATCGAAAGCATCCCGCGCACTATACCGCAAGGCTGCGAGAGTGTCGATGTGAAGAAGTTTTCACAGTGGCTGATCGAGTCCGGAATTTGTCGTGCAAATTCGAGGCTATTGCTTGACCTGTATCGTTCACGTCATATCTAATCCGAAAGCACCTTGATAGCGGCGGAAAAGGAGAAGTCCGAATGCGCGTTGCGTTTCTGGGGTTGGGAATTATGGGCCAGGCGATGGCAACGAATCTGGCGAAGGCCGGCCATGAGGTTACGGTGTGGAACCGCACACCGGGAAAGATGGTGGAGGGCGCGGCGATTGCGCCCACTCCAGCAGCGGCGGCACAAGGCGCGGATGCGGTGTGGCTCTGCGTGTCGGACACCGATGCCGTGGAAGAAGTGATTTTCGGCAAAGACGGCGCGGAGTCGTCGTTGGCAGAGGGTGCCATTATCGCGGATTCGAGCACGATTTCTCCTTCAGCGACGCTGAGATTTGCCGAGCGCGTCGGCGCCAAGGGTGTAGCGTGGGTGGACGCGCCGATGACCGGATCGAAGATCGGAGCACGAGACGGCACCCTGGTGTTTATTGTTGGGGGCGCGGAAGAACATATAGAGCGGCTCAAGCCCTTGTTTGCGGCGATGGGAAAGAAGATCTTCCGCATGGGAGAAACAGGCAAGGGGCAGGCGACAAAGCTTTCGATGAATCTGCAGATTGCGATGATCTATGAGGGCTTTGCCGAAGCCCTGACCTTGGCGACCAAGCTAGGTGTAGATACGCAACAATTGGTTTCGCTGATTGAGGCAACGATGGTGCGCTCCGGCGTGGTGGAATACAAAGCGCCGTTCATCTTGCAACGCGATTTCACCCCGAACTTCCCGCTGCGGTTAATGCATAAGGACATTCGCCTCACACTGGAAGCCGCGAAAGAAGCACGAGTCAAGCTGCCCGGACTGGAGACAGTCGAGGAAGTTTACGAGATGGCAACCGAGGACGGGAATAAGGATCTGGACTACGCAGCCACGTTGACGCTCCTCGAAAAGTGGGCTGGCATTCAAGTCAAAGGGAAAGCTGCTTAGGCGATACCGTCAGTCTGCAAGCACTCTCGCGAAGATATCCCGATCGACATTTCCTCCGGTGAGCACGATTCCGACGCGCTTACCATTGAGAGCACTTTTCTCTTTCAGCGCAGCGGCGAAACCTGCCGCACCGGCTCCTTCTGCCACATTATGCGTGTCGGTGAAGATCGTCCTCATAGCTTGTCGAATGTTTTCTTCGCTCACCTGAATGACTCGTTCCACGTTCTCGAGGACGATGGCGAGCGAAGCATCGTCCGGCACCCGGCAGGCCATTCCGTCCGCAAGCAATGTAGTGACCGGAGCTGCGATCTTCCTGCCTGCTTCGAACGAGAGCGCGTAAGCAGGCGCGCCCTCAGCGACAACACCTACGATCTTTGTGCGCAGATTGAGCGCATTGCGAACCGCCGCACACGAACAGATGCCCGAGCCCTGACCGATGGGCACGTAGACGATGTCTACGTCCTTGACGGCAGAAAAGAATTCCAACCAGTAGGTGGCAACTCCTTTCACGATGTTGGGATGGTAAGACGGAACGAAATGCCATCCGCGCTCGGCAGCAAGTGTCTGTGCATGCTCCTTGGATTCCTGGAAGTCTTCGCCATATTCGATCAGCCTTCCGCCCTGTGCTCGCATGGCGGCATTCTTTTCGGTGCTGTTCCCCTGTGGAACCACGATAAAGGCCGGGACTCCGAACCTGCGCGCAGCAAGCGCCACCGACTGGCCGTGATTACCGCGAGTGGCTGTCACTAACCCGGTGATGTTGTTGTTCTGCTTGAACGATTCCGCTGCGTAGACAACCGCGGTCCTGGCCTTAAATGCCCCGATTGGCGTGTGGTTCTCGTGTTTCACCCACAACTCGGTACCGAGTCGTTCGCTCAGAAGCGGCCAGACCATCTGCGGAGTGGGCGGCATCAGCGAATACACGAGTTCCTGGGCAGCTCTGATTTCTTCGAGCGTGGGCAAAGACATCACATCCGTCAGTAGTTCGGCCATATTCCCTCAAAATTACCAGACTTTGATTCCCGACAGATCGGCGAGACTCAACAAAAGTAGGGAGGCACTTGCTTGCCGCAGAACAAACCAAAAGTGTTCCTTTCCGTTACCCCCGTAATGCCTTTAAACAGGCCTATTACACAAGTATTACAGATGGTCGCGGAAATCCCCTGATAGCTTAGGAACTGGTTTTCTACTTCGAAGACTTCCAGAATGGGGACCCTCGCTTGGACATGCAACTACAAGATCTCGAAAAGGCTCAATCAGCCAAGAACGAAGTCAACTGGATTACGGCCATCTTCATGGCGCTCTTTCATGTCGGGGCCGTGGCCGCGCTGTTCTTCTTCACCTGGAAGGCGCTATTCGTAGCCATCTTCCTGTGGTGGGTTGCGGGCAGCCTTGGGATCGGCATGGCCTATCACAGGTTGTTGACCCATCGAGGCTACAAAACGCACAAGTGGGTGGAGTATTTCCTGACCTTCTGCGCCACCCTGGCGCTCGAGGGTGGCCCGATTTTCTGGGTGGCCACTCATCGCATTCATCACCAGTATTCGGATCAGGAAGGCGATCCGCACTCGCCTATCGACGGCAAGTGGTGGGCGCACATGGGATGGATTCTCATGGGCAGGTCGATGCACCACGACTCGACGACCCTTGCCCGCTACGTCCCTGATCTCGCTAAAGATAAGGTCCACGTGTGGATGACGAAATATCACTACGTTCCGCAGATTATCCTCGGGATTGCGCTGTTCGCGATCGGCGGCTGGTCGTGGCTGCTTTGGGGCACATTCTTCCGCACGGTATTCTTGCTGCATTGCACGTGGCTGGTGAATTCCGCTACGCATTCCTGGGGAACGAGGCGGTTCGCGACGCGCGATCTTTCGACAAACAGCTTATGGGTTGCTTTGCTTACGTTCGGCGAGGGATGGCACAACAACCACCACGCCCATCCGACGTCGGCTGCCCACGGCTTGAAGTGGTATGAAATCGATACCAACTGGTACGGCATCTGGATTCTGCAGAAGCTGGGTCTGGTTTGGGACGTCAAGCGCGTGAGATTGTCCGAGATCCAGCAGGGATTGGTGGCAGCACCGAATGGAAAATTGATCGCGCCGAGCGCTGAGGAATCCTGGGCGACATCTGGCGACTAAGCAACAATTTTTCGACACAGCCCCGGTCATGGCCGGGGCTCTTTCATGCGCCTCACGCAAACCATTTCTCACCCCTGTCGCCATCCTCAATGCGCCGGCTGAAACTGGTTCACCCTAGACCATTCTAGGTTTTGATGTAGTCCACCGCGGTGTCATCCTGATGGCCTGCGTTTTTTGCGCCACAAAACGGCGCCATCAGCATGACAAAGCGGAATGGTATATACAGCAATTCCTAAATCGATCTAGTCGCAGCGGCATCAACGCATTAGCGGATCGGCCCGTGTTCACAGCTAGCTTGAGAAGCGCGGTAGAATCACACCCAAAGCACTTATGCGCATCTCGAGCCGTCGCGGGACGATCGTCTTCTTCCTCTGTCTGGGCATCGGCCTGGTTGCGCTGGCCGTCGCCCTCAACGTGGGATGGATCATCCTGAACTGGCGCGAGGGGGTACTACTTTTCTTCGGGATCATCTTCTTTGCTCTCCTCATTGCCGGCATGGTGGTAAACACAATCTTTCTGGTTCGGGAATTGCGCCGGAGTGAGCAGCACGACAGTTTTATCAATGCTGTGACCCACGAACTGAAAACTCCCATCGCGTCGATGCGACTGCATCTGGAAACGCTGCAACGGCGCGAGTTGACCGAGGGAAAGAAGCAGGAGTTTTACCGGGTCATGTTGAGTGACGCTGATCGCCTGACCGAAACCGTAGAACAGGTACTACGCGCGGGACGCGCGGGTGATAGGAAAGCAGGAAAAGAGAAAGCCGCTGTCGATTTCGGCAAGCTGGTTCGCGAATGCATGGAGGCAATCCGCACGAGATATCACCTGCAGCCTGAAGCATTGCGATATGAAGAGGCGTTGAGCAACGGAAACGGCCTGCATGTGAGAGGCAGCGCGGAAGACCTGCGGACTGCGGTATCCAATGTTCTCGACAATGCCGTCAAGTATTCAGGGGAGCAGGTGGACGTGCGGGTGCGCCTGGAGACAGCCGACTCTCGAAAGGTTGTTTTGACCGTCCGCGACCGTGGAGTAGGCATCGCTGCCGATGATCTCAAGAGAATCTTCAAGCGTTTCCACCGGTTGACTCCGCGATCGCTGGCGCATGTAAAGGGAACGGGATTGGGACTCTTCATCGTGAAATCGATTGCCAAGAAGCATGGCGGAACGGCGTTTGCTCTGAGCGAAGGCGAAGGACAGGGCACGACGCTAGTGATCGAACTGCCGAAGCTGGAAACGCCGGCCGCCGACGGCGTGAGGTCCGAAGCGTGAGCCGCGTCCTGGTGGTGGAAGATGAGGCTCATCTGGCGCAAGGGTTGCGGTTCAACCTCGAAGCCGAAGGCTATCAGGCTGAAGTTGTTGGTGATGGCGAAGCAGCCACCGAGAAGATCCTGGCCCGGAAAGAAAAATTCGATCTCGTTGTGCTCGATATTATGCTTCCCGGAAAAGACGGCTTCAGTGTCGTTTCGGAGTTGCGGGCAGCAAGGAATTACGTACCTGTGCTCATGCTGACTGCTCGTGGACGCCCGGAAGATGTGCTCAAAGGCTTTGCTTCAGGAGCGGACGATTATCTGGCGAAGCCGTTCGATCTGTCGATTCTGCTCGCCCGCCTGCAAGGCTTATTGCGTCGGAGCGAGTGGATGAGCGGGGGCCATGCCAGCCAGTCGCAGAACGATGGCCACGAGGTCGGGGACTTTCAGCAGTTTTCTTTCTCCGGCAAGACGATTGATTTCGGAGC
>Ga0126378_10004646_pt1 | contig 10528 bp, 6 predicted proteins | sample PanSoiMetPlot_23_FD_92587 | JGI IMG/M metagenome (GOLD analysis project Ga0126378, IMG submission 92587) | Tropical forest soil microbial communities from Panama - MetaG Plot_23 | ecosystem: Environmental > Terrestrial > Soil > Tropical forest > Bulk soil | place: Panama | collected 2016-02-17
CAGTACGCGGGCCTGTACTGTATGGCCGGCGACAGCGGCACCTCGTTCAAGACCAGCCCGGCCATAGGCAAGTGTCTGGCCGAGCTGATCACCGAAGGCCGGGCTTCGACCGTCGACCTGACGCCCTTCCGGGCCGCGCGCTTCGCGGAGGCCAAGTTGTGGCGGGACGAGTTCGACTACGGCCTGGAGCGCGCCACCATCTCCCGCTAGTGCGTATGTCGGGTAGTGATCGCGGCGTCACCTTCGTGGAGCGCCCGCTTCGCTCGCACACTCCTCATCGTCCTTCCCGTGAGGCTGCCGAGTGCGACGCTTGCGCAGCATTTCAGGTCAAGACGTGCTAGATAGTCCGCTAAGGTGATAACCCAGAGCTCAAGCGGAGGAGATGTTCGGTGGACATCTGCGTCGTGGGAGCTGGTGTTGTTGGATCGGCAGTGGCCTACCCGCTCGCCGAGGCTGGCGTGCGCGTGAGGGTCCACGAGACGGCCGATCGCCTCGGGGCTGGCGCCACCGGGCGGAGCTTGGCTGAACCAATGCGAATGACATGCCGCCACGCTCCCTATCACGCCCGGAACATCGGAGGCATGCGTGTCGGGCTACGCGGGAATGGCTCACATCCGAGCAACTCACGCGCTCGAGCCAGAAATCGATCTCGCTGCCGCGCCTCGTTGACAGCCAAACCCCCTTCTATAGACCCGTGGCGGTGTTGTCTGCGCCGGTGGCGGCGAGCAACTGCTGAGCAACTGGCGGTCCAGCGTACTGACTCGTGACGGCAGCCACGTACCCGGGCCAGTCACCTCGCGGGGGCCGAGCCAGACCCCAATAACCCAGCCCTGAATTCGGCCGCCTTCGAGTGTGGCTTGGCGGAGGCGGCGCCGACCGAGCGGGTCGGCATGACCGTCGGCGCCAGATACGCGAAGACCGGTCTGCTGGTGATTCTGCGCCTGCTGGCGCTCCTCCGCCGCTGACATAGACTTTGGCGCCCGCCGCCCCATGCGCGGCCCAGCATCAGATTTTGAAACAATTCACTATGCCGTACACCGCCGATCCGCGCATTGATGCCTACATCGCCACGCTTCCCGAATGGCAGCAGGCCGTCTGCGCTGAAGTCCGCGAGCTGGTACACGCGGCCGACCCACAGGTGATCGAAACGATAAAGCGCACCAGGTATCCGTACTTCGTGCTCGACGGCAACATCTGCGCGTTACTGGCCGCGCAGGATCACGTCAACATATTTCTCTACGACGGCGCCATCGTGCCCGATCCTGAGGGAATCATCACTGCTGGCCACGACAACAAGACCGCCCGTACCGTGGCTATCCGCCAGGGCGAAACGATCAATCGCCGCGCCCTGAGTGCGATGTTCGAGCAGATCATTGCCAACAACCGTGCCGGCGGCTGGCGCAGGTTGAAGAGCCAGCGTTAGGCGTTGCGCCGCCAAAGCCGACGTCCTCGATCAGCAGCCAGCAACCTGACCGCGGAGAGGCAACCAGACCCCCGAGTGCAGCCTGGCGCTCACGGATGTGGATCAGGACGGCCCGCGCATGGATAAGGTCGAAACTTGCCGGCTCGAGTGTGTCCCTTGTCACGTCGTGACGGATCACCGCCAGGTTGCCACGGCCGTGTCCGTCCAAAAACCGCGGGTCGAGGTCGGTGGCCAGCACTGAGCCGCTCGGACCCACACGGATCAGCCGCTATACCGTCCCGACCCAAGAGGCTGCCACCTGCGAGCGGATCTATCACGCTGTGGCGGCGGTGTTCACGGAAATCGGCGCAGATGCCACGTTCGGCTCGCAGTTGCCGCCGCTGCTCACGGCAGCCGGCCTGGAAGACGTCGGCGCCGAGGTTCACGCGCCACTGGTGTCTGGTGACACCCCAGATGGCTGGGGTGCCACTGTCGTTCGAGCATCTGCTTCCACGTGTGCGGGGAGCAGGGCTGCTGGCGGAAGCTGAGTTCGAGCCGGCGTTTCTGGCCGACCAGAAGGGCCGGTATCTGCCACCGTTCATGGTCACGGCCTGGGGCCAGCGTGCTCCAGGGTGACTCGACCCAGCGAACTTTGCGCCAACTGCTAACACCCCGTCGCCGGTGCCGTTAACGTGCGCCGCGCTAGCGTACTCGTCGCGGGTCCACCTGGCCCGACACGGCGCGCACGCGCACCGCTGCGAGGTGAACTGCTATGTCCCTTCCGCGACTGGTCAAGCTTGCGGTCGTCGCGGCCACGATCCTGTTGCCAACCCTGGGCGGCCAGGCTGTCGCACAGCGCAACGCTGATGCAGACAGCGGACCTCCAACCGCGACGCCCATCAAGCACCTGGTCATCATCTTTCAGGAGAACGTTTCGTTCGATCACTACTTCGCGACATACCCTCGAGCGACCAACCCTGCTGATGAGCCGCGCTTCGTCGCCGCGGACTCTACCCCGTCCGTTAACGGCCTCGACGAAGCGCTGCTGACGGAGAATCCGAACGCCGCCAATCCAAAGCGGCTGGACCGCTCGCAACCCATTACGTGCGATATGGACCACGACTACACCAACGAGCAACGTGCCTTCGACCATGGCTTGATGGACAAGTTCGTCGAGTTTGCCGCGGGCGGGTCATGCATCGACAAATCGCTTGTCATGGACTACTACGACGGCAACACCGTTACAGCGCTGTGGAACTACGCGCAGCACTTTGCCATGAGCGATAACTCCTTCAGCGACACGTTCGGGCCATCCACACCTGGTGCGCTGAACATGATCGCCGGCCAGACGCACGGCGCGACTCCGGCCGCCATTCCTGGGTCGGTTAGCAACGCCACGATTACCGGCGATCCGCGGCCGGCACTCGACCAGTGCTTCAAGGGCAAGGGCACGGTCACCATGTCCGGCAAGAATGTGGGTGATCTGTTGAACGCCAGCAAGGTGAGCTGGGGTTGGTTCCAGGGTGGCTTCCGCCCCACCGGAACGGACACTAACGGCAGCGCCGTGTGCGGCTCCACACACAGGAACGTCGGCGGAGCCACGGTCACGGATTACATCCCGCACCACGAGCCGTTCCAATACTTCCCGCAGACCGCCAATCCAGCGCACACGCCGCCAGCGTCGGTGGACGAGATCGGCCACGACGGTCCGGCAAACCACCAGTACGATCTGGCCCACTTCTTCACCGCGGCGGATGCCGGCAAGCTTCCAGCCGTGAGCTATGTCAAAGCGGCCGCGTACCAGGATGGACATGCCGGCTACTCGGACCCGCTGGACGAGCAGACCTTCCTGGTCGAGACCATCAACCACCTGGAGCATCTGCCCAGCTGGCGATCAACGGCCGTCATCATTCTGTACGACGACTCCGACGGTTGGTACGACCACGTCATGGGCCCAATTCTGACACAGTCGACGGATGCCGCCGACGCGCTGACCGGCGCGGGAATGTGCGGCGTCGCCCGAGCGGGTGCTTTCCTGGACCGCTGCGGACTTGGGCCGCGCCAGCCGCTGCTGGTCGTCTCGCCGTTCGCAAAGCGTAACTTCGTCGACCACTCCGTTACTGCGCAAGCATCAACGCTGCGGTTCATTGAGGACAACTGGAGCCTGGGAAGACTCGGTAACCAGTCGTTCGACGCACGTGATGGAACGCTCGCCAACTTGTTCGACTTCGAACTCTCGCGCGGAGACCGAGAGGGCGCCGATCGCTTGTTCCTGGACCCATCGACAGGCGAGCCAACACACGAATAGCGATCGCGCTACCGAACGACCAGACGCCCGGCGCACTCGGGCGTGCTATCGAGGCGCGCGCGGCTTGAGCCAAACCAAGCGTGTCATGCTTCGAGCCCGGCCGCCGCTAAATAGGCGCCCGGCAGCGCCTCTTCAAGGCGGAGCAGCTGGTTCCATTTGGCCAGCCGTGACGACCGGGTGACCGATCCGACCTTGATCTGGCGGGCTCCGCAGCCAACTGCAAGGTCAGACAACCAGGTGTCCTCCGTTTCGCCTGAACGAGCGGACACGACCGTGCGCCATCTCGCGCCTCGCGCACTTTCGACGACGCGGAGTGCCTCCGTGAGCGTGCCGACCTGGTTCACCTTCACGAGCACCGCGTTGGCGGCGCTATGTTGGATGCCCCGTTCCACTCTCCCGACGTCGGTCGCAAACAGGTCGTCACCGATGAGCTGCACCGTCTGGCCGATTCGTTCGACTAGTAGCTGCCAGTTGGTCCAATCGTCCTCCGCCAGGCCATCCTCGATCGACGCTAGCGGGTGGCTGGCCGTCCAGCTCGCGAGAAGGCCAGCCATTTCCGGCCCCGAAAGGCGTCGCTGCTCGCGGTGCAGGGCGTACTGCTGCTGCGCGGCATCGAAGAAATGCGTCGCCGCCACATCGACCGCTAGAAGCACTTGCTCACCGGGCCGAAAACCCGCGGCCTCGACCGCGTCGGTGACCCAATCTAGCGCCTGCTCATTGGTCTCGAATGGCGGCGCCCAGCCTCCCTCGTCGGCGACCAGCGGTTGGTGACCCTCGCGGCGGAGGCGCTCGCCGGCAGCGCGGTGGATGCGGACCACCCACTCCAGAGCACGTGCGAATGTCTCCGCTCCAAGGGGAATCACCAGGACATCTTGAATTTCGATCTGACCGCCGGCATGCAGACCGCCCGAGACAATATTCACCATGGGCAGCGGAATGCTCGGTCGCGTGATTCCCGCCATGTCCGCAATGTGCCGATAGAGCGGCACATTCGAGCTGAGCGCAGCCGCGCGACAGCACGCAAGGGACACTGCAAGGACTGCGTTGGCGCCGAGACGCGACTTGTTCGCGGTGCCATCCAGATCGATCAGGAGCTGATCCAGGCGCTCCTGTTCGGCGACACGAAGGCCCAGTACCGCCGGACCAATCGTGTCGCGAACGTTCGCGACAGCCTGCAGTACGCCCAGTCCCCCATAGCGCTCAGAATCTCGGTCACGCAGCTCCAATGCTTCGTGAGCGCCTGTCGAAGCGCCACTCGGCACACTGGCCCGGCCCAGCGTGCCATCGGTGAGCAAGACGTCGCACTCGACCGTCGGACGGCCGCGCGAATCCAGAATTTCGCGAGCCGTGGCGCGGGCGATGGTCGCGTCGCTCACTTCGCAGGCGTCGCGGCGTCCACCGCCGCCACAGTCTCTTCGGCGACCGCTTCGAGCGTCGACAGGTCATCAAACAAGATGGTGGTGGCGAGTGCGCGGACGCGGTTGCGCAGTGTTTCCGTGGTGAGGTACTCGGCTGGCGACTTGCCGTCGACGCGCGCGGCGAGCAGACAGCCCAGCAGCCCAACGCTGTCCCGTTCGAGAGCGTATGCATCTGCTGGGCAAGCCGCGACGAGATAGCTGCCCCAGAACAGACTGGCCAGCTCCAGGTAATCGCGGGTGCGCGTCGGGAACGTGCACGCCTTCAGATGCAGGTGAGTCAGACAGAATGCGCAATCGAATGCTGGGTCACCCCAGTGGGTCACTTCGTGGTCGAGCAACACAACGTGGTCAGCCCGGTCCGGGCTCACCAGCAGGTTCTTGGGACTGTAGTCGCCGTGGACCAGACACTCCGTGACGGACAGCATCCGCTCGATATGTCGATTGATGGCGCTCGCGAGAGGCGGTCGGCGTTGGGCGGTGACTACCAGATACGGGTCGACGCGCAAGGCGATGAAGTCCTGTCGATCGGCAAACGCTTCTCGCAGCCCGGGCTCGTGGCGGCTGCGATGATGCATCACTCCCAGCAGCTGTCCAACACGGCGGGCCGTCTCAGGCGAGAGATCCCCGCGCATGAGTTTGGCTTTCCATGTCTCGGCTCCGCGCGGCGCGCTCGGCATGACAAAGAGCGAGTGGACCTCGTCGACGTGCAGCGGCGGCAACACACTTTCGTCTGGCAGGATGTGATGCAGCACCGCCGCTGCGCGCGCCTCAGTCGCGGACCGTTCGACACGCGACAGCCACTCGTCGCTGACGCGCAGTTTCGGAAGCGCCTGCTTGACGACGATAGCCGTGCTTCCGTACTCCACCCGAAACACAGCACTCGAGACGCCACCCGACAAGACTTCGACCTTCGCACGGACACCAGGCGGCAGGATCCCGGCATGGCGTAAATAGGATGTGACACGGTCACGCCGGAGAAGCGCCATCCGGGGTTCGCTCGTTACTGGACGGTCGCGAGTCTGGCAAGCGCGTCGCGATTGGCGACATGCTCCGGCTCGCGCCCGGCGAGTACATCCACTACGGACTGCGCTGTGCGCTGTCTGAGGGCTAGCAGCGATTCCTCGGAGTAGAACGCCACGTGGGGTGTCAGAATCACGTTCTCTACACCGCGCAGCGGGTCATCCACAGCGGGAGGCTCCTGTGGCAGCACGTCCAGCGCAGCCCCCGCGATCCAGCCTTCGCGCAGCGCTCGCGCCAGGACGACTGTGTCGACCAGACCGCCACGTGCGGTATTGATCAAGAATGCTGTTGGTTTCATCCGTCGCAGGACCGATTCGCCGACAAAGCCGCGGGTAGCAGGGGTCAGTGGCAGATGCAGGCTTACGAAGTCCGCTTCGGCCAACAGCGCATCGAGGCTGACGGCGTGCAACCCGCTGGCGATGGCGGCGTTGGCCGCGGCCGGGTCGGCGTCGTGACCGAGGACCCTTATGCCAAGCCCAAGGGCCTTCTCGGCGAGACGGCGGCCGATGCGGCCGCAACCCACCAGACCTAGCGTCTGGCCTTCGATGCGACGCAGCGGCGCCGCCACGCCGAGATTCCAGTCGCCCTGGGTGACCGAGCGGTTGTATCGGACAACACCACGAGCAAGAGCCAGGAGCAGTGCCAGGGCGTGCTCGGAGACTTCGGCCACGCAGTAATCTGGGACGTACGTCACGGGGATGCGGCGATCGGTGGCGACCTGGACGGCGATGTTGTCCACGCCGACGCCATAGCGCGCAATCACCTTGAGGTTGAGCGCGCTATCGATAACGCTGGGCGTCACCTGTGCGAAGCAGGTCAGGATCGCGTCGGAGTCGCCGGCGAGGCTGGCCAGCGTCGCTTCGTCCGACGCTGGCGCGTCCATGACCTGCAACCCGGCGGCCTGGAGGACCGTGCGCTCCAGGTCGATGTCAGGCCAGGTGTGGTCAGTGATGAGCACCTTCCCGGTCATTGCCACACGGCGATGCTAGCTCACCCCGCGACGCGCCAGCGGCCCTGGCGGCAATTCAAGGCAGCCGAACTGAACCGAGAATCGCCTCACGATTCGGCTCCTGCGAGCCATCGGCCGCGAGCACCGGGCCGAGTCGCTCGCCGTCCGCCGGGTCGTACAAGCCAACCGCCAGCCGATAGGCACCGGGCCGGAGGCCCGAGGGCAGCGGAACCTCGTAGACGTCGACCAGATCATCACCTGGCACCCAGTCGGTCGTCGGTCGTCGCCCCTGGAAAGGCACATCGTCGCGCTGGGCGACCATCCGGCCATCCTCGTCGAGTACGTGGACGTAGGCCTTGTAGGACACTGGCGCGGCGTCCAGCGCATGCCAGCGAAGGGCGACGCGCAGCATTCGGTCGCTGACGATCTCGACCGTGTCCTGTCCATAGCCGTCCAGACGCGCCAGCGGCGGCTGGCCAAACGTCGCCCCGACGGTGAACGTCGGCGTGGGTCGCTCGGAAGCGGACCTCGACGACGTCGGCAGTTGGAACCAGCCACTGCCCGCCGGCCGCAGCTCCCAGGGTGCGACACGCACGTCGCCCGTCGTCGCCAGCTCGCCGCAGCCGTTGCCTGACATGACCAGACGTTGAGGAGCACGACCTTGCAGCACGATTGCCAGCGAAGTCGTTGCCCAGTGGTCGAGCGCCGTTCCCGGCACGTCCGGCAACGCCCCCTGCGGCACGCATATGGTCGAGGTCTGGACCAGACTGGCGGCAAAGCGCGTGCGCAGGTCCAGCCATGACCGGGACTGGAAGGTAAGCACGACCAGCAGCGCTACGCCGGCGGCGTAGACGGTAACCCGGCGCGTGCGCCACAGTCGGTGGAGCATGCGTTGATCGGCGACGAGGAGGCTGTCGGCGACGGCAACGAGCATCAGCGCGAGGCTGATCGAGTGGAGCACGAAGCGATAGTCGAGCGAGTGCGCCCAACTGGCAGCGTCGCGCGCCCACGGAACGAGGGCAGCGCCGGCGCCCAGCGCCAGCAGCGGCGGCGAAACCCTGAGTGACATGCTGAGCGCCGCACCCGGCCGTGAGCTCAACCACGCCGATCGCCAGCCAAGCAACCATGCCTCCGCCAGGGTGAGCGCCGCGACCGCCAGCATGCAGGCTAGCGCGATGAGCGGCCAGCCGACCACTGCCACGTTGTACGCATCTAGCAGGCGCTGCGGCGTGAAGCTGTCTGCCTCATACCCGGTGAGCGGAGTCAGCCCTCTCGCCACTGCAGGCACCAGACAAGCCGCGGCCACTGCCAGCAGTGGCCATCGACGGTCCGGGTCGCGTAGGGCGAGCACGAGCGCCAGCAGCCCGTCGCCGCCGAGCAGCACCGCGGACACAGGGTGCGCGGTCCATACCGCCAGCCCGAGCACCGTCAGCAGCGGCAAATGGGCTAGCCGCAGGCCGACCAGGAGTGCCAGCAAAATCGGCCACATGAGCGCGGCCGCCATAGGCCCCTCACTGGTGAAAAAAAACTGGCCGGGCAACGCGCCCAGAGTGATCGCCAGCACGGGCCAGATGAACAGCCTGGGTTGGCTGCGGCTGCAGATCAACCATGACAGCACGACGCCGATGGCCGGCACGAGCGTGTACGGCAGCGCGAAGAGCAGGCGCAGGGTGGCGAGATCGTCGGTGATCTGGCGGGCGACGAGCACCGGGGCCTGCAGCGGAACGTGAATCATGCGGTCGAAGGGAGCGACTGGCGCACCGCTGTCCAGGACTTTGAAAAAGAGAAAGGCGCCATCCCAGGTCAGCGGCGCAAGGTGCCAGGCGGCCACGCCAGCGGCCAATAGGACGAGCGCGAAGAAGAGGAGGATACGCGGATGTTAGACCTGCTCACGACTTGTGCAACCCGATCTGCATCGCCTCGCTGATGTGTGTGAGTGCTCGGGTGGCGCCCGGCGCTCCCTACAGCGCGCAGCTCGCGGTGGCCGCCACGGGCGTCGGTACCGGTGCCGGTGTCTCGGTCGCCGTCGGTGTGCCCGATGCGGCCGAGCCATCCTCGTCCTCCACAGAGGGCGTGGGTGTCGGCGATGGTGTGGGATTCGTGTATGTCCAGGGCACCGCGCGAGTGACGACTCCATCCACATCAAGCCAGAATTCAATGGATTTCAGTTGCACAGCCGCGGAGATATCCACATTGTTGAAGTCCCACACGGGGTAGGTGAGACCTTGCGCGCTGACCATCCGCTTGGCGCCATTCATCAATCTGCTCGAAGGGCCGCCATCGATCGACGACAGCAGGCGCACGGTTGGCGTCCAGCGGCACGGCACCGGCTGGCTCGTGTCAGGCAGCAGCAACAGCGCGGTGATGTTCGCGCTCCGCGCATCGCGCGGCCACACCACCTGTATGAGGGCGTCGACGGCGCTCGGCAACGGCGTGACTTTTTCGACGAGCAACCGTGGATCACCGCCGACCAGGTAGGCGCTCGGATCGCGTGGGTCGGTGTTGTTCCTGGTCGGATACAGCTCGAGCTGATACTGCCCGTCACGCGCGACCACTTCGCCCGTGTCGCGGCCGAATTTGTCGATGACCTGGGCGCTCTTGGTCACCGCCGGGATATGTGCCGTCACCAGCTTGGGCGACGCGTTCCAGACGACCGTTACCCGCTCTGGGCCTCGCTCGAGGGTGACCCGGTTGACGGCAGCTGGCCAGATCCACTGGGTGCGGTCCGTGTTGCTCTGCGAAAGTCGCGTGAGCTGGTCGTCGCTCGGCGGGTCGCCAGCCCCATCCCAGGTGTAGACGGCGCTCGTCGGAGTGCTCATGTAACGCACCGCGGTCTGGAACGCCTGAAAGGCCGGACGGACTGACCCATCATTGCGCACGAGCCCATACAGTTCCCCGGCGCCCTCCAGACGCTCGTCGACCATCTTGTAAATGCTCATCCGCTCGACACCGGCCGCTCGCGCAAGAGCAAATGCCTGAATGACGTACGATGCCTGCTCGTCCATCGACCCGTGCAGCGCCGGTCCGATCGGATTCATCGGATCGTCGTCGGGCACGATGTTCGATTCGCCAATCCAGATCGGCCGCTGGAGGCCGTACATGGTCAGCGCGCGCTGGAGGAGCTGTGTGGCGACGTAGACGTTCAGGGGATTGCTGTACTGATGCAAGATGACGATATCGAAGTAGTCGCCGTGCTCCGCGGCGGTGGGATCCTTCGAGGCGGCTTCCATGAAGCGCGCAAGGTAGAGCGGGCGGTTGTCTTGCTTGTCGAACCAGTACGTCAATCCGGGCAGTGCGATCTTCGCATCCGGGTTCGCCTTCTTGACCGCCTGCGAGGCCACCTTGACGAGCTGGTACATGTCGGTGATCGATCCGTCCCACGTATAGCCGACCCCGTCCAGGTACAGGTCCGGCTCGTTCCACACGATCCA
>Ga0126378_10004647_pt1 | contig 10526 bp, 10 predicted proteins | sample PanSoiMetPlot_23_FD_92587 | JGI IMG/M metagenome (GOLD analysis project Ga0126378, IMG submission 92587) | Tropical forest soil microbial communities from Panama - MetaG Plot_23 | ecosystem: Environmental > Terrestrial > Soil > Tropical forest > Bulk soil | place: Panama | collected 2016-02-17
GGGGCTTCCGCCCGTTTGCGCAGCGGACGACCTCCTTCTCCAGGTCCGCAAAAGGTGGTCGCCCGCTTGTCACTAACGGGGTCCCGCGGCTCTCAGTGAGACTCCTTGGTGCCGGTGGCTACGCCTCCCTCGTCACCGGGGCCGCGGCCCGCGCGCGCGCCGGTCCACCCCAGAGCGGACTCCCCACCGGGAGCACTGGCGTCTCGGACATGCCGTTCACCACCCCAGCCGCCGATGCGTACCAGGCGACCGCCGCCGTGAGGATGCCGACCAACCCGCCGATCTGGACCACGCCGCTCCCTGCGGCATTGCCCGCGAGGTTGCCGATGAAGAGCAGGATCTCCGTAGCTTCCAGCGTCAGGAAGACCAGGAAGACCGCCATGTTGATGCGGGCGCTCCAGAACATCATGTAGGTGTTGAAGACGGCAAAGGCGAACAGGATCCAGGCCAGCGATGGAGTCACGTCCCCTGTCGCGACCTTGCCGAACACCACCAGGGTGACGAAGGCCGCCAGGCCCATCCAGAAACCGCCGTACGTCCCGAACGCCGTCGCAGCGAACACGTTGTTTCTGCGGTACTCCCACATGCCCGCCGTGAACTGGGCCAGGCCGCCATAGAAGATGGCGAACCCGAAAAAGGCGAGCAGCGGTGTGCGCGCAGATCCGAACGCGTTGTGCATGCTCAGGACGAATGTCGTGAGCGCAAAGGCGGCGAGCCCAAGCGGGCCAGGGTCTGCGACCGACGGTGCCGATCGTTCTTCAGCCATCGATACCTCCTCCGCGAAATTTCCGGGCGACGGGCGAGAGGTTCGCCCGCTCTCACCACCTCCTGATACGCTCCTTGAGCGCCCTCGCCTAGGACTTGGAGACGAACGGTCGATTGGGACCGTCAAGCGGTTGTCAGAGGAGGCTGAACGGCTTGGTTGCCAGACGCTGCGCTTTGCGGAATCATCACGGCAGATGACGTGGGACGTTGCGCTGGGTGTTCAGGCAGGTCTCACCGGCCTGGCAGCGCTCTTTGTGTATCTGCTGCTGCGGCGTCAGCGGCGCGGGTTCGGCACGCTCGAGCAGCGTGCGACGTTGCGGACGCTCGCGTTTGCCACAACCACGCTGCGCAGTCTCCGCCGCGGGCTGACAGACGCCAGCGCCAGCCGGGTGCTGGGGCCGGTGGCGAAGCAGGCAGGCGCCGCCGCAGTGGCCCTCTACGACGAGCACGGCCTGCTCGGATACCATCCGGCCACCTCGGGAGCAGCCGAGGGCCACCGCCAGCACATAAACGGCGAGGCGCCAATCGTTCTTCAAGCGCTGAACGGTGGCAGGTTGAGGCTGGTGCAGCTCCATTCCCGCGGTCGATACGCCGGCACGATGCAGGTGCCGCCAGCAGAGTGCGAGCTCCGCTCGGGGGTGGTCGCGCCGCTCATCGTCAACGAGCGGCCGGTGGCCGCACTTGTGACATATCACACGCAGACCCCCGGGCCGGCCGCGCTGCGCATCGCCTCGGACCTGGCTGAGCTGCTCGCCGCCCAGCTGCGGATACAGGAAGCCGACCGGCAGCGTGTTGCGCTGGCACGCAGCGAGCTGCGCGCCTTGCGCGCCCAGATCTCGCCGCACTTCATCTACAACGCACTCAACGCGATCGCGGCATTCATCCGCACCGACCCAGACCGGGCCCGCGAGCTGCTCCTGGAGTTCGCCGACTTCACCCGCAGAGCCTTTAAAGGGCCGCAGGGCGAGTTCGCGACACTGGCCGACGAGCTGATCTATGTACGCCAGTACCTGCAGCTCGAGCAGGCTCGGCTCGGGGACCGTCTGCGGGTCAAACTGAATGTCGAGCCTGAAGTGCTGAACGCAACGGTGCCGACGCTGGTGATCCAACCGCTGGTCGAGAATGCGGTCGTGCACGGCATCGAGGTAGACAGCGACGGCGGCACGATCACGATTCGAGCCGAAGATGAGGACGATGAGTGCCTGATCGCCGTCGACGACGACGGCGCAGGTTTCGACGCGGCAGCTGAGACTGGGGACGGGACGGGCGCGCTGGCCAACATCGACCGCCGCCTCCGCGAAGCGTTCGGGCCGGCGTACGGGCTCTCCATCCAGTCGCGCCCTGGCATCGGCACCACGGTGCGGGTGCGGGTCCCCAAGTACCGGCCAGGGGTACGCGCTTCATGAGCCGGCAGCGCCTGAACGTGCTGGTCGTTGACGACGAAGCCCCCGCCCGCGACGAACTGGCATTCCTGCTGCGGCAGCAGGAGGCCGTCGGCCGCGTCGCAATGGCGGCGGGCGCGAGTGAGTGCGTCGACCTCCTCGGCCGCGGCGGCTTCGACGCGGTCTTCCTCGACGTGCGCATGCCGCATCTGGACGGGCTGGCGCTGGCTCGGGTGATTGGCAGGATGGTGCAGCCGCCGCATGTCGTGTTCGTCACGGCCTACGAGGACCACGCTGTAGAGGCCTTCGGCCTGGCCGCAGTCGACTACCTGATGAAGCCGGTGCGGCCCGAACGTCTCGGGGTGACGATCGGGCGCCTGACCCGAGCGATGGCGCCGCTCGATGGCCACGCGAGCGCGGCTGCCCTCGAAGACCGCATAGCGGTCAGCGCCCGCGGACAGATCCGGCTGCTCCCCATCAGTGAGGTCAGGGTCGCCGTCGCGGACGGCGAAGGAGCGAGCGTACTCACGCAGGACGGCCGCTATCACGTTCGCCAGTCGCTTCACGAGCTGGAGCACCGGCTGCAGGGGCACGGCTTCCTGCGAGTGCACCGTGGATACCTCGTGAACATGAACCATGTCTCCAGCATCGAGAGCTTCTTCAACGGCACCTACCTTCTGAAGCTGAGCGGGCTCCGCGACCTGACTGTCCCGGTCTCACGCCGCCATGCCGCCGACCTGAAGTCGGCAATCCGGTTGTAAAGCGGGTTCTCGGCCGATGGCTGTCGACCGCCCGTCGAGCGAACTGCGGGAGCTCCAGGAGCAGACGCCGGTAGGCGCCATCTTCCTGGTCTCGCTGATGCGCCGTCAGCTCTCGCTGAGCCTGCGGGTCGCTGCAACGCTTGGGTTGGTCCTGGGCGTGCAGCCGTTGGTTGCATGGGTGTGGCCCCGCTATGGCGAGATTCAGCTGATCGGGATCCCTCTTCCCTGGCTGGTCCTCGGCGTCGGTTCGTATCCGGTGCTGATCGCGCTTGGTCTCTACTACGTCCGCAAGGCGGAGACGATCGACGACGAGTTCAGCGATCTGCTCACATGACTGAGGCGCCGCGACCTTCTAATCTGTCCGCCAGTCCGGCTTGAAGTCCTGCCTGGTTGCTGCCTGGCCCGCGATGGACATGCTAATTGGCACCCGGGCCGAGGTCGGGGAGCACGTCCTGGTTCACTACGACCAGAATTGCGACCTCATCAGTGGTGTGACCAGACCACGACGCGTTGGGCGGCTCCGCGTGGCTCCCTCTGAGCCTGGTCCCATCCGATGACATCACTTGCCGCGGTCGCCGGGCTCGTGGCAATGCTGGTTGCAACGGTGAGCGTGGGGGTGTTTGCCCGCCGCTTTGCGCGCACCACCTCGGACCTGCTCGTCGCCGCCCGCGCGGTGCCGCCCGCGGCCAACGCGGCCGCCATCAGCGGGGAGTATCTGAGCGCAGCCTCGTTCCTGGGCATCGCCGGCCTGGTGATGAAGTTCGGCTATGACGTCCTGTGGTACCCGGTGGGCTACGCCGCAGGCTATCTGGTGCTGCTGGTCTTCATCGCGGGTCCCCTGCGCAGATTCGGCGCGTATACCATTCCCGACTTTGCCGAAGGTCGCTTCAACAGCCCAGGCTTCCGGCGGCTGGCCGTGGGACTCGTCATAGTCATCGCGCTGTTCTATGCGCTGCCACAGATGAAGGCCGCCGGCATCACTCTGGCCAGCTCGGCGGGCGTCCCCTACACCGCTGGGGTGGCGCTGATGGGTGCTGTGGTCGTCACGATCGTCGTCGCCGGCGGCATGCGTGGTGTGACGTTGGTCCAGGCGATGCAGTTCATGGTCAAGCTTTTCGCCATCACCGTGCCTGTCCTCTTTTTGCTCGTCCACTTCGGTCCGCCGAGCGGCATCTTCTCGGCCGTGACCAGTCGCGAGTCGGCAGCGCTGCCCAGCGCGACGATAGTGCATGTTGCTCAGGGCGAGGAGTGGCGCCTAACCCAGACAATTCGCGTCCGTCTCGACCACCCCACGCAGGTCAGACTGGCTCCACCCTTCATCGGCACCCAACCGGTCTACGTCGGCGCTCCCCAGCCGAAGCCGCCGCTCTACGAGGACGAAGTGCTCACGCTGCCTTCGGACGCCGTGCTGCCGGCGGGCCTCGTGCGCTGGGAGCAGTCAGCCGACGTCGAGCTGCCGGCTGGAGCGCCGGTGCCCTTCGGTGCCGCGACGCCGCAGAGCCCGACTTCGAGCTGGCTGCGCCCCTTCGGACCCCTCGCCGGCGGCAGCGGCCAGCCACTGCTGTTCACCTACTCGCTGATCGTGGGCATCCTCTGTGGGACCATGGGCCTCCCCCACATCCTGGTTCGCTTCTATACCAATCCGGACGCCCGGGCGGCTCGCCGCACGGCCTGGCTCGTGCTCGTGCTCGTGGGTGTCTTCTACCTCTGGCCCCCGCTCTGGGGCGTCATCGGCCGGCTGCAGGCGCCGCAGCTGTACGCGGGCGACCTCACAGACGCGGTGGTGCTCCTGCTGCCCCGACAGGTCACGGCGCCCGCCGTGGCCGAGGCTCTGGCAGCGATCGCGGCGGCGGGCGCGTTCGCTGCGTTCGCGGCGACCCTGAGCGGACTGCTGATCTCGCTGGCGGGCGCGCTCGGCCACGACGTGTATGGGCGCTGGCTGCGGCCGGAAGCGACCGGGCTGCAGCGCAACCGAGCGTTCAGGGCCGGCGCCGTGTTGGCGGGGGCGGCCGCCGCGCTGCTCGGCCTCCTGGTGGAGAACTTCGACATCAGCGTGCTTGTCGGCTGGGCGTTCGCGATCGCAGCGAGCTCCTTCTTCCCTCTGCTGGTGCTCGGCATCTGGTGGCGGGGGTTGACCACCGCGGGCGCCGCGCTTGGCACTGCTGTGGGTGGGGTCGCAGCCACGCTCGCGATCGTGACCACGATGCTGGCCGCCGCCTCGCCCTCCCTGACCGAGCTCCTGACGCACCACTCGGCGCTGGCGGTGATCCTGGCGCAGCCGGCGATCCTCACCCTGCCGATTGCGTTCGCGGTCATGGTGGGCGTCTCACTGCTCTGGCCGCGCCCGCCCTCGGGCGTGGCGGCGAAGATGGTCCAGCTGCACATCCCCGACCGGCTGGGCCTGCGGCGCGACTACATTCGCGAATGACCGCCTGCGCCTCAATCCCATGGCTTCGATCAGCGCAGCTGCCGATCGCACGGCCGGCAAGTGCCGGCGGTCAGCCCTATCAACGGCCCGCGAGAGATCGCTCTGGCCGCACCTGGCCGCCCCGAAACCTTTTAGCGCCTGCCTACGCACTCACGCGCTGGGCCAGGTGGTTGCCCATCCGCTCGAGGCCGGTCTGCAGGTCCGCCTCGCTCTGTGTGTAGGCCAGGCGCAGAAAGCCGGCTCCCGCCGGCCCGAACGCGGTTCCGGGCAGCAGCGCCACCCCTGCCTCCGTAAGCAGCTCATCGGCCAGCCGACGCTCGTCCAGGCCTGTGCCCTCGATGTTCGGGAACGCATAGAAGGCCCCCTGGGGGACCTGGCAGCGTACACCCGGCATGGCATTCAGGCCCTCCACTACGAGGTCTCGCCGGGCGCGAAACCTGGCTACCATCCGCTGCACGGCAGCCTCCGACTCGGGCGACTCGAACGCCTCGACGGCGGCCATCTGGCTGAAAGCGGCGGCGCACGACGACGTGTTGATCATCAGCGCCTCCATGCGAACGGCGAGCTCCCGCGGAGCGACGCCGTAGCCCAGCCGCCAGCCGCACATCGCGTACGCCTTTGACATGCCGTCCATCAAGACCGTTCGTTCCTTCATCCCCGGCATCGAGAGGATCGAGACGTGTTCAGCGCCGTAGATGATCTGTGAATAGATCTCGTCAGAGATAACGAGCAGGTCGTTTTCGACCGCCAGACGTGCGATGAACTCCACGTCCTGGCGGGTCAGCACCCCACCGGTCGGGTTCTGCGGCGAGTTCAGAACGAGCAGCCGCGTCCGCGACGTGACCAGTCCGGCCAGCTCATCGAGATCCATGCGGAAGCCTCGCTCCTCGCGGAGCCGCACGGGGATGGGCACTGCGCCGACGAAGTTGATGAGAGAGGCATATATCGGGTAGCCCGGGTCTGGGTAGATCACCTCCTCGCCGGGCTCGACACACGCCAACAGGACGAAGTGCAAAACGTTCTTGGAGCCGGGCACGAGGACAACCTCAGTCGGTTCGATGTCGACCCCCAGCTTCCGCGCTGCGAAGCGCGCGACCGCTTCCCGGACCTCCATGATCCCACCCGCCGGCGTGTAGTGCGTGTACCCGGCCTGCATCGCGGCGATCGCCGCTTCGGTGATGTTGTCCGGCGTCGCGAAGTCTGGCTCTCCGATCTCCAGATGTACGACGTGTTTGCCCATGGCTTCCAGACCCCGAGCCCTCGCCAGGACCTCGAAGGCGCCTTCGGTCCCCAGCCGCTCCATCCGCTCAGCGAAACGAATGCCCATTACCTCAGTGAACTCCGCGCAAGGCGCCGCCGTCGACCCCGATCGTCTGCCCGGTTATGTAGCCGGCCTGCCGGGAGCAGAGGAACGCGCAAGTGGCGCCGAAATCGGCGGGGTCCCCGATACGGCCGGCAGGGATGCCCCTGGCCACGTCATCCATGCTGCCGCTGTAGAGCTCGCGCACGCGGTCCGTCATGATCGTCCCAGGCGCCAGGTTGTTGACCGTGACCCCGAACGGCGCCACCTCGGCTGAAAGGGTCTTGGCCATTGCGGTCACCCCGGATCGGAAGGCGTTGGAGAGGAGGATGTTCGGGATCGGCTGGCGGACAGAGATGGACGTGATGTTCACGATCCGCCCCCGGCCCGACTCCTTGAGAGCGGGCAGCGCCGCCTTGGTCAGCCGCACGGTGCTCATCAGTGTCAGGTTGTACCCCGTCTCCCAGGCTTCCACCGGCGTCGACTCGAAGGTTCCTGGTGGCGGGCCACCCGCGTTGCAGACCAGGATCTCGAGCCCGCCCAGTGTGGCGAGCGCTGCTTCGACGGCCTTCTCGGGCGAACCAGGCTGGGCGAGGTCGACCGCCAGGTGACCGACGGCGCCGATTTCACGCTCGGTATTGGCCAGCCGCGTTTCGTCCCGCGAGACGATGAAAACGCGCGCGCCCTCGGCGGCCAGTGCGGCCGCGCAGGCGCGCCCCAGGCCTTTGCTCGCGGCCGTGACCAGAGCGCGGGTGTCCTTCAATCCGAGTTCCATTCGCCCTCCTTCCAGGCTCGGTCAGCTGCCCGTCACGACGACCGGCTCCGCCTCTGCAACGATGTCCGCCAGGGTGGCCCGCTCGATCTCGGGCAATCCCTTGCCTCTGTCTCGCTCGAGCACCTTCATCCGCCTGTCGAACAGGGTGCTGGAGAAGTCGAGGAACTTGTGCATGTTCTGCCCGAAGGGACCGTCCTCGGGGTCGAAGTAGTCCCAGAACTCGGAGACGACGCCCATCGCCGGCCCGAGCAGCTCGTTCATGCGCCCGTTCATCACGTCCCAGCCATCCGGCGTCACGGCGATCAGTCGGTTCAGCAGGTAAACGCCGTAGCGGATGTGGCGGCTCTCGTCCCGGGCGATCAGCGTGATCCCTTCCAGCAGGCCTGGCAGCATGCGGTTCGCCTGCAGCGACTCGCGGAAGCCGTGGTAACCGGTCTCGGCCAGCACGCCCTCGATGATCATGTTGTATGTGGTCGCCGCGCGGATCTGAGCCTCGTTCGAACGATCGCTCCTAAGCGCTCCCATCGCCCGCGGCAGCTCATCGACGAAGAGACGCGCGTAGCTGGGCGTGACGTAGCCCCACAGATCCCGGTGGGCCTCGGCCACCTGATCCAGCCAGCGCCTGAAGAATTCGACGTGCTTGGCCTCCTCCCACAGGAATGAGGTCAGGTACATCTCCTCCTCGATCCGCCCCTCGTCGGCGATCGTCTCGATCAGTGGGAGCAGGTCCAGGGTGACCGCCTCCTCTCCCGCCTGGAACAGCGCCAGCGTGCGCAGGAGGAACTCCTGCTCCAGCGCGCTGAAGCCCGCCCAGTGCTCCCGATCCAGCTCGAAGTCGATGTCCGCCGGATCCCACACGCCCAGCCGCTTGGCCTTCTGCCACAGGCGCATTGGCACCGAGTCCCACCGCAGCCCGCGCTCGGACGTCGTCGCGTAGCCGGTTCGCGTCGCGCTCATCTCGTGAGACAGTCTATTGGGCACACGAGATACCGCTCCTTTTCCGGAAAAGGTGCCTCTTACCGCCCGCGAATCGGCTACTTTTCCGGGAAACAGTGCGCTTGGGGCGAGGCGGTCGGTTCTCAGCCGATGCGGGTCGTCACGTACCAGTCAGCCACATACTGCAAGCGATCTCCCGGCTCGATCACCGGGTTGGTGTGCAGGCCCTTCAACCGCTTCGACACCACATACGTGTAGTAGGGCTCGAACAGGAAGATCGCGGGCGCCGCCTCTGACATCAGCTGCTGGAAGTCGTCGTACTTGAGTCGCCGCTGGCTGACGTCCGAGATGGCGCGGCCGTCCTCAAGATCTTTATCGATCAGAGCCTGCTTGGGCAACCGGTCTACGGCGAAGTTGATGGTGTCAGGGGAGGCCCCAGAGTGCCAGAAGCTGTACTGGTCCGGGTCTGAACCGTTGTCGAGCACCGTCAGCGCCATCTGGTACTGCCTGCCGATCAGGTACTTGCTTACCAGCACCGAGGCGGGCACCGAGGGGGCCAGCTTGACCTGCACCCCGATCAGCCGGAGCTGAGCGCTCACCTCCTCCGCAACCTGGCGGAAGGGGTATGCGTCCGTCGTCACGAGGGTGACGGAGAAGTCGCGGCCGGCTCGGCTGAGGATTCCGGTCTGCACGTTCATCGTCCAACCGGCGGCCTGGAGCGCCTTCGCCGCTTCAGCCTGGTCGTACGACAGCTTGTCGGCCGCCTGCTTGGAGAAGGCCCAGTTGCTGGGGGGGATCGGGCCGGGCGCCGGGTCGGCCCGGCCCTGCAGCACGTCCCGCACGATCTTCTTTCGGTCGATTGCCTGGCTCAGGGCCTGGCGTACTGACGCCGGGTTGAAATAGACCTGCAGGTCAGGGCCGAGGTTGAACAACACCGTTGCGACGTTGAACGTCCGGATCTGCATCAGGCTCAGGTCCTGGCGTTTGGCGAGTGTCGAGGCGCTGGGTAGAGCGAGCTCGCCCGCCATGTCCGCCTCGCCCCGAGAAACGGCATCCACCGCGTCATCCAGCAAGGGATAGCTCCGGAATACGAAGCTGTCGAGGTAAGGCCTGGGCCGCGCGTAGGGGTTCCGGTCGAGAGTGACTATGTGGTGGTCAGACGAGATGGACCTGACCTTGAACGGCCCGGTCCCCACCGCCCTGGCGCCGCTGTATGGGGAAGCTGCCATATCAGCGATCGGTACGCCCTGGAACAGGTGTCTGGGTATGATGCCCTGCCGCATCGCCAGCGGGAACCCCGCGCTCTGAGCCTTAAGCGTGAATTTGATCTGCATGTCGCCGACCTGCTCGACCTTCAGCTGCTTCCAGTACTGCCGGGTCGGCTCCTGGTAGTCAGGGCTCTGCAGGATGCTGTAGGTGAACATGACGTCGTCCGCCGTGAACGGCTTACCGTCGGCCCAGCGCACTCTGGGGCGGAGGTTGAACGTGTAGCTGAGCCCGCCGTCTCCGATGGTCCAGCTGCTGGCCAGCAGCCCCACCACCTTCTGACTTCGGTCCACGGTCGTCAGGCCCTGGTAGATCAGCGTGTCGATGTCCCTCGCGTTGTCTTCCTGCTCAAAGAGCGGATTGAGTGGGCCGGGTGAGCCCGAGATCGCCTCCACGACCTGGCCACCGGGCACGGGACCGGTCCGGGCGATGGGCACCGGCAGGTTGACGTTGCAGCCGGTCATCAGGAAAAGGGCGGCCAGGGCCAGCAGCCCACCACTCCGATGCGGGCGGCGCACTCTACTTGTGAGTCTGGAACCAGATGTTAGCGACGGACGTGATGAAGAAGACTCCGGCCAGCACCCAGGTCGTGTAGTAGAGCTGGCGTTCCAGGCCGCGCCGGGTGCGATAGCCCCCACCGAGCCCGCCGTCTCCGCCTCCAATGGTCCCCCCCAATCCGGTCGCTTTCGGCGTTTGGAGCAGCACTCCCGCCATCAGGAGGATGGCAACCGCCACTTCCATGAGGACGAGCGCGTTGCGAATCTTGTCCATGGACGGAGTGAGTCTAGATGATTGATCCGGACCGTCGACGGATCTTCGGCGCCCATGCACCCCATCTCGCGGCCCTGCTTCTGCGGTCCTCGCTCACCCATTGACGAATGGGCTCGCTCCGGTCCTCGGCGCAGGCCCACGA
>Ga0126378_10004649_pt1 | contig 10525 bp, 12 predicted proteins | sample PanSoiMetPlot_23_FD_92587 | JGI IMG/M metagenome (GOLD analysis project Ga0126378, IMG submission 92587) | Tropical forest soil microbial communities from Panama - MetaG Plot_23 | ecosystem: Environmental > Terrestrial > Soil > Tropical forest > Bulk soil | place: Panama | collected 2016-02-17
AGCCGCTGGTTGAACTCCTCCAGGGTCAGCCGACCGCGCGCGAAATGCTCCTGCAGCTCGGCCGCCACGGCGTCGCGTTCTCTGTCCCCGATGCGCAAGCTCGGCTGAGTCGCCATGTGCCCTCCGTGCCCCTAGCGCGCAGCTATTAGGAAAAGATATATCGCGAGCGGGTGGACCGCAACAGCGGGTCCGGACTGGCGGCAACGTGGCGGGCACGCTCGCCCGGACGGCTGGCTTGAGGCCGGGTTACCAGTTCAGTATGCAGCGACTAGTTCAGAAAGTAACTGCTGCCTCCGGACTGCAGGTTAGTGACCAGCGCGGCCACTGAGAACGTTCCGGCGTGGGCGAACACGAGTGTGAGGGTGATCTCAGTGCCGGCGCGCATTGGCCCGGAGTCGCTGACGAGCAGATGCGAGATGTTCGGGGCCAGGCCGGTTAGGCCACGCGGGATGGTGATCGAACGCACTGTCCGCATCTCGACCTGGCCGGCGTGTACTGGCGAGCGGAGCGTCACCCGTCCGCCGACGCTGATCCTGGCGGCGACGAGCTTGGTCTGCGGGCCGTTGTTCCGGATGACGACGTAGATGTCGGTGATCCGGTTGGCGCCGGGTGCGATCACCTGGGCCGAGCTGAGCTGGATGACCGGACCGGCCTGGGCTGGCACCGCGCAGCCGGCCGCCATGACGGTGCCCAGAATGGCAAGCGCGCACGCGGCGGCCTTCCGGCCGGGCCAGCGGCGGGTGCGGCGCGAGGGAAGGTTTGAATGCATCGGCGCGGACATGGGCGTCCGCAGCGAGGCGGCGGTTCTGGGCATCACGACTGACCTTACTTATGCGGGGCAACTCATGATCTCACGCGCCCTGACGGACCGTCCGTCAGGGACATCTGCGCCGCGGCCTCCCGCCGCGGCCGCTAGATGCCGGGCACTGCGGGCATCATCGGAGGCTCTATGGGCCAGTTGCCCCGGGCTGGACCACGTAGATGCCTAGCGTGCTGCGGCTCGGGATCTTTCCGGTGCAGGTCACAGCGGTGAACCGGAGGTACCGTGCGGCGTAGGACCCAGGCGGGTAGACCTGCAGCCAATGACCGCTGACCGGCTTGCACATGGCGACTCGATAGTTCTGCGCGACCTGCACCTGAAGCGAGGCGTGCGCGGTAGCACCGGGGGCCAGGGTCACCAGCTTCGCGGCCAAGGTCGAGTTCCTGACAGCTGGGGCGCCCAGCAGGGTGCCGCCAGCCGCGCTGCCGCCAGCTTTGGTCACGAAGGCGACCCCCGGATATCCGTACATGGCGCAGGTCACGCTGCCGCTGTTGGTGAAGTCCAGAGGATAGTAAATGCTGCCAGCGGCCCCATCACCACGCCCGATGGTGACCTTGAGGGCCTTAGCCGGACACTTACCTGGCCCAGAGGCGGCCGGCTGGCTGGCCGACGCGGTGGGTCCGGCGCCTGAGGTCGCAGCCGGGCCCGGGACGGACGAGGTGACCTGGCCCGCCGATCCCGCCGCGCTGCTGTCCGGCTGCGCCGGCGTGGCCGTGCCGCCGGAGCGAACGACCAAGCCGCAGCCCGTTGCCAGTAGGGCGGCAGCGAGGAACCCGGCCAGTGGCACTACCGCCCGCCGCATTGCGGCCTGCTTCTTGCGGTAGGCGAGCGTAGTCACCGGCCACTCCTTCCGTTTGGCGCCGCGAGATCGTGAGCGGCTGTCTGCCGCGGTCCCGCCGGCGGCCTGTGAGGCTTTCTCCTGCTATGACGCGGGGATGCGCGCAGTGGTTGGGTTCGGTTAACGTCATCACAGGCAACTACCGCAGTCCGCAGCCTGATGGTTATAGGTGCCCTCCGGGGCCGAGTGGAAGGCGCCGATGACCGTCAGCCCTTCGTTCACGACGCGACCGCAGCTTGCCGGCACGTTCGGCGCGGTGGCATCGACCCACTGGCTTGCCTCGGCGGCCGGCATGGCCATCCTGGAGCAGGGCGGCAACGCGTTTGACGCAGCGGTGGCGGCAGGCTTCGTCTTGCAAGTTGTTGAGCCGCACATGAACGGGCCGGCCGGCGAGGTGCCCATCATCGGCTACAGCGCCGCAGACGGGCAGACGTTCGTGCTGAACGGCCAGGGCCCAGCGCCAGCGGCGGCCACACAGGAGCATTTCGCCGATCTCGGCCTTGACCTCATTCCGGGAACCGGCCTGCTGGCAGCCTGCGTTCCAGCCGCGTTCGGTACCTGGATGCTCCTGCTCGAGCGGTACGGCACGCTGCCGCTGCGGGCGGTGATGCAGTACGCCATCGGCTATGCCGAGCGCGGCTACCCAATGCTGCCGGCCGTGAGCGACACGATCGCAGTGGTGGCCGAGACCTTCCGGACCCACTGGCCCGGATCCGCCGAGATCTATCTGGCAGGCGGAGTGCCGGCGCCCGGCAGCCGGTTCACCAACCGTCCGCTGGCTGGCGTTTACCAGCGCATCCTGACCGAGGCCGAGCAAGCCGGACCAGGGCGGGAACGGCAGATTGAGGCAGCCAGGCGCGCGTTCTACTCGGGGTTCGTGGCGGCGGCCATCTCGGACTATCTGGAGGACGCCTGCGTCGTTGACGTGACGGGGCACGGTCACCGCGGCCTGCTGACCGGTGCCGACCTGGCCAGCTGGCAGGCCAGCGTGGAGGCTCCGGTCACGGCAGATTTCCGCGGCCTGACCGTGTGCAAGACCGGCCCGTGGGGACAGGGACCGGTCTTCCTCCAGCAGCTTGCAGTGCTGGACGGGCTTGGCGTTGAGCACCTCCAGCCAGGCGGAGCGGACCTTATTCACACCGTGACCGAGGCCGCCAAGCTCGCCTTCGCCGACCGGGAGGCATGGTACGGCGACCCCCGCCAGAGCTCGGTTCCGCTGGCTGCGCTGCTGTCGGCCGACTACGCGGCATCGCGGCGTGAACTCATTGGCGCGACCGCATCTGCCGAACTACGGCCCGGAGCCCCGGAGGGCATCGCGCCCCGGCTGCCCGGATTCGCGCTGGCGAGCGTCGGCGCCGCAGTGCATCAGACAGCAGGCACTGGCGAGCCGACCTCAGCGGCGGGCAGCGGCCGGCCACCCGGGCTGGCGGCCGAGCTAGGACCAGGTGATACCTGCCATCTCGACGTTGCCGACCGGTTCGGCAACATGGTGTCCGCGACGCCAAGCGGCGGCTGGCTGCAGAGCTCGCCGGTCATTCCTGGCCTTGGCTTCTGCCTGGGAACCAGGGCGCAGATGTTCACCCTCACGCCCGGACTGGCCAGCACACTGGCTCCTGGGCGCCGCCCGCGGACCACACTCTCACCGGGCCTCGTGCTGCGAGACGGCGCGCCGTACCTCGCCTTCGGCACACCGGGCGGCGACCAGCAAGACCAGTGGTCCCTTCCCTTCTTCCTGAACCATGTGCTGTTCGGCATGAACCTGCAAGAGGCCATTGACGCCCCCGCCTTCCACACCGACCACTTCCCGTCATCGTTCTACCCGCGGATGTCCGACCCGAGGTCGCTGGCTATCGAGTCGAGAGTTGGCGGGGACGTGATCGCCGACCTGCGCGCGCGCGGCCACAAGGTCAGCGTCCGGCCGCCGTGGTCACTTGGCCGGCTGAGCGCAGTGTCGATGTCCGGCGGCTTTATCCACGCGGCGGCGAACCCCCGCGGGATGCAGGGCTATGCGGTCTGCCGGTAACCGCGGCACTAATGGCTGCGGCGCACCGCGAGGCTAGTCACGGCCACGCTAGGCGTCACCATAAGGTCCACGCCGTATCAGCCTTACGGCTGATGCAAGTAGCTAGGGTTAGCTGCGATCGTGTTGCTCGCACATCGGGGAGATGCCGGCGCGCCCGGCAGTCGGAGGCACAGTGATCACGCAACCCAGTACGCCGGCGGGCGCCAGCGCGCCGCAGCATGTGCGGGGCGCTGTCATCGAGGCCCGTAACCTGACCAAGCGTTACGGCCCTACAGTGACGGCACTGGACCAGCTGAACGTTGCGGTCGGCCCTGGAATCACCGGGCTCATCGGGGCCAACGGGGCCGGCAAGTCAACCTTGATCAAGATACTTCTCGGCCTGCTCATGCCAACGAGCGGTCAGGCGAGGGTGCTCGGACACGACTGCGCCTCCGATGGATTCGCGATCAGGACGCTGACGGGTTACATGCCCGAGCATGACTGCCTACCACCGGACGTGACGGCGACCGAGTTCGTAACGCACCTCGGGCGGATGTCCGGCCTGCCCGCGACTGCGGCAAGGGAACGCGCTGCGGACTCGTTGCGGCACGTCGGCCTGTACGAAGAGCGATACCGGCAGATCGGCACCTACTCGACGGGCATGAAACAGCGGGTGAAGCTGGCTCAGGCACTGGTCGGCGATCCTCGGCTGCTGCTGCTCGACGAGCCGACCAACGGCCTGGACCCGGCCGGCCGGACCGCGATGCTCGACCTGATCGCGCGGATCGGATCGGAGTTCGGCATCTCGATCCTTGTTGCCTCGCACCTGCTGGGCGAGATCGAGCAGATCTGCGACAACCTCGTGGCAATCGACGCCGGTCGCTTGCTGCGGGCGGACTCGATCAGCTCGGTGACACAGGCGAGCGCGGCGCTGCTGGTCGAGGTCGACGAGGGCACCGAGCTGCTGCTGGCGGAACTCAGCAGGCGTGGCCTGGCCCCGGTGGCGTATCAGCGTGGGCTGCTCATCGAACTGGCCGGCGAACAGACCTACGACGTTGTTCGCGACAGCGTCGCCGACCTCGGGTTGCCGCTGAGCCGGATGGAGCAGCGGCGGCACCGGATCGAGGAATTGTTCCGCGAAGACCCGGCCGCGCCCGGATCTACTGTGCCCGGCCAGACGACAGGAGCTGCCAATGTCAGCTGACGCCAAGGCTGCCGCCAGGCAGCCGACCACGGCCGCTAACGACAGCAGCGCCGGAGTGATCCATAACATCGGCTACCGGCGTTACGACGGCGCGCGGCTAGGACGGGCGCAGATCGTCAGGGCGCTGATGTGGCACAGCCTCCGCGGTGCCTTCGGCTTTGGGCGCGGCGCCAAGGCGAAGATCTTCCCGGTGCTGCTGTTCGGGCTGATGTGCCTGCCCGCGGCCGTCAACGCGGTCGCCCTCGCCACCAATCCGGGCGGCGGTCCGATCATCAGCTACGACGGCTACGTTCCCTCGCTGCGGGCTATCGTGATGCTGGTCTTCGTCGCGCTCCAGGCGCCAAACGTGGTCTCTACCGACCTGCGCAATCACACACTGCCGCTGTACTTCGCCCGCCCGATCGGGCGGATCGACTATCCGCTCGCCAAGCTCGGCGCGTTCGTGCTCGCCTGCCTGGCGATGATCGAGATCCCGCTGCTCGTGCTGTATGTCGGCAACGTGACCCAGCAGCACGGTGCCAGCGCAGTCTGGGAGCAGACCCGCCAGCTTGGATCCGGACTGCTGTATGGCGCGGCCTGGGCGGTGCTGCTCGCCAGCATCGGCCTGCTGCTCGCCTCACTCACTGGCAGACGCGTCTTCGCCATCTGCGCCGTGGGCATCCCGCTCTTCTTTACCTACATCCTGGCCAACGTGATCACGCACATAGGCCAGATTGCCTACGGGCCGGCGGCGTTCGGTCAGCCATCGAAGGTCGCCAGCCTGGCCGGGCTCATCAGCCCGTTCACGCTGCTTGGCGGGATGCTGCACTGGCTGCAGGGCTCGGAAGCGACCGGGCTGATCCGTGCGAATGATCTACAGCGCGTCATCATCGGGAACTACGGCTGGGCGTACGGGCTGGTCTTCGTGCTCCTGCTGATCGCGGCCGTCGGCGGCCTTATCGCGAGGTACCAGAAGGTAGGTGTGGCGTGAGCGCGATCGAGCTGCGCGGAGTCTCCCGCTGGTACGGGAACGTGGTGGCGGTCAACGACATCACGATGTCGATAGGGCCCGGCGTCACGGGCCTGCTGGGCCCGAATGGCGCGGGCAAGACCACGATCATGCACATGATCGCCGGGTTCCTGGCACCTTCGCGCGGCGAGATCACGGTGGCCGGCCACAGCACCTGGCGTAATCCGGGAATGTTCCGGGAGGTAGGCCTGGTGCCCGAGCGCGACTCGGTGTACTCCTTCCTGACCGGCGCCGAGTTCGTCGCGGCTTCGGCGCGGCTGCATGGCCTGCCGAGGCCCGATGCGGCCGCGCGCCGGGCCATCGAGCTGCTGGAGATGACGGAGGCGCAGAACCGGAAGATCGCTACCTATTCCAAGGGCATGCGGCAGCGCATCAAGGTGGCCGCAGCCCTGGTGCATGATCCCCAGATCGTGCTGCTGGACGAGCCGTTCAACGGCATGGACCCGCGGCAGCGGCTGCACATGATGGAGCTGCTGCACGCACAGGGCGAGCGCGGTCGTGTCATCGTGTTCAGCTCGCACATCCTCGAAGAGGTGGAGCGGGTCTCGGGCATCATCCAGGTGATCGTCGGCGGCCGCCTGGCGGCCTCGGGCGACTTCCGTGCGATCAGGCGGCTGATGACCAACCGGCCGCACGTATTCCTGGTGCGCTCCTCCGACGACAGGGAGCTCGGCGCTGCGCTCATCGGCCGGCCCGCGGTCAGCGCGGTCGAGGTCACACCCAAGGGCCTTCAGGTCCACGCATCTGACTACGGGACCTTTACCAGGGAGGTCGCCGGACTAAGCCGAGATCGCGGCATCCGGCTCACGCAGGTGCTTCCGGCCGACGAGTCGCTTGAGAGCGTCTTCACCTACCTGCTGGCGTCCTGAGCCATGGCGAACGAGAGAGCGGTGCAATCGATGTCCGGTCCGATCAACGGCGTGGTGCTGCGGCTGACACTGCGCGCCACGCTCAGCCGCAAGCGCGCGCTCATGTTCGCCATCCCGGCCATCATCCTGATCGGCCTGTCGTGGCTGCTCAAGGAGACCGCGCAGGGCAACGACTGGCCGCCGGTGTTCCTCGGCACCTTCGGTTACACCGTGATTCTGGCGCTGACGGCGCTACTCGTCGGCGGCAGCGTGCTCGGCGCGGAGATCGAGGACGGCAGCATCATTCACCTGCTGGCCACGCCGGTGAGTCGGCGGTCCGTCGTGCTCACCAAGTACCTGGTCGCCGTCGGACTGACGATCGTGCTCGCGGCGGTACCCGAGTACCTGGCTGCCGCGATCGCCTCCGGGCCGGGCAGCAAGCTGGCGGTCGGGCTCTTCGTCGGCGCGCTGGCCGGGTCCGTCATCTACAACGCGCTGTTCGTGATGATGACGGCCGCTTTCAGCCCGGGTCGCGCGCTGGCCCTCGGACTGCTGTACGTGCTGGTCTGGGAGGCGTTGCTGGCCAACCTCGTGCCAGGTGTCGGCCTGTTGTCGGTCGGCCACTACTCACTAGCGATCGCGGACTCGATCGCGCACAACAGCGACCTGCACGCGAACCTGACGACAGGCACCGCGGTGGGGATGGGGCTCGCGGTCACGATCGCTGCCATCGTCGTGGCCGTGCAGCGGCTCTCGGCCTTCTCGATCAAGGGCGACGTCGCCTGATCGCGGCAGCCGCGGGCGGCCTACCGGGGCGTGCTAGCGTCCGGCCGGAAGGCGGGCCCGTGACCAGGGATGATGACAGAGGCCACGGCTAGGATCCGGGCGCGGCTGGCCGCCATTGCAGTCGGCTCGGTGGCGAGCGGGTCGTCAGCCGGACCGTCGGCGGCCCACCAGGCGTGGGTACATGCGTAAACACCGTCCGGCGTTGCGGCCAGGGTGGTGATGTCCTGCGCGGTGTGACCCGGCGTCGCGATCAAAGTGATCGACGGACTGAGCCGGTAGCCATCTGCCTCCCGGCTGATCCAGAGGTCTCCGTCGTAAATGGCCCAGTGATCGTGGATCCTGGCCGCCGGGAACAGTGCCGCGTTCACCGTGTGATCGGGGTGGTGGTGGCTGAACACCACATCGGTCACGGCCTCCGGCGCCACGTCGTGCTCGGCCAGTGCTGCCAGCAGGTCCTGCCGGGAGGCGACCATGCCAGGATCGACGATGACGGCCACGTTCCCGTCCTTAATGAGCGTGACGGTGCCTGCGACGCGCTCTCCGTCGCCGTCCTCGCGGGCGTAGCCCGCCTGGAGCACGTGCACGGCCGCCGAGCCGGTCGGCGGAAGGTCACTGGTCTGCATGCGCCCAGACCCTAGCGGGTCGCCGGGACGGCTGTCCTGCCCGGGTTAGCGCACGCTGGCTGCCTTAGCCGCCGCCTTCAGTTCCTTCTTGTAGGCGCGCACTGCGGCCAGCGAGGCGTCATCAACGATGTCGGCGACCGAGTAGTGGGAGCCGTCCTCGCCGAAACGGCCGGCCGCCTCCCGCCAGCCGTCCGGCTGCACGCCCAGCTGCTTGCCTAGCATCGCGGCGAAGATCTGCGCCTTGGCGCCGCCGAAGCCCGGCAGCTCGGCCAGCCTGGCCACGAGCTCCTTTCCGGACCTGGCACCCGTCCATACCGCGGCAGCGTCCCCGTCGTAGCGCTCCACGATCAGCCTGGCCAGGTCCTGGGTCCTGGCAGCCATCGCCCTGGGGAACCGGTGCAGGGCCGGCCGCTGCGAGTAGACGGCCGCAAGGGCCTCGGGATCGAAGGCGGCCAGCTCGGTGGCGGTCGGCTCGTGACCAAGCCGCTGGACGAGCTCGTACGGCGAGCTGAACGCCTTCTCCAGCGGCACCTGCTGATCCAGCAGCATGCCGATCAGCAGGGCGAGCGGGTTGCGGGTGAGAAGCTCGTTGGCCTCGGCTTCGACAGGCAGCGACAGCGTCATGGGTGACATCATCTACCATCGGGCCGGTACGCAGGAACTCGCTGGACGCCTTGCCCGGCGGGAGCAGGGTCGCGTGCCGATCCGGCACCGAGGGCCATAGCCGCGGCCAGCGGCCGGGAACTACAGTGGCCGGGAACTACGGAATCAGCCGGATAGTTGAGATACAAGGGGAACGAAGTTCCCGGAGGGAGTCCGGCATGGCGCCGCATTTTAGGTATGGCCTCATTGGGGTCGTGATCGGGCTGCTTCTCGTGATCATCGGGCATCCGCTCATCGGCCTCGTCGTCATCGCAGCCATGATCGCTATCCCGGCCGTCGCCTACGCCATGCTGTCCCCAGAGCAGCGCCGCAGGCTGCGCAGGGCCAGGGACCGCAAGCAGCTCGGCGGCTGACGGACCCGTCTGGGCTGGTCCGTGCTCGGTCAGGCCACGCAAGCACCTAGACCAGCGGGTTCGTTACCTTGAGCTCGGGGAACCGGCTGAAATCGCGATCCGCGCTCCACAGTTCCCGGATGCCGTGGCTCAGGCAAAGCGCCGCGATCCTCGCGTCGTGCACGAGCGGTCCGGTGGCCTTCGCGCTGGCAAGCAGCGAGCTCAGGAGAGACCAGTAGGTCCCGCCCTCGCTCAGCGGCACCACGGACGGCGATTCAAGCCACGCGGCAATCTGGCTGATCGCCTCGGCGCAACTCGTCGGCGGGTCGTAAATGTGCGGATGTGTCACGATCGAATAGAACTCGTGCGCGCATGGCCAGGGGAGTGCCCATAGTGCCGGGCTCTGGGCGGCCTCTCGAATAGCCGCAGCTGCCGCATCGTAGAACGGCGAGTCACGCCGGTGCGCATAGACCAGCAGGTTGGTATCCACAGCTATCAAAGCCGGTCTCCGTAGCTGAGCTCCCTGATCTTGCCCCAGCCGCCTTCAGCGATCTCCGGTCGCAGTCCGCGCCCGTCCACGCTGGCATCACGCAGCGCGAACGCCTGAGCGCGACGGTGCCGTGCGATGACTGCCCGCAGTCCCTCCTCAAGCATGGACTTCATGGTCGTGCCCTCAGCCCTGGCGATCTGCTGCACCTCATGAAGGAGCTCATCGGGCAGTTCGACCGTCGTCTTCATACGGCCAACCATATCAGCTGACCCATACGCCCGTATAGGCCGATGGTCCGCTCGCGGTCGCGGTGGTTCTCCCAGGGCGGGAGCGGAGGTCAGGGCTGGCCAGGCTGCCAGAAGCCGGGGAAGTCGCGCGGAGCTGCCGGGCCGTCGTAGTGGGCGAGCGGCCGGAAGATGCGGTTGTCGTCGATCTGCTCGAGCACGTTAGCCATCCAGCCGATGATCCGGCTGCAGGCGAACGTCGCGGTAAACATCTCCCGCGGCAGCCCGGCTGCCTCGAGCACGACGCCGGCGTAGAACTCGACGTTCGCGTACAGCTCGCGGCCCGGCTTGAGCTCGGCGAGCAGCCGGACGGCGGTCTGTTCCACCACCTCGGAGAACTCCACCCGCGGGCTGGATAGCTCCCTGGCAACCTCATGCAGCAGCTGCGAGCGCGGGTCGACGGTCTTGTAGATCCGGTGGCCGAAGCCCATCAGCTTGTCGCCGCGCTCGATGGCCCTACGAAGCCAGGGCTCGGCGTCATCCGGCGTGCCGATCGCGTCCAGCATGTCGAACACCCGCGCCGGTGCGCCGCCGTGGAACGGGCCGGACAGCGCACCGAGCGCGCCGGACACGACCGCGCCCAGGTCAGCCCCGGACGAGGCGATGACTCTGGAGGTGAATGTGGA
>Ga0126378_10004650_pt1 | contig 10524 bp, 8 predicted proteins | sample PanSoiMetPlot_23_FD_92587 | JGI IMG/M metagenome (GOLD analysis project Ga0126378, IMG submission 92587) | Tropical forest soil microbial communities from Panama - MetaG Plot_23 | ecosystem: Environmental > Terrestrial > Soil > Tropical forest > Bulk soil | place: Panama | collected 2016-02-17
ACGCGAGGTTCGGCGTAGCGGGTGTCGTGCTTGGGCTGGCTGGCGTGCCGCTCAGCCAGCCTGGCCCGGTCGGTAGGCGCGTCTCGCTGCTCGTGGCGACCGTCATGGGCAGCGTCATCGGTACGGCTGTCGTTTGGCAGGTGAGCGCTCCTGAGACCATCGTGTTCTGACCCAGAACGCCACCCATTAGCCGTTGCCGGGCCTTCCTGAGATTCGCGGTTGACTCCTGTCCCCAGCCGGACGAAGCCTCATAGTGAAGCACTCACTTGACTATTGTGTCGGCCTGCAGAATACTCAAACGCATGGTCAACCGTGCACCTCAGCTGGACCCCGCTCAGCCGACCGATGGATTTCCGAGCGGCGAGCCCTCGTGGAGCGCCGACTTGTCCAGTTCGGCGACTACTTTGCCATGACGGAACGCTCCTCGGGCTCGCTTTCCAGGAGCTCTGCTTCCGGCACGAATAGTCGGCGAAGCGAGCTGCCAACCGAAGGAGGAACTGATGACCGCGCGTACCGTCATCCATGAAACGTTCGCGATCGAACGCATCTACACCGCAACTCCGTCCAGGGTCTTTGCGGCGTTCGCCTCGGCCGAGGCCAAGAATGTATGGTGCGACACTGGAGATCTCGAGCCCGCGGGTGGCTCAGCCAGCACTGCCGAGTTCGACTTCCGGCCAGGCGGGCGAGAGCGCTTCGGTTTCAAGTGGTCGGGCAAAACTTACCGTTACGATGCCCTCTACTACGACATCGTGCCTGACCAGCGGATCGTCTACTCGTACGAGATGTATATGAACGAGGCGCGGATCTCCGTTTCGGTCGCCACGATCGAGTTCGCCAAAAGCAGCAACGGCACCGCACTGACGTGGACAGAGCAAGGGGCCTACCTGGACGGCTTCGACGGGCTCGAAGCGCCAGCGCTCCGCAAGCAGGGCACCACCGAGATGCTCGACAACCTGCCCGGCTATCTCGCGTCTCAGGCTGCGGACTGACGAGAGATCCGATGTCACCGCCGCTACTCATCTCAGCAGCGTCGGTGAAGAGGGCACTGAATTCTTCTAGTTCTGCCGCGCTGACCGCTAGCAGGCGGCCGGGGCTGGAAGACGCACAGACAAGTCCTCAGGTGGCCGACCGGTTTCGACGAGGTACTTGAAAGCGCCCAGGGCCTGGCGTCCCATCCGGCGGGATTGCCGCTTTGCGATCGGGTCGAGAAGCCGCGCGAGCAGACCGCCCCTGAGCTGGACGTGCGCTTCTGAGCGCAGGATCGTTTGGGTGTCGTGGGGCTCGACCGTCCAGGTGTTGCGGGCCACGCGCACACCGGGCAGGCCATGACCTTCGTAAGTGAACGAGACCCCGTCGTTCCACGCAAGCCAGCGCTCAGTCAAGGTGATGCCACCGACCAGCTGACAGACGCGCTCAGCACCGACTCCGCGTTCGCGCCCGGTCACGCTGCGGGCTGAAACAATTCCTCGCGACCAGAGCGGAATGTCCTCGATCCGGACAAGGTAATTCCAGACCGTGGCGGCCGGAGCCTCGATGCACACCGTGGCGGTCAGGTCGAACACCTCGGTGATTGTATCCGCCCCCGGCAGCGTCAGGTTCGGCCGGCCAGGAGCAATTGCTGACACTTCTCGCCAGCCTGTGCCCGCGCCGCACTGGCTAGAGAACTGAGCGGCTTCTCCGTGGTTGAAACCTTTTGGGTAATGGCAGCCACGTTAGGCGCCGATCAGCGGGCGCACCTGGCGATTGGTATCGCGGCGAAGGCGGCACGACGGAAGCGCTCGCGGTTCAGCATGTCAAGTGCAATATGGCGTTGGTGTCCTTGGTGGTCCGGGTCAGCACGTCGATCGCCTGTGCCGTGGGCAGGACGAGGACCTCGATCTTGCGGCGGCGGGCCTCATCGTGGACTTGCGGCATCACGGGCAGCGCGCCATGGGCGCCGGTACCGATCACTAGCCTCCGACAGCGCCAGGGGACGTCCTCGGCAGCAGACAGCGGAGTGTGCCCGTATTCGTCACGGAATGCGCGCGATGCTGCCTTCTTACGCTTGCTGATCTTGCCGCGGTCGAGAACGAGGTCGTGTTCGTAGGTCACGCCATCGACCCGGATCGATCCGAACGAGTAGTCGCTGAATCTCACGCTGATAGTCCTACCCGCAACGGTTCGCATGAGTCCATGTCCCGGTTCTCGACGTCCCGGCCGCCTATGCGGAATACGCTGCCCGTCACAGGAGCAGGCCCATCTCGATCAGGTCCCACAGCTGACCATCAGCGCGCCGGACGTGTTGCCTGAGCCGTCCCTCCTCGACGAAGCCGAACTTCCGGTACAGCACGATCGCAGCCTGGTTGTGAGGGAAGACGCCCAACGCCAGCTTGTGCAGGCCGTGCGCTAGTGCCCAGTCGATAGCGGCAGCAACCAAAGCTGTTCCCACTCCGCGACCGCGCCAGTCAGCCGCGACCATCATGCCGATATCGCCGAATCCCATCCAGCTTGGATCGATGTGGATTTGCCCGACAAGGTCGCCTTCTGCAACGGCGATCAGCGTGCCGTCGATCTCCCATCTCGCCGCCAGTTTCTCAACATCGATCGGAGGCTCGGCGGCGATGCCGTCACGCTCTTCTGCCACCGCGGCCAGGAGCAGTGCGAGTGAACGACGGTCGCCATCCTCTGCGGGTCGAACCGAGATGCTATTGGTTGCCACCCTTGGATGCTTGCACAGACTTCGCTCAGACTGCGATGCATTCGCAGGCGGGCCCAAGCTGGTCGGAGTTAGCTGATTCCGGTGTCGAAGACGAGGTTGACGGTCACTTTCTGTCCTCTCGAAAGGGTTACCGTTTTGCTCTTCTCCCTGGAGAGGTACCTGTCAGATTGTGCGCGGATCAGGTAGGTGCCGGGCTGGAGCTTGAGCTCGTAGTGGCCGGCCTTATCGGTGTGGGCGGTGGCGATGACCTGGTTTCCGCGCAACGCCTCGACGCTCACCCCTGGCACGGCACTGGTGGCAGGCACGCCTGGCAGGGCCCCGGGAGAGACCGGGCCCGCGGCCACCCTGCCTGTGACCAGCGAAGTGGGGGCACCGGCTACGGGCCGCATGCTGCCGCAGGCCGCGATCAACGCCGTGGCGAGGATCAGGACGGTGAACCTGGCGCCAAGAATCACATGCTTTAAGACGTCGTGCGTCACTGCTCGGTTCCGGGTGTTGTCATCTCTCGGAGAATCGAGCCGGGAAGGCTGCAGGCCGGCCGATCCGCCGCAGGTGATGCTGCGCTGTGCGCTGTCGAGATCTCTGCTGGCCGGGCCGGGCCGCAAGCGCCCCGGCCCGGTCAGTCTCAGGTGAACTTGTACTTGTCGTGGATGGTGATCGTGCTGGTCCCGTACTTGGTTGTGACCCGGACGTCCACGGTTCCGGTGGCGTGCGCCGGGGTCTGAGCGGTGATCTTGGTGCTCGAGACCACTGTGAACGTAACGGCAGAGGTGGTGCCAAATTTCACTGCGGTGACCTTGGTGAAATGAGCTCCGGTGATCGTCACGATCGTTCCGCCGTTGTGAGTGCCGCTTGTTGGCGACACCGAGGTGATGGTGGGCAAGTTGCCGATGTTCGCCGTGCCGGTGGCTGTGGCGGTGGCCCCGCCGGTGTCGGCGATCGTGATGGTGACGGTGCGCGTTCCGGTGCTGGCATAGGTGTGTGTGCCGGTCACAGCGAAATGCCCGCTGGCCGTTCCGATAGTTCCGGCGCTGCTGGTGCCATCACCCCAGTGGATTTGGGCCGTGTAGTCGGACGCGGTGCCACCGGGGTCAGCATCAGTGAACGTCGCCACCACCCTGGTCAGCGACACTCCCTTAACGCCGTAGATGTTCTTTCCGCCGACGGTGAGGGGTGCATCGGCGACTGAGGCCGACCCGTTCCCGGAGGCGGATGCGCCCCAGTTGTCGGCGGCGCTCATGGCAGTGGTGTAGCTGCCTTCTTCGGCGTAGGTATGCGGGCCGAATAGCAGGAAGAAGCCCGGGGCGTAGTTGTTCAGGGCCGGTGTGGTGAAGGTGCCATCCCCCCAGCCGTTGGACACCGTGTAGTCACAGGTGCAGTTGCTGGGTCCGTAGAAGACGCCAGTGTTGCGGCTGGCTGAGGTGCCCTCGGTGTAGTTGTTGCTGTAACTCGTGACCCACGATGGGGTGAACGGGTCGTCCCGGTTACGGCCGACCCAGTAGAACGACGGCCACGTCTCCGCGCTGCCATTGCGGTCGTGGAGCGTAAAGCCGGTGGCGATCCAGGTGTTGCCGATGTTGGTCCCCGTCGATGCGGCTCGGGCGGAGAGGAAGTCGCCCCACCGGCTGTTCGAGTGAGAACCCTGGTCGAGGAATTGGGCGACCCATCCGCCAGAGATGTCGTCGTTGATCAGGAACTGCGAACCGGGGTATCCCCAGGTGCCACCCCCGACCTGCAGGCTGACCCCGAGGGCGCCACGGCCGTTCACACCCATTCCCGGGTAGGCCCAGGCGTAACTGCCGTTCCAGATCTGCGATTCGCTGACCGAGGTGGCCGGGCCGGTGCTGACGTCGAAGGAGGCGTAGTCGACGTAGGGGTAGGGGAACCCGCCGCCTTGCTTGGCGTCCCACATGAAGTACACGGTGCTGGTGCCGACTTCCCCGCCGGTTTTGACCCGCGAGTCGTCAAAGGCACACCAGTTTTTGCCATCGGGTGCCGGGCAGGAGCCATTCTTCGTCTCTGAGTTGAAGTTGACGCTGAAGTCGTTCCAGCTCACGTGCGTGTAGTCGGTGTTCGGCGGCCAGTTGTACACGCGGATCAGGCCACCGTTGCCGAATGCGGTCGCGGCCCAATAGGTCCAGGTGTCAGTGCTGTTGTCGGTCGGCGTCCAGGTGAAGTCCTGGTTGTTCCACACCCAGTTAGCCGACCAGGTGCCGGTGGCGAAGGAGCTAAGGTCGAACTTGACCAAGATGCTGGTGACGAAACTGTTGCCGTTGAACACGTTCATGGACAAGCTCAGGTAGTTGGCATTCACGCCGAAGTGCGGATAATCGAGCCAGTCACCTTCGGGGAAACCAAAGCTCTGGGCCGAAAAGTCGTAGTAGTCGAAGGTGTCCGACGCGAGGTCTGACTGATTGCGGGCCACAGCGAGGCGGATGAGATTGTCGCCGCTGGGGTTGTTACCGCAGGTGGTCGGGCAGTACAGCAGGCCCCACGCGGTTATCCCGTTGGCAGGGGCGTGGATCGCGACCTGATCGCAGCAAAACCCCCCGTTCGGCAGTGTGGGGGTTGGCCCGAGCGTGTACGGATTGATGAACGTGAAGCTATGCCCAGAATCGGTGGACTGGGCTGCGTACCAGTTGCCCGTGTAGAGCACGTCATTGCCGTCGTTGGCGACGCTGGGCTCGTTGGTGCCGGACTCGAAGTTGCCCGGGCTGACGTTCTGAGCACGGAAGTAGTTGAAGTCGGTCGATGCGTAACGCCTGGGTTCGGTTGCCGAGCGTACATGTTTGGTGCCCACTACTGCGGGCGACGTCGGCTTGGGGTGGCGGACGACAGGCGCGCCCTGGACCTGGTGCGGGGTCAGGATCGGCATTTCCGCGGCCCGCCGCTGCGTGCGCAACTCGGCCGCGGTCAGCACCGGCGGCTTAGCCGTCCGGACAACCCTGCCGCGCCCGACCGCCTTCCCCGACCCATGGCCGCCGTGCAGCCCGGTAAATCCCGTCGCCTCGGCACGCGCTACGGCTGTGGACTTGTGCGGCGCTGGCGATGCGCCCGCCGGCACAGCACCTGCCAGCACGCCAGCCGTCAGCATTCCAACGGCCAGCACCCCAGCGGCACCTGCCGCTACCAGGGGCTGCAATGCCGCCGCCACAAAGGCAGCCGGCCGCCCCCGCCAATTGATCCCTGCTTGATGTCGCTGGTGATGGGTCATGACACGCTCCTTAACACGCCGCCACACGCGCCCGATGCCGACCTGCCTCCGATTACTGGGCCATTCAGCTGTCAGCAGGCGCTTTGGCATGACCTTGATGTGCAGACCCAAATGGGCGCCATGCCATGGTCATGTCAACGCCATTAGCGCCTGCTGCACGTACAGATGCGGAAGCAGCCAGCCTGATACATCGCGGTCTAGTACTGGGGCTGATCACGAGATGACGACATGGCATCCGACGTCAGTGGTGTCAGTCGCGCACTTATGGGCGGTGCCGCCCTCGGCCTCATCCCAGGTCAGAAACACCGCCGTGAAGCCATTCTCATACTCGGCGCTGGACGCGGCTCTTAGTGTTTTGCGGCGCGGCCGGACCCGCGGCCTGCGCCCTGGACCTTCGCCAATTCGCCGCCTGGGTGTCACCGGCGTCATTCAGCGGCATCGCGATGTCACCGGGGACGTATCATCCCGGCGAGGATCTAGCTTTGCTGCCGACGATGCAAGGAGCCGCATGGACCGCCCTGTCGATCTGCTCGTCGTCGGCGCACAGGTGTGGACCGGAGACCGCCGCCGTCCGCGCGCGTCGGCCGTGGGCGTGCGCCGCGGCCGGGTCGCGTTCGTCGGGTCCGACGACGAGGCGCGGCCGCTGGCCGGCTCAGAGACCGACGTCGTCAATGCCGCCGGGAGACTGCTCGTACCGGGATTCATCGACGCGCACAATCACGTTCGCCTGGGATCTAACCCTTTCGCCGTCGACCTCGCCGGCGCCGCGACGCTCGGCGAGCTGAAGGCGCGGGTACATGCTCACGCCGAGGCGCACCCCGAGCAGGCCTGGGTCGAGGGTGCGGGGTGGAACTACTCGGCGATGCCGGGCGGGCGCCTCCCGACGTGGGAGGACCTGGAGGGCGTCGCAGCCGGCAAGCCTGCGTTCCTGTTCTCGTACGACGTGCACAACGTCTGGTTGAACCGCGAGGCGATGCGGGTTTTCGGCATCGAACGTGGCGTCGAGCACGTGCCGTTCGGGCACGTCCGGACCGACGAGCGCGGCGAGCCCACCGGGTTCGTGACGGACTTCGCGGTCATGGGCATCTCGCGGGCCGGGCAGGCGGCGCTGGAGCGGGTCGTCCCTGGGTATGCGCGCGAGCGCCAGTATGCAAGCACGCTCGAGAGCCTGGACATGGCGACAAAGCTCGGCATCACGACGGTCCTTGAGCCGCAGAACTCCCCCGACGACCTGTGGATCTTCGAGCGAGCGCGCGCCGAGGGCCGCCTTAGGAGCCGCCTCGTCGCGGCTATGTTCCACCCCGCGGGCACGACCGAGGCCGACCGGGAGGCGTTCGAGGCAACCCGCCGCCGGCTCGACGATGACCGCCTGCGCGTCGGGCCTGTGAAGCTCTATATCGATGACGTGATCGAGCCGTGGACAGCCGCGATGCTGGAGCCCTATGCGAACCGCGCCGGGCAGTGCGGTGATCTGTTCTGGGAGCCGTCCGTGTTCGGCGAGCTGGTGACCGCCCTGGAGCGGCGCGGCTTCTCGTGCCACGTGCATGCCACAGGCGACCGCGGGATCCGAACGGCGCTCGACGCGTTCGAGACCGCGCGCGCCGCCAACGGGCCCGGCGACCGGCGGCACGCGATCGTCCATGTCGAGTGCCTCGCTCCCGACGACATTGCACGGTTCGCCGCCCTCGGGGTGATCCCAGTGATGCAACCTCGCCATTGCGCGCCCGAGATCGTGGCCGAGTGGCGGGCGAATGTTGGCCCGGAACGGTGGCGCCACGCCTGGGCGTTCCGGTCGCTCCGCGACGCGGGCGCCGAGCTTGCGTTCTCCAGCGACTGGAACGTCGCGGAGATGGACCCCCTCATCGGGATCTACACGGCACTGACGCGCGCCGACCTCGACGGCGGCGGGGCATGGGTGCCCGAGGAGACCGTCGACCTCGACACGGCCCTGCGCGCCTACACCTACGGCGGCGCCAGGACGGTATTCGCGGAGGGCACTCGCGGGGTCCTGCGCGAAGGGGCCGTCGCCGACCTCGCGCTCCTGTCCGAAGACCCATTTACGTTCGCGGCCGTCGACCCGCGCCGTCTCCTCGATACGCGCGTCGAGCTAACCGTCGTCGACGGCGTTATCGTCCACCGCGTCTAACGACCGGCTGAGCATCACTGTCGTGGCGCTTTCTAACGCCACAACACGCCGCGGTCGCCTGCCAGCAGGCGGTCGCGGTGGAGCACGTCTATGACCAGCGCGGCGGTCCAGGAGAAGCCGCTGGCGCCGTAGCCCTCGCCGCCGAGTGGGTGGAAGTACTCGCGGAATCCGGACCTGCGGACCAGTCCAAGCATGTCGGCGTGCAGCTCGGCGGCCAGGTCGTCCACGCCGTGCTGGCGCAGCCCCAGCCACAGCAGCCAGTCGGTATTGATCCACACCGGCCCACGCCAGTAGCGGCGCGGGTCGAACCCGGGCGCCTGCAGATCGTAGGTGGGCACCAGGTAGTGCTCAACCGCCTCCGCCGGATGGAAGCACGGAGAGCCAAGCAGCTCCACGATCGCCGCCACCATTGGCGTGGGCAGCTCCGGGTCGAGCAGCGGCGTGAATGCCAGGATCGTGTCCTCGGGGGTGCGCCGGTCGGCGCGGACGTCGCGGGTTCCAAATCGCCGACCATGCCCGTCCCACAGCTGGTCGAGGATCGCCTCGCGGATCCGCTCGGCGTGGGCATGGTGGGGGGCGGGGTCATCGCCAACCAACGTGGCGATCTTGGCCAGCGCCCGGGCCGACCAGTGCCAGATCGCGTTGAACAGCGGCCCCTGGATCAGGAACGGGCTCCGGGTTAGCAGCGTGGTTTCGTCGTATCCGGCGTCGCGGTGGCGTGCCGCCAGGTAGACGAAGCGGTCGTAGGCGGCGTCGGTGGGCCGGTCGGCCGGGTTGGCGTGGGCGATGTCGAACCGCTGGTAGTAAGGAAGCGCGCCGGGCGGGATCTCCAGGTCGGCAAGGGCCCGGTCCCAGGCCGGTGAGTTGTCTAGGCCCGATTCCCAGGGATGGATGAGCGCGGCCAGGCTGCGGCGGTCCGGGTCCCGCCAGCGCTCGAGGTAGGCGTGCTGGGCGACCAGCCGGGGGTACAGCCGCTCCAGGAAGGCCAGGGCCTGCGGCGGGTCGGCGGCGTGCCAGTAGACCTCCAGCGCGGCCGCCGCGTGCAGCGGCGGCTGAGTGATGCCAGAGGTTGCGATGCCGTGCGGAGAAGCACTGGCGCGGTTGCTCTGCCAGAAGTCAGGGCCTGGGAAGTAGCTGCCCAGCGGGACGGCAGGATTAAAGACGATGTGGGGCAGCATGCCGTTGGCCCACTGCGCGTCAAACAGCGTCTCTAGCTCCGTCTGGGCGCGCGCTTGGTCATACCAGGACCGTCCGATCGCGACGAACGCGGAGTCCCAGCTCCACTGGTGCGGGTACAGGCTGGGTGAGGGCACAGTCGAGGTGCCGCGCCAGTTGTCGTCCAGCACCGCTCTTGCCCCCTCCTCGAGCTCGGCGGCCTCGGACGCGGTGAGCTTGCTGGCATGAGTCGCAGGCATCGCTGCCTCCTTGTGATATGTGAACCGCCTGGCGAATACGGTGAAGGCCAGCGGGCGAGGCGTGCGGCCCACGGGGACGCCTGGTCATGACGTCTACGTTGGGGGCCGTCACTACGTCAGGCTCGGTCGGCCCCAGGAGCCGCGTCGGTAGGTGTGCGCTGGGCCGGGCAGATCGAGGAAGGGCTGGATAAGCCGCCAAGCGTGCTCCAATACGTCTTGGGGGCGAATCGGGCCAGGTTACCTTCCAGCGCGTCGCCGAGGGCCGCTCGTAGGCCTCCTCGCGGGCGGGCGCGCAGGTTGCTTTCGTGCACGAGGTCCTCGGGGTCCTGGCCGTCCCTGGTACGTGCTGCGCGATCTGATGCACCCCGTCCACGTGGGGCAAGGTGGCGTCCGGGAACGCACGATAGATCACTGCTCTCGGCGCGGCACCTCACATCTCATAGCACGAGCCAGGGCGCCCGCCGGCTCACGGCCTTACGCTCCAAGCACCGTTGCGCGGCGAGCCGCGCGGCTGCCCAACTGCCCGCCTGGGCGGGCGATTCGCTGCCGTGATTGCCAGCGAGCCTGATCGACCAGGGGTAGCAGCGGCATAAGGCTTCCAGCCGCGCCGTGGCGTTCTCGCCAGGATGCGCCTCCCGGGTCTAGATGAACACCCACGCGGCCTCGGGGTGGCGGGCAGCCGCGGCATCAAGCAGAGGACCCTCTGCGGAGCAATACGGTCAAGTGAACGAGCCGAACTCGATCACCAGCGGCCTGGACGGTTTGCTGTCATGGCCGGCCGGTGCCGGGCACGTCGACCCGGAGGGCGAGGATCTCCCCTGTGCGCGGACCCGTGGCGAGCCGTTCGAGGTTGGCGCCGGCGTCGGCGGCCTTGTGCCATTCGGCGGTGCAGATGAACAGGGTCCGCCTGTCCGCGCCGCCGAGCATCAGCGCGAACGGCGCTCGGTTCACCTCGAGCTCGATGCGTTGCACGATCGTGCCGCCGTCCGCGACGCGGGCGACCGAGAACCCGCCGGTGCCGACCCAGACTGCGCCTTCGGCGTCCACGCAG
>Ga0126378_10004651_pt1 | contig 10523 bp, 8 predicted proteins | sample PanSoiMetPlot_23_FD_92587 | JGI IMG/M metagenome (GOLD analysis project Ga0126378, IMG submission 92587) | Tropical forest soil microbial communities from Panama - MetaG Plot_23 | ecosystem: Environmental > Terrestrial > Soil > Tropical forest > Bulk soil | place: Panama | collected 2016-02-17
ACCAGGTAGGCCACCGTGAATGTGCCCTCAACCCTGGTCGTGGCCATGTCGCCGATGGTCACGCCGATGGCCTCGCCGCCCGGTTTCGCGCGGAGCTTGGCCGCCATCGCCCGCGACAGCTCAATGCCGTGCACAAGAACGCCGCGCTGCGACAACGGCAGCCCGATGCGACCGGTGCCGATGGCGAGTTCCAGCGCGCGCCCGCTGCCTGCCAGCTCGGCGAGCAGGCTGACGGCAGGGTCTATAGCCTCCGGCTTGAACATGCTGTCGGATGGGTCGTCGTAACTCGCCGCGATCCGCTCGCCGAAGTATCCGTCTGGATCATCCACGAACCGTGAACCTAGTGCGCCAGCAGTCTCTACGCCAACTGCATTTAGCGATGACGACTGGTGCTCACGGAGCAAGCGCACCCTTCAGGCCGGCTGGCCGCAGATCCATTGTGAAGATAAGAGGGCCGTCTCCGCGCGGGATCTCAGCAAAGCCAAGGTGCCGGTAGAAGTCGGCCGCCCGCTGATTGGTACGCATGACAAAGAAGTGCAGGCCAGCGGATCCGAACTCTCCTAGCGCCCGCATCAGCGTGCTCATCATCTGCCTTCCCAGTCCCTGCGACTGAAGCCTCGGCACTAGGTTGATGTGCAGGTGCGAGGGGTAGTCCTCGGCGAGCTCGCCAGGGACCGTGAGCGGGGCATGGATGAACCGGGCCGCGCGCTGATCCGGTGTCAGCTGATCCGGCGAAAGCTCGATCGGCGGCGCGGGGTACCGGTCGCGGAGTGCCGGCCACCAGTCCGCCTCGAGCCGCCTCTCAAACGCCTTGCTGTCCAACGCTCCGACAATGTAGCCGCCGACGCCGAGCTCATCCTCAGCCACGAACGCCAGCGATGGCTCAAACAACCCGTAGGGGGCCGCGACGATGTGGCCAAGGATCCACGGGTCTTCGAACATCGACGTAGCGTCGTTACCGCCATCACCAGTCAGCAAGCAGATCCGGTACAGGTCGTCGAGATCACTGGCCCGGTACGGACGGATAATGGCTCGCGACATATCGTACTCTACGTCTCATTTCTGCCGCCTCAGTTGGCGACGGTTCCTCAGACATACCCGTTTTCGCCGCATGAGTTGACCGGATTCGGCAGAACATCGTCAGCGCGCTCGTCAACCTCGATGATCTGGCTGGCCTATTGTTCGACTGTCATGAATCCCTATCAGCCTGCGCAATGGCATGACTTTTTTATCACCGTGGGCGGCGGCGCGGCGGCCTTGACCGGGCTCGTCGTCGTGGCGATGTCGCTGCACCTTCGCGCCATCGCCGCGGATCCGGCTCTGCGACACCGGGCCAGGAGCATACTGACCGGTCTTGCGGCCGTTTTCATGCGCTGCTCGCTCGTGCTGATGGGCGGTCAGAACGGCCTGGCCGTCGGCACCGAGTTGCTGATCGCGAGCACGATCCTCACAGTGACAGGACTCCTCAGCTTCCGCCAGGTGTCAAGGTCGAGCACGCCGGTTCCGAGGGCGAGTGTCCTGCGGACGTTGGGCGGCACGGCCTGTTACTCAGCTGAGATGATCGGCGCCGCAGTGCTCATCGCCGGTCATATCGCGGGCCTCTACCTCGCCGCGGGCGCGATGGTGGCGAACTTCTTCTTCATGATCTCCGGGTCATGGCTGCTGCTTGTCGGGGTATCCGCGGACGAGGCGGATGCCGGAACCGGGGCCGCTCTCTGACGTCAGCCGTCACGCCAGATCGGCGCGGTCAAGCAGGTTGGACCCCCGTCACCCTTGAGCGATATCTCCGAGCCCTCGTACTCGTGTACCTCGCAGCCGGCCGACTCGAGCTCGGCGCGGGTTCGCGGGTTGCCGCTCAGCATGATCACCCGTCTGGGTTCCACCGCTAGGACGTTGCAGCCCATCGTCTCGTACTCGTCGGTCCCGACAGCTACGACCCGGATCCCGCGCTCGCCGAGCATCTCCATCAACGCAACCGGCGCCAGCGGCGGGTAGACAACCGCAAGGTCGTCGGCGATCGGCGAGATCAGCGACATCAGGTGCAGCACGTGTGCTGGCCCGCGGTCGTGCGGCAGGTCGACCGTTTCCAGGCTGGCACCTTCGCCTGCGAGGATCTGCGCTAGCTGGCGCTGCCCTTCGGCGTTGGTGCGGTAGCTGCGGCCAGCGAGCATGGTGCGCTCGTCCAGCCATATGAAGTCGCCGCCGTCAGCGCGTGCTGGGCCGTCCAGCCGAGCCACGACAGGCACGCCGGCGGCCGCAAGCGCGTCTGCCAGCAGGCCCGGCTCTGCCGTGCGGGCGGGTTTCGCCATCTGGAACAGCACCGCGCCCGCGCCGGTCACCAGCCCGGGGTCGCGCACGTACGTGGCATCAACCAGGCCGTCGGCGGCCGGCGCGACTTCCACTTCACAGCCCAGGTCGGTGAGCAGTTGCCCGAACAGGTCGTGCTGGCGGGCTAGCACGACTGCGTCGGGTGCCCGCCAGTCCGCGCCTGCGAAGTCGCCGGTAACCGACGGGCGGCGCAGCAGGACCCGGCGCAACGGAGCGTACATGGACCGCACCCCGAAGCTCGGCCCGGACTTACCCTGTGATCCCGTCATCTCGCTGATGCTCTCATGCTCTGATCCCGGACGCAGGCCGTCAGGGATCAGCGTTACCGTACGGTCCATGACAGCAACCGACGATCCGGCCGACACGACTCCCGCCTCGGCCCATGAACCGACGGAGGCACAGTTCGGGCCGCATCGGTTCTACCCTGGCGAGGGCGGCGGCAGCCAGCAGTTCAGGGGCGCCCGATTCGACGTCGCTGACCTGCGCGGCGCCCGGTTCACCGACTGTGACCTGACGGGCGTCACGATCAGGGACGGCTGGCTGGTAGACGTCGACATCTCCGGTTACCTCCAAAATGTCACTGTCAATGGCGTTGACGTGACCGACTTCGTCAGCGCGGAGCTGGACCGGCGGCACCCAGAACGAGTGCGGTTCCGCGAGGGTCAGACGGCTGACGACGTCCGCGCGATCTGGGACACCATCGAGCGGTTGTGGGCGGGGGCAGTCGAGCGGGCCGGGCGGCTGCCCGCGGCGGCGCTCAATCAGCCGGTCAACGAGGAGTGGTCATTCGCGCAGACACTGCGCCATCTCGTCTTCATCACCGACGCATGGGCCAGCCGGACGGTGCTGGACGAAGAGAAGCCTTACCACCCGCTCGGCCTGCCGCAAAGCTGGTATCCGCCGGCCGACGCGGCCGCTCTCGGCATCGATCTGACCGCGCAGCCCGGCTATGCCGAGATCATGGCGGCCCGCACCGACCGAATGGCCGTGATGCGGCGCATCGTGGCCGGCCTGACCGACGCCGGCATGGCTCGGCTCTGCCAGCGCTCGCCTGCACCCGGCTACCCGGACGAGGAGCGCACTGTGATCGACTGCGTCGGCGTGGTGATGGACGAGGAGATCGAGCACTACAGGTTCGCGGTCCGGGACCTGACCGTGCTTGAGGCGAGTTAGCCAGCACCGTCGGCGTGACTGACTCGATGTCGGTGGGAGCTGTCAAGATGTCGTCATGTCCGCGATCACGACGGTGCGCTGGACCGAGGCTGGCAAGACCTGGCTCGCCATCAGGGGCGTCGGGCCCGAGCTGGCATCAGGAGCCGAGCACCTTCTGATGGGCTACGAGCGCCACGGCGACGAGTGGCGCTGCGGGTATGCCGTGGACACTCCGGGGCTGGAGGTTTGCTGGCGGAACTTCAGCAGCTACGCAGAGCTGATGCTGCGCCAGGCTGCCGGGCTCGAGCCGGTGCCTTGGCGCACGGCCCTCCGTGAGCTGTGCCAACGCACTAGCGGGCTCGAGTGTGCCTGGTGGCTGACCGGCAGCGCCGCGCTTGCGGTGCGCGGCGCGCCGATCGAGCCGGGCGACTTGGACCTCGTGTGCACGGCTGACGCCGCGCTCCACCTTGGCGAAGTATTCGCCGACGCGATGATCGAGCCAGTTGTCAGAGCCGACAGCAGCTGGATCAGCGACTACTGGGGCCGGGCATTCCTGTCCGCCAGAATCGAGTGGATCGGCGGCCCCAGACCCGAGGTGGACTCGCCGTCGCCGTGTGACTTCGGGCCAGTTGCCGCCTCACGGCTTGAGACAGTGGCATGGGAAGGCTGGCAGCTTCAGGTGCCACCGCTCGACCTCCAGCGCGCCGTCAGCCTGCGGCGCGGCCTCACCGATCGGGTGCGTCTCATCGATGCGCTCGGCTAGCCGTCGTAGAACGCCGTCACGTGCACCCGGTAGATGTCTTGACCTGAGCTCTGGACGTGGTGGGTGTTCTTGAAGGTGATCGTATAGGCGGACGCAACGACGTGGTTGTAGTCCGAGTGCCAGCGGGCCGGGCGCGACCCTGGTCGCATACCTGGCAGACGGACGCCGGGTCGGCCAGTGTACGTGCCGACGACATTGGCCAAGCCGGCGGTCATGCCGGTAACCAGGCAGGTTTCGCTCTCCTTCGCGCCGCCGCTCTTGGTGATGGTGTGCGTGCCTGAGCAATTCCAGGTGGACTGGCTTTGCTGGTAGGTCGCGTGGAAGTGAGTCGTAGCGGCCCGTGCGGGCGCTGCCGAGCTGGTGACGACGAGCGCCGTTGTGACACCACCCGCGATGACGACGGCTGCTCCCGCGGCGGCTGCCGCGATCTTGGGACGTTTCACTGTGCTGCCTTTCGCTGGTCGAACGGGAAATCCATCGGACGGCCCAAGGCTGCATTTCCTTGCTGACGCCCCGCTGACGTCGCGCTGACGAGCCGTGTAGCCGGGCCGCGGCTCGCGTCAGCGCCGCGTCAGGAGGCTGTCAGCGTCGCCGCGCAGCCTCCTCATGTGGCCGCAAGCAGCAGGCCACGGAAGGAGAGATCAGGAGATGCGCAAATTCGCACTGCTAGCAGGTCTGCTTGCGCTGCCGGCGATGAGCCCGGCGGCGGCGTCGGCGGCCGATGTGCCGACCTGCTCCGCGTCATGCATCGTGGAGTACCCGGTGCCAATCCCAGTGGTCTACAACGGACCCTTTGGCATAGCCAAGGGATTCGACGACCATGTCTGGTTCGGCGACCAGAACACCATCGACACGATCACCCGCGACGGAACTTTCACCACCTACACGGTCCCCTCCGCCGGGGCCGCGGTGGGCTGGGTAGCGCGCGGGACAGACGGAAACATGTGGTTCACCGAGCGCGGCACCGGCAAGATCGGCAGCATCGACGCGGCCGGTCGGATCACCGAGTACGCGATCCCGACCCCGAACAGCGTTCCCCAAGCGGTCCTTCAGGATCCGAGCGGAGCCGTGTGGTTCACCGAGCAGGGCGGGAACAAGATCGGCAGGCTCGATCCCGCTACGGGCTCGTTCACCGAGTTCGCCGTGCCTACCGCAAATGCTGGCGTGCAAGGACTTGCGCTAGGCCCAGACGGCGCCCTCTGGTTCACCGAGCGCAACGCCGGCAAGATCGGGCGGATGGACACTAGCGGCAACTTCACCGAGTATCCGCTGGCCCCCGGCGCCTCGCCGCAGCGGATCGTGGTCGGACCCGATGGAGCGCTGTGGTTCACCGAGTTCGGAACCAGCGCGGTTGGACGCATCACCACTGCCGGCGATCTCACGGAGTATCCGCTCGCGCCCGGTTCGAGGCCGGTCGGGATCTCGGTCGTCAGCGGGGACCCGGCCGTGTGGGTGGTGGAATTCGGCTCGAGCGCGGTGGCCAGGATGGCACTCGACGGCACGATCACCAACGTGTACGCCACGCCGAGCCCGGCTGCCGCGCCGTTGCAGATCGCCGCGGGCGCGGGTCGCACCCTGTGGTTCACAGAGAGCTTCCTCAGCTCAAACGGGAACAAGATCGGCCGCCTCAATCCCTTTGCGAACGATCAGTCATGAAGTTCAGGCGGCCCTCAAAGCCGCGGCCAGTCTCGCCGGCCCGAGCGGGTACGCCCGGGCCGGCGCGGCTGCCGGGCGATTTTCTCGATGAACTCGCCTATGAACTCGAGGCGAGCGAGCAGCAGGCCCGCCGGCAAGCCGAGCGCCTCGCGATCTTGTCTGAGTTGCAGCGGGTCGCTACAGCGGCGGCGCGGCGCCTCGGCCGGCCGGTGACGGTACTTGACATCATCGAGTCAGCCGAAGAGCAGTCGGAACGGGACCGGCTGACCGCGCTCGTCAATCGGCTCCGTGCCTGATTGGACGCCTATCGGGTTGTGCGATGACAAATGCGCCTGATCGGCCCATAATCGTCGCCATGACCGGCGTGGAATCAGCCGGGTGCCGATTCGAGTTCCGCCTGCTCGGGCCGCTTGAGGTTCTCAGGGACGGCGAGCCGCTGAAGGTGACCGGGGAGCGGCAGCTAGCCCTGCTCAGCCTCTTGGTCGTGCACGCGAACGAGTTCGTCTCGACCGACCGGATCGTCGAGGAACTGGCGCTGAGCGAAGCGACTGGGACCGGCGTGAACGCGATCCAGGCCACGGTCTCGCGACTGCGGCGGCTGCTCGACGGCGGGCTAGCAAGTGACGGCGGCCCGGGAGTGCTCGTCACAGAGCGCGGCGGCTACACGTTGCGCGTCGGCCAGGAGTGGGTCGACGCGGGCCGGTTCGAGCGCTTGGCCGCCGAAGGCCGACGGGCGCTCGTCGGCGGCCACGCGGCGACGGCCGCCGCGAAGCTGCGCCAGGCGCTTGACCTCTGGCGCGGGCCGCCGCTTGCCGACGTGGCCGATCTCGAGTTCGCACGGTCGGAGATCCGCCGGCTCGACGAGATGCGGCGATCCACGGTCGCGGACCGCATCGAAGCGGACCTGGCGCTTGGAAAGGGCGCGGAGCTGGTCGGCGAGCTCGAGGCGCTGGTGCGCGCGAATCCCCTGCAGGAGCGGCTGCGTGGCCAGCTCATGCTGGCGCTCTACAGGGCTGGACGGCAGGCAGACGCGCTCGAGGCATACCGGCAGGCGCGCAAGCATCTGCAGGAGGAACTCGGGCTCGAGCCGAGCCGGGCCCTGCAGGAGCTCGAGCGGTCGATTTTGCTGCAGGACGCGGCCCTCGAGCCCGGCCCGCACCGGCAGGCGGAGGCGGAGGGCGAGCCGCGCGGGGTCCGGTTGTGCCCGTTCAAGGGGCTCGCCCCGTTCGATGTCACCGACGCGGAATACTTCTTCGGCCGTGAGCGGCTCGTCGCGGACCTGTACTCGCGCGTAGTCGACTCGACGCTGGCAGGCATCATCGGCCCATCGGGAAGCGGCAAGTCGTCGATCCTGCGCGCCGGGCTGCTCGCCGCGCTGGCCGCTGGCGCGCTGCCTGGCAGCGAGGGCTGGCGGGTCGCTGCGTTGCGGCCGGGTGAGCATCCGCTCAGCGAGCTCCGCCGGTCGCTGGGCGGCAAGAAGGTGAGTGACGCGATCGCCGGCCTTGTGGGCGGGCAGCGCCTGGTGGTCGCCGTGGACCAGCTCGAGGAGCTCTTCACGATCTGCACCGACGACGCAGAACGCACCGCGTTCGTGGCGAGCCTCACCGAAGCGGCACTCGATCCCGATCGGCGAGTTGTGGTCGGCATTTCGTTGCGTGCCGATTTCTACGGTCGCTGTGCTGCGTATCCAGGCTTCGCGCAACTCCTGAGCCGCAACCACGTCCTCGTCGGCGCGATGGAAAGGGACGAGCTGTCGAGGGCGATCGAGCTCCCAACTGAGCGCGCAGGCCTGCAGGTGGAGCGGCCGCTCGTCGAGGCGCTCGTATCGGACATCATCGGAGAGCCAGGGGGACTGCCCCTCCTGTCCGCCACGCTGCTCGAGCTTTGGCGGCTCAGGGAAGGCAACGTGCTGCGGCTCGATGACTACCGGCGGTCGGGCGGCGTCAGGGGCGCGGTCGCTCGCCTTGCCGAAGACGTCTACGGGCGGCTGAGCGAACAGGACCAGGCCCTCGCGCGCTCGATCATGCTCCGTCTGGCCGCGGGCGACGAGGCGGCGGTCGTCCGCCGCCGGGTGCCGGTCGCCGAGTTCGGACGCACCGAGGGCGCCGACCGCGTTCTCGCCGAGCTGGTCAGGGCCCGCCTGCTCACGGTCGACGAGGGCGAGGTGGAGGTCGCGCACGAAGCGCTGCTCAGGGAGTGGCCGCGGTTCACCGAATGGCTGGCGGAGAGCCACGAGGAGCGGCGCTTCCGTGCGCACCTGACAGCGAGCGCGCGCGAATGGGCGGCGCGTGACCACGACGCGGCCGAACTGTACCGCGGCGCGCGGCTCGCGAGCGCCGCCGACTGGAGCGCCGCGCACGCCACCGAAGTCAGCGAGCTTGAGCGCCAGTTTATCGATGCCAGCCGGGGCGAGGGCGAGCGCGAGCTTCGCAGCCAGCGGCGGCAGAACCGCCGGTTGCGGGCGCTGCTCGCCGGAGTGGGGGTGCTGCTCGCGCTGTCCTTGCTCGCTGGTGGGCTGGCGCTGAACGCCCAGTCGAACGCGAACCGCTCGGCGACCATCGCGCTCGCGAACAGTCTGGGCGCCCAAGCCATTGCCGATCCGAACCTGGACCAGGCGATGCTGCTCGGCGTCGAAGCAGTGAAGCTCGACCCGTCAGAGCGGACGCAGGGTGACCTCCTGACCGCGTTGCTGCGGGCGCCTGCGGCGATTCGCACCTACCACGCATCGGGCCTGCGAGTCGCCGGCCTCGCGCTGTCACCTGATGGGCGCACCCTGGCGTTCGAGGACAACACCCCGAGTATCTTTTTCCTCGACACGGCAACCGGCCGGCGAATCCGCGAGATCCACAATCTGAGTGGCGGGCCTTCCACACTCGGGTACGCGCCAGATGGCGGCCTCGTATTCTTCGCGGCACCCAAAAACGGGCCGAGCGAGGTCGATTTCTTGAACCCCTCGACCGGGCGCACAGTGCGCCGGCTGCCGTTGCCCGCGAGCGTCATCGCCGCCATCGGGCAGTTCCAGCCCGGCCGCGGATATCCCAACTTCGGGGGCGGCGACTTCACGTTCGCGGACGGCGGGCGCCGCCTCGCTGTGGCGGTCGCGGGTTACGTCCTGCAGTGGGCGCTCCCGCAGGGCCGGCTGCTCGGGGCGCCCGTACCGGTTCCAGGCGGTGCGGGGCTGGTCTTCTATACCGCCGGCGGGAGCCGGCTCGTCGCCGTTGGCGCCCAGCGCACGTCGGTACTCGACGCCCGCACAGGGCACCTCGTGCGCTCGTATCCGGTCGGGGGATCGGTCGGTGCGCTGTCTCCGGACGGGAAGACGATGGTCCTTGGGGACGCTGGCGGCTCGGTGCGCTTCCTCGACCTGTCGACAGGCGCCGTCGCGGTGTCGGTGTCGGCGCACCAGGGCGGGGTGACGGCGGCTGGATTCACGCCAGACAGCAGGACGGCCATCACCAGCGGCGCCGACGGCAAGTCGCTCCTCTGGGACGTCGCCTCCCACCAGGTCGTGCGTACCTTCGCCGGGCACGCTGGCGCGATCTGGTATCAGGCAATCAGCGCCGACGGCTCGACCCTCTACACCGGCAGCGACGACGGTACGGCGATTGCGTGGGACCTGAGCGGAAAACGGAGCTTCGGGACGACCTTCCGCGCGGCGGTGTCCGACCCGAGCGTCAACTCCTGGAACGTCGCGCTGAGCCCGGACGGCAGGACGCTGGCAGCCGGCGGCACCGACGGGACCGTGAACCTCTGGGACGTCCGCTCGCTGCGCAAGCTCGAGAGCTTCCGCGCCGCGCCCGGCGCTGTCGCTGCGGTCTCATTCGGCGACGGGGGCCGGACGCTGCTTGTGGCCGCGGACAGTATCACGGGGCCCGCGACGAGCTATCTGCGAATCTGGCGCCTGTACCCCAGGCCACGGCTGCTGCGCCAGCTCGAGGGGTTTTCGCATTTCATCACCTGGGCGACCGTTAGCCCAGACGGAAGGTTCGTGGCGGCTACCGGACTTCCGGGGTCCGTCCCTGGCGGCCTGCCGCAGTTGGCGCGGAGCGACGGGGTCGTCGCGGAGTGGTCGTCCTCGACGGGAAAGCTGCTCGCGAGGCCAATCTGGCTGCGCGGCGGTGGTGTGGCCACCGACGTCGCGTTCGCGGCCCACGGAACGACCGTTGTGGTCACCCAGCTTGGCAATAGGGCCGCGGTCGTCGATCCGGCCCATCGGAAGGTCCTCTCGCGCTGGAATGGCTCGCCGACCGCTCAGTACATGTTCGGCGCTGCCCTGTCCCCAGACGGCACGAAAGTGGCTACTGCCGATATCGAGGGGTACTTGTGGGTACGCGACGCGGCAACGGGCAAGCCGGTCCTTCCGCCGATCAGGGCGTCCGCGACCTACCTGAAGTCCGTCGACTGGGACAGCAATGGGACGCGGCTTGTTACCGGCGGAATTGATGGAACGGTGCGCCTCTACGACGCGAGCACCGGCCGGCAGATCGGCACATCACTTCCGGTGCCGGGAGCCGACCTCGGCAATGGTTCCGCCGGGTACCTGTACGCGACGTTCTCGCCGAACGGGCGGACTATCGCCGTGACCGACACCACCGGCCAGGTATGGCTCTACCCTGCTACAGCG
>Ga0126378_10004652_pt1 | contig 10523 bp, 7 predicted proteins | sample PanSoiMetPlot_23_FD_92587 | JGI IMG/M metagenome (GOLD analysis project Ga0126378, IMG submission 92587) | Tropical forest soil microbial communities from Panama - MetaG Plot_23 | ecosystem: Environmental > Terrestrial > Soil > Tropical forest > Bulk soil | place: Panama | collected 2016-02-17
ACCGCATCGAGCGTGCCCGGCGCGACCGGGAACAAGTCGGGAGCATCGACCCACTTGTCGACCTCAACTACATTTTTCAGCACCGGTTTCTGAAGCCGTGAATGCCAGGTTTCGCCGATTTTCTTGAACTTCTCCGGAAACTGACCGTTCTCCGAATATACGGTGCCGGTCGGTCCGACCGCGCGCGAAAGCAATTCGGTGGTATAACCACCGCCCGCAGACAGGTCGGCTACCTTCATGCCCGGCTTGATACCAAAGAAGGCCAACACCTGCTCGGGCTGACGTCCCGCGTCGAGCGCCTTGTCGTCTGCTGGGCGATCCGGCGCATTAACCGCATCCCTGATGTTCTTTGGAACTCGCGATTCGGGAATCGGCGCAGTCTGCATCACGGTGGCTTGCACCGCAGGATTCAGCGCACGTGCGTTCCTCATCCCCAGGGGCCAGGTTGCAACGACGAGTAGGGCGGTCAAGATAAGGTATCGCGGTTTCATCGCTCCCTCCCGAACAGGTTCGACGTTCAGGGAGTGCTAACACACCGGCCTGAAAACGCGCAAAGCATGATAAGCAGGGCGCCCGGGCGGGCGTAGACTTCGCCCGACTCTCACAGGCAAGATAACTGCGATGAGCGCGCAGACGGGGACCGAGGCTTCGCCGCGGGAGCCGAATTTTGGCGGCCTGCGCGTGGTGGCGTTCGAAAGCAGGATGGCGAGCGAGACCGCGCGGCTCATCGAGCGCAACGGCGGGCGCGCGATGGTCGCACCGGCCATGCGCGAGATTCCGCTGGGCGACAATCCGGCAGCGCTGGAATTTGCCGGGCGACTCGTGGCAGGCGAGATCGATATCGCGATCTTTCTCACCGGAGTCGGAGTGCGCGCCCTGTTCCAGGTTATGGAGACGCGGCATCCCCGCGCGGCGCTGGGGGCTGCGCTCGCACGTATCGTCACGGCGGTGCGCGGCCCCAAACCTCTAGCCGCGCTGCGCGACCACGGACTGGAACCTTCGTTGCAGGCCCCCGAACCGAATACCTGGCGCGAACTGCTGGAGGTGCTTACCGCCCACGCCGAATTGCGGGGCAAGCGCATCGCGGTCCAGGAGTATGGTGTGTCGAATCGCGACCTCGTGTCGGCCCTCGAGGCGCGCGGGGCAGAGGTTTTGATCGTGCCGGTGTACCGATGGACGCTGCCGATCGATCGCGGACCGCTCACCCAAGCCCTGCGCGCGATCGCAGATGGCCACGCCGACGTTGCCCTGTTCACCAGCTCCAACCAGGTCACCAACGTGATGCAGATGGCGGACGCGCAGGGAATCGGCGATGCGGTCAGGCACGGACTCGGCACCATGGTGATCGGATCGGTCGGACCGGTGTGTTCGCAGGAGTTGCGCGCGCGCGGAATTCCCGCCGACCTGGAGCCGGGGCATCCCCGGCTAGGTCATCTGATAAAGGAAGCAGCGCTGCGCTCGGCAACGATTCTCGCGAGGAAACGATCCAGCCCGGCGCGTGCAGTCATTGAGTCACCGCGCAGACGCCCAATCGAAGCCGGCGATGCTCCGCGTCCACAACTCTGGGACCATCCGTTTTTGAAGGCGTGCCGACGCGAAGCCGCCGACTACACCCCAATATGGCTGATGCGCCAGGCGGGCCGGTACATGCCCGAGTACCGCCGCGTACGCGACCAGCACGACTTCATCGAGATGTGCACGCGGCCCGAGCTGGCCGCTGAAGTCACCGTCGGCGCCGTCGAGCGACTCGGAGTCGATGCTGCGATCATCTTCGCGGACATCCTGTTGCCGCTCATCCCGATGGAGGTCGGACTGCGCTACGAGAAAGGTGATGGCCCGATTGTCGACCGACCGGTGCGATCGGCCGCCGACCTGGCGCGAATTCCCGACGTTGAGGTAAGCGCACTGGCCTTCGTCGGAGAGGCGATCAAGCTGGTAAACCGGGCGATCGGCGCAAGGACACCGATCATCGGCTTCGCGGGAGCTCCTTTCACGCTGGCGTCATATCTGATCGAGGGTGGTTCCTCGCGGCAGTATCAAACCACGAAAACCCTGATGTACAACGAGCCCGAGACCTGGCATCGGCTCATGGAGCTGCTGGTGCGCATCACCGCGGACTATCTGAACCTCCAGGTCGACGCGGGTGCCAGCGCGGTGCAGCTCTTCGACAGCTGGGTCGGAAGCCTGGGGCCCGGCGATTATCGCCGCTTTGTGCTGCCGCATACCGCGACCCTGATTTCAAAAGTGAAGCCGGGTGTTCCCGTGATTCACTTCGGGACCATCACCGGAAACCTTCTCGAGCTGATGCGCGAGGCGGGCGGCGATGTGATCGGGCTGGACTGGCGCGTCGATCTCGCAGAGGCGTGGCAGAGGCTCGGCTTCGAGGTCGCAGTGCAGGGCAATCTCGACCCGATTGCATTGTTCGCCGAGGTCCCCGAAATTCGCAGCCGCGCCCGCGCGATTCTCGACCAAGCCGCCGGTCGGCCGGGGCATATCTTCAACCTGGGCCATGGCATCCTGCCCGAGACTCCGGTCGATCATGTCATCGCGCTGGTGGATGCCGTTCACGAGCTCAGCCGGAGATAACTTCGCGATGGCATCGAGCGGGCGATGCGAGGCGGTCTTGGTCGTCGGTTTCGGGGGACCCACCCGCGCCGAGGAGATTCGCCCGTTTCTCGACAACGTCCTGCGCGGAAGACCGGTTGCACGCGAACGCTATGAGGAGGTTGTCCGTCACTACCAAAACATGGGCGGACGTTCTCCATACAACGAACTGACCTTTCTTCAGGCCCGAGCGCTACGCAACCTGCTCGCCGGCGCGGGCATCACCATTCCCGTAGAAGTCGGAATGCGCAATTGGGAACCATATGTTGTTGATGGGCTGGTCGCACTGCAGCGTGCAGGCGCACGCCGGGCACTCGGCTTTATCATGGCCGCGTTTCGCAGCGAGGCGAGTTGGGAACGCTACCAGGGGGTGGTACGAGCGGCCCGCGAGGCGATGGGACCGCGCGCGCCCGAGGTGGAGTATCCGGAGCCCTGGCACACGCATCCGAAGTTCATCGCGGCGGTTGCCGCACGCGGCTCCGAAGCGCTCGCGCGCGTAAAACCGGATGAACGTCGGCGGGTGCACCTTATCTTCACCGCACACAGCATCCCGGTCGCGATGGCGTCCGGCGCGCCGTACGTCGAGCAGCTCACCGAATCTTGCGCTTCAGTGGCCGCGCACCTTGACATCGAGCCATGGACGCTTGCCTTCCAGAGCCGCAGCGGAAACCCGCAGGACCAGTGGCTCGAACCGGAGATTGGGCCCGCGCTGCAGAAGCTTGAAGCTGGGGCCATCGCGGTGCTCGTGCCGATCGGATTTTTGTGCGATCACGTCGAGGTTCTTTATGATCTCGACGTGGAGGCTGCCCGGATCGCGCGCGAGTCGGGGGTGCGGATGGAGCGAGCGGGTACGGTTTGCGACCACCCGGAATTCATCGCGATGATGGCGGAGATTGTTCGCCTGCATGTGGCCGGATAAGACCTTCCCTCCAGCACTCCCGGCGGACAGACGAGGTCAGGTCGCCCCCACTTTCAGCTAAACATCCCCCTCGGCTAGTTTTCGTAAGCGTAGGCGCCACCTTTCTCGAGGGCCTTCCGATACGCGGGCCGCTCGTGCAGGCGCTTGGTCCACGCGTCAAGCTCCGGATATGCGCCGCGGACGCCGAAAGCTCCGGCGACTTCGCCCACGAAACTCATCTGCACGTCGGCGCCGGTCAGAGAGTTGCCGACCAGGAACTGCTTACCCTTGAGCGCGCTGTTGATATAGCCGAGGTGATTTGCAAGCTCGCTTTCTATTCGCGGGCGCAGCGGCGCGCCGGCTTCGCCGAGCCGCGAAACGTACAGATTGAGCATCAGCGGCAACATCGCTGATCCTTCCGAATAGTGCAGCCATTGCACGTACTCATCGTAGGCAGCGCTGTCCGCGGGTGGTTGCAGGCGGCCGCCGCCGTAGCGTCGGACGAGATAATCGACGATAGCGCCTGACTCGATGACGGTACGACCATCGTCGGTGATTACGGGCGACTTGCCTAGCGGATGCACGGCTTTGAGCTCGGGTGGGGCCAGACGCGTCTCGGCATTGCGCTGGTAGCGCCTGATTTCGTAGGGCACCGCTAGTTCTTCGAGCAGCCACAAGATGCGCTGCGAGCGGGAATCGTTCAGATGGTGGACAACTATCATGGAGTCCTCGCTTTCCAAATCGAACCCAGTTTTGGGTACTCGTCACAACATGCACCGGAGCTTGCTGAGAGTCTACGGGAAAGTGGTACGGTACTGGGGCAGCCCACTGACAGCGGAGGGGGTAAGCAATGGAGACTACAATCGATCCCGCCAATCGATGGCGGCTTAAAACTCCTGGACACGAGGGATGGAAGCGCACCGCGCGGCCTGACGATCCAAACCGCTTCCTGATGGTCTCGGCCGACTGTCATGCCAACGAACCGGCGAACTTGTGGGCAGAGCGGATCGACGAGAAATACAAGACCCGACTGCCGAAGATCGAGGTCGACAAGGACGGCGTCAAGTGGGTCGTCAGCGACGGACTTAGGCGGACTCGCCTGCAGGAGAGTATCTTTGAGGGCGAAGACCTGATGCGCAACCGTGCCGGGGCAGATGTTGCGCAGCGCCTGGCGGATCGTCGTCGCGACGGAGTGGACGCGGAAATCATTTTCCCCAACAAGGGACTCTTCATGTGGGCCACCCGTGACGCGGAATTCGCTCAGGCCCAGTGCCGGGTCTGGAACGACTGGGCGTGGGAGACCTTCGGTCCGTACAACGACCGTATGTCACCCATGGCATCGATAGCGACCGCCGATCTCGCCGGATCGATCAAAGAGATCGAGCGTGTCGCGCGGCTCGGCTTCCGTGGGCTAACCCTGCCCTGCAAACCGGTTTTTAACTCGCAGGATGCGCGCGATCCCAACTACAACATGGTGGTCTACGATCCGATGTGGGCGGTGATTGAGGAAACCGGCCTTCCGATCACGTTTCATATCGGGACCGGCCGCGACCCGCGGGGAGCGAGCAAGGAAGGCGGCGCGGTGATGAACTACGTCGCACATGCGCTGGTCCAGGCTATCGAGCCGGTGGCAGCGTTGTGCTCGTCGGGGGTTTTGGAACGTTTCCCCGGGATCAAGTTTGCCGCGATCGAATCGGGCATTGGATGGGTGCCCTGGGCCCTCGACGCCATGGACGAGGCATATGTCAAGCATCACATGTGGGCGTATCCCAAGCTCAGGATGCTGCCCAGCGAATATTTTCGCGCCCATGGTGCGGTGGCGTTCCAGGAAGACCGCGCGGGCCTCGGACTGGCACTGCAATTCGACCTGGTAGACAACTTCCTGTGGTCCAATGACTATCCACATCACGAGGGCTCATGGCCGCATTCCGCCCAGGCAATCGAGCGGCAGATGGGCCGCTTCGACGAAGACCAGCGCGCGAGGATTCTTGGGCTCAATGCGGCGCGAATGTTCAACTTCGAGGTCGAGCGGCTGCTCGCCTATCGACAAAGCTGATCCCTTAAGGCGCGTGCCGCAGGTGGTGAGAGCCTGAGGGCGGTGGGGAGAACATGCTACAGTCATCCTGAACGATCGGTATGTTCGCCGAAAGGACCGCAAAAACATGAAATTTCACTGGTTCGCCGAGGTGACCTATCCGCATCTGCCGGCCGACTTTAAGGAACGCTACAAGTCCGCATGGGTAACTCCCCCGGCACATCTGATCGACCCGAGCAAAGCCGGCGAGATGTACCGGATGTTTATCCGGCTGATGCAGATCGCGGACCAGGTCGGTTTCGACGGGCTGACCGTTAACGAGCACCATCAGACCCCGCTCGCGGTGACGCCCTCGCCCAATCTGCTCGCGGCCAGCCTGGCTTCCTCCACCAAGAGCGCAGCCATCACGGTGGTTGGCAACTCGCTGGCCCTGTACAACCCCCCGACCCGCGTCGCCGAGGAATATGCATATCTGGATTGCCTTTCCGGGGGCCGGCTCACCGCAGGGTTCGTGCTGGGCACCCCGATGGACTCGACCTTCGCCTATGGCATGACTCCGGTCGAAATGCGCGACCGGTTCGAGGAGGCGCGCAAGCTGATCCTGCGCGCATGGTCAGAGCCGGAGCCGTTCGCATTCAACGGCAAATACACGCAGCTGCGCTACGTGAATATCTGGCCGCGGCCCGTTCAGCAGCGCATGCCGATCTGGGTGCCGGGCGGGGGTGGCAGCGCAGAGACCTGGGACCTGGTTATCGAGCACGACTACTGCTATGGGCATTTGTCGTTCTCAGGACTGTACTCGTCGAAGCCGCTGGTTGATGCGTTCTGGGAATATGTAGACAAGCGGGGTGGCACGCTGAACCCGCATCGCATGGCTTTCACGCAGATGGTATGCGTCGCCAACACCGATGCCGAAGCGGAGAAGCAATATCATCAGGCGGTGCGGTACTTCCATCGCAATGCAGCGCCCGCACAAGGGTTCCTGAATCCGCCCGGGTACACTACGGTGCGCTCGATGAAATCGCAGGGGGAGCAACTCAAGATTGGGCAGACCAAGCTGACCCCGCAGGACCGGGTGCGCGCGGGCCGAGGCGAGATGAGCTTTTGGGAATACGACGACAAGGGCTACATCATCGCGGGCACCCCGCAACGCGTGCGCCAGCGGCTAAGAGAGTTGATCAAGGACCTGCGCGTTGGACAGTTAATCGCAACTCCGCACATGGGCAATCTTCCCGAAGAAGTAGGTGCGGAAAACACGCGCCTGTTCGGGCTCGAGGTGGCCCCCCATCTGCGCGATCTGTGGGCGGACCAGCCGGACCGTTGGACGCCGGAGATAAGTCAGGCCCTGGTGCTTGCCAATACGCCGCGGCACGCGGCCAATGGGGGCACCCGCGCCCAAGCGTAGAGCGCGGTTGCGCTTAGCTCGCGTGACAAGGAACGGGACGCAGCCGACCTTCGCCACACCCCGTAAAGACAGTGGGCTATAGGCCCGTGCCTCTTGAGTTACCACGACTCGCGGCGCGACCCGCAGTAGTTAGGGCTTCCCGTGGCTGTTCTTTCCCGAACCACGCCAGGGGAGGAAAATCCGCTGCGGGGGGCTGCCGCGTGCGTGCGGCGTCGGTTCGCGAATGAAGCGAATTGCCATAATCGGGGCCGGCATTACCGGCCTGGCGGCAGCCCATCGGATCGGCGAACTCGCCGCCCAGCCCAAGACCCCGGTGGAGACGGTAATCCTCGAACGCAGCGATCGCGCAGGTGGACCTCTCAAGACCATTCGCCGGGGTGGGTTCGTCATGGAGACGGGGGCCGATTCGTTTCTGACCGATAAGCCCGCGGCTGCTGAGCTGGCCAAGCGCGTCGGGCTTGGGGACGATTTGATTCCAACACGTGTGCAGTTCCGCCGCACCTATGTGGTTCACAACGGAAAGCTCGTGGAAATTCCAGAAGGGTTTTCCCTCCTCGCGCCGACTCATCTAGAACCGGTCATGGACAGTCCGCTTTTCTCTGAAGAAGGCAAACGCAGAATCGCGCTGGAGCCGACCATTCCGCGCCGAACCGAGAGTGGTGACGAGAGCCTGGCCTCGTTCGTGACGCGCCGCCTGGGTCGGGAAGTGCTCGACCGGGTCGCGCAGCCCTTGGCCGGGGGAATTTATACCGCCGACCCTGCGCGGCTCAGCGTCGCCGCCACCATGCCGCGCTTTGTCGAGATGGAAAAAAGCCACGGCAGCCTGATTCAGGGTCTGCGGGCGGTTGAGAAAGCGCGGGCGAGCAAGGCGACCGGCACGAGCGGCGCCCGATGGAGCTTGTTCCTGTCGATGCGCGCAGGGATGGGATCACTGGTCGACGCCGTGGTCTCGCGAGTCGCCGGGTCACTCCGCTTTGCCACCGAGGTGAGCGCCATCTCATATCGCAACCGGCGCTGGCACCTGGCGCTCGGCGGCGGCCGCCGAATGGACGCGGACGGGGTGATCTGTGCCGCCCCTGCGTTCGCCGCCGCGCGGCTTCTCAGGGCAGCTTACCCCAACCTTGCCGACCTGCTCGGAAAGATTGGCTACGCTTCCGCGGCCACTGTCAACATGACGTTTTGCGAGAGTGACTTTCCAAGTCCGCCGCGTACCTTCGGATTCGTGGTGCCGATCATCGAGCAGCGAAAAATAATCGCCGGCAGTTTTTCCAGCCTCAAGTTCGAGGAGCGCGCTCCATCCGGCTCAGTTGTTGCGCGTGCTTTCGTGGGCGGGGTGCTGCAGAACGAGATGATGGCGTTGCCGGACGAGGAGATCGTGAGCGCGGTGCGCGACGAGTTCCGCGCGTTGCTCGGGGTGACGGCGGTGCCTGGAATCGTCGCAGTTCAGCGGTGGCCAGATTCGATGCCGCAGTACGAGGTGGGACACCTCGATCGAGTCGGTGAGATCGAACACCGGGTTGCGCGCCTGCCGCGGTTTGTGCTGGCCGGCGCCGCCTATCGCGGCCTGGGGATTCCGGATTGTGTCCGCAGCGGCGAGGAGGCCGCGCACACCATTCTTGCTCAGCTCGCGGAATCCGCGTGAGATTTCGATGAGTGGGTTGGAGCACCGCGACGGCGCCGGCGAAGCAAGATGGCTGCGGGTTATCGCGCACGCCGACATGGACGCCTTCTACGCATCTGTCGAGCAACTGGACAATCCCGCTCTGCGCGGCCTGCCGGTAGTCGTGGGGGGCAAGAGCGCGCGCGGCGTGGTGACCTCAGCATCGTACGAAGCGCGCAAGTTCGGGATCCGCTCCGCGATGCCGTCAGTGCAGGCGCGCAAGCTCTGCCCGCAGGCGATCTTCGTGGGCGGGCGCATGGATCGCTACGGCGAGGTTTCCAAAGTCGTGCGCCGGGTGTTCGAGGAATTCAGTCCGGTGGTCGAGCCGCTTTCGCTCGACGAGGCGTTCATCGATCTGACCGGAACTGAGCGCGTGCATGGCTCCGCGCTCAATGCGGCCCGTGCCCTCAAGCGGCGCGTAACGGAAGAGACGGGGCTGGTGGTCTCGGTGGGGGTTGCGCCGACTAAAATGGTCGCCAAGATTCTCTGCGACCTGTCTAAACCCGACGGGCTGCTCAGCATCGGCCCCGGCGAGGTCGTGCCGTTTCTGCACGGACTGCCGGTCGAACGCATCTGGGGCGTCGGCCCCGTCACTCTGGCCCGTTTGAATCAATTCGGTATTCGGACGATCGGCGACCTGGCCAAGCGCGACGTGGGCGAGTTGCGGATGGCGTTCGGGTCGCTGGGACCCCATCTCCATGCGCTTGCGAGTGGCATCGATCCGCGGCCCGTGGTCGGCGATTGGCAGCGCAAATCTTACGGTGAGGAAAATACCTTTGCGACTGATCTTACCCTCGAGTCCCATGAATTGCGCCGCATTCTCATCGCACACGGCGAGGCGATCGCGCGCCGGCTGCGCGCGGATCAGGTGCGGGCGCGCACCGTTTCGGTCAAACTGAAGCTGGCGCGGCCACTCGGGCAGGGCCGGTATCCGCTGTTGTCGCGCAGCTTTTCCCTGGAGAAGGCAACCGATGACGGAGCGGAGATCACGAGCACCGCAATTCGTCTGCTCAACAAGGTCCCGACCGGTGACAAGATTCGCCTGGCGGGGGTACAGGTACACAACCTGGAGCGCGCGAGCTCCGCTCAGTCAGGATTGTTCGACCCCCGGCTGTTCGATGAATCGAAGCGAACGCGCCTCAACCGTGCCCTGGACGCAGTAACCAGCCGCTTCGGCGAAGATGCGCTCACGCGCGGGTTGGCGCGAGCCGACAAGATCGCGCCCTCCAGGAGAATAAAATAACTTCCGCCGTATCGCTCCGCGCGCAAGACATCCGATCGGCGCGGGCAAGCCTATCGCGCCACAGGCGTAGCAACGGAGTAAAGAGGTCCCATTCGCGTCGGCATTGGCAACGCGGGCTTAAGAGCGGTGGCAATTTTTGTGAGTCGCCTCTTTCCCCGCTTCGACCTCGCACGCCGATCAGTTTGGAGCGTGCCGCCTCAGAAACTTGAGACGCCGCGCCTGCAGCTCCACGGCCTGTTGCGCAACCCACAACAGGTGCGTGCCACCCTCAACCGCAACGAACTGGGCACCGCGAATCGAACGCGCCGCATACTCGCCGTGTTCAAAGCGCACGTCGGAGTCGTGAGTGCCGTGGATCACGAGCGCGGGACATTCTACCTGGTCGAGCGGCAGGCGATCGATTCGCTCGAATTGGTCGAGGTCGTTCAGCAGGCCGGCCTTGCGCAGACTCAGGGGATTGAGGGTCTGGAAAAGGCCGGTAACGAAGGCGGCCTTGGCCGGGTCAGCACTTACTTGAGATGAGAGAGTGCGCGCCGATCGGCGATCGAGGGTGCCCTCCACGCGGATCATCTGACGCGCAAGCGTGTCGGGAAACCGGTTCGCCAGCCAATCGAAGATCGGCACGGTCAGCCCGTTGATCGCTGCGCGCAGGAGCATCCTGTGCAGCGGGGCAAGGTC
>Ga0126378_10004656_pt1 | contig 10520 bp, 8 predicted proteins | sample PanSoiMetPlot_23_FD_92587 | JGI IMG/M metagenome (GOLD analysis project Ga0126378, IMG submission 92587) | Tropical forest soil microbial communities from Panama - MetaG Plot_23 | ecosystem: Environmental > Terrestrial > Soil > Tropical forest > Bulk soil | place: Panama | collected 2016-02-17
ATTTCCACTGGACCGGGGATCGGGCTATCAACGCTTTGTGCGGTGGCGCCGAAGATGATGACGATGAGCTGTTTCAGGACCAGCGAAATGCCCCAGGTTGCCAAGATCGAATCGATAAATCGCCGATAGATGTGGCGAATGACGAGTTCTTCGACGATAAGGCCCACCGCGATTAGAACGATGGGTGCCAAGAGAAGGGCCCACCAATAGGACAAGCCAATCTTCTGGATCAGAACAACGCAATAGGCGCCGATCAGAAAGAACTCGCCATGCGCCATATTGATCACGTTCATTAGACCAAATATCACCACGAGCCCAAGTGTTACCAGCAACAAGGCCAGCATGAAACTCAGAGTATCGAGGCCAAGGGTGACAGCGAAGGTCACGAGGTGCTATACCGATAGATATTTCTGAACGAGACTTGAACCCGAGCGTAGGAGCTCGACCGGCGCTTCTTCGGCTATCCGCCCGTTTTCCATGAACAAGCATCGCGATGCCGTGGAGAGAACGAACTCTAGGTTCTGTTCCACGACGAGGATAGTCAGATTTCTTTGTCCAGCGATTTTGCGGATGGTACGGGCGATTTCTTGCACTATCGACGGCTGAATGCCTTCGGAAGGCTCGTCCAACAGCAGGAGTATCGGTTCGCCGACGAGCGCTCTTACAATCGCGAGTTGCTGCTGCTGTCCACCTGACAGAGTGCCTGCGAACTGCCGACGTCGCTCCGCGAGAACGGGGAAGATCTCATATACCCAATCGGGTACTCTGTTCGGCAGTTGCTTCTTGCCGACTACGCCCATCAGTAGATTTTCCTCTGTCGTGAAGTCGCTGAAGATATCGCGGCCTTGCGGAACGTACCCAACGCCGAAATTGGCGATCTGATGAGGCGCTAGTCCCAGTATTTCCACGCCATTAAAAATGATTGATCCGGTCGCATCCAGGAGATGGCCGGCGATTGCCTTCATCAGCGTCGTTTTGCCCATGCCGTTCCGGCCCATTAGGGCCACCACTTCACCGCGCTCGATTCGAAGTGTTACGCCGTCGAGCACCCGGCTGCCACGCTGATAACCGGCCGCGAGGTCGCGCACGATCAGCACGTCTCGACCTCGCCGAGATAAGCGGTTCTGACCGCAGGATCTGCTTGCAGCCCTTCATACCTGCCCTCGCGGAATATCTGGCCACGCATCATCACGACCACGTGACAATCCAAACGCCGGACAAAATGCATATCATGTTCGATGGCGAGAATGGTTTTTCCTGTTTCGAAACAGATGTTTTTGATCAGATCAGCGGTACGCGCCGTCTCGGCAATGGTCATTCCGGCAGTCGGTTCGTCCAGAAGAAGGAGCTCCGCATCGCTAGCAAGAAGCATGGCGATCTCCAGCCATTGCTTCTCACCATGCGACAACTCGCAGGCCGCTATCGAGGCTTTGTCGTCGAGCTGCGCAAGGCACAGCAGCTCGGTAAGTCGCCGGTCGCGGGCACCATAAGTCAATAGCCGCCGGAGGGGATGGATCGCCGAGCCTGATATCAGCGGCACCTCAAGATTTTCGGCTACCGACAGTGAGGGATAGATACCAGGGACTTGGAATTTTCTGGCAATTCCCTTGCGCGCAATGCGATGTGGGGCGAGGCCGGTGAGTTCCTCCCCCCGAAACCAAATCTTACCCTCGGTCGGCGAAAACGCCCCGCTTATGATGTTGAACAGTGTGGTTTTGCCACAACCATTCGGCCCGATGATACAGGTTGTGCTGCAAGCGGGAAGCGACAGGTCGACGCCATCCAAGGCGATCACGCCCCCGAAGGCCTTACGCACGCCACTGATTTGCAGCAATGGCGACAAGTCCACAGCTCCTCAGCTGAGTCTCGGCGCCTTAGGCTTTGCACTGATTTGGTCCCGAGACCCGACCGACGTCCTTCTTCAAGACGAGGCTTCCGTTGGCTGTTTCGGAAATCAGCACGTTGAGATCGACATGTCTGTCACTTTTCCGCAGATACACCTCGCCGTTACCGGATAGGAGACTCTGGTCGACCATTGTATCGTTGACCTTTTCCTTGTCGGCGCTCTGAGCACGCTTGATGCCGCCAAAGTAGAAGCGCATCAGGTTGTAGTGGGCGTCCGTCGTGTTTGAGACGATCGTGTTCGGGCCATAGCGGTCCCGGACTTTTTTGACGAACGCCCTCGCCTCCGGTTTGTCCAGCGAAGCGATGAAGTTGGAGACTGAGACAATACCGTCGGATTCCGCGTTGGTTAATCCGGCGAGATAGTTCTCGCTAAACCCGAAGAAGGCGATGCGCACTTTGGGCTTGAGGCCGGTTGCGGTAAATTGTTTGACGAGCGTTACGGCGTCGGCGCCGACCACCGTGATCACCAGCACGGTAGCTCCCGTCGATTCAATTTTGCGCAAGATGCTGGTGAAATCTTTGTTGCCGAAAGGTACATACTCTTCGCCGACGACTTTGCCGCCGGCGTGCTCGGCCACCCGTCGAATCGCCTGATTCATTTTTTGCGGCCAGATGTAGTTGCTTCCGACAAGGAAAAAGGCGTCGCCGTACTTTTCGCGCACGAACGGAATGAAGGGATCGACCCATTGTTCGGGAAGGGCACTGTAGCACGTGATGTAACGACTGCAGACGCCGCCTTCGTAATCCGTAGCATAGAGGAGCGGCATCTTGTATCGCTCTATTGTGGGCTTGATCGCATCCCGCTCGGCGCTGGTTACTGGGCCGATGATCGCATCGACCCGATCGCGTTGGATCAACTCCAGCGCTCGTTCCACGGCAGTCTTTGGGTCGGTTTTCGTGTCTGCCCTAAGATACTCAGTGGACCGCCCGAGGAATCCGCCCGCCTCGTTCGCCTCGTCGATCGCCAGACGAGCGCCCTGGAAGCCTTGCTCACCAAGGGCTTCAAGACCACCGGAGAAGGGTTGAAGGATGCCGATCTTGATAGGATCTGACGCGCGAACGATAGTTGGTCTGGCCATAGCGCAAGCCGCTGCCAATGCCGCACTGCCTTGCAATATTCGGCGGCGGTTCGGCGTGAGCGAATTTTTCTTAGCCATTTCGCCTCCTCCCATAGGCACGTACTTTTCGTCAGGCCGCGATCTTGTTCTCGATTGAGCCGCCACTCACCAACCCAGCAACTACGCTGAGCGAGTCCGTCACCACTCCGAAATGCGTGGCGATGTCGTAGAGTGATGATTCCTGTTCGCGGGGGCCGGTGCCCGCGACGCAATCCTCCGGGACCACTACTTGGTAGCCATGGAAAAATGCATCATGCACTGTGGAACGAACGCAGATATTGGTGACAACACCCATGATCACGACGGTATCGATCTCCATGTCCTTGAGGGTCAGGTCGAGGTCGGTGTTGAAAAATGCGGAATAGCGTCGCTTAGTCACGAAGATGTCCTCGTGACGCGAGCCGAGTTCATCGATTACGCGTGCTCCCCAACTCCCTTCAACGCAATGCGGCGCACGCTTCAGCAACTCTCGGTCACGACGCATTCCCGAGCGATGCGTGTCGACGATGAAGACCACGGACGCGCCCACGTCTCGGGCAGCTTCGATGACGGCGCGCTGCGGGCCGACCAGCCGTTCATATCCGGGAAGCACCATTGCGCCCCCCGGCTTGCAAAAGTCGTTAAGCATATCCACGACCAGCACTGCGGTTCGCTGCGGCTGCAGGGTGACGCTCGCCTCGACCTTGTTGCCGGAAAAGACATCGATAGACATTGCCAGCCTCTTCAACCGCCGCGCGCCGGACTCCAAGACTTGATCGAGGTTATCGATAAGTATTTCGTATGCGAATGAAAAGTCAACAACAGGGAGCAGCTGTGACTTGACACGAAGGGATGTACCAGCCTCATAATTCTGTCCACGAACAACGGAAAGTACGCCGTTGGGCGCCGTATTTTGCGTGCCGTCCTGGCTGTGGTTGAAGCGGGTCCGGTGGTACTTTGGGTCCAGCGGATGAGGGGCGGCCTGATCGGCTCAGTGCCTGCAACGACCGCACGGCCCTGCACCGTCTAAATGAAGGGGAGCCCAACATGAGCGCCTCGAACATCCGGAAGTTCCTGACCATCGTCGAGGAAACATGCAGCGAACTGGGGCGGCCGGTCTCGCCACCGACGCGCAAGGCAGCAGCGCTTGCCGTGGTGGAAAACCCTTGTGCCGGCAGAAACGTCGATGATCTTGCGCCGTTGATTGCGATTGGCGAAGAGCTGGGCAACATCCTCGGCCGAGCCGCCGTCGCAGCGCTTGGGGTGCCGCCATCAGCGGTGGAGAGTTACGGTAAAGCTGCGATTGTCGGCGAGGACGGCGAACTAGAGCATGCGGCGGCAATCCTTCATCCGAAGCTCGGAACGCCATTTCGGGCGGCTGTCGAAGAAGGCGCAGCCCTGATCCCGTCGGCGAAGAAGATGGGAGGTACTGGCACGGCGATTGATGTTCCGTTGGGCCATAAGAATGCGGCCTTCGTCCGTAGTCATTTCGACGCGATGGAAATCCGAGTCGCTGATGCACCGCGTCGCGGGGAGATCGTAGTAGCGTTGGTTGTAACGAACAGCGGTCGGCCACGGCCACGCGTCGGGGGACTGACCAAGGAACAGATCGAGGGCAAGGACGGACTGAGATAGTTTCCCCCGTCGGACAGGGGTCGCACCTGAGAAGGTTATGGTCACCCTCGTAAGGTTAGAGAAAGAACGATTGGCAATGCGCAACTCGTCGACATCCAAAACGACGGCGGCGGACGAAGCGGAGTGCGGACGCGCTGAAGCCTACTATCTTCACGATCAGATCGGCTTGATCTTACGGGTCGCCAGCCAAATTCGCCGGAACTAAATATCAGGAACGGATGGTGCCCAGCGGCAACATTGTCACACGAGGACTCAGTTTGCTGTCGTGGTGACGTTATGGAGCCGGGGAGACTTGTCGCATGGCGACCTGTGCGTGCTCACGGCAATGAACCGGGCGACGCTTGGAGGGCTTGTGGAGCGGCTTGTGCGGAGTCGGCTTGTGGTCCTTCGTATTGGCGCAGCTGATGCACTCATCCGCTTGACGAGAAAAGGTAGCGCGCTTGTGCGCCGTCTCCGCGTTGATCAGCGATGAGATCCTTGCAAACTTGCACGAAGCAGAAGGTGCTTTTCTGATAGGCTTATTGAGTAAGATGTTGGCGAAACGCGAGGACCATGGGGTGCCTCCGGTTTGACCGCCGTTCAGCCGGTTCATCGGGCGGACTCGCCACTGAAGTAGGGTCGAAACAAGTCGAGATAACACCTGAGACTATCGGGAGTCCGAAAATGGCCGTCGGGAGCGTGGAAGATCCCAAGGGGAAGCTGGTCGTCCGCAACATCGGTCTCGTGCTGAGCGGTGATCTGAAGCAACCTGTTCTCGACGCCGATACGATCGTTGCGATCGATGGTGTCATCGCGGCAATTGGGAGGCAGAAGGATTGCGATATTGAGGCTGCTGATCGGATTGTAGATGCCAAGCATGCCGCCGTCACCCCGGGACTAATCGATAGCCATGTTCATCCGGCATTTGGCGATTGGACCCCCCGGCAGAACCAGCTTGGCTGGATCGACAGCTATTTGCATGGCGGGGTCACTACGATGGTGTCGGCAGGCGAAGTGCATGTGCCAGGGCGTCCCAAAGATGTGGTCGGTCTCAAAGCGATGGCGATTGCCGCTCAGCGCGCGTTCTCCGCGTTTCGGCCGGGAGGCGTGAAGGTGTTGGCGGGAGCGCCGGTCGTCGAGCGGGAGATGACCGAGGAAGATTTTCGCGACCTCGCAAATGCGGGCGTGACGTTGTTAGGGGAGGTTGGTCTCGGCGGTGTCAAAGCTGGTGACGAGGCGAAAAAGATGGTGGCGTGGGCGCGCCGGTACGGCATTCAGAGCACCATCCATACCGGTGGCCCTTCTATCCCGGGGTCGGGGTTGATCGATGCCGATGTGGTCCTCGAAGCAGACGCGGACGTGATCGGTCATATCAATGGCGGCCATACCGCCCTGCCGCTCGATCAAATTCGCTGCCTTTGCGAACGCTGCCAACGTGCGGTCGAGATTGTGCATAATGGCAATGAACTGGCGGCGTTGCATGCACTTCGCACGACCATAGAGCTGGGGCAGGCGGAGCGCATCATCCTGGGCACCGACTCACCGGCCGGGAGCGGCGCACAGCCGCTTGGCATCCTAAGGATGATCGCCTTCCTCTCCAGCCTCGGCAACATTCCTGCAGAGCAGGTATTTTGTTACGCCACGGGCAACACGGCCCGGATTCGGAATCTAACGTGCGGCCTCATCGAGGTGGGACGCGCGTCGGATCTGGTGGTGATGGACCGAGCGCAGCACTCCGCTGGTCGCGACTTGCTCGATAGCGTCCGCAAAGGTGATTTGCCAGGGATGGGCATGGTTATCATCGATGGGCTGATCCGCATCGGTAGATCTAGAAACACGCCGCCCGCCACTACGCTGCCCGAGATCCTGAAATCCTGACCAGCGGGCACCTCTGAGATATGAATAGCCGCATCTCGCGTCCGCGGCGCAGAATTTCAGGATCAGCGTGAGTGCGGGATTACCGTCTCGAGGTCAGGTTGGATCGAATGTCCGACGACGGCTCGAACTAACCGGGGGGCGGGTATCACACAGACTATTCGCGAGCCCTCCGCCTCGCTGCTAGCGTGCCGCGTCAGGAACTCTCGCCATGTCCCGGTTGGGCCCCGGCTGCGACACCCGCGCATATATTTGGCCACGGTCCTGGCGGAAACTTGAAACCCTAACCGCACCAATTCGGCCTGAATGCGCTTTTGACCCCAAAGGCGATTGGCAGCCATGCGTGCGATCAGAGCTTGACGCTCTACCGGGATTGGTGGGCGGCCACCTCTTTCTTTATGAGAGGATCGCCACCTCCAGTACGCCCTCCAACCCGCTCGCTGCCAGCCCAGAACTGTTTCCGGTTTCGCAATCAGCAACGAATGCCGCCAATCGCTGAACCATCGGCTTGCCAGGATCCAAAAGCGCCGATCGGCGTCGCATTGGCTGCGATCCCCTATCGTACCGGCTTGCCGATGCTTGATGTCAAGGCCCCCTGCCAGCTCGCCGCCAACGGACGTTGCCGCAAAACGCGTTGCCCAAAACTAGGCCTGAGCCGGAAGGATTATTTGGTTGATGGTGCGCGCCCTCTAAAAGAGGCGCTAGCGCATGAAGCATGTCCATGCGGGTCTGCATCGCGTTCCTCACCTTTGGTGTCCCCGTATTCTTCCAAAAGGTCGGCGAGTTTGGTCCAGTGCTCCGACATTTTCAGGAGGATCGCGGCGCGTCTCACTGAGACGGCGCACCCTTGAGCGCGCGCCGCGCAATCGGCGGCGCATGTACGACACTGGTGCGCGCTAATCACAGCGTGTCCCCGCAGCTCTACTTAGCCCGCAGCTCGAATGCTGCGTCATTCCACGTACTGGCGGGACGCGCGTGCCGCCGCCTCCGGCGTCGCAGAGAATGAGCTTGCTATTCAGTTTGACAGCGAACGCGGTGATCGGATTCGGTACGAATTCAGTGGTCAGGCCGGCGTTAGCCCAGCCTTGTTTTGTCTCGGCGACAGTCGCATTGCCGACGTACTGCGCATCATGCACTTTCTCCCAAATGCCGTGATACGAGGTGGTGATTTCGGCATCTCCGACCTTGTATCGATCCGGAGTCTTCGCCCTTCGCACCGGCGCCATTGGCTTGAGCTGGCTTGGCATGCGCGCGGCCGGCGCCTGCTGGCTTTCTTCCGGCGCGACCAGAGCACGCTTCTGGCCACAGCAAGCGAAGCCGCGCGGCCACCGACGACGACGAAATAACGTCTCGTCGTAACGTTGTAGGCATTTCGATCCCTGAAATTCCCCGCCAAGGAATCACCTCAACCGGCACGGGTCCGGATAGATGTCATGCCAAATATCTGAGACTCAGCCCCTGTTCGAGCGCGGTTACGACTACTATTGCTCGCTCTTGCATGAGAAAGTCCTAAGCGATCGTGGCCATTTTGTGCTTGACTAGCCATTTCCCGCCACGCATGCCACAAATGCGGTAATCGCATAGCACCAATGCGCGAACATCCGAACTCGACATCACGGTGATTTTCATGATTATTCGCCGTCGGCCACGGGACTCGGCATGGCGCTGGCATGCAGGGAACCGCCTATCTTTCCGATGGCGATGTGGCGTTGACGCGGGTGATTGGCGCAGGGCAGCGGAACGACGATCCGTAGGCGGCACTTCCTCTCGACTGGACTTACAATCCGGCAGAGCTGAGACGTGTCGGCATCCCCAATTTCCAGGCTCAGGCTGACCCGTCGAAGGCGCGGGAGTGGTGTCGCAGGGCGACTGACTTAGGCTCCCCCCTGCCGGCTTTAGGGTTGGAGCAGCTTCCCTAGGGCTGCCGTCGTCGCGAAGCGTCTAACGCCGTCGGAAGGCACACCCGCACCAGCAGCTCTGGCCCTTCATGCGGAGATCTCCGAATGCAGGAAACCGGTTTCACCAAGGCACGTTCAAACGGCGCCCTCGCCGATGCCGTGGAAATCAGAGGCGGTTCCATCGCGAGGGTGTTTGCCCGCGCTGAGCTGCCGCTCAGCCTGATTGATCAGCCGGAGCTGCTGGTCCCGCTGCGCGACCAGGTCCATCTGCTGGAATATGCCTCACGGGAGATCGGCGACGACGCGCTCTCGGCGCGGCTGGCGTCGGAGGCCGGCGTGCCCGGCCTGGGTGTGTATGGAGACCGTCTGTTATCGGCGCCCCGCCTCGAAGCCGCCATTGCACGGGCCAGCCTGCTGATCGGCGGACTTTTGCAGTCCTCGACGAGTCTTCGCCTTGATATCGATGGGCCGTGGGCGCGGTGGACCTACGACATTTCCCTTTCGATCGAGGTGGGACGTCAGAAACACGACATCCTGGCGCTCGGCTACATGCTCGATCTGCTGCGGCGCTTCGCCGGACCGCGGTGGACGCCGCCACAGGTGGAAGTCATCGGACCGCCGATCATGGGTCGAGCGGTGGTGCAAGACGTGCTGTCCTGCGAACTCTCGCGCGGCGACGTGTCGGCGATCGTCTTTCCCTCCGATTTGCTGGAACTGCCCAGCCTTCATCCGGGACTCCCGGATGAAGGCGGCATCGTCGAAATCGACACGCCCGTGCCCGACCCGCGCGACATCGTGAAATGCGTCGAGCATCTCATCAGGCTGGCCCTGCTCGAAGACCGGCCGCGCGTTGACTGGGTGGCCCGGAAAATGGACTTGTCCGGCCGGTCCCTGCAACGCCATCTGAGCATCCACAACACCACCTTCGAAGCGGTGATGGATCGCGTCCTCACCCGGCACGCCACGACGCTTCTGGAGCAGGGCGAGACGCAGATCACCCAGGTCGCCATGCAGCTCGGCTACGCCGACCCCAGCCATTTCGTTCGCGCCTTCCGGCGCTGGACCGGACAGACTCCCGGCGAATTCCGCCGCAGCCTGGGCATCACGCGCAGCAGCATGGCTGCGGACTGAGGTGGGGGCCAGCTAGCTCTTTAAGATCGGCCGCAAGGGTTGGATCCTAAAGGGTCTTCTTCTTGCCTCCGCCCCTTTTTTTGCGCACACGTCCAGGCGGAGCCGAAACCGTATGGTGAATGTCCGACAAGCTGCGATAGCTCGTCGAGCGCACCAGCCCACTGACCCGCGCCATTAAACTGACGCCCGGCTAATTTCGACATTGCTTCACGAGACGTCATTGCTCATCGGCATGATCATCGAACAACCTCCGGTGCGAGCGTGGGAAGCAGATCGGCGGCCCAGGCAACCTCCTTGCTCTTGAGCCACACTGCGGCGAATCCGGCCGCGCCGTGCGCGCCGCCGTGAAGACGAGCGCCGCCGGGCCGAGGCCGAGCTCGAACAGACGTTGCCGCGCTGCGACTGGCAGTAATAATCGCGCTTCGGTGTGGCGCTGGCGATGATCTCGATCTGGCGATCATAAGGCCGAACTGGCGCGAAATCGAGCCGCAACAGGGCCGAGTCGTGCCATCTGCGGACTCATGCAGCAAAGGGCGTGGTCATTCGTCGGCACGAGCGATCCCCTAGCCCTACCGGCTAATACGCAAGGCCGATGGTGGATCGTCCTCGCACCGTGTGAAGATGCGCACACCGCCCGGTGTCAGAGATGGGCGAGTGGAAGCTCAAACTGGAGAGGCGTGCAGCAGCGTGCTGCACGCCTCTCGGTGGACTCGCCTTGAACTTACTGCGTCGAGGTTCCGTTAAGGGAATGCGAAGCGGCGTAGAGCTCGAACGGCTCCTGGAGCCCCTTGAGTGAGCGTTTTCCCCGCTCCCTGAAGTGCAGACCCGACCCGGCGACCAGATCCTTGACGGTCCTTGAGACCAGTATCTCGCCGGCTTCGGCGACCGCAGAGATGCGCGAGGCAATGTGCACGGCGATGCCCTGCACATCATCGCTGCTAGTTTCGATCTCGCCGGTATGCAGGCCACAACGAACCTGAATGTCGAGCGGGCGAACCGC
>Ga0126378_10004661_pt1 | contig 10516 bp, 5 predicted proteins | sample PanSoiMetPlot_23_FD_92587 | JGI IMG/M metagenome (GOLD analysis project Ga0126378, IMG submission 92587) | Tropical forest soil microbial communities from Panama - MetaG Plot_23 | ecosystem: Environmental > Terrestrial > Soil > Tropical forest > Bulk soil | place: Panama | collected 2016-02-17
GTTGCGTTCGCCTCGGCGATGCGAGTCGAGTCGTCTCGATCCGCAATCCCGTCACGGCCCGCGCGGTCGATCGACGCGTTAGCACTTCTCGGGCCGTTTGCGGCAGTTGGCGCGAAGGAAACCGGTGCGGCATTCTGCGTCGCGGTTAGCGGATCCGGTACACTGCCATCCATTTCAATGATGAGCATCAAGAGGGCGGCAAGACCGGTTACAGCCAAAATGCCCGCGGCTAGCGGATGCCTGACGACCTTCCAACGTAACGCGATTTCGTTTAGGAAGATGGATTTCTGAATCATGGCCCTCACCTGATGCGAGACGCCAGAGACCGGGTATGATTGAAAAGCCACATCGGAAGACAGGGTTCCAAGCTCGAAGTCAAAATAATGAATTTCTTTAAGCGATAGAAGATTACCGCAGCATATCTGCTGCCATTTTGTCTCTTCCTGATAGCGGTGTTCCTAGGCACTCGGACGATGCCGCGGGAATTAGCTCCCTTAGCTATGACCTTCTGGGGGTAAACCGGAGGTGACTTGCGCCTGAAGTCACGGGCGGTGCCGCAGAAACAGGCAAGTTCTCCCGGCAGGCGTCGAGACGCGGGCAACTCCTCGCTACCAGCGTAACTATTGCCACCATAACACGAGCACTGCGGCGCTACCACCGTCGGCAGACGGTCCCAACGCTCTCGTGATCACGACCATCATTAATGTGAGTGACGAGGATCGTTCTCTGCAAGACCTCGCAATCACAGACAATGGCAACCTCCTCCCCAACCTCGATAAAATGCCTTACGCTGCAGTAAAGAGGAACGGGCTGCAGCTACCGAAAGATGATACATTTGATCTAGGTCAAAGCATTACAAAGCGTTGCACGTTAATATTGCACTGATCGGACCCTGGCTCGCAGGAATATTGTCCCGATCGGACCTGGCTCCCAGGAATTTTGCGGTGGACGGGGGGACGGGTTGGAGAAGGAAAGAACTATGAGCAGGAAAGCCTATATGATCGCGCTCGGGTTAGCGAGCGTGCTCTCGATTGGTGCACTAGGTGCGTCACAAGTCGCTGCACTTCCGATGAACGCTACGACGATGAAGGCAGCAGTGCCGAGTGACATTACAGACGTGCGGGGAGGCTACCGTGGCGGTGGCGTCCGTGCTGGCGGCGTACGCGCCGGCGGCTATCGGGCAGGCGGCGTCCGTGCTGGCGGGTATCGTGGCGGTGCCGTCGGCTATCGTGGCGGTGCCGTTGCCTACCGTGGTGGCGCCTATGGCTACCGTGGCGGTGCCTATGGCTACCGTCCCTGGGGCGCGGCGGCAGCAGGGGCCGCGGTCGGGGCTGCGGCGGCTGGCGCGGCGTCCTCGTACTATTACGGCAACCAATGCGGCTACTATCCCTATCCACCATGCTACTAGCCTAACGAGAAAGGCTCCGATCATATCGGCCGCTTAGGGCAGCTCACAAATTGAGGCCCCCCGGCACTGCCGGGGGGATATTTTTTCCAAACATGTTTCGCATTTTAGGCCAGCGGCACGGTTCAGAGTCCAACGGGCGCCACTTGGCGTCGGCTTGAGACGATCTGGAGCCCCGACGTTCCTCCCTGAAGTGACCCTGCTTCGCCTCAACCAATGCCCTTGTCTGCGGTGAGTCAACCTTTACCACGGGCCAGGTTTGCCTTATCCGCCGAGCGACTGCGATGTCGCCGGATTGACACTCAACAGCAAACCCGCAGTCCAACGTTGAAATAGCCAAGCTCGGAGGCTATCTCGTATCCTACAGTCTATTCCGATCAGTTGCGATCGCAATATTTGCAGCCTTGGGGACTCCTACGCGCCCAAAAGCAAAGATCGCCCAGTGATCCGGCATTGAAGGTCAGGATTTCGTCCCTCTCCTCACCGGGGATGCGTTCGGGGAACACGTCTGATTAGGACACGTTCCATTATAGGCAAGGCCGATCCTTCCGAGGAGCGACGGCTATGAGCATTTGCGATCCTGATCGCATGTAAACGCCGTAAGTTCGTCTATGGTCGATTGGAGGGAGAACAACTACCACAATTGGTAGCTTGTTGCATCCACGTATCATGTTGCGGGCAACGATTCGCGTGTGGAGGTCAGGCCGTAGCCGGTGCTTGAAATAATTGACCCATTCGCTGGAAGTGATACTGGACAGTAGGGCGCCGATCTTGCGCTGAAGCGCAGGGATTTAGAATTCCCACGGCCGTCCGTCGATTTCGGGGCCCTACTATAGCACAATACTACAACGGCTCACTCTTCCATATACCGGTTGAATTCGATCGTCGTGATCGCGGTATCGACAAAGGAGAAGGTGCCATTCGCCTTCACCTCGGTAGCGGCAGCGATGAGTGCGGTAATCGCGGCTCGATACAGCGAAGTCGCGAGGCTGATCCGACGCACTCCGACTTCGGCGAGTGCCGCTGCGGTGAATGACTTGCCTTTAATTCCGACCATGAAGCTAAAGGGCTTCGAAAGTGACGCGCACACTCGGTTAACCGCCGCGAGATCGGGTAAGCCGGGCGCCATCAGGACATCGGCACCAGCGTTCTCAAACGCGCGAAGACGCTTGATCGTGTCATCAAGATCGGGGTTGCCACGTAGAAAATTTTCCGACCGCGCCGTAAGAGTAAAGTTGAAGCCCACCGAGTGTGCCGCCTCGGCCGCCGCGGCCACGCGCTCGACCGCGTGACTGAAATCATATAGCGGCTTCTCCTTTTCGTTTGTCGCGTCCTCAATCGAGCAACCCACGAGGCCAGTCGCGGCGGCGAGTCGAACCGTCTCGGCGGCGAAGCTCGGCGCATGACCAAAGCCATTCTCGAGATCGGCTGAGACCGGCACGTCGACCGCCCGCGCCACAGCGCGTGCATGCGCCAGCGCCTCTTCGCGTTTCACGCTTCCATCGCGCCGGCCGAATGTTCCGGCTAAGGCACCGCTCGATGTGGCGAGTGCCGTGAAGCCGAGTGCTGCGAGGACGCGTGCTGCACCGGCATCCCACGGGTTCGGCATAATAAAGGCACCCGGACCCGCATGCAGTACACGGAAGCGTTCGGCCTTCTCGGCCTGGCTCACAGTCATAATCTCCTCCCTGCTATCGCTGTAGGCCACGGACGCACCGCGAGCCTATCAATACGTGAAGTTATTTGTTCTATCGCTCCAAAGTTGAAATCTCCCTTGAAATCTTGAAATCAATGAGGTCGGCGCGATGCATCTGGACAATTAGCACCACTGCAACTATGGTTCCGCGCTCATCACTCGCTATGGTAGATCTTGCCCGCGTAGACTAAGCACAGACCATGAACGCCAGCTCTCTTGTGGCCGCTGCACTCGGCCCTTGCGCGGGGCGCCCATGGCTTCCCGGGATGGAAACTCGCCTAAACGGGCGAGCGATCCGGCTTCCTTCCGACGTGGTTGGCTCTGCGAGGCTCAATCCCATCGCAAGGACGCATAAGTGCCTATCGCCGTGTAGGGGTGACAGTCAAGGGTCGAAGGACCATCGTGGACCGATGGCCCCGATACCTCGCCGCCCGGCATTACTCTTCGTCCCACAAGCATGGCTCGCTACCAAACCCACGTCGTGAGGCGATGTTCCGACTACAACACGTCAGTGGTGCGACGCGCAGGCTGCTGCTCATCTACACAGCATTGCCCGTCTCCTACATCATCACCGGTCGGCTTGGCCTCTTCCTTGCCGTCTCGCCGGGATACGCCACGGCAGTGTTTCTTCCGGCAGGCATTGCCATTACCGCAATGTTCATGGCTGGCTCAGCGACTCTGCCAGCAACTTTCTTCAGTTCTTTGCTGCTCAATGTCTGGATCGGTTACTCGTTAACGCATCATTTTGATACAACAAGCGTCGGTGTGGCGCTGATTATCGCTCTGGCTTCTGTGCTGCAAGCTGCGTTCGGTGGTGCTGTGCTACGCAAGGCCCTCGGATATCCCGCACCATTGGATAATCCGCGTGACCTCTTGCTCTTTCTGCTGCTTTCACCAATCTTTTGTCTGACAAGTGCTTCCTGTTCACTCGGCGGCATGTTGGCGCTTGGGGCAGTGCAGCGTGAAGAGTTGGCCGTCAACTGGATGACATGGTGGATCGGGGATACGCTTGGCGTACTCGTCGCTTTGCCTCTGATGCTTGTACTTGCTGGTGAACCACGCACTTTGTGGCGGCTGCGTTCCCGGTTCGTCGCAGTTCCTATGATTCTCTGCTTCACACTCTTCGTCGCGATCTTCGTGCGGGTCAGCAGCTGGGAAAACGAGCAGTCACTTTTGGAATTTCGGATGCGGTCACAGCAGCTTGCCGACACGATAAAAGCCAACTTTGAAGAGCAGGCGCTGTTCCTCGCGCAGCTGTCGAACGTTTTCATTAATCATCGGTCTGCAGTTGACCGTCATTTTTTCCACGAGCTCGTGCAAACGCTTCTGCGGCGTTTTCCCGCCATTCAGGCTGTAGAATGGGCGCCGCGAGTCCTCTCCGATAACCGGAAAGCGTTTGAGCTCGCCGAGCAGGCTGAGCTGCCGGGCTTTGCGATCCGCGAGGCTGACGCTTCAAGCCAGTTGCGGCCCGCCGGTGAGCGTAATTACTTCTATCCGGTAACCTACCTCGAGCCGTTTGGGGGCAACGAGGCGGCTGCCGGCTTCGATCTTGCATCCGACGTCCGTCGATCAGCCGCGATCGAAGCGGCAACTAGCAGCGGAGGTGCGATCACAACCGCACCCATCCGACTCGTGCAGGAGCAGGGCGAACAAGCTGGCGTTCTTTTGATCCACGCGGTGTCGGGAGATCCCGGCGAACCAGGTATTGTTTTGGTCGTATTGCGAATGGGCACTTTCACCTCATCGGTGGCGGACCCATTGACATCAACACTCAACCTCCGATTTGTCGATGCGGGTGGCACGCGGCCCTTATTTGAAAATCTTCCTGCATCCATACAGCCGGCGTACGAGAGCACTTTCAATTTCGGGACACGGCGCTATCTGGTACAAACGGCCCCTTCGGCCGGCTATCTTGCACAGCGCCGGGCTTGGCAAAGTTGGGCGGTTCTCGCGGGCGGCGTATTTAGTACTGGCTTGCTTGGGGCCCTTCTCATGCTTGGGACGGGTCACGCCTACCGCTTCGAAAGACTTGCCAATGACCTGCGGGAGAATGCAGCGCGTACACGCATCGCCCAGCAGGCAGCACGTTGGGGCGTCTTTGAATACTCCTATGCTACCGGCAGAAATCATTGGTCCCCGGAAATCGAAGCGCTCTACGGATTGAAGCCCGGGACCTTCGAGGGCACCTACGAGGGCTGGCGTCGTCGGGTCCACGCGGATGACCGCGACAGCGCCGAACGCGAAACCGTGCTGGCGCTGAATAGCGGCGAATACTCGCGGGATTTCCGAGTCGTCTGGGACGACGGAAGTGTGCATTGGCTCTTCGCCCGTGCGAAGGTCTTTCGCGACGCAAGCGGACGACCGCAGCGAATGCTCGGTGTCAATGTCGATATCACCCAGCGCAAGCAGGCGGAAGATCGCGTCGCGGCCGATTTGACCGCCATGACGCGGCTCAATCAGGTCGGCAGCCAGTGTCTGCGGCAGCAAAGCGACGTCGAGAGCTGTCTGGACGATATTCTGGAAACCGCGATTACGATCAATGGATCAGACAAGGGACTGATCCAGTTACTCGATTCGACTTCCGGCGCTCTCTCGATAGTGGCGCAGCGTGGCTTCGAACAACCGTTCTTGAAGTTCTTTGCTTGTGTCCGGGACGACGGTTCCGCGTACGGTGCGACCGTCCTATCGGCCAAGCGCCTGATTGTCGAGGATGTGGTGAATAGCCAGATCTTTTTCGGACAACAATCACTTGACGCTATGCTTGATGCCGATGTGCGGGCCCTGATATCGACGCCGCTTGTGAGCAGCGCCGGGACCTTGTTGGGCATGATCTCGACGCATTTTTGCAAGCCACATCAACCCAACGAGAGAGAGTTGCATCTCCTGGACTTATTGGCCCGTCAATGCGCGGATTACCTGGAGCGCAAACGTACCGAGGAGGTACTGCGCGCCAGAGAACATGAGTTGGAACTCATCATCAATCGTACGCCATTCATGTTCACGCGGTGCAGTCGCGATCTACGGTATCGGTTCGTCAGCCGCGCCTATGCTGAGATGATCGGCCGCCGCGTCGAAGAGGTTGCCGGTAAATCTCTTGTCGAGATCATGGGTAAAGTTGGTTACGAGACGATCCGCCCACATGTCGAAAAAGTCCTGCAAGGTGAACGTGCCGAGTGCGAAAGTGAGGTTGACTTCCAGGGGGTCGGACGTCGCCTGCTGCGCGTTGTGTACACGCCGGAAAAGGATGAACATGGCAACGTTGAGGGGTGGATCGCTTCAATCCTTGACGTTACGGAACGCAAGCGAGGTGAGCAGTTGGCGCAACAGCTCGCCTCAATCGTAGAGTTTTCCGATGACGCCATCGTGAGCAAGGACATCAACGGAATTATCGTCAGTTGGAACCGAGGTGCACAGCGTCTTTTCGGTTACTCGGCCGATGAGGTCGTGGGTAAGCCGATAACGATTTTAATGCCGTCGGAGCGCCAGGAAGAAGGACCGGAAATCCTCGCTCGCATTCGGCGCGGCGAGCACATCGACCACTGTGAGACCGTGCGTCAGCGCAAGGATGGAGGCTTGGTCGACATTGCCTTAACCGTTTCGCCATTGAGAGATACCGAGGGCAAAGTCGTGGGCGCATCAAAGATTGCGCGCGACATCACCGAGCGCAAACGAGTCGAACGAGAGTTGCGAGCGAGAGAAGCGGAACTGGAAACGGTCATCAGTCGAACACCATTCATGCTTATCCGGTGCAGTCCCGACCTGCGTTATCGGTTCGTTAGCCCGGCTTATGCGGAAATGCTCGGTCGTCGACGCGAAGACGTCATCGGACGGCCGATCGTCGATATCATCGGAGAAGAGGGCTTTAAGACGATTCTTCCCCACATCAACAAAGTCCTAGCAGGTGAACGCGCAGAGTATGAAGGCGAGGTCCAATATCAGAGCATTGGCAAGCGTTTTCTGCACGGCGTATATACCCCGGACAAGGATGATCGAGGAGAGGTGATCGGTTGGATAGCCTCGATCCTCGACGTCACAGAGCGCAGGCGCGCTGAAGCGCAACGCGATTTGTTAATCGCCGAAGTAAATCATCGAGTGAAGAATACGCTGGCAACAGTTATTTCGATTGCTCACCAATCGTTTTCTGAAGACAAGTCATTCGAAGACGCGCAGGACTCGTTTAATAGTCGCATCCGTGCGCTGGCGCAGAGTCATACGCGGCTGGCCGATGCCAACTGGTCAGGCATCTCGCTGGAAACCATTGTTCGTGATGAGACTGCGCCCTACAGGAACGGCAGTAATGTGAATATCGTGGGGCCAGGCGTTATCTTAAATCCTAAGTGCGCAGTGAGCATTGGAATGGCGATCCACGAGCTGACAACGAACGCCGCCAAATACGGAGCTTTGTCGGCTAAAAATGGCTTGATTCAGGTCTCATGGGAGACCGCTCCATCGGACAACGAAGTTCGAATAACCTGGATCGAGCGCGGCGGACCAATAGTCAGGCCCCCGCGGCGTAGCGGCTTTGGTCGCCGGCTGTTAGAGCAGGCATTGGCGGCGGATCTGAACGGAACAGTGAAGTTGGACTTCCGCGAAGAGGGGCTCACCTGTCTAATTGCCTTTCCGCTTAATCGATATACCGGCAAAACGATTGAGCGCCGTATGGCGGTCCTCAGCCCAATTGCTCCTGTTTGCTTGCCCAGTTTGACGCCGATGGCAACTGATCGAAGCCGACCCAAGAACGCCGATCTTTTGAGCGGAGTTCGTGTTCTCATTGTCGAGGACGAGGCGCTTTTGGCTCTCGAGATTCAAGAACTTTTGCAATCCGCTGGTTCAACGGTTATTGGCACGTTCAACGATCTCGCGCGGGCCGGGCAGGTGGCGCGGCGCGAAGCGATCGACGTCGCTGTCTTGGACACCAACCTGAATGGCGAAATGGTATACCCACTGGCGGACGACCTGGCGGTGCGTGGCATTCCATTCGTGTTCGTGACCGGGTATGCGACGTCGAATTTGCCGGAGCGGTTCCGCAGCATGCCGCAAGTCGCGAAGCCGTTTGATCCCACATCCTTAACCAATGAGCTACAACGAATGATGGGCAAAAAGCCGATCAGCGCCGCTTCGCGCGGAATCGCGCGCGAGTCGACCCAAGAATGATTTCCAACCGACGCTGCGGATTCAATGATGCCTGTTTCAAGCCCCTGCCACACCCATGAGAGGACCTCGCTCACGAAAGGTGCCCCATGTTCAAGGACGCCACAGCATTCGAGGGTGTTGATTTTGCATTTCGATCGCTGCTCGACGGATGCGGAAGCTCAAGGCCTGTCACACAGCTCTCCGCGGCGACGGCTGGATCAGTTATCTGATCTATGCGTGGGAACCCGCCCATGGAATAGCACACATAGCGCAAACCTCGGTTGCCACTTGCGATGCCCTCGTCCGGCCCCGTGGCGGTTGGCTGTCAGTCGGGCTTATTTCTGCACCTTGGTGTAAGGGTAGATAATGTCACCGGACTTATACTGGGGTGGGTAGAGAATCATCTCGGTCGAGAGATTACGAAACTCGTCGATGCTATGGCTTTTGATATTTTGGAATTGAACCAGAAGCATGCGCTCCTGCGCCCATTCTCCCTTATCGCCGAACTTGACATCGCCGACGACGGTTTTGAAGGTTGTCTTACGGATGTAAGCCGCCAACGTATCGTCGTTAAGACTTTTGGTCGCCTCAATGGCGTCGCCGAGGACCTGCAAATAAGCGTAGGCCCACACCGGCATATAGTAGCCCAGCGGATCGACACCTTCAGCGGCCGCACGCGCCTGGTATTTCTCGAGCAGCTCCATCGAACCTGGAAACTGCATGGTAGGCGCGGGGATCCACGTTTCATAGTTGACAATGCCATTGAGCAGCGGTCCAAGTTGCGTTTTGAATACGCTGGCTTGCAGGCCAACCATGGCACCGCCCCACATCTTTGGCTTGAAACCAATCTCGTTGATCGCCTTCACGAATCCGACGGTGTCGAGCGGATAGGAGCAGATGAGGACAAGATCAGGATTGTGCGTCTGGATCGCCCGTACAATAGGTGAAAAGTCGGTCGTCGCTGGTGGATAGTTCTGGTCGTACACGATCTTTAGGTTGGCCTGTTTGGCGTTTGCGCGCCCTCCGTCGCACGCGTTGCGGCCGAATTCGGCATCCGCTGCAGCGATAGCGATTGTCTGTGGCTTTGGGGTCTGCGCCATCGCCACCTCAAAGAAGCCCTTGGTGAACGCCGGCTTCGGATTGGGGCCAGTCGGCAGCATCGAGAAGTACTTATCGTACCTGAACTCATCGTTAATTCCTGTGCCGAAGAGACTAATGAATAGTCGGTTCTTCTCGATCATGATCGGCATTGCCGGAGCGATTTGGGTTGACGCATAGCCGCTCACGGCGACGTCGACGGCATCAATGGTGAGCAGCTTGGTATAAATACCGGGTACCATGGAGGGATTGCTTTGATCGTCGTAGTAGATGAGCTTCACTGGGCGCCCCATCAGCCCACCCTTGGCATTGACGTCTTCCTCCCAGATTTTCATCGCTACCAGCGACATCTTGCCGTTCGCTGCCAGCGGTCCCGTTAGTGCCATGCCGAAACCGATCTTGATCGGATCCGCGGCGCTCTGGGTCGCCGAAGCTAGCGACGACCCCAGCGCAACGATGACGCACAGCTGAGCAACCACGATGTGTCGGAAGTCGAGAATCTTAGGCATGTATTCCTCCCTTCACGTTCGTTTGGCTGACGCGTGGATAGGGATCGGGAAACGATGGAACATCAAACTAACTCCAGACCGATCGCAATGAAAGAGCTGGCACGCTCCGCGATTTCCTGGGTGCTCGAACCGGGCATAGGCCACCGTGGGATTTCTCAGGTCGCGAAGGGTCTTCGACGCTGCCCTGTAAACGATAGCGCGCTTTACGATAAAGCCTATCCTCTAGGAACGGTTGTCTCTTGGATAGACTGGTAGTAGACGTTGCGAGGCCCGAAAACCACGGCTGCGGTGCTTGCGATTGCAATGGCAGCGATCCACGAGTGGAAAGATTCAAAGGCTCGACTGTGGAAGGCCGCGACCGGGGCAAATCGCGAGTGCTAGAAAGGCGATAAGCGAGGGAACGAGCAGAATTGGAAAATCGCCCGCGTTCCTTGCGCGAGTTCAGTTGCCCAATTCTGCGGGTGAGCGCGACGCCGCCCTGCAGCGTGCATCCGCATCACTGGTGCAACATCGCAGCGTCGAAGTTCCACTCAGCTCACAATTCTTCCGCCGCGATGCACGGGTTTCGCGCCGGGAACGCGCGAGCGGCCAACGAGATCGGCATATTCCTCGATCGGAAGTGGACGGCCGACCAAATAGCCTTGGACCTCGTCGCAGGCTTCGTCGGTGAGAAAC
>Ga0126378_10004662_pt1 | contig 10515 bp, 10 predicted proteins | sample PanSoiMetPlot_23_FD_92587 | JGI IMG/M metagenome (GOLD analysis project Ga0126378, IMG submission 92587) | Tropical forest soil microbial communities from Panama - MetaG Plot_23 | ecosystem: Environmental > Terrestrial > Soil > Tropical forest > Bulk soil | place: Panama | collected 2016-02-17
GACCGGTCGTCGCCACGTGAGAAATGCGCTCGGCAACGGCGGTAATCTCCGCGCGCGCCGCAAAGTCGTAGTTCTCCGTACCCGATCCGTAGGTGTTGAAAGTGGGATCGAAGCGCTTCTGAAACAGCGCTTGAGTAATGTCCCAAAAGGAAAGCCAGTGGCGCAAGTAGAGAGAGTTGGAACGGTCCGGCAGCACGACGTCCGGTCCGTACCCCGCGGCGAGGATGTTCTGGGCGGCCTCGCTGTTTGGATCGAATCCGGAAGCGGCGTAGTCCGGATAGTTTTTGAGCGCCGGCGGTAAGTCGCTCAAGATGTTCTCCACGAACGTGCCTTCCCAATCCACTCCTCCATCGAAGAGCTCCGGCGCGTTCTCGATTGCCTTGCGCACCTGGTAGCCGCCGTTCGAGATGCCGACTGCGTAGGTGTGCCTCGGCGGATGTCCGTAGTTGGCGCGCAGGGCGCCGTGAGCGAGGCGCGCGGCGGCGATCATGTAGTCGCTCCAGTCCGTCCACTGTTTCTCAAGGGGGTACTCGTGAAAATAGATGGGCGGCGGCACCTGATTGAGCCGGCATGCCCGCGGATCGTCGGCTGTGGAGGCAGACAGGTTCAGCGTGCCTTTGTTTTGCGAAGCGTACGCATATCCCTTCTGCACCACGTAGTCGCTCCAGGCGAAGTCGCCGTTGAACTCGCTCCGAGTTCCGGAGGCTCCGGCGACGACAAGCCGCCCGTTCCAGTCGTCTGGAAGACGAAGCAGGAAACGAGCGTATCCCTTCGGATCGTCTGCAAAGCGCCCCTGCACCTGGATGCCAGGGACCACGCGCTTGATCGGAGTGCGATCCGGCGGATTGGGGGAAATTACGGCTCGATCCGTCCGCGGCGTAAGCGCTCCAGCGGGCAGGATCTCGGGCGGGAACGGATTGTCTATCGGCGTGGTGTCTTCGTTGTTGGTCGTAAGATCCTTGCTTTGAAAACACACCACGTCCATCGCGCGATCTGCGAGGAACGCTGTCAGCTGACCACAGGCAGATTGTGCTTGCACGGTTGAACGAAATGCTTGCGTGACTAACGACGAGGCACGAAGAGCTGGCGGCAGTGACCGCGCTGAGCCGGGTGATTCGAAATCCTTCCGCCGTGCGGAATGCATTGGCTCGGGGGCAGCGGACGATCGTGCTCAACGTGCTCCACCAGGAGCTCGAACGCATGCTGCGCGTGCGGTTGAATCAGCTCGAGCTGAGAATAAAAGGTGGTGTAGGTCTCGATGTGGTTGCCGTTTTGCACTTCGTAGAGCCGATAATCAGCGCGCCGTCCGCGGGATTCGGTAACCTCGGATTCGTACGCGCGGGCATTGCGCCTGATAGGCAGCAGCCCATCCATCGTGCCTGCAACCGTCACCAGCGGCCGTCGGATTCGCCCGTTCGGCTCGAATGCCTCGAGCTGGTTGGCGACGTCCGTAACATCCGTCCGATCGTAGTAGACGTAGTTGCCGGGTCCGGACCCATAGGTGTCGTAAGTAGGATCCAATCGTTTCTGCCACTGGCACTGCGTCACTTCCCAGAACTGGCCCAGGTTTCGTTCCCAGAGCGTCATCGTCGGGGGCGGGCCGATGTCCTGCTGGATGTCCTGCGGGTAGCCGGCGGAGCGGATGTTGATGGCCGCTTCACTGTTCGGGTCATATCCCGATGCCACATAGGCCGGCATGTTCCTGATCGCGGGGGGCAGATCGATGAGCAGATTCGATCCGTCGTCGTCGACGAAAGTGCCCTCCCAATCCACGCCTCCATCGAACAGGTGAGGAGCGAGCTCGATTGCGCGGCGCACTTGATAGCCACCATTGGAAGTGCCGACCGCATAGGTGCGGCGCGGGGAGCGACCGTAATGCGCATTCAGCGCGCCTCGCGCCAGCTCAGCCGTGCGCACGATGTACTGTTGCCACTGAGTGAAGGGCTTGCCCGGATCATTGTCATAGAAGTGCACGAAGACCGGCGACGTCGGATTCAAGCGACAGGCCAGCGGATCCTCTGCCGTCGAGACGAACAGGTTGAGCACTCCCTTGTTCTGCGATGCATACGCGTACCCTCGCTGCACCACGAAGTCGCTCCAGGCAAAGTCGCCGTTGAATTCACTGCGAGTCCCCGAGGCGCCGGCGACGACGAGCCGGTGATTCCAGTCGTCCGGGAGCCGCAGCAGGAAGCGGGCCTGGCCGGTGGGATCGTCAGCGAAGCGGCCCTGGACTTGAATTCCGGGCACCATTCGGAAGATGGGCGTGTGATCTGGAGCAGCGATGGTGGCTCGATCGGTGCGAGGGGTTAACGCGCCCGCCGGCAACGCCGGGTCAGGATTGTCCATCGGCGTGGTCGCTTCGTTGTTGGTTGTGAGATCCTCGCTCTCGAAACAGACGACGTCCACGGCCCGGTCAGAAAGGAAATTCTGAACCTGATCGCATGCGGGCTGCGCATTGGCGCGAGCTCCAATCATTAGAATCCCCAACCAAGCGTAGGCAAGGTTGCCGTTCATAGTGCCTCCCCGAGCGCAATCGCCGGCAGCGCGCGAGCACGCCTTAGGATTATTCCGCTGGCGGGTCAAGCGCGTACGTCTCAGTCGCCTGGGCTTGCGTCGAGAAACAATAATTGCTTGGGGACACAAAAATAGTGCTGAGGCCAAATCGGAAAACCCAGACTTCGCCGGAAAGCACACTCGGTCCGGGCGAACGTCGCTTCGCTCAGAGAGATCGCGAATTGCGTTGGCCGTGCCGCGTGGGCTTCACGCCCGGGGGCGAGCGCTCAGCTATTGCTTTTGCCTTTCGCTGATTGAATCAGGCGCACGTACGCCGCGGCCGCCGCACGGCAGAGCATTCCGATTTGGACCAATGCGCGATCGGGCAAGGGCCCGCCGTCCGCCGCGTGGCCGTAGATGAGATTGACGACTCGGTCTCTGATGATGATCGGCGCAACGATGGCCTCCTTCGGTGTAGGCGATCGAAGTAACTCCCAAAAATAATGATCAAGCTTGGCTCCTTCGGCAGGAGGCGCGCCGGAGAAGATGGTCTGACGCCGATATGCGATTTGCAGAATGCTCGGAGCGGCGAGCGGCAGTCCGAGCGAACCGATTGCTTCATCTTCCAGCCCGGGCGCGAATCCCTTCCAGCCCATCACGACTTCGTGCTGGACGATCATCACCAAACCGACTCCGCACGTAGAGCGCAGGTAATTGACGATGGCGTCGGCAATCTGATCGCGATTGCTGGCGACCGCTATGGCGTCCACCGCTTCGGTGGCGGACCAAGGCCGGGGAGCGGGTTCGCGACTCTGTTTTGACTCCGCCAGCCCCGGAGCGGGCGCGCCCGGCGAAATGCTGGCCTCGGGCGTCGCTGAGTCCGCCATTTGGCCGGCTGGCTGTATGGGCGCCTGCTCGATCGCCGGCGATGCCGTGGCCAGGCGCTCGCGATTCACCTCGGCTCTGGGGGGTGCCGGGGAGCGCAGGGATTTCGGCGCCGCGTCATGGCGGAGGTCGCGGGACTTGTCCGGAGCGGACAAGGCACCTGGTTCGTCAGTCAGTGCGGCTTCAACTGGGGAGGCGCTCGGCTCGCCCCACAGCTCGTCGATCGGAAGCGAGGCGAATTCTGCGTGAATCTCCGACGCTGGGGAGAAGGCCGCGGGATCAGCGCGGCTTGACGGCGATGTCCCCGCGCTTGGCGCACCCTCTGAGATTGATTTCGGTTCAGAGCCAGGAGCGCCAGCAACTGCCGCCGCCTCGGTGGTCAGCGCGCCTTGCCGCAATGGCTCGTCGGCTAGATCGAAATCGATCTTGATCGTCGGGGCAGAAGCCTTGGCGTCGTCTGAGTGCGCCGGTTGCGAACTCGGCGCCGAACGGGGTGCTGTCTCGAGGTCGATCGCAAATGCCGGTATGTCTGGGATTGTGGGCGCCCTCGAGGGAGCGTCGCTTTGGTCCACGCGCTGCGGAACACGGTTGGTCGCAGGCGTTGGCGGCTTGGGCTTCGCCGCGGACGCAGTGGAGGACACGGCGCCTTGCAGTTTGCTCGAGCTCGTCGGCGATCTCGTCGCGGGCGCGGCACCGCGAGGTGGTCCTGGCTTCGCGGATTGGCTCGTTCTGGAGGGTGAGCGCGTGCGCGACTCTGAAACGGGCAGGGGAGGCGGCGTACCCTCTCGCGTGGGTCTTCTCGCGGGCGAGCCGGACTGCAGAACTGGCGCGGCGGCGCCGGGTGCAGCGGGTGGCTGTGCTCGCGGGCCGGACGAAGCCTCTCCGGCGCCGGGCTTCGCTGCTGCACCGGAGGCGGCAGTCTTCGCAGATAGAGTAGCTGTTCCCAGTGAGCCCTGCGATTGCGAGCTGCTCTTTCCGCTTGCGGATGAAGTCGTTCGCGCCTGAGCGGCCCCTTGCGCAGTGGACTCCTTCCGCGCTTGAGCAGACGCGTCGGACGGCACGGCCTCGGTGAGCAAGATTGCCGGGCGTCTGCCCGGCTGAGACAGGTCCGGCCGAGTCATGTCGAAGAACACTTGAGGGTTCGATGCGGGGATGCTTCCTGGCGGCGTGAGTTCCGATGGAGAGAGAAAACCTGGCGCTGCTTGCAGTACGGGGCCGGACGTTGGCGGCGATCTGCCAGGGGCATCCGACGTGGTCCCCTCCGTACGCAAGAAGCGCACCTGCCGCGGGATGCCATAGAGCTTTTCTAGGTAGAGAAAGATGCGCAGCTCGGGCGCAATGACGGGATAGATTCGCGCACTGGCAGCGAATTGGATTTCGTCGATCGCCCCACGCTTCGCGGGATCCAGAAAGGCTACGGCAAGTGTCTTGGGGTCGTGAGATGTAAACCCGAGCGGGATGGCGCAATGCTTTTGAGCCAGCTGCGCGGGAACAAGACCCACCGCCTCGCGGTGAATGGACTCGAAGTGCCTTTGCAGCGCTGCGGGCACGCCTTTCTGGCGGGCGAGCGCGCGCGTGAGCGCCTCCAGCTCGATGGTGCCGAGCTCGACGAGATTCGTTCCGATTCGCCCGCCGTATGACTTCTGCCGCCGCAGCGCTTCATCGCGCTGCGCGGGCGTGATCAGCCGCTCCTCAATCAGGATGTCCCCAAGTCGACGTCCCAAGGATTGCCATTATGACCCGGACGGCGCGGGGTAGAAACTCTTGACGGATCGCGTACCTGCCATTACAAGCGGCTCGATCGCGGGGTGGAGCAGTCTGGTAGCTCGTCGGGCTCATAACCCGAAGGTCGCTGGTTCAAATCCAGCCCCCGCAACTAGAAAGCGGAAGCGCCGCGAGTGTTTGGCTCGTGGCGCTTTTCGCTTTTTGGGGGATTTCCACAAACTGTGTCCAAAACGTGTCCAAGATTCTCGGCCTCGATGCGAGCGACGGCATCGCGGAGATCGTCCTCGGACACGATGTTGTACCTGTCGAACACGGCTCGGGTGCGGTGACCCGACATGCGCATTACCACGGACTCTGGAACGCCAAGCCTGCGCGTCCGGGTGACGAAGCTGCGGCGCAGATCGTGGAACCAGATCCCGTCAAGCCCTGCCGTTTCCGCGCCCGGCGGAAGGCCCTTCTGATGTCTTGCCAGGCCTCTCCGGTCCGCGGATTGCGGAAGAGGGGAGTCGTCGGTAGTCCGCGAGGAAGGGCCTAGAAGACGTCGCGCACGCGCTTGGTCAGGACCACCAGGCGCGATTCTTCTCCCTTCGTGTCCTGGGGTGCCAAGCGGATGGCGCCTTGGCGCAGGTCCACCTGCTCCCAGTCAGGTCCAGGATTTCGCGCTGCCTCATTCCGGTGTCGAAGGCGACCAGAAGGATGGCTTCAGCGCCTCTTCGCTCGCATCGAAGAGCCGCGGAAAGGCAGCTTCGTCCAGGACGACTCGGCGCACGTTTGGCTTTCGGAGAAGCTTCACGTTCGCCACGGGGTTGTTCGGCAGCTTCCCACAAGCAACGGCGTAGTTGAGGATGCGCTTGAGCAACTCCACCTCGCGGTCCAGCGTGGCTGCAGTAGGCTGGGTCGCGCGAGGCGTGGATTCGCCGAGCGGGCGACTCCGGTACGCCTCGATGTCCTTCAGCGTAAGGGAGAAGGCGCGCTGCGCGGCGAGGTGTCTGAGCAGGTGCTTTGCGCGACCCACGTCCGTCTGCCAAGCGTCGTTGTCGCGCTTGGCGATCGGCTCGTAGGCGCTCCAAAGGTCGGCGACCGTGCAGGTCGGAGTGCGGACGCGATCGAAGAACCGACCTTCGAACGCTTCCGCTTTGACCTTGGTTGAGCACGCCACGGCTGATAGACAGGCGGCGCGAAAGAAATGCTATTTAAGGACCCTCTGATTGGGCCCTGTCACGAGACCAAGAAATTATCTTGTATGGTCGCTTTAGGAGGGCAAGGTCAGCGCCTTGAAGCCGCACCGCCGCGCGGGCCGGCGCTGAACTCGCGCCTGCTCGCCCTGGTGCTGGTCTTCGTCGCGGTGGCTCTTCGCGTTTGGCAGTACGCGGCGGGCACGTCGATGTGGATGGACGAGCTCTGGATTGCCTCCAACGTGCTCCCGCGCTCCACCGCCGACCTGTTGCGGCGACCATTAGATTTCGGGCAGGTGGCGCCCCCCGGATTTCTCCTCTTGACGAAGTGGTCCACTCTAGCACTCGGATCGACCGAGTACGCCCTTCGGCTGCTTCCATTCCTGGCCGCTCTCGCCTCGGTTGTCCTCTTCTGGCGCCTGGCTTGCCGCGCGCTCGATGGAGCCGGTCTACCGATGGCCGTTGCTCTCTTCGCTTGGAACGTCGGCCTGCTTCGCTATACGAGCGAAGCCAAGCAGTACGCGGTAGACGCCGCGGCGGCGCTGGCGTTGACGTTGCTGGCGCTCCGCTTGCGCGATCGACCGCCGACATTGCCGCGCGCCGTCGCAGCCGGTGCCGCAGGCCTGCTTGTCGTCTGTCTTTCGCACGCCTCTGCCCTTGTGCTTGCCGGGCTTGGCGCCGCGCTTGCGATTGGCTGGCTCAGCGACCGACCCCGGAGCAAGGCCCTCCCCTACGCGGTCGTCCTGTGCATGTGGGCCATTGCCGCGGCCGTTTCGGTGCTGGCCGCCGTCCGCCATCTCGCGCCGTCCACCGCTGCGTTCATGAAGATTTTCTGGCGAGAGGGGTTTGTGCCGTGGCCGCCGGTACACCTGAGCGACGCCCTGTGGCTCTGGAACCGGCTCGTCGACTTATTTGGCCAGCAACTGATGCAATATCCATGGCCGGCGGCGTACGTCCTGGTCATGCTCGCAGGTTTTGTCGCGCTCTGGCGACGCCGCCGCGAGCTCACGGTCATCTTGGTCGCCCCCCTCGCGATGACGCTGGTCGCGGCGGCGGCGCAGCAGTATCCGTTCAGCCGGCGGCTGATCCTATTTCTGGTGCCTGTGTTTCTCATTGCCGTGGCCGCGGGAATCGAATGGTTGCGGCGGGGCATCGCTTCGCGCCAGCCGGCGTTGGCGTGGGCAGCCGTTGTTATTTTGCTCGTTCCGCCGGCCTGGATCATCGTACGGATGCCACCGCCGCACCGGAGCGAGGAGTATAAAGGCGCTTTGGCTTACGTACGCGACCACCGTTTGCCCGGCGATCGGATTTACGTGTTTACCTGGGCCAGGCTGGGCATGCAGTTCTACGGTCCGCGCTTCGGGTTCAATGAAAGCGAATACACGATCGGCGGCTGCTACCGCGACGAGCTGCGGCCGTATCTTCGCGAGATAGACGAATTCAGAGGCGCGCCCAGGGTCTGGGTGATCCTCGCCAGCGTCTTTCCTGTGAGGCAAGCGCGCATCGGGATCACTAACTATCTCGACGCGATCGGAGTGCGAGGCGGAGGAATTTCGTACCCGTCCGCGTATCCTTTCAGCCCGGACGGGGTTTTCGCATACCTGTACGACCTCAGCGATTCGGCGCGTCTCGCGGCTGCATCTTGGCGGGACTTTCCACTCGAGCCGATGACCTTCCGCCCGAGTTGCCTATCGGCTCAGGGCCGATTCGCTAACCCGCCCGCGGAGGCACGCAACTGACTCGGCGCGGCGCCTGGCGCGCTGGCGCCATTTCCGTTTACGCCTGGCGGGCGGTGCCCAGATTCTCCAGCTCCTCCGTCGCGCGCTTGAGTATTTCGATGGATGCGCTTGCGCTCTGACTGATCCTCGGCGCGCCAGGCTGTCCGATACGCTTCTTTCACGAACCGGCCGACGGCTCGATTCACTTCATCCATCCCGCCACCCAAGGTTCGTCCATTTTGGGGACACTTTCGCAAACTGTGTCCGGAACGTGTCCAAAAAAGGGCGAAGTGCCGTCCTCGACGTCGGCCGTTTCGCGCTCGATACCGCCGCGGACGAGATCGCGCAGTTGCATTCGCCTTGGGTCCCGCATCGCTGGGCTTTTTCCCCCGTGAAACGAATTGCCCACTCAAGAGACAAAAGGACTGGAAAGCAGGAACAATCAACGAGACTCAGAGTGCATGATCAGCCTCCGTGCGACGAGGCTGGACCGAGCTGCCGGTTTTGCAGTTCACGTTGTTGAGCATCCGGACTACCTCCGAGATGGTCGCAGTGAACCACTGTTTGTTTACATGATTCCAGAGGACCAAATTCCATCGAAGTGATAGACCGATTCCGAAATGGCCAGGAGGGTACCCCATGACGAAGGCCAGCCGCATTTACCTCATCCGTGCTCTGTTGATCGGTTTGGTCTGTCCCGCGTTAGGTGCATCGGCACAGCAGCGCCCGCCGATCGCCGACCAGATTGCCAAGACCTATGGTCTCGAGTCATGGGGTCAAGTCGAGGCGATCCGCTACACGTTCAACATCGATTGGCCTGCACTAAAGCTGAAGTTGTCCCGCTCCTGGGTCTGGGAGCCGAAGAAGGACCGGATCTCGTACGACGGGCCGGACAACGCCGGCAACCCCGTCAAGGTCACCTACTCGCGCTCTCAGCTTGCAAGCCAGAGCGCGGTCGTGAAGGACGAAGTCGATCCCCTGTTCTTTAACGATCAGTACAACCTTTTGTTCCAATTCCACGTCGCCTGGGATACCAGCGCTACAGTTCAAGATGCCGGCATGCAGAAACTGCCGCTGGGGAAGGGTTCCGGCGAGAAGGTCGTGATGAAGTATCCTTCCGAGGGCGGCTATACACCGGGCGACACCTGGGCACTTTACCTCGGCACCGACGGCCGAATCCGGGAACTCGAAATTCACCGCGTGAACGCGAAGCCGAGTGTTTACCTTGCGACCTGTGCTGACTACAAAAAGGCCGGACCGCTGCTCCTCTCACTGGATCGCCCCGGAACAGGCGACGGCGGGACGATACGGATCTTCTTCTCGAATGTGGCCGTCAAGCTGGCGGGGTCGGATACCTGGACGGAAGCGCAGCCGCTGCCCGCTGGATAGCGATGATCGAGAGTTGGACCGAGGTGCCGGGCCTGACCAGATCCGGCGTTTCCGCAGTTAGCCCGAGCAAACCAGCCCGTTCGGCCATCAGCAACGACGCCCGTCCACCCGATTCATAGCCTGAAGGTCGCTGGTTCAAATCCCGCCGCCGCAACGCGAAATTCCTAAGCCCTCGCGCGAACCTTCGAGGCATCTTTTGGTTTGCGTGAATCGACTGTCACACGCACTGTAGACATGGGCTCTGGATTTGTTACATCGCAGCCGCGTTGATGTATTTCAATTGCGCTCAGGTTTTAGCTCGCGCTCTTGACGTTGGTTTGAAATACGCGTACTGTTGCGCGCGTTGTTAGGATTGGAGCGGCACTGGCAATGTCTCGGTTGGCACAGATGAGGTGGCAGAGAAGCGGAGAGGTCCAGAAGACCTGTTCGTTGTTTGCCCACCTACGCCCCGGTTATTGCGAGAGCCAAGTCGAAGCGACCCCGTCATTCGTCGATACAGGCCCGCCCAGCTCCTAGAGGAACTTTTCAGGACTTCTGTCCTTCTCGAGGCTGGGTGACCCAAAGGTCCCCAGCCTCCTTGTTTTTGTGCATTCGAGGAGGTGACGTGAAACTAGGCGGGGTGCTGGGCACGGCGAGGTCTCCAAAACCTCGCGGCGAGAGTCCGATTCTCTCACCGCCTGCACGCCTCAGTAGCTCAACGGGAAGCAGCGCCGGTTTCGTAAACCGGAGGTCGTCGGTTCGAGCCCGACCTGGGGCTTTGTTGCATTTGTGTGTCATCAAAGTTGTGTTCTTTGAGAATCGAATAGCAGTGGCAGCCCCGCGTCTCGTGGTTCGGGACGCGGGGCATCTGGGTCCTTCGCTCTACGGAGAGCACTCGCCTCTTAAGCGAGACCGAGAGGGTTCGATTCCCTCAGGGCCCACACATGCGCGCGGCCGTAGCTCAGGGGCAGAGCGTCTGCTTGCCACGCAGAAGGGCGCGGGTCCGAATCCCGCTGGCCGCTTTGCTACGGATGGGATGGACCAATGGTGGTTCAGCGGGCCGTAACCCCGCCGTCCCTGAAAGGGCATGGTGAGTTCGATTCTCACCCCATCCACAAAACCTGAAAGGAGGCGTCATGCGTGATGCCGTC
>Ga0126378_10004663_pt1 | contig 10514 bp, 9 predicted proteins | sample PanSoiMetPlot_23_FD_92587 | JGI IMG/M metagenome (GOLD analysis project Ga0126378, IMG submission 92587) | Tropical forest soil microbial communities from Panama - MetaG Plot_23 | ecosystem: Environmental > Terrestrial > Soil > Tropical forest > Bulk soil | place: Panama | collected 2016-02-17
AACCTCCGGCCGTGGATGTCGATCGTCAGCTAGGGCGCCCGTCGTCACATTGTCGCTCGCCGATCAACTCGAGAAACCTCCTCCGGCGCAGCTGAGCGGGCGGGAGCCCTCGTGGGGATTAGAAGAACGGCGATATTGGCAGCGGCTAGGATGAGCCCGATATCGTAGTAACCGTACCCGACCCAGCGCCAATAATCCCCACCACCCAAACGCTGGCAGCGGTGGCGTGGCCCGTAGCAACCGCTCCTTCCTTCATGTTTGCGCCTGCACCGATAAAACCGACACCGATTATGACGTCTTGCAGGATGCTTGCCTGAGTAGCGGCTCCGGCGCCCAGGACCGATTTTGCGGTCTGCACGAAGCCGCACGCGGCCATTGCGACAAGTGGAAAGGTGCGGAGTCCTGCGCTGTACTCCTCGCGCGCTCGATGCCATCCGATCGGCAAAGCGAGAACGAACGCAACCAGTAGATGGACGAGGTGGTCGACGCTATTACTCCAGTTTCCCAACATGGCAGACCCTAAACGTATTTGAGCGGCGTGAACATGCCCGCGCCGAGATGGTAAAGGAGGTGGCAGTGAAAGGCCCATAGTCCCGGATTATTGGCATCGAAGGCAATCACGACACGTCGGCCCGGCGGCACCAGAACAGTATCGCGGACAGCACCGGGGAAACGCTTGCCATCGATCTCGACAACCTGGAACTCGTGACCGTGCAGATGCATCGGGTGTGGCATCCCGGTCTGATTGACCATTACCAGCTCGACCCGTTCGCCATTGGAGATCGGCAATGGCGGGACATTCGGGGTCCAGGCGACGTTGTTGAGCGACCAGAGGTATTTCGCCATGTCGCCGGTCAGGTTTATCGTGTGAACGCGGTCGGCCTTGCGCGGAGTTAGCGGCCGTACCGCGCGCAGGCGCCTTTCCAGATCGAGTGTCAGCGCGCTCGAAGGCATCTTGGCCAATTCCGGGATACGGGCCACCGGCGCGTTTCCGGCAGCCAATATGACGCCGGTTTGTTTGCTGTCGCCCTCCAGCACCGCAAGCACTGGGTGGGATGCCGGCGCCCGCGGGATCGCCAGGCGAATGTCGAGCCGCTGCGCCACTGCGATCGGGAAATTGCGACCCCTCACCGGTGTCACTGCAAAACCGTCCACCGCCGTCAGCTCACCTTCGAGCGGGCCGAGATCGATATGGTAGGCGCTCATCGAGGAGCTATTGATGATGCGCATCAGCACGCGCGCGCCGGGCTCGACCTTGATCACCTCGGGATCGGCGAGCGCGCGGTCGTTGGCGAGAAACGCGTCATATTTGACGTCGTTCAGATCCGGCTTGGCGGCGGCTCCTGGCGCCGCCATGCCTGCCATCGATGCCTTTTTAGCGATTGGTGGCGGCCCAGCCCGTGGCACAGGCTGGGCCACGGGCGGAGCCTCGCTGCCACTCTTTTTCAGCTCGGCGAATATCTGGTCGGGCGGTGTGAAGCTGAAATCGGCCAGCATCACGACGATTTCCTGCTGGTCGGGGCGATCGCGTTGATCCCGGATGATCAGCGGCGCCGCCATCAGCAGCTGCTCCTGCAGCCCCTGATGCGAGTGCATCCAAAAGGTGCCCCCAAAGCGCAGCGGAAAGTCGTAATCGGCAGTGCCGCCCGGCGGGATCGGCGGCCCCGAGACGCCCGGCACCCCGTCCTGCTGCCAAGGCGACGTCAGACCGTGCCAGTGAATGAGGCTCGGCTTATCGATTTTGTTTTCGACACGGACGCGAAACGGCTTGCCGACATCGGTCGTAACACCGAATGTCCCGTCCGGCTGGCGGATGCCGTAGACGGAAGCCGGCTTTCCATTCACCTGGATATTGCGGCGCTGCAGCTCCAGGATCGTCCTCCCCGCCGCATTGCCTTCCGTCCTGCCGGCCGGCGGGTTCTGCGCTCTCGCGACAGTCGGAAAGCTAGCCGACGCGACGAGGGCTCCCATTATGACGGAACGGCGCGACAGCATGACGAAGTATCCCTGAAGAAAGCGCACTGCCTGTCTCCCACGGGTGTGAAGCATTGGCAGGAAGCTCAGGGCTCATCATATAGCTCTCCGGCGACCAGGGCAGCCGGCAGCGTGCCCGCCACCGCCTTTATTCCGGCAACAGCTGACGTGGATTGATGAATACCCTGACCGACGAGATTTTGCGCCGGCGCACCTTTGCGATCATCTCGCATCCGGACGCCGGCAAGACGACATTGACCGAGAAATTGCTGCTGTTTGGCGGGGCGATCCAATTGGCGGGCGAGGTCAAGGCGCGCGGCGCGCGGCGGCGGGTGCGCTCGGATTGGATGGCGGTCGAGCGCGAGCGCGGCATCTCGGTCTCCTCGGCGGTGATGAGCTTCGAGCACGAGGGCCTCGCCTTCAACCTGCTCGACACGCCGGGCCACCAGGATTTCAGCGAGGATACCTACCGCACATTGACCGCGGTCGACAGCGCCGTGATGGTGCTGGACGCCGCCAAGGGCATCGAGGAGCAGACGAGGAAGCTCTTCGAGGTCTGCCGGCTGCGCGACGTGCCGATCATCACGTTTGTCAACAAGCTCGACCGCGAGGGCCGCGACCCGTTCGACCTGTTGGACGAGATCGAGCAGTCGCTGGCGCTCGACGTGACGCCGGCGTCCTGGCCGATCGGGATGGGGCGCGATTTTCTTGGCGCCTATAACCTCTTCGCCGATGCTCTCCTCTTGTTCGAGCGCGGCGTCCATGACCGGGTCACGGAGCCGGTCCGCTGCAGCGGCCGCGACGACCCGAAACTGTCGCGGCTGTTGCCGAAGGCCGCGCTCACGAAATTGCGCGAAGAGGTCGAGATGGCGAAAGGGCTGTGTCCGTCCTTCGACCTCCGGGCCTACCGCGCGGGCCATCTGACGCCCGTCTATTTTGGCAGCGCGCTCAACAATTTCGGCGTGCGCGAATTGCTCACCGGGGTCGGCGAGCTCGCGCCGCCGCCGCGCCCGCAGCCGGCTGAACCACGGCCGGTCTCGCCGGAGGAGCCGCAAGTCACGGGTTTCGTGTTCAAGGTGCAGGCCAATATCGACCCGCAGCACCGCGACCGCATCGCCTTTGTGCGCATCGCGTCGGGCCGCTTTCAGCGCGGCATGAAATTGAAGAACGTCCGCACCGGGCGGGTCATGTCGGTGCAGGCCCCGGTGTTTTTCCTGGCGCGCGAACGCAACCTCGCCGAGGAGGCTTGGCCCGGCGACATCATCGGCATTCCCAATCACGGGAGCCTCAGGATCGGCGACACGTTGACCGAGGGCGAAACGCTGCGCATCACCGGCATCCCCAATTTCGCGCCGGAGATCCTGCGGCGGGTCAAAGTCGAAGACCCGATGAAGTCCAAGCATCTGAAGCACGCGCTCGAACAGCTGGCCGAGGAAGGCGTGACCCGCGTCTTCAAGCCGGCAAATGGCGGAGATTGGATTGTCGGCGTCGTCGGCGCATTGCAGCTCGACGTGCTGACGGCGCGGCTCGACGCCGAATACGACCTCAAGACGCGGCTCGACGGCGCCCCCTATCAGGCGGCGCGCTGGCTCGAAGTCGACGACCGCGCCGAGCTCGACCGCTTCCGCGCCCGGAATCCCTCAGCCAGCGCCGAGGACCATGACGGCGTGCCGGTCTTCCTCGCACGCAACGCCTGGGATCTGCGCACAACAATTGAGGAATGGCCCGCCATCCGCTTCCACGAAACTCGCGAGCAGAGTTGAAAGACGGGCTCACCAAAACCGACGACAAAGGAATTTGCAAATGGCTGATGAGCTCGTCTTTTATACTCATCCGCAGTCGCGCGGCCGCATCATCCGATGGATGCTCGAGGAAATCGGCCGGCCCTACCACACCGAATTGCTCGAATACGGCACGACGATGAAGGCGTCGGCTTACCTCGCGATCAACCCGATGGGGAAGGTGCCGGCAATCCGGCACGATGACACGGTCGTGACCGAAGCGGCGGCGATCTGCGCCTATCTCGCCGATGCGTTTCCCGAGGCTCGCCTAGCGCCGGCGCCGGGCGACCGCCTGCGCGGCCCCTACTACCGCTGGCTGTTCTTCGGTGCCGGCCCGCTCGAGGCGGCGTGGACCAATAAGGCGATGGGCTTTGTCGTGCCTCCGGAGCGTGAAAGGATGGCGGGTTACGGCCGCTTCGAGAATGTCGTCGACGCGCTCGAAGGCGCGGTGTCGCGGGCCGAGTATGTCGTCGGCGACACTTTCACCGCCGCCGATGTCTATATCGGGTCGGGCATCGGCTTTGGCATGCAATTCGGCATGATCGAGAAACGGCCTGCCTTCGAACGGTATTGCCAGCGGCTCAGCGCCCGGCCGGCCGCGCAGCGCGCGAAGGAGATCGACGACGCAATGGCGGCGCAACAGCCGCAAACGCCCGGTTAATCTAACCTCATTCTTCTCCCAATCGCCTCGCAACCATGCGTTTCACGGGCGGTAAGGCGTCGATCGCACGCATCGAGAGGCGGGAGAGGGCCAGGGCCACCCGGCTGTCGGTGACGGTCTGGTGCATCGCTTTCAGTGAGTTGCGCACGGCGCGAAAGCCGTAGTCGCGCATTCCGGACTCATAATCCTCGATCGCGTCGAGGAGGTCGCGTTCGCCGCGATGCGCCGCGACCAGCGCGCGCTTGAGACGCGCGGCATCTTTGATTGCGATATTGGCGCCGATGCCGCGGTAGGGGGTCATCGAATGGATCGCGTCGCCAAGCAGCGTGATGCGCCCGGGGCGCCATGGCGCGACCGGCACCGAGGTGCGGATCGGCAGGCACGAGATCGTCGTCGGATCGGCGAGCCCGACCAGATCACGGAAGGCCCGGGACCAGCCGGACATCGCGCGCTCAGCAGCAGCTGTCAGCGCCGCACCCGCCGCCCCGTCGGCTTCGCGTAGCCCGAATCTCTGCCTTTTTGCGCTGAGCGCCCACATCAGATAGCTGCGCGTGTTTTCATACAGGTTTCCCGCGCCGGCGAGGGCAGGCTCGTTGCTGCCGATGCCGTCAATCGGCCCACCGGTTATCTCCTGGATCGCGACAAACAACCCGAGACCGCCTCTTGCGGCAACAAGGCTGATGCCATCGAGCAATGGCCGCGCGATGCGATCGCGTGCGGCGTCGAGAAAGATCTTTCCGGCGATGCCGACGACGCCTGTATCGATACGCTGCGCATGCGGGAGAAACTGCCGGCGCACGCGCGAGCCGCCGCCGTCGGCGGCGACCAGAACGTCGCCCTCGGCCGAGGTGCCGTCCTCGAAATAGGCGATTACCCGCTCGCCGCGCTGCTCATAGCGCTCGAAGATTTTGCCGAGATACACATTGTCGAGCTCGGCGCGCAGCAGCTGACGCAGTGTGATGCGGCTGGCGGCGCGATGCAGTGCGACCGGGTCGGCGCTGGCGACGAGATCGCTGTCGAAGGCGAGCAGCACGCGCATCTGCTCGGTGAAGAAGCGGACCGCCGTGTTCGGCGCTCCACAGGTGCGGTCGAACGCATCGAACAGATGCGGCGGCAGGCATTCGTGCAACGCGCGGCTGCCGGTCGGGCTGATATGCACCCGGTAGCCCTGCAGCCGGTCGGTTAGGGTGCGGTCGCGCTCATATACCGCGGCGCTGACCCCGGCGCGCTGCAGCCCCTGCGCGAGCGTCAGGCCGCCGATGCCGCCGCCGATGATGAGGACTTGGAAGGGTTCGCGCATAAGAGGCTCCTATCGATCGAGCGTGGTCTCGCGGAGCCGTCACTGCTACTTTGTGCCTGCGTGCCTGAAGCCGGCGCGCTCCGCGCACCCCACCCTGCCCCTCCCCCGCATGCGGGGGAGGGAAGGGGAGGGGGATCTTCGGGTGCAAGCTCCGGCGATGTTGCAGCATCGCCGGGGCCCGCCTTCGGTAATTGCGTTGGACTACATGGCGGCCTCCCGCGCCTCGTGCCGGCGTGCGCAGTCCGCCTGCAATTCGCGCCAAAGCGCGATCGGGCCCCAGCCATCCTCGGTGATGCGGCGGACGAGCTCGTTGACGAAAGCGAGCTCGGCCTTCAGCAGCGCTAGCGCGAATTCGGTTTCCACGATGAAGAGCGGCGGAAATTTCTTGCCGACGAGCTGCGGCGGCAGCTCCTCGGTCGGAACCGGCACTTCCTGCTGCATGAGCGCGGCAAGTTGCGCCTCGATCCGGCTCGCCTCCGCTGACAGGCGCAGCGCCCGCTGCCGCAACAGGACCATCGCCTCCTCAGGGGGCAGTACCGGCAACAAGCTGAGCCCGGCCGCGAACTGCGGGTATTCCTTCACCGGTTCGCACAGCAGATCGTGCATCCAAGCGCGCAGCTCGTCATATCCCGGCGGAGTGAGTTCAAAGACGGTCCGCTCCGGCCGCTTGCCCGCGCGGGAAGTCTCCACGGGGGCGATGAGGCCCCGCTTTAGCAACAGCTCGATCACCGTATAGAGCGAGCCGTAGCGGATTTTGATGCTCTCGCCCTTGTGACGTTGCTTCAGCGTGGCCGCCATCTCGTAAGGATGCATCGCACGCTCGAAGAGCAGCGCCAGCACCGCCAGCGCAAGCGGATTGGAGGGATGGGTGAGCGTGGCCATTTAGCACGTCGACGTATATCCGCGCACGGCTATACGTCGACGATGCGCTCAGTGCAAGCCCGTTTTTAACCGATCATCAATGCCGCCATTCGGTCGAGGTCGGGCTTGTCTCTCGGAACGGGATCTCCGCGGGTGTCGGGAGCGAAACGGGCGCGGACGCGTCGGCAGGTTCGGCCGGACGTGCTTCGGCGGCGCGTTTCAAGCGAAAATAGGAGCGGATCGTCAGCGGGATCGAGCCGACATAGACGATGCCGACGGCGATTAGTGTCAGCCAAGGCTCGCTGGTGAGAAAAGCCGTCGCGACGCCGAAGGCGAGCAATGTCGGGATCACCAGATGGTGCGGGATGCGGATCCCTTTGAGCGAGACGGTCGGGACCTTGCTGATCATCAGCAGCGCGACGCCGGTCACCGTGACGGCGCTGAGATAAGGCGAGCGGAACAGCAAGTCGCCCCACTCGAAGCTCAAAAACATCGGCACCATGACGAGCCCCGCTCCGGCCGGCGCCGGCGCGCCGGTGAAGAACGGGGCGGCGTAGGAGGGCAGCTCGTGGGCGGTCTCAGTGTTGAAGCGCGCGAGCCGCAGCGCACAGCAGACCGCAAACAGCAGTGCGATCGCCCAGCCGAGGCCGCCCAGTTCGGACAAGGTCCACAAATACAGCACCGCCGCCGGCGCGACGCCGAAACTGACAAAGTCCGACAGGCTGTCGAGTTCGGCGCCGAAACTCGACGTCGCCTTCAAAAGACGCGCCATGCGGCCGTCGAGGCCGTCGAATACGCCCGCGGCGATGATCGAAAACACCGCGGCTTGGAAATTGCCGCCCATCGCGAACCGCATCGCCGTCATCCCAGCGCACAGCGCGAGCAGGGTGAGGACATTCGGCACCATGCGGTTGACGGAGAGGCTCGACAGCGGCCGCACCCGCATCTGCGCCCGGCGCGAGCGCGCCGAACGGTCTCGAAGGCGCCTCCGCCCGGAATTATCTAGATTTCTCACTGCGCGACACCTTCACGCGGCCGCTCCTGTGCGATCCGGTCGGCGAGCACCGTCTCGCCCCCGACCGTGCGCTGGCCGGCGGCGACCATCGGTACATAAGGCGCGGGGCAATAGACGTCGACGCGCGAACCGAATCGGATGATGCCGATCCTCTGGCCGGCGCCGACCTGTTGACCCTCGCGCAACCCGCAGACGATGCGGCGCGCGAGGAGCCCCGCGATCTGCACAAAAACCACCCCCGGACCCTCACTCGGAGCGATGCGGATCACCAGCCGTTCGTTCTCTTCGCTGGCCTTGTCGAGGCTCGCATTGAGGAACCGCCCCTTGCTGTAGCGCAGCGCCGTCACCTTTCCGCCGACCGGCGCGCGTGTAACATGGACATCGAAAATGTTGAGAAAGATGTCGATCTTTGCAACGGCGGCGTCGCTCGCCGCAACTTCGGGCGGCGGGACCGCGGAGCTAACCGACAGCACGATGCCATCGGCTGGACTGATGACGAGACCGGCGCGGGTCGGCGTCACGCGCCAGGGGTCGCGAAAAAAATAGGCGATCCACAACGTGGCTATCGCAGCGAGCCCGCCGGCGGGAGCCCAGAGCAGGAAGAGCAAGATTGTCGCGACAACCCCGGCAAGGACGAATTTGACGCCGTCCGGGTGGAGCGGCGCGAGGATCGTTCTCAGAGACCAGTTCAAACGGATCCCATCTTTACCGGCACTGCAGATTCGCCTCCGCCTGGGCGCGGTGCAGCTCTTCTATGACCGCTTTTATCTCCGGCGGATCGCAAAACAGCCCGACCCTTCCACCAACCCCGCCGCCGGCCTGAAGACTGAGAGCCGTTTCGGCCTGCTCATAATGCGAATAGGGCATCAGCGCGGCGATCGTATCGATCGCGCAGGAGCATTTGAGCAGCGCCTCCCGCGTGTTGCCGTTCGCCGCCATGCATCCGATGACATAGTCGGCCCGCGCCGAGGTTGGATAGTCGTTGCTCTCGGCGCCGGCCGCTGCTGCGGTGAAGGCAAGCACGACGAGGCCGGCTAAAAGTCCTAAACTATGGGGATGGAGATTGCTCGCCTGCCGCGGGCGTTTCCGTGACGGCGCAATCCTATAAGGGATACTCATGACCGCACTCGTGCTCGTCTTCTGCCTGCAAGCCGCGCCGGCCACGTGCACCGAACAGCGGCCAATCGAAGAGGTTTCGCCACAGGCTTGCCTGGTTTGGGGCCAGCACTATGCCTCGGAGTGGCTGGCCGAGCATCCGAATTGGCGGTTGTCGGCGTGGCGCTGCGAACACAACGTGCCGCCGCAAAAGCCGGTATAGCGGCGCCGGCGCTTGTCGAACAAGCAGAAGTAAAATAGCATCAGCGAATTAACCGATCCGGACTAAGCGTTACCGGACCGGGCAAGATAGGGCCACAGCCCGGTGTCGTCGAATCAAACGGAGGGAGGGATGCAAGCAACAAAAGCACATCGTTTCTGGGTCGCGGCGCCGGTGCTCGCCCTGTTCGCGGGTGCGGCCAGCGCAAATGACGAGCTGGTCAAGCTCTCGAAAGACCCCAATCAGTGGGTCATGCCGGCCGGCGATTACGCCAATACCCGCTATAGCCAGCTCAACCTGATCAACAAGGACAACGCCAAGAACCTTCGGCCACTTTGGACATTCTCGACCGGCGTGTTGCGCGGCCACGAGGGCGGCCCGCTCGTGATCGGCGACATGATGTATTTGAGTACGCCGTTCCCCAACAACGTCTTCGCGCTCGATCTCAACAAAAACGGCCAAATCTTGTGGAAGTACGAGCCGAAGCAGGATCCCACGGTGATCCCGGTGATGTGCTGCGACACGGTCAACCGCGGGGTCGCTTATGCCGACGGTAAGATCTTCCTGCATCAGGCAGACACAACGCTGGTCGCGCTCGACGCGAAAACGGGCAAAGTGGTGTGGAGCGTCAAGAACGGCGATCCGAAAAAAGGCGAGACCGGAACGAGCTCCCCGCTCGTCGTCAAAGACAAGGTGCTCGTCGGCATAAGCGGCGGCGAATTCGGCGTTCAGGCCCGCGTCACCGCCTACAACATCAAAGACGGTTCACTGGCCTGGAAGGCCTATTCGGAAGGACCAGACAACGAAATCCTGGTCGACGCCAACACCACCGAGCTCGGCAAGCCGGTCGGCAAGGATTCGTCGTTGAAGACCTGGCAGGGCGATCAGTGGAAGATCGGCGGCGGCGGCACTTGGGGCTGGATCTCGTACGACCCGCAGCTCAATCTCGTCTATTACGGCTCGGGCAATCCGAGCACCTGGAACCCGGTGCAACGGCCGGGCGACAACAAATGGTCGATGACCATTTTCGCCCGCAATCCCGATACCGGGATCGCCAAATGGGTCTATCAGATGACGCCGCACGACCAATGGGACTATGACGGCGTCAACGAGATGATCCTCGCCGACATCAATGTGAAAGGGCAGCCGACGAAGGCGCTCGTCCACTTCGACCGCAACGGTTTCGGTTATACGCTCAACCGCGAGACCGGGGCGCTGCTGGTGGCCGAGAAGTTCGACCCGAAGGTCAACTGGGCGACCAAGATCGACATGCAGACCGGCCGGCCGGAGGTCGTCGCCCAATATGCCCCGGGCTCCAAAGGCGAAGACGTCAACTACAAGCAGATCTGTCCCGCAGCGCTCGGCTCGAAAGACGAGCAGCCGGCCACGTTCTCGCCGAAGACCGGGCTCTTCTACGTGCCGACCAACCACGTCTGCATGGATTACGAGCCGTTTAAGGTCTCGTACACCGCCGGCCAGCCCTATGTGGGGGCAACTTTGTCGATGTACCCGCCGCAGGGCGACAACAATCTCGGCAATTTCATCGCCTGGGATGCAGGTACCGGGAAGATCGTCTGGTCCGATCCGGAGCCGTTCTCGGTGTGGTC
>Ga0126378_10004664_pt1 | contig 10513 bp, 10 predicted proteins | sample PanSoiMetPlot_23_FD_92587 | JGI IMG/M metagenome (GOLD analysis project Ga0126378, IMG submission 92587) | Tropical forest soil microbial communities from Panama - MetaG Plot_23 | ecosystem: Environmental > Terrestrial > Soil > Tropical forest > Bulk soil | place: Panama | collected 2016-02-17
GTTGTCTGCATACGCATCCGCGGCGCGATGCACTTGGCAGAGTCCGACATCTGTCCGCGGTAGGTCGCGGCGCGTAAACCACGGGGCCTACGCTCGACAGTGAACGCGATCCTGCCAAATGCCGGTTGGTCCTCATTCGGCGCCCCGGCGCAGGGACGTATTTGCGAGGACATTACGAATGCAGAAGCGATTGGTATTGACCATCATCGTCCCGGCGGCACTCACCGCCTGCGGTGGCCACCCGGCCGTGGGCGCCAGGGCTGTCGCGCAAGCCGCGCCCGTTGCGGCGGCGTCGCCGACCCCGGTGACCACCTCGCCGACCCATGTGACCTCCTCGCCGACTCATGTGACCGCATCGCCGACTCATGTGACCGCATCGCCGGCCCCGGTGACCTCCTCGCCGGCCCCGGTGACCCCCCCGCCGACCGTCCTGACCGCGAAGCTGACTCCGGAGAGTGGCAGCAAGGTGGCGGGGACGGCAACGGTGACCACGGCGGGCGCGACGTTCACCATCCGCCTCGAGGCGACGGGTCTGCAGCCGGCGACCACCCACCCGGCCCACATCCGCGCCGGCACCTGTGGGAGCAATGGCCCGATCGTGTTCCCGCTCGAGAACATGGTCACGAACGGCGCTGGTCACGCAGTGGCTGCCACATGGATCCATCACCCCTACCAGGTTCCAGCGAGTGGTTGGTTCGTCGAGATCCTCCAGGGCCCGACCAGCAGTGGCTCGGGCGCGAAGCCAATCGCCTGCGCCAAACTCCCGGCGCACTGATGCGCGTACCAGGTTTGGGCACCGTCTGGTCGAGCTTGACCGCGTCGGGGCATGAGAGCCGCTGACGGATACCGGCCCGACGCCACAAGCGGCGCTGACGGGCTGCCTGGGAACGTCACCGGTGCCGGGAGGTCCGGTCTGACCCGTCGCCAGGTGCTTGGCAGGGCTGCCGTGCTGGGAGGCGGTCTGGCGATGGGCCACCTACTCACGGCCTGTGGCCGGGCGGCCGCGGGTTCCGACGGCGTCAACATCGGCTTCGTCTCTTCTGACCAGGGCGGCCTTCCAGCGCGCGTCGAGATGGAGCGCAACTGCCTGAGACTAGCGGTGGACGAGTTGAACGCCGCAGGCGGTCTGCACGGGCAGCCAGTCAGGAGCATGGAGGCCTCGGGAAAGAACGTCTCAGAACGCGTCGCGCGCCTGCTGGACGAGCAACAAGCCGACGTGATCATCGGCGTGCTGTCCGACGCCGATCGAGCCGCTGCCGCGCCGCAGGTGGCTCGGCTCGGCGGTCTTCTGATCGATGCGGCGTCCCAGGCCGCGGCGCCCTGTCAGCGGAGGCTGGTGGCCACCGGCCGCGTGCCCAGCCAGCAGGTGGAGCCGATGGTCGACTGGGTGGTCACGAATGTAGGGCGGCGTGTGCTGGTGATCGGCGCAGCAGACGCATGGTCACTGAGCGCGGCAGAGGCCATCCGCAGTGCTCTGCGGAAGCACAATCAGTCCCCGGTGGCGGTACGGATCGTGCGCGACAACGCCGAGATTGACACCGCGGTGGCCGACTCCTACGCGATAAACCCGGACGTCCTGTGGTCGCTTCTCCAGGGGTATGATGCGGTCCGCTTCGGCACGCAGCTGGGCCGCAAGGGATCACGGGCGCTGGTGGTGGCGAGCCGGTGGGACGAGCTGGACGCGGCCGCCAACCCGGGTCTGCTTACCGGTGCGCTGACCAGCCAGCACTGGTTCAAGAACCTGGACACCGCGGACAGCCGCGACTACGTGACTCGGTACCAGCGTCGATTCGGCTCGACCAGCCTGCTGAGCGCACCCGGCGAGGCGATCTCGGTGGCCGTGAAGATTTACGCGGCCGCGGTCGGGCGAGCTGGAAGCAGCAACGCGGGCGATGTGCAGCGGGCGATTCCCCAGGTTGAGGTCGCGGCGCCGAGCGGCCCTGTCCGGATTGATGCGGCTACCCGAGTCGCCGTCGGCGACGTCTACGTTGGGCGGGTCACCGCGAGCGGTGGCATCGACGTCCACGACCGGCTCGGCCGCCCCGCGCCAGCCTCGGTTCGCTGTAGTTGAGGTAAGGCCCCGGCCCACACACGCCTGCTGTCCGGCAGAGAGGCCGGCCCCTCCCTTGCATGTGGTGATCGGCAGTGACGGGGCATACGGTCGAAGTGGATGCGTGTAATCGCCGGCGAAGTGATGTGGACCTTTTTCCGCAGCGCCTGGGCGGGGATGGCGGCAGCGCCTCCTGCTGACGGCGCGGCCGCAAACAGGTAGTCACTCGATGTTAATTGGGAGAAACGCTGCGATGGAATCCACTGCGTACGCTGCCCCGTCGACCCAATCTATGTCCTGGTGGCTCATCCTTTTGCAGGGCATCGCGCTGTTGATCATCGGCCTGCTGCTGTTCACGGAGACAGCGATCACCCTGTTCATGCTCGTCATGTTTCTTGGCATCTACTGGTTGATCGGTGGAATCTTCGATCTGGTCGGCGTGATTGGCGACCGCACGCAGTGGGGTTGGAGGCTGTTCACGGGAGTCATCGGCGTCCTGGCCGGCCTGGTTGTGGTTCGGCACCCGCTGTGGGCCGCCATCATGATCCCGTCGATGCTGGCCTGGCTGCTTGGGGCGTTCGGCATCGTCATCGGTATCGTGACGCTCTTCAGAGCCGTCACGGGCGCTGGATGGGGCGCGGCGATCATCGGCGTGATCAGCGTGCTGCTCGGGGTCATCCTGCTTCTCAATCCGGTCTTCGCGGCCAGCGTGCTCGTGTATGCAGCGGCCGCCTGTGCCGTCGCCGGAGGCGTGGTGTCGATCGTGTATGCGTTCCGGCTCCGGTCGCTTGGGCCGGGTGCCCGGCGGAGTGGCTTGAAGCTGGTCAACACGGCGCCGACGGATAACTAGCTTCGCTCCGAAGGAGCAGAGCAAAAGGAGCAGAGCAAATGGACGTGAAACAGGAGCAGATCGCGCGGCCATCGGGATGGAGGGTCTTCGCCGGCTCGGTGCTGCTGCTGGCCGGTTGCTTCAATGTCATCTGGGGCCTGGTGGCCCTGTTCAATCCAAGAGTGATAACAATCTCGACCGGGGAGCTGGTCATCTGGGACTTCAAAGTCTGGGGTTGGATCTACATAGTCGTTGGGGCGCTCATGGCCGCGGCCAGCGTCGGCCTCTTCATGCTGCAGCCCTGGACTCGGTGGGCGGCGGTGGTGTTCGCGGGCCTCAGCGCAGTCATCTCCGTCGTGTACTTCCCCGCCTACCCGCTCTTTTCGCTCTTGATGGTCATTCTTGACGTCGTCGTCATCTACCAGCTCTCCGTGCGCTGGCAGGAAGTGGCCTGATTCAGACCTGGACTGGATATGGACACAGCCCCCGTCCGATCAGGACGGGGGCCGTGCCGGTTGCCGACCGCTCAGCTTCGGCGCCCCCAGCCCGTACCCACCGGCAACCTGTCGTCGAGGGCCACCAGTCTGAGCGTGTCGACATGGAGGGTTCGCAGCCGGCGGTCACGCTCGAACCTTCTCTCCGCCAGGAGGGCACACATCTCAGCAGCCTCCAGCCGGCTCATCATCATGGGATCCCTGGGATCGGCGATCTCGGGCTGATCGAGCAGCCCGAATATGGTCTGCCAGTCCATGCTTTCCCTGTCTGCTCCACTGGGTCCGACGGCCGAGGGCACCTCCCGCTCCTGGCCTCAGCCCTTCACGGTCCCTGCTCGAGTCGAGCGCTTCGGCTGCTCGCCAGAGTGGACCTGGATGCGGGCCGGTCTGGCTTCGCCCACCCTCGGCACGTCTATGCTCAGCATGCCGCTCTCGAAGCTCGCCTTGATGCGGCCAGCCTGCACGTCGGCGGGAACAGTGACCTGGCGCTCGAAGTTGCCCAGGGCCATCTCCCGGCGCAGGAACCGGCCTTCTCTGCGGCTCCGTTCCGCTGAGCGTTTGGCGTTGATGGAGAGGACGCCTTCGGAGAACGTGATCTCGACGTCTGACGGCTTGACGCCGGGGAGAGGAGCTTCGATCCGGTAGCCGCCGTCGGTCTGGACGACGTTGATCGGGAGGCGGTAGGTTGCCACCTCGGTCGAGGGCGCGTCCGCCACCCGGGCGCTCCGAAAGGCAGCCCCTAAGGTTTCCGAAAAGAGCCGATCCATCGCGCTGTGCAGGCTTGCAAGCTCGTGCGACGGGCTCGAATGGACCATGTCCATCGGTAAGTTACCTCCTGGGGTCGTTCTCTGGTTGCCGGCCAGGTGGCGTACGGCGCCATCAGGATCGATCACATCCCGAGGCGGTGCACCTGGCTGATGACAGTCACCGCGTTGGGACAAATGCCGGAGATCATCTGATGGAGACGGCTTTTCCGCAGGTCTGCTTTTCCAGATGCGACTCAATCGAACGGAGGAGGGCCGGTTCAACCATCTGCATGATGTGTCGCCCCAGGGCCGCTGGGATGATGATGCCGGCGAGGCCGATCCTCGCAGTCTGGTTGAGGGGAAGCAGTGACAGATATGCACGAAAAATGGCTTGCGGAACGTATGGACAGGCGCACCTTCCTTGGCGCCGCGGCTGCCCTTGGAGGCACGTCGATGTTGGGCTCGATCCTGGCTGCCTGTGGAGCGTCGGGTGGAGCTGCCGGGCGTGCAACCATCGACACCTGGGACTGGTGGGTGAGTCAATCACCGTGGGTCGAGCATGAGATCAAACGGTTAGAGCAGGCGCACGGCGGCATCCACGTAAAGCGGACCGTCAACGCCACGAGCAGCTACGACAAGCTGTTCACGCTTGCTGAGCGCAGCAACAGCGCACCCGACGTATTCATGATCTCGACCACCACCGTGCCGCTCAACGAGCAGGTGGCAAAAGGCTGGCTGCTCCCACTCGACCGGTGGGCAAATTCGTCCTGGCGAAAGCGGTTTCCGGCGTACTCGTTCGTCGAGGGCATCAACATGTTTGGCGGGAAGGTCTATTCTGCCCCTCTCACCAAACCGGCGCCGTGGCTTCAGCTCTACATCAACAACAAGGTGTTCAAGGACGCCGGGCTGACCAACGCCGATGGCAGCGTCAAGGTACCCAGGACGTGGGACGACGTCACCCTGGCCGCGGAGGTCATCACGAAGAAGGGCAACGGCAACACCTACGGACTGGGATTCGGCAACGGCTCGTTCCCTATCCTGCCCTGGTGGGTCGAGGTGTTCGTCCGCGCGGCTGGGAGTCCAGGCGGTTCCACCGGGCCTGACCTGCGCACCGGCAAGTTCACCTTCGGCAGCGACCGCAACTACATGGACTTTGCTGAGCTTCTGATTAGCTGGAATCGAAAGGGATACTTCTTCCCCAGCTCGATCAGCATCTCCGACGAGATCGCCCGGGCATACTTCGAGCGCGGCAAGTTCGGAATGACCATCGGGGGCGTCTGGAACCAGGCCGAGTGGACGCAGCACGGCTTCACCGACTACTCCTTGACGACGCTGGTGGGCCCAGCTGAGAAGCGTGCCGGCTACTTCTATTCGTCGCCGGGAGGCACCCTCATGGCTGTCTCCGCGCAAACCAAGCACGCTGACGAGGCCTGGGCATGGTTCGACTGGTTCTACGGCGTCGACGCCGGCAAGAGCTGGGTCCAGGAGTACAACGAGGACCTCTCCGTTCATCCGCAGAACAACGACCCGCGCAAGATCCACTTCCGGCCGTTTGCCGAGTACGTGGCCATGGAGAGCCTGTCAATCCCTGGCCCGGGCGCGAGTATCCGCAACCCGGCTCAGGCCTTCGTGGTGGTCAACCCGGTGCAGCCGGACCTCGGAACGATTCTGACCGGCATCTACACCGGGCAGATCAAGGGCGTGCAGGCCGCGTTCATGGACCTCGACACGAGGCTGCAAGGCGCACTCGAGCAGGGCGTCAAGCAAGCGCAGCAGCAGGGACACAAGGTGAGCCTCGACGACTACGTGTTTCCAGGTTGGGACATCACCAAGCCTTACCGGTGGAGCATCCCCGAGTATCCATAGACGCGCGATCCGTCATGGCTGCGAGAGATTCGGTGTCCAGGCGCCCAGGGGGTGCCTGGGCGCCGACGATTCGAGGTCATCGCGAATCGCTACTGCTGGACAGGATCGGTCGTGCAAGCCACTAGGGGGCTGAGCGGCCGGCCGGCCGCCGCGCCGAAGCGTGGTGCCTCGATCTGGCGTCAGGTAAGGATCAACCGCTGGTCCTACGCCTACATCGCGCCGTTCCTGGCGTTGGTGATCGTCTTTACGATCTATCCGATCTTCGCTTCGCTGGGCTACACCCTTTACCAGTGGAACGGGGTAGGCAACCCGACTCAGTACGTTGGGCTGCAGAACTTCGAGCGGGTCGTGCGCGACACGATCTTCTGGCAGGCGTTCGGACACACTCTCCTCTACACGGCGGTGCTGGTGCCGGTCCAGCTCCTGCTCGCACTCGCTCTCGCCCTTGTGCTGAACGACCGGAGGCTGCACTTCTCCACCTTCTACCGCGCCGTCTACTTCATCCCGGCCATCACTTCCGCCGCCATCATCGGGGTCGTCTTCCAGCTGATGCTCAGCAACTTCGGCGACAGCGTCGGCCAGGTGCTCGTCCGCCTGCACCTGGTGCAGCACCGGATCGACTGGCTGGGCGACCCGCACGCGGTTCTCTGGATCATCATCACGATCGGCATCTGGAACACGCTCGGCTACAACCTGGTCTACTTTCTGGCCGGCCTCCAGACGATCTCTGCCGAGCTGTATGAGGCCGCTCGAATTGACGGCGCGGGCGCGGTGGGGCGGTTTCGCCACGTAACGATCCCGGGCTTGCGCGAAGTCGGGCTCATCATCCTTTTCCTGGCCATCCTGGGCAGCCTGCAGGTGTTCGACCTGGTCCAGGTGCTCACGGGTGGCGGTCCCTACTACGCCTCCGAGGTGGTGAACACGTACATCTACCACCAGGCGTTCGGCGCCGGCAGCTTCGGTGGTGGGGGCGGGGCGGCCGCCCAGCCGAACGTCGGCTTCGCGTCCGCTGCGTCCTTCTTCTACGGCCTCCTTCTGCTCGTGATCACGGCCATGCAGGCGATCGCCTGGCGCTGGGTGAGGCAGCGCCGGTCGGGCGATTCGGGAAAGACCGCAGTGCCGGGGAGCCCCCGATGATCGCGATCGCGCGAATCGGCTGGCAGCAGGCCGGACAGGTACGAATCCTGTCTCGCTCTCGCCTCCGGCGGCTGCTCACGCATGTGATCCTGGTAGTGGTGGGCCTGTTCTGGGTCTACCCGTTCCTCTGGGCGCTGGGAAGCTCGCTCAAGAGCCAGGCAGGCTTCATCGACGAGGGCCTCAGCATCATCCCGAAGGAGCTGCAGTGGCTCAACTACTTGGACGCCTGGAACGGCGCCAGCTTCGGAACCTACTTCCTCAACACGGTGCTCATCACCGTGTTCACGGTCGCCCTCACGCTCCTCTTCACGTCGATGGCCGGCCACGCCCTTGCCCGGACAAGCTTCCCGGGTAAGCGGATCCTGCTTGTGGTCATCATCGTGACGTTCTTCTTGCCGCGCGGCTACACGATCGTGCCCGTCTACGACGTGATCCAGCACCTCGGCCTGCTCAACTCGCTCTGGTCGGTGATCCTCGTCCAGGTGGCAAGCGGGATGGTCTTCAACACCTTCCTCTTCATGGGCTACTTCACGACGGTGGCCAAAGAGGTTGAAGAAGCAGCCCGGGTCGACGGGGCCAGCTTCAACCAGACGTACTGGTACGTCATGCTGCCTCTGGCGCGGCCGATGCTCGCCACGCTCGGACTGTTCACGTTCATCAACTCGTGGAACGACTTCCTCACGCCGCTCGTCTTCACGCTCGGTCAGCCTGATCTGCGGACTCTGTCGGTGGGGCTGTACGCGTTCATCAGCCAGACCTCGACGAACTGGACTGCGCTCTGTGCGGGCTCCATCATCTCGCTGGCGCCGATCATCCTGGTCTTCGTGTTCGCGCAGCGGCACATCGTCGACGCCATCGCAGGCGCGGTCAAGGGCTAGCCGTGCACGGCGGCTGGAAGCGACGGATCGGTGACCAGCTCGCCGACCCCTACCGCGCCAAGCCTGACCAGGGTCTGATCGACGACGGCGCGTGCCGGGGCCTACCGCTCGGTGGGCTGGGAACCGGCTCCATCGGCCGGGACTTCGACGGTTGCTTTTCCCGGTGGCACCTCATCCCTGGTGCTTACCGTCACGAGGTGTCGCCGGGGAGCTGGGTGGCCGTGCAGTGGAGCTCGGCGAAGCCGGCCGTGCTTGCCGCGTCAGAGGTGAGGAGGCGTCCACAGTGCCTGGCCAGCTACCCGGACGGCGGTGAGTACGAGGCTCTGTTCCCATTCGCCTGGTACCGCTTCCCGGAGGTGACCGTGCGCCAGTGGTCGCCCGTGATTCCGGGCCGCGAGCGTGAGAGCGCCTGGCCGGTGGCTTACTTCGAGGTGACGCTCCGCAACCCCGACGACCACGCCGCCCGCGAGGTCGCCGTCGCGCTCGCATTCGAGCTGCCCGTCGTAGAGCGCTTCGTGAACGGCCCGATCGAGCTTTCGCACGACGGCTCGAGCGCCGCGGCGCAACTGGCGGCGGGCGCGGGGGGCTTCGCGCTTGGCGCGGAGACGTCTTCTGCCGTTCAGGTGGCGGCTGCCCCGCTCCGGGGCGAGGCCGACTACGACCGGCTCGGAAGTGATCTCTGGGAGCCGGTCGCCGAGCTCGCCCAGGGTCCGCCGGTGTCCGTCGCGCCAGACGAGCACCCGGGCCTTGTGGCAGCGGCGCGGGCCGCGCTTGGGCCCCTCGAGGAGAGGACGGTCAGGTTCGCGCTGGCCTGGGACCTTCCGGAAGTCAAGTCCGGCGGAACTGGGCAGCGGAGCTGGTGGCGCGCTCACACCAGGGAGTTCGGTCGGACCGGTGACGCGGCCCCTCGTGTCGTCCAGGCGGCGCTGGTTGCTGGGCGGGAGCTGGCGGACGCCGCGGAAGCGTGGCAGGCTGCGCTTGGGGCCCGGCTTGCGGGTTGGAAGGCACCGGCGTGGCTGCTGCCGGCGCTGTGCAATCAGCTCTCGGTGCTCGTCGACGGCGGAACAGCCTGGGTGCTCGACGACGCCGGCGAAGAGGAGCACTTCGGCACCCTGGAGTGCATCGACTACCCCTTCTACGAGACCATCGACGTCCGCTACTACAGCTCTTTCGTGCTGCTGGAGCTGTGGCCGCGGCTGGAGAGCCTCGTCATGCGTGACATCGTCCGCGCGGTCGGCCAGGACGACCCGCGGAAGGTGACCACCGACTGGGATGGACGCGAGGCTGTTCGCAAGGTGCGCCACGCCGTCCCCCACGACCTTGGATCGCCGGGGGACGATCCCTTCCGGCGATCGAACGCGTACACGTTGCAGGACACCTCGACGTGGAAGGACCTGAACCCCAAGTTCGTGCTGCAGCTGGTGCGGAACGCAAAGATGCTCGCTGACGGCGAATTCTCGGCCGCCCTCTGGCCGGTCTGCCGCGACGCCATCGCCTACCTGGAGTGCTGCGACAGGGATGGGGACGGGATACCCGAGAACGCAGGCATCCCGGACCAGACGTACGACACCTGGCCGATGACGGGCGTCAGCGCGTACTGCGGTGACCTGTGGCTGGCGACCCTGTCCGCAGGCGAATGGGCCGCTAGGCGTGCCGGAGATCAGGGTGGAGCAGAGCGGCTGGCGCGGCTCCGCGACCGGGCCGCCGCAAGGCTCGAAGAGCTGCTGTGGACGGGGACGCACTATCGCTTCGACTCGTCGGGCGGCCCGGTCGGCGAGACGATCTTCGCGGATCAGCTGGCCGGGACCTGGTACGCGCTTTTGCTCGGCCTCCCGCCACCACATCTGCTTGAGCGAGTGGAGCGGTCGCTGACGGCGGTGCTGAGCACGAATCTGCGCGGCTTCGCCCATGGCCGCCTCGGAGTGGTGAACGGGCGATCGCCTCAGGGGGGCCCGGCGGAGGGCGGCGCCGAGCAGGCAGACGAGGTGTGGGTCGGTGTGTGCTGGGGGATCGCGTCGCTCTGCCTCCTCCTGGGTAGGGACGCCGACGCCTGGGAGCTGGGCGAAGCGCTCTACCGCACGATCTACGAGGAGAGCGGGCTGTGGTTTCGGACGCCTGAGGCCTGGAACGAGGAGCGACAGTTCAGGGCGCAGATCTATCACCGCCCTCTGGCCGTGTGGAGCCTCTACACCGCACTGCGAATTCGCGACCGCCTCGACTCTCCCCCGCCTTAGTCGGGGGAGTACCCGGCGAAGCCGGGGGAGGGGGCCCGCCCAGTGGGGGAGCAGGGGACCCGGTGGGGAGGAGGGGACCCGGTGGGGAGGAGGGGGCCCGGCGAGTGGGTAGGGGGGCCCAGGTGGCCGGCCAGGCTGCTCAGCGGTGAGCGGCGTTCCGGACCAGACGGTAGGTCCGCACCTGGAAGGGCCGGACCGAGAAGTCGGGATCACCGACCCGATCCTCCAGCAGGTTCAGCTCGTCTGAAACTCGCCAGCCCTCAGGCAGCGCCAACCGCA
>Ga0126378_10004665_pt1 | contig 10512 bp, 6 predicted proteins | sample PanSoiMetPlot_23_FD_92587 | JGI IMG/M metagenome (GOLD analysis project Ga0126378, IMG submission 92587) | Tropical forest soil microbial communities from Panama - MetaG Plot_23 | ecosystem: Environmental > Terrestrial > Soil > Tropical forest > Bulk soil | place: Panama | collected 2016-02-17
CGCTAGGGCGCGCCTGAAGGCGCGCCCTGGTACGAAACGGTGGTGGTGACCATCGCAATTGGAATCCCACCTTAGCGCAAAAATCGCGCGCCAGGACTGGGCCGGCGCGCAAGGACTGACATACTTAAATTCCGCAAAATTCCCACCCTTCGCAAAGAACGCGATAGGGTGGACCACCCCGGCACCCTCGGGATACCTGGACTTAGGATTTGTGAAACCCACTCTTCGCAAAGAACGCAAATTGGGCGGACCAGTTGCGGGGGGGAGACGCCCCCGCGACAGCCGGCGGGACCCTTCGACTGCGCTCAGGGCAGACTGCCGGCGCTGCGTTCTTCTTTAGGCGCGCTTGGGGCGATACATGTCGGTGCTGGTGCCGAAGAACACCTCAGCCGCCTGCATTACGGTTTCTGACAATGTCGGATGCGGGTGGATGGTGAGTTCCAGATCACCAGCCAGCGCGGCCATCTCGATCGCGAGAACGCCTTCGGCAATCAGGTCTCCGGCTCCCACGCCGACGATGCCGACACCGAGAATGCGTTCGGTCTTCGGATCGATGATGAGCTTGGTCATGCCTTCCGGGCGATCCAGCGTGATCGCGCGGCCCGAAGCTCCCCACGGGAATTTCGCCACGGTGATTTCGCGGCCGGATTCTTTCGCTTGTGTCTCGGTTAAGCCCGCCCATGCGATTTCCGGATCGGTGAAAACTACCGCCGGGATTGCGTGCGGCTCGAAAGCGACTTTGCGCCCGATGATCGCTTCTACTGCGGTACGGCCCTCGTGCGAGGCTTTGTGAGCGAGCATGGGCTCGCCGACGACGTCGCCGATCGCGTAGATGGCTGGATCGTCGGTCTGCAATTGCTTGTTGACCTGGATGAAGCCCTTGGGTCCGACTTTCACTTTGGTCTTGTTGAGGCCGTCGATTTCAGAGTTGGGCTTGCGCCCGACCGAGACCAGAACCTTCTCGAAAACTTTCTCTTTCTCTTTGACATCGGCGCCTTCGAAGGTGGCGCGAATGCCGCCGCTTTCTTCTTTCAGTGATTTCACGGTGGTGTTGAGCAGAATGCCGTCGAACATTTTTTCCAGACGCTTGTGCAGCGGCAAGACCAGATCGCGGTCTGCACCGGGAAGGATACCGGGCAGCATTTCGACGACGGTGACGCGAGTTCCGAGAGCCGCGTAGACGGAGCCGAGTTCCAGGCCAATGTAGCCGCCGCCGACGACCAGCAGAGTTTTGGGAATGTCTTTGAGGTTCAGCGCGCCGGTGGAGTCGAGCATGCGCGGACTGTCGAGCTTCAGTGTTGGGATGAGCGCCGGGCGCGATCCTGTGGCGAGGATGATGCGATCGAAGGTCATCTTCTCTTCGCCGCCGCCTGCTTTCGTGACACGCAGCGTGTTGGAGTTTTCGAATGCGGCCTTGCCCTGGACGTATTGAACTTTGCGCTGCTTGGAGAGTTGACCGAGACCGCCGGTGAGGCGGGTGACCACGCCTTCTTTCCAAGTGCGTAATTTGTTGAGATCGATTTTGGGATCGGCGAATTCGATGCCCCAGTTCTTCGATTGATGGGATTCTTCGATCAGCTTGGCAACGTGGAGCAATGCTTTTGAAGGGATGCATCCGCGATAAAGGCAGACCCCTCCGGGGTTGAGTTCTGGATCGATGAGGGTAACTTTGACTCCAAGATCGGCTGCGAGAAACGCGGCCGCATACCCGCCCGGGCCTGCGCCGACAACCGCAATATGCAAGTTGGTATTGTCTGCCATGAATTTTATGTGTCCTTAAAAAATCTAACCTTGAACTGACAACAGGAAAGGCTGTTCGAATGCTTCGGCGATCCAGCGCAGGAAGCGCGCCGCGTCGGCACCGTCGATCAACCGGTGGTCGTAGGAAAGGGAGAGCGGGAGAATCAGGCGCGGCTCGAATTTGCCGTTGATCCACTCCGGTTCCATGCGGCCGCGCGAGAGCCCGAGGATCGCGACTTCCGGATGATTAACGATGGGGGTGAAGGCCGTCCCGCCGATGCCACCGAGATTGGTGATGGTGAAGGTGCCGCCTTCCATTTCGTCGGGCGTGAGCTTCTTGTCGCGCGCTTTCTTGGAGAGCTGCGAGAGTTCGGCGGCGAGTTCGACGATGTTCTTCTTGTCAACGTCGCGAATGACCGGAACGAGCAGGCCGCGATCGGTATCGGCGGCGACGCCGATGTTGATGTACTGCTTGTAGACGATCTCTTCCTTCTCCATGTCAATGGAGGCGTTGAACTGCGGAAAGACTTTGAGGGCTGAGGCGCAGACCTTGAGCGCGATGGCGGTGACGGTCATCTTGCCGCCGGCTTCTTCAGCGCGAGGAGCGAACTTTGCGCGCAGCTGTTCGAGTTCTGTAATGTCGGCGCGATCGTGCTGCGTGACGTGCGGGATGGTGACCCAGGCTTCGCGAAGATGCTCGGCGGTCTTGCGACGGACGCCACGCATCGAGACGCGTTCGACCTTGCCCCACTTGGTGAAGTCGGGGAGCTTGGGTTCGGCGAGACGCGCGGCTTGCGGCGCTTGGACGGCTGTGACTGCTGCCGCGAGTGTCGCCTTTGCATAGGCTTTGACGTCTTCTTCGCTGATGCGGCCACCGGGGCCTGAGCCGGTGACGTTGTAGATGTCGAGGCCAAGTTCGCGCGCGAGACGCCGCACGTGCGGCGCGGCTGGAACTGGCTCACGCTGCTCGGTGCCGGCAACTTTGCCGAGTTGCACGGGCATGGCGAACGACGGCGGTGCCTGAGTCGGCTGATCCGGGGGCAGGGCCTGCTGCTCGGTTTTGCCTTCAGCACGCATAGCGATCTGGAAGGAGAGGCGCGCGGCTTGCTGTCCCGAGACATGCTCCATAGGTTCGGGCGCGCGGCGCTCGGGGGCGGTAGATGATCCTCCTTCGAGCGTGAAGATTACCTGGCCGACTTTGATCTTCTCGCCTTCTTTGACGCGAATTTCTTTGACGATTCCGCTAACGTCGGAAGGAACTTCGACGACAGCCTTGTCGGTTTCGAGTTCCATCACCGGCTGGCCTTCAGAGACCTTTGCTCCGGGAGAGATCATGAGGCGCACGAGGTCGCCCTGATCGATGTTTTCGCCGAGTTCGGGAAGCTTGAATTCGGTTGCACCTGGCTTGGAGGGCGTGGACGAAGGCGCGGCTTGGCGGGCGGGGGCGGGTGGCGCTTGTTCTGACGCGGAGGGCTGCGGGCGGGGGACGCGCGCCGCTCCACCACCCGAGGCTTCACTACCAGGCTCCGACACGGCTGGTGGCGGAGCGGTTTGCTGGGTCTCGACTTCCGCATTGGGTGCAGACGCTTCTTTCGCAGACGACTCGGCGCGTGCCTTTGTGCCGGCCCCGTTTTCGACCGTAAAGATGACTTGTCCGACTTTGAGCTTGTCGCCTTCCTTGACGCGGATTTCCTGCACGACGCCGCTGACGGAGGAGGGGACCTCGATCACGGCCTTGTCCGTTTCGAGTTCCATGACGGCCTGGCCTTCTTTGACGTCCGCGCCGGGCGCGACCATGAGTCGCACCAGATCGCCCTGATCGATGTTTTCGCCCAGTTCGGGCAACTTGAATTCGGTCACTGTCCTTGAGCCTTTCTAGCTGATGGCCGGATTCGCCTTTTCCGGATGGATGCCCAGATCTTTTACGGCCTGTTTCACGGTGTCGAATGGAAGCTTATTGTCGCGCGCGAGCGCGGTCAGAGTTGCGAGCACGATGTGTTTGGCGTCGACTTCGAAGAAGTCGCGAAGAGCGGTGCGATTCTCGCTGCGCCCGAAGCCGTCGGTCCCAAGCGACACGAGGCGTCCCGGAACCCACTGCGCGATGCTCTCGGGGAGCACCTTCATGTAGTCGGAGGCGGCAATGAATGGGCCGGGTGCGTCTTTCAAAGTTTGCGTCACGTATGGAACTTTGGGTGTCTGTCCCGGGTGCAGCATGTTCCAGCGTTCGGCGTCGTTGGCATCACGATAGAGCTGCTTGTAGCTGGTGACGCTCCACACATCCGCGCCGACGCCGTATTTTTCTTCGAGAATCTGCTGGGCCTTGAGCACTTCAAACATGATCGTGCCGCTGCCGAAGAGTTGAGCCCGCAGCTTGGCGTCTTGTTTCTGCGAAGGCCTGAAGCGGTACAGGCCTTTGAGGATGCCATCGCGAGTGTTGGCGCCATCGGGCATCTCGGGCATTGGAAGCGGCTCGTTGGTGACGGTGAGGTAGTAGAAGATGGACTCGCCGTCGACGTACATGCGCTTAATACCGTCTTCGATGATGACCGCGATCTCGTGAGCAAATGCCGGATCGTAGGCGAGGCAGTTGGGAACGGTGAGCGCGTGGACGTGGGTGTGGCCGTCCTGGTGCTGCAGGCCTTCCCCGGCGAGCGTGGTCCGTCCAGCGGTGCCGCCGACGAGGAATCCGCGCGTGCGCATATCGGCTGCGGCCCAGATCAGGTCACCGATGCGCTGGAATCCAAACATCGAGTAATAAATGAAGAAGGGGATCGTGTTGATGCCGTGGTTCGAGTACGCGGTGCCTGCCGCGATGAACGAGCACATCGAGCCGGCTTCGGTGATGCCTTCTTCGAGGATCTGGCCGTCTTTCGCTTCCTTGTAGTAGAGGAGCGTATCCATGTCGACTGGCTCATAGAGTTGACCGACGCTGGAGTAAATGCCGACTTGACGGAAGAGCGCTTCCATGCCGAAGGTGCGAGCTTCGTCGGGAACGACGGGAACGATGAGCTTGCCGATTTCGGGGTCGCGCAGAAGCTTGGCGAGCAGGCGGACGAAGACCATGGTGGTGGAGACTTCGCGGCCGTCGGTGCCTTTGTAGAACTCTTCGAAGTGCGAGTGCGGAACGCTCTTCAGCGGCGTCGCGCGCACTTTGCGCTCGGGCATGTATCCGCCGAGTTGCTTGCGGCGTTCCTGCATGTACTTGATTTCGGCACTGTCGTCGGCCGGACGATAGAACGGAGCGTTGTGCAGTTCGTCGTCGGGAATGGGGATGCCGAAGCGCGAACGGAACATGCTCAACTCTTCGTCGTTGAGTTTTTTCTGCTGGTGAGTGATGTTCTTGCCTTCACCCGCTTCGCCCATGCCGTAGCCCTTGATCGTCTTTGCCAGAATGATGGATGGCTGGCCGTGATGTTCGACGGCTGCCTTGTACGCGGCGTAGACCTTGATGGGATCGTGGCCACCGAGGCGCATCCGTGCGAGCTGCTCGTCGGAGAGATGTTCGACCATCTTCAGCAGCCGCGGATCAGTACCGAAGAAGTTCTGGCGGAAGTACGCGCCGCTTTCGACGAAGTACTTCTGGTACTGGCCGTCGCTGATCTCGCCCATGCGCCTGACCAGCAGTCCGTCGCGATCGCTCTGAATGAGCGAGTCCCAATCGCTGCCCCAGATGACCTTAATGACGTTCCAGCCCGCGCCGCGAAAGATGGCTTCGAGTTCTTGAATGATTTTTCCGTTGCCGCGGACAGGGCCGTCAAGGCGCTGCAGGTTGCAGTTCACAACGAAGATCAGGTTGTCGAGGCGCTCACGCGAGGCGAGGGTGATGGATCCGAGCGATTCGGGTTCATCCATTTCGCCGTCGCCCATGAACGCCCAAACCTTGCCACCGGTGGCGCTCTTCAGGCCGCGGTTTTCGAGGTACTTGATGAAGCGCGCGTGATAGATCGCCTGGATCGGGCCGAGTCCCATGGAGACGGTGGGGAATTCCCAGAAGTCTTCCATCAGCCAGGGGTGCGGATAAGACGAGAGGCCGCCGCCGGGCTTCAACTCGCGCCGGAAATTTTCCAATTTCTGCTTGGGCATGCGGCCTTCGAGGAAGGCTCGCGAATAGATACCGGGAGCGGCGTGTCCCTGGAAGTAGACGACATCGCGATCGCCGTCTTTCGTCTTTGCGCGAAGAAAGTGATTGAAGGCGACTTCGTAGAGCGTGGCGGCTGACGCGAAGGTAGAGATGTGGCCGCCGATGCCTTCCTGAATCTTGTTGGCGCGCATTACCATGGCCAGCGCATTCCAGCGCACCAGGCTCTTGATGCGGCGCTCCATTTCCTGACTACCGGGGAACGGCGGTTGCGTGCGGGCGGGGATCGTATTCTGGTAGGGAGTTGTCGCCTGGAAAGGCAGATTGACGCCAGCGGCACGGCGAGCGTGCAGGGCCAGTTGCTGGATCAGTCGTCCCGCCCGGTCGGGACCGCCCTTCGAGAGCACATAATCAAGGGAGTCCAACCACTCCCGGGTTTCAAGGACTTCCAAACCATCCGTTTGCATCTGAGACACGTCTAGGTTCCCCCACATTGATTGCTGAACTCTTTATGATATTCAATTCTGCGGATTTTTGCTGGCGTGGAGAATCGATTTTTGAGCGTCGGGAGATGTTTCACCCTGACGTGGGGGCTACCGGAAATTGTTGGGGGACAAAATTTGGGGGCGGGGAAAAACGGCAAAATTCGCGTCACCAAATTCGCACGTGGCGAATCGAATAGTTGAGAGACCAGTTTTCCAGATGTCAGGGAAAAAGGCATAGCAGCGTTTCCGAAGACGTTGGGCTTTTTGCCCGAAGGATGAAGGATGTCGAGCGAGATTTTGCGAATCGATGAAGTGGGGCGAAAAGCAAACGTTTCTGTCAGAACTTGCCGAACCTGCGGGGATCGGATCGAGTACACCCGGCGCGCAGCGCGGGATTGGGAGCACATTGACTACTGCAGCGCGGCGTGCCGCCGCATGAGGGTGGATCGACCACGGCTGCGAGCGGCGAGCTAGGCTTTTCCGACTGAATATTTTACGATCGCTTGGTGTCGCTCGATTCTTTGTGAAGACGTAAGTAAATGGAGGGTTCGGGTGCGCTACCTATTACTCGCGATCGCGGTCGTGGCCGTGTTGGTGATTGTTCTTCGCAAGGCCCACGCGACAGGCGTTCCTGCAGTCGGCACTGACGCGCCCGATTTCAACCTGACATCGCAAGAGGGAAAGTCCGTGAGCCTGAAGGATTTTCGCGGGCAATGGGTCGTGCTCTATTTCTATCCCAAGGATTTCACCCGTGGGTGCACGCGCGAAGCCCACAATTTTCAACGCGATCTGGCGCGATACGAAACGCGAAATGCCGCCATTGTGGGTATCAGTGTAGACAGTGCCGACTCGCACAAGCAGTTCTGCACTAAGGAAGGCTTGAATTTCAAACTGCTGGCGGATACCGATAAGAAAGTCTCTGAGGCTTACGGATCGCTCACCAATCTCGCTGTGGTCAAATTCGCCGCGCGCCACACCTTCATCATCGACCCGGACGGAAAGATCGCCCGCGTGTACACCGACGTCGATCCCTCGAAGCACAGCGGAGAAGTGCTAGCTGCACTCGACCAATTGCAGAAACCAAAATCCAGTCCTGGCAATTGATTCGTCGTTCCAGATGTCGAGGTTCCAACTGCAGCCGAACTGTCACCCAAGAACTGACGAATAGAAGGCCTGTGCACTTCGGCTAGTGGTCGAGGCGCGCGAGTTCGCGGCGGTAGAGCGGATTGTGCGGGAACTCATCTGCGAGTCCGGCCAGCAGCGTGCGCGCCTGCGGTAAATTGTGATCGCGCAATGCCGCGACCGCCAGAAGAAGACGCGCGTAGGGTGCGAGGTAATGACCTTTCTCGGCAGTAAGGCGGAGTTTGGCGATGCCCTCTTCTTTATCGGTTTGTGCGCCGCCAAGGCGCAGCAGCCAACGCACGGGCGCAGGGTTCACTCCGAGCAGATAGTTTTCGACGCCGACGGCGAGATATGCGTCGTAATACGAGGGATTCTGCGAGAGCAACCGTTCGGCAAGAGCGCGCGCGGACTTGATAGTGCTTAGCGCGGCCAGATTTCTTTTTTCGACCAGCGCCATGTAGTCGCCGCGCAGCCCACCGACCATGACCTTCGAAAACATAGCGGCCGCGTCTTGCGGGGCATGAGACAAGATCTGATCTGAGAGTTGGTCGGCTCGTGTTAACTCGGCTTCAAAGGCGGAGCGCGTTTTGGCATCGGGCTCGAAGCGCTGCCGGTGTTCGAACTTCTTGTCGTCGGTAAAGAATTCTGATTCCAGAATGTGGAGGCGGTCGAATTCGGCGAAAAGGTACGCGGCTGCGTTCGAAACCGGACCCATGGGATCCTGCGGATGCGAGCCTTCCCATGCGCCGAACGTCTGGTGAGCGCCATCGAAGTCGAGGTTGTACATTTGCCGGTAGCCCGACTCGAGCGTGAGCGGGGTGACCTTGTCAGCGGCATACGCTGAGGCTGAGCACAGCACCGCTGCTGTCGCCGCCAAGACCAAACGCGGAATCAACCGCGGACGGCGAATTGAAATCGATACTTTCACTCCAACCCCGTTGGCAGAAAGTGTACTCAAGCTGAATCCATCCGGAAGCGAAATAATGACATCGGACGGGCGAAGCCTTTTCTGTATTGAGATGCCTCAGGCGATCCCAATCGATGTAAAGCTAAGGTCTTTTCGTTGTCAAAATTCCGCGACTGGCAAAAGTGCTAAACGATGAGACCGTGCTGGAACAACGATGAGACCGCCGATCAGCCGATGTGGCGTAAGCCGTCTACGATATTCATGCGCGCAGCATTATAAGAAGGAAGCAACGCGCTGACGAGTCCGACGAGGGCCGCGGTTGCCAAGGCGAGAAGGGCGATCGGCAATGTCACCTTCAGGGAGGCCGGCACAAGCACGCCGGGAAGTCGGGTGACGAGAAGCATCAAGCCTGCCGCTATCAGCACTCCGGCGAGACCGCCGATGAGGGCCAGGGTCACAGATTCTCCCAGATACAGAGCGAGGATTTGCTGCCGCGTGAAGCCGAGAGTGCGCAGCACGGCGACTTCGCGAGTGCGCTCGCGGATCGACATGGCCATCGTGTTGGCCGAGACGATCAGAATCGTAAACACCACCGCTCCACAGATCCCCAAAATGAACGCTTTCACATTACCGAGGGTGGCGATGAAGTCGAGCTGGAAGGCTTTCTCGCTTTCGCTCTTCGTCGGGGCGGGAGAGTTGTGGAACATGTCATCGATGTCGTGCGAAACGCGCGTCACCGATTTCGCGTCGTCGACGCGGGCGAAGTAAAAGCCTGCCGTGTCCTTGAACCAGCCCACGGATTCTTCCAGATACTTCGTATGGAAATAGAGCGAGTTATTCGGTGGGTCGATCTTGTAAATCGCGCGAATCGTGAGATCAAGGTTCGTGGGGAAGATGTTTCCCTGCAAAACAATGCGGTCTCCGAGCTTCCATCCGTGCGTTTGGGCAAGCGACTGATCGACGAGGCAGCCGGTACGATCTTTCTTCCACGCGGCGATTTGTACGGGAGGCACTTCCTTGTCGGCCGCGACCTCCATGTACTCATCGGGATCGGTCGCAAACTGGGCAAAGAAGTTCTCGGGACGATCGTCAATATATTTGCCCCCGAACCAGGTCATCGGAACGACGTGCACAACGCCGGGCACCGCGCGAATCTTATCTCGATAGTAGGCAGGCAAGAAAAACGCCAGCGAGACACGATGACGCGTCATGAGGCGCAGGGCAGAGTCGGGCGCACCCTGGTCGATGTAGAAACCACGCCAAAGGGTCATCATCAGCGTCAGCAGTAGTAGCGAGACAGTGATGCTCGCAGCGGTGAGAATGCTACGTCGCTTGTTCCGAAATGCATTCCTGGCGACGAATTGTGCGAGGGTCATATAAGAGGTTGTAAGTAGCACTAACTGGATTGAACCCCCACTTTCGTGGGTGAAAGCATTTTACCTTTCTGTCGTTGACGAGTCCTGTCGTTGCTCTTGATCAAACTCGAGGAGGTGAAAAGGCGCGTCCAGCAAGGCTTTTCATCGTTCGACGGTCTTACAAAGATTTAACAACTCGTTGACAACGACGGCAACCGTTCTGGCTTATTGTGCGAACTGCGTGGTTTCGTTGGCTGCACCAGCCACAACGGATCGACTCAGACACCGAGAGGCGCTCCAGCTGCAGAGCCAGCGAAATGTTGAAGGAGCAGTTGTTGTGAAGAGGTTTTTACAACGGCTCATCTGTTTGAAGGGTGTTTGAAAGTGTTTGTTCGACTATGTTGCTAGTACTCTTTCCCCCGTGTAAGAAGAGTTGGTGAAAGCGTTCGAGTAACACGACCCTATAACGGAAACCCCCATTTCCGTAGGCAGCACATCAAGCGAAACCCAGGCCCCTGAGTTTTCAGTGCTCCTCATAGTGTTAGCCAAAAACCCGTCGGTTGGGTTCTGGCGCTATTGCTCGGACACCTCACCGTAAGCCCGGCGCACGACTTGCGGCGTTAGCGGTTGGTCGCCAGGCACCTCCCCAGGTTCGATTCGAGGGCGAAAAACTGTCTCTCGTGACGAGGGAGATCCTCGTTCTGAAGATGGTGAGCTTTGCGAGTTGTTGTCGGTGACCGGGTTCCAACTCGCTAGCGCGAGTATGGAAAGCAATTTGGGGGCGTGCGGGCCTCGATCCCAGTGAGGTGGCACGCGGAGGAGCAA
>Ga0126378_10004666_pt1 | contig 10509 bp, 11 predicted proteins | sample PanSoiMetPlot_23_FD_92587 | JGI IMG/M metagenome (GOLD analysis project Ga0126378, IMG submission 92587) | Tropical forest soil microbial communities from Panama - MetaG Plot_23 | ecosystem: Environmental > Terrestrial > Soil > Tropical forest > Bulk soil | place: Panama | collected 2016-02-17
CAGGCCTCGGCCAGCTCGCGTTCACAGTTGCCCCGGACCCAGACCGCGCGCTCCCCCAGCCCGGCCAGCCGCTCCAGGATCTGGACCGGCATCGGGCCGGTGGCCATGTCACCGTTCAGCACGATCATGTCCGCCCCGGCGGCCGCGGCGGCGGCGAGCGCGGCGTCGAGGGCGGGAAGGTTGCCGTGAATATCCGCTAGCACGGCGACTCGCATGACGGTTCCCCTCACTCGGGCTAGCCGGTGCCGGCAGACAGCAATGCCACAATCTCGGCGGCGGGCCTGGTGGTGGCCGCCTGGTAACCCTCGCCCGCCCACAGGTTCATCCTGCCGGTGTCGCCGGCGGCCGCGGCGGCCGCCCGCAGCGGCCCGGTGGCGTAGTGCACCTCGGGGTAGCCCGGCGGAGCGTCCGGGTGGTCGAGCATGAAACGGTTGACCAGGCCGCGTGCGGGCCTGCCGGTGAACGCCCGGGTGACCGCGGTACCGGTGAACCGCGGGTCGGCGAGGGCCGCCTTGTGCAGCGGGTGTGCCCCGCTCTCCGGGCAGCGCAGGAAGGCCGTGCCGCACTGGACCGCGACCGCTCCGCTGGCCAGCGCGCTGGTCACGTCCTGACCGCTCATGATCGCCCCCGCGGCGACCAGGGGGAGGCTGGTGACCGCCGCGACGTCGGCCAGCAGCCGCCGCAGCGGCGGGCCGGGCGCCCCGGCGCCGCGGGCGGCGGAGAAGGTCCCGCGGTGGGCACCCGCCTCCGGGCCCTGGACGCCCAGGCCGTCCGCCCCGCGCGAGGCGGCGAGTGCGGCCTCGTCCGGCGTGGTGACCGTCACCCACACCAGGCTGCCCGCCGCCTGCAGCGCCGCGATGACGGCGGGCTCCGGGCAGCCGAAGGTGAAGCTGACCACCGCCGGCGGGTGGGCCAGCAGGGCGGCCAGCTTCGCGTCCCAGTCGTCGTCGGTCCAGTCCGGCCGGCCGGGCTGGACGCCCAGCGCGGCCGCGTCCGGCTCCAGTTCGGCCAGGTAGTCCCGGAGTACCGCTGGGTCTGTCGGCTCGCCGGGCACGAACAGGTTCACCCCGAACGGCGCGGCCGACCCGGCCCCGGCCTCGTCCATCTCGGCGCGCATGGCCGCGGCGCTCTTGTAGCCGGCCGCCAGGAAGCCCAGCGCGCCCGCGGCGGAGACCGCGGTCACCAGCCCGGCCGTCGAGGATCCCCCGGCCATCGGCGCGACCACCACGGGGCACCGCGCCAGTCGCTGCAGCACGTCGGCCATGCCCCTAGCCTGCCCCGGAATCACGGCCACGAGCGGGTTTCCGGGCTTCCCGGTGACTGCGTAAGGCATGAAATTTGCCTGGCGTCGCGGCGGAAGCCAGGATCATGGGGCCCGACTGCACGCGCCTGAGCGTGGAGACGAGGCGGCGATACCGCTCGCCGGTGGATGAGTCCGTGGCACGCTGGTCGGGTGGCCGACTTCACCAGCGAGAACATGACCGGGTCCCGGTTCGGGGATGTCCGTCTGACCGGCGCCGAGTTCCGCGACGTTGACCTCACCGGCGCGAGCTTCCGGCTGGTGAACTTGACCGGCGTCACGATCCGCGGCGCGGCCCTGGTGGACGTGGACATCGACGGGATGATCCAGAACCTGCGGATCAACGGCGTCGACGTTGCGCCCCTGGTGGAGGCCGAACTCGACCGCCGCTACCCGGACCGCGCCAAGATGCGCCCGGCGGATGCGGACGGGTACCGCGAAGCCTGGGACATCCTGGAGCGGTTGTGGCGGCAGACCGTGCAGCGGGCCCGGGGGATGGCGCCGGAGCTGCTGCACGAGCGGGTCGAGACAGAGTGGTCCTTCATCGAGACCCTGCGCCATCTCGTCTTCGCCACCGACGCCTGGGTGAAACGCGCCGTCCTGGGCGAGCCGTCGCCCTGGGACCCGTTGGACCTGCCCAATGACGAGATGCCCGACGAGCCCAGCGTCCCGTGTGACCTTGACGCGCGGCCGTCGCTGGGTGAGGTTCTGGCCCTGCGCGCCGACCGCATGGCCACCGTCCGCCAGGTCCTCGCCGGCCTCACCGACGAGAAACTGGCCTCGATGACCGAACCGGTCCTGGAGCCGGGGTACCCCGCGTCGGAGAGCTTTCCCGTGCGGCGCTGCCTTCAAGCGATCCTCAGCGAGGAGTGGGAGCACCGGCGGTACGCCGAGCGGGACCTCGACGTCCTGGAAGCCAGGCCCGGCTAGCCGATCAGGCGGTGTTGCCTTCGGGCTTGCGCGCACGGATGGCGAGGTTGACCGGGATCGGCCGGTCGCCAAGTTCGGCGGCGAGCTCGATGGCCAGCCCCGCGCCGACGAAGGCGTTGAGCAGTTCGGCCAGCGGGTGATGACGCATTCCGACTCGCCGGCGGACGTAGGGCCCCCACCACGGCGCCTCCTGGTGCCATCCGGCCAGGCGGTAGGTGGGATGCGCGACAATCCCGCCGTCGCCCAGCCACTGCGTGTGCGGACCGTTGAAGCAGGGATGGGCGCCGTAGAAGACCATGGGGCCGCCCGGCGTCAGGACCCGCGCCGCCTCCCTGAGCACGGCCGCGAAGTCGTCGACATCGGTGGAGAGCCACAGCGTGACCACGGCGGGGAAAGTGCCGTCGGCGAAGGGCAGGGCAGCCGCGTCCCCCTGCACGACGTGCCGGGACCGGCCACGGGCGATGCGCAACTGGTCGGCCGAGCGGTCCAGCCCGACGACGGTCCGGCCGGTGGCGGCGAGGACGTCGAAGTAGAGCCCGCTGCCGCAGCCGAGGTCGAGGCACAGGCCATCACCGGAGCCGAGCAGGTCCAGCACATCGGGCGCGTTGCGCTCGGCGTGCGGCTTGTTCCAGTTGTCGTACCAGTCGGCGTACCCGTCGTAGCGCGGTATGGTGAGCGGCATCGCGGACTCCTGCTGGTGCGGGGTGCTACGCCGAAGCTAGCTCTCTACCAGCCCCGGGTCGCGCAGGATTCGTTCTGGGCAGAACCGCCCCTCGGTGAAGCCGCCAGGTGCACTCCTGGCCCGGCTCGCTTGACGGTCCGTGCACATCGGGACGGGGCCGGCGGTGGTATTGGTGACGGCCATAGGACTATTGACGGCCGGTGTTGTTGACCTGCCGAACTTCCGGGTTATCTTGGCGGAGCCTGCCGGGTAATGCGGTAATGATGTCCCTCAGTAGCTGCTGCGCTGGGCCTGGGCAGTGCCGGGCATCCGGGATCGGGTGGAGGACGACATGCAAGCTAAGCGGTACAGCAGTCCCGTGGCCGAGCGGCCGCTACCGACGGAGGGCCGGCCCGATGCTTCCGCTGTCTGACGGCCTGACCGCACGGCGATTCCCGTTCGTCAATATCTCGCTGGTCATCGCCAACTTCGCGGTGTGGCTCTTCTATGAGCTTCCGAACCTCAACTCGGCGGTCTTCCACGCCTCGTTTTACCCGTGCACAATCGACAACGCGTGCCAGGGGCCGGAGCCGTGGGGCGTCAGCTGGATCACCGCCATGTTCCTGCACGGCAGCTGGGACCACATCCTGGGCAACATGCTGTTCCTGGTGATCTTCGGTAAGAACGTCGAGGATGCCTTCGGGCCGCTGCGGTACCTTGCCTTGTACTTCGCCGGCGGCTTCGTCGCGATGCTGACGCAGACCGGGATGACGCTGCTGTTCGGCACGGCAGCGGACGCGCGGGTCCCCGAACTCGGTGCCAGCGGCGCTATCGCCGCCGTGCTGGGCGCCTACTTCATCCTCTACCCGGGCTCCCGGGTCCTGACCTACATCTTCCCGGTCTTCTTCGTCCACATCCCCGCCTGGATCTTCCTCGGGCTGTGGTTCCTGTACCAGCTCATCGAGGCGAACTTCGGGCTGTTCAGCGCCTCGGCGAACGGCGGCGGCGTCGCTTTCTTCGCCCACGTCGGCGGCTTCGCGTTCGGTGCGCTCGTGACATGGCTCTTGACTGGGACTCGCCGGGTCGCGCCACAAACGCAGTAGCTGCACACGTGCCCGCTCCAGCATCCGGGCCTGATCCCGGCAAGTACGCCCGCGTGGAACGGGAGCGGCGTTTCCTCCTCGCTGGCCTGCCGCATGGAATACCGCCGGCCAGTGCCCGCGGGATCATCGACCGCTACCTAACCGGCACCAGCCTGCGCCTCCGGCACATCTGCGGCCCTGACGGCGATCAGTACAAGCTCACCCAGAAGGTCCCTGCAGCCCACCCCGGGCCTATCCAAGGACTGATCACCACCATCTACCTATCCAAGGCCGAACACGATCACCTGGCTGCCGCGCTGCCCGCAAGGACCCTCACCAAGACCCGTTACAGCATCCCGCCGCTCGGCATCGACGCCTTCGACCCGCCGCTGCACGGGCTCGTCCTGGCCGAGGCGGAGTTCGGCACCGACGCTGAGGTATCTGGCTTCCGCCCGCCCGGCTACGTAATCGCTGACGTCACCGAAGACCCCCGTTTCACCGGTGGACGCCTGGCCCGAACTTCACGCCGGGAGCTCATCACCTGGCTGACCGAATACCAGATCCACGTGCCGTTTGTTTCCCGGCCCGATCCTCCGCCGCCGGAGCGCCAAGCAGGCCATCAGGCCGGGTTATGCGCTCTTCAGCTCGACGCGTATCGCATGGTATGGACGCGTATCGACGTTCTCCACCGAATGCGGGCCCTCGGGCTCCATCCAGCTCGCGCGTGTCCCGGCCACAGCCCTAGCCGGGGGCGAGGAGAAGGTCAACACGTCACCTTCGTAGTAGCGGATCCGCGCCGGGCCGTCGACGATCATGACGCTGGGCCGGCGATGAGTGTGCTCGGGCTCGCGGTGCCCGGCGCCTATGGTCACCTCGAGGACGCGCACCTCGTCGTTCTCGAACAGCACCCGGTGCGACTCGGGCGCCGCCACGACCGCATCCATGGAAGGTGGCCAATCCCAGTTGTCGCCCTCGCCCATGGCATCTCCTCCATCGCCGGACGGCTCAGCGCAGCTCCTGGATCCGGATCAGGTTGCCCGCGGGATCGCGGAAGGCGCAGTCGCGAACCCCGTACGGCTGCTCCGTCGGCTCCTGGACGACCTCGGCGTCGCTAGCCTGCAGCCGCTCGAAGGTGCCGTCGAGGTCCTTGGTGGCCAGGAGAATGCCGGCGTAGCTGCCCTTGGCCATCATCTCGGCGATGGTGCGGCGCTCGTCGTCGGTGATGCCGCAGCCGGGCGCGGCCGGTGGCTCCAGGACGATGGACGTGCCGGGCTGGCCGGCCGGGCCGACCGTGATCCAGCGCAACCCGCCGTATCCGACGTCGCTGCGGACCTCGAAGCCGAGGGTGTCGCGATAGAACGCCAGGGAGGCTTCCGGGTCGTTGTGCGGGAGGAAGCTCGCGCGGATGGTGATGTCCATGGCGGTCAGGCTAGTTGCGGCTCGGTGACCCGCGCTTCTCGATTCCTGATCGGCCTGGTTACCTGTTTCGCCACGCACGACGGCATCCCCGCCGTCGCGCGCGCCGCGTGGCGCCGGTAGGTACCTGGCGGCACACCGACCAGTTCGGTGAAACGAGTGGTGAAGGTACCCAGCGACGAGCAGCCGACCGCGAAACAGACCTCGGTGACGCTGAGGTCGCCGCGGCGCAGCAGCGCCATCGCGCGCTCAATCCGCCGCGTCATCAGGTAGCCGTACGGCGATTCGCCGTAGGCGAGGCGGAACTGGCGGCTGAGGTGCCCGGCCGACATGTGCGCGCCGCGGGCGAGCGCCTCGACGTCCATCGGCTGCGCGTACTCCCGGTCGATCCGGTCGCGGACGCGCCGCAGCCGCGCGAGGTCGCGCAGGTGCTGCGCCGCGGCGGGCCTGCTGGTCACCCGTGCATCTTATCGATTCGGCACACGGTGATCATTCCCGGCAGCTGGCCCGGTCCACGCCCGGCCCCGCGCCCGTGACCGTTGGCTACCCTGACCCATGGACATCGCCGACTTCAGCCTCGGACTGTTCTCCCTCGCCGGGCGCAACGCTCTGGTCACCGGCGGCAACACCGGCCTGGGCAGGGCCTTCTCCCTCGCCCTGGCCAAGGCTGGGGCTGACGTGTTCGCCGTCGGCCTGGCCGAGGACGATGGGACCACCCGCCGGCTGATCGAGGGCGCCGGGCGGCGGATGGAGTTCATGGTGGCCGACATCACGCACCCTGGCGTTCCGGCCGCAGCTGTTCACCGCTGCGTCGAGGCGCTGGGCTCGGTTGACATCCTGGTCAACTCCGCCGGCATCGCCCTGCTGTCCGACGTGGAAGACTTCGGCCGTGACCAGTGGGACCCCATGGTGTCGGTCAACATGACCGCCGCCTTTGAGCTCGCCCACGAAGCCAGCAAGTTCATGATCCAGCAGCGATCCGGCAAGATCATCAACATTGCCTCGCTGTTCTCCTTCCTCGGCGGCAAGCGCTCACCCGCCTACGCCGCGACCAAGGCTGGAATCGTGGGCTTCACCAAGGCCTACTGCGACGAACTGGCGGCCCACAACATTCAGGTCAATGCCATCGCGCCGGGATACTTCAAGACAGCGATCACCGAGGCGACCCGGGGCGATCCCGCCGCCAACCGCCGTATCATCGAGCACATCCCCGCTGCCCGCTGGGGTGAGACCGCCGATCTGATGGGGGCCACCGTCTTCCTGGCCAGCCGGGCCGCAGACTATGTCAACGGCCACGTCCTGGTCGTCGACGGCGGGTATCTCGTCCGCTGAGCGGGGTTCCCGGCAGGTTCCCCGGAATCAGCTCCACGTCCGACGCTGCGCAGGGAGCAGAGCTGACCATGGCCCCATCCCGATCTCCGCTGAACCGCCAGTCGATCGTCGAGGCGATGACCGAACTGCTCGGGCCCGGTGCCATCGAGACCGGCGACGAGCAGCTGAAGGCGGCCAGCGTGGACCGCTTCAGGAAGTACACCGCCGTCCACGGCATCTACGACGGGCCGATTCCGGCAGCGATCGTGTACCCCGGGTCGACGGCGGAGGTGGCGGCCGTCCTGCGATTCGCCGCGGAGAACCTGGTCAACGTCGTTCCCCGCACCGGACAGACCGCCACCGAGGGCGGCCTGGAGACCGTGGTCGAGGACAGCCTCGTGGTGGACGGGTCGCGGATGAACGCGATCCTGTCGGTCGACCCGGTCGACATGATGGCCACGGCGCAGTGCGGCGTCGGCCTGCAGGAACTGGAGGACACCCTGCGGGCCCAGGGCCTGACCACCGGGCACTCGCCCCAGTCCAAGCCGCTCGCCGAGATGGGCGGCCTCGTCGCGACCCGATCGATCGGCCAGTTCTCCACCCTGTACGGCGGCATCGAGGATCTGGTCGTCGGGCTGGAAAGCGTCTTCCCCGGCGGGAAGGTCGTCCGCATCAAGAACGTGCCCCGCCGGGCCGCGGGCCCGGACACCCGGCACGTCATCATCGGCAGCGAAGGCGCGCTGTGCTTCGTCACCGAAGTGACGGTCAAGCTCTTCCGCTACCAGCCGGAGAACAACCGGTACTTCGGTTTCCTTGTCGACGGGTTCGCGGACGGCATCGCCGCTGTCCGCGAGCTGATCACGGCCGGGTACCGGCCCTCGGTGTGCCGGGTGTACTCGCCCGAGGACGCCCGGCAGCACTTCGCCGACTTCTCCCAGGGGAAAAACGTCGTCGTGCTCGTCGCCGAGGGCCCAAAGGGCATCGCCGACGCCACGGCGGAGGCGATTGAGGAACTTTTCTCCGGCCGCCCCCATGAGCGCGTCGACTCTGGCCTGATCCAGCAATGGTTCGAGAACCTCAACTGGGGCCAGGACAAGATCGACGCCGAGAAGGCCGCCATGCTTGAGAACGCCCATCTCGGATTCACCACCGAAGTGTCCGTCGACTGGTCACGGGTCAGCGACCTGTTTCATGCCGTCATGGGCCGGATCCGCAGCGAGTTCCCGCGAGCCGGTGATCTGACCATGCTCGGCGCGCACTCCTCGCACAGTTACCAGACCGGGACGAACCTCTACTTTGTCTACGACTACACGATCAACTGCAGCCCTCGCGAAGAGATCGAGGTGTACCACAAGCCGCTGAACGCGATCATCGTCGAGGAGGCCCTGCGGCTTGGCGGGTCGATGGTGCACCACCACGGGATCGGCAAGTACCGCACGGATTGGGTGCAAGAGGAGCACGGCAGCGCCTACTACCTGCTGTCAACCCTCAAGCGCGCGTTCGACCCCAAGGGCGTAATGAACGCGGGCACGATCATCCCGCTGGAACCGGGCGCCGGCGCGCACGAAGCCACGAGCGGGCCATGACGCCGTACCTGCTGGCCGTCGACAACGGGTCACAGAGCACCAAGGTGACGATCTTCGACTCTCGCGGTCACGCTCTCGCGTCGGCCCGCCGACGGCTCAAGCCCTACGACACCTCGGTGCCGGGGCACGCCATCCATCCCGGTGACGACATCTGGGACTCCATCCAGGAGGCCTGCCGCGACGCCATGGCCCAGTTCTCCGGCAAGCCCGCCGACATTGCCGCCGTAGGCCTGTGCACCATCCGGTTCTGCCGGGCACTGCTGGCCGCGGACGGCAGCCTGGCGGAGCCGGTGCTGAGCTGGATGGACGAACGGGTCTCCCGCCCTTACCGGCCGGGCAACCCCCTGACCCGCTACGTCACCACCTCCTCCGGTTACATCACCCACCGCCTCACCGGTCAGTTCGTGGACGCCGCGGCCAACTACCAGGGTGTCTGGCCCATCGACCAGGACACGGCGACCTGGTCGGCCGATCCCGCCGCGTATGCCTCCACCGGCATCGCCCGCGACATGCTCTTCGACCTGGTCCCCCCAGGCGGCAGGCTCGGCGAGGTAACCCCCGCGGCAGCCAAGGCCACGGGTATCCCGGCGGGCCTGCCGGTGTACGCCACGGCCAACGACAAGGCTGTCGAGGCGCTGGGCAGCGGCCTGGAAGAAGACGGCACCGGGCTGCTGTCACTGGGCACCTACATCGCGGCGATGACCATCGGCTCCTCATCCCGAGGTGCGGGCGACAGCTACTGGGCCAACTTCGCGGCTCGGCCAGGCAAGTACCTGTATGAAAGCACTGGGATCCGCCGCGGCATGTGGACGGTCAGCTGGTACCGCACCGTGCTGGAGGGTTCGCACGGCGAGGAGCTGCCGGCCGGGATGGCAGGCCTGGAGGAAGCCCTCGACGCGGAGGCCAGCGCGCTGGCGCCAGGCAGCAACGGGCTGCTGACGCTGCCGGACTGGCTCGCACCAACCAGCGCGGGTTGGCGGCGCGGTGCGCTGCTGGGCTTCGACGGCAGCCAGGGCCGCGCCCATATCTACCGCTCGATCCTCGAGGGCATCGCACTGACGATGGCGAATAACACCGCGGCGATGGAGCACGCGCTGGGACGCAGGCTCTCGCCGGTCCTCGTATCGGGCGGCGGGTCCCGCTCAGACCTGATGATGCAGATCGTCGCCGACGTGTTCGACCGCCCCACCCGCCGCACCACGGTCAACGATGCCGCTGGCCTGGGAGCCGCAATTTGCGCCGCCGTTGGCCACGGCATCCATCCGGACTGGGGCCGAGCCACGGCGGCCATGGTGACCGCCGGCGACGAGTTCGCCCCAGACGCGCGAGCTGCCCGCGCCTACCAGAAGATAAACAAGGTGTACGCGGGCTTGACCACCTTTACGGACCCACTATTCCGCTCGATAGCCGACGGCATCCAAGGCCTGGAACGCACCTGACGGCGCGCCTCCGTCGTCAGGCGAATGCCGGCCGTCTTGGCGGCCTCAGACGTGGACTGATTCGAGTTGCAGCGTCATGAAGATGTTGTCCTTGCTCGGCCCGTAGCCGGCGAACGGGCGGCACGGGAGGAAGCCCGCGCTGTGGTAGAGCGCCCGCGCCGGGGCGAATGTTGCCGTGGTCCTGTCGGCGACCGCCTGACACCGCGTGTCGCTGCCGTGTACGGCCGAGTGTGGCATGCGGGCCGGCGGACCGTGCGCGAGCCGGGAGCACTGAAATTTGCCTGAGGCAAGCTATGCCGCCCGGTCACGCGTCACGGTCTGGCCAACGGTGCTGCCCTTCTTACGGCGCAGCATTGCGCGGACGACAAACGCGGAGGCGAATATGAGCGCCGTCGCCGCGAGCAGCGCGCCGGACAGCGCGCGGGCCGGTGTCACCGCGACGGTGATCATCGCGATGAGGATAGCGCTGTAGACCGCGCCCAAGGCCAGTGCCACCCGGCGGGTCCGGACTAGCGGGCGCATTTCTGGCGGCATCCGCCATAGTTGCACCGCCGCGTAACCCGCACTCAGCGCGGCGACCACCGTGTACCCGATCACAACCGCCCCCCGCGAGACGTGGGTTATCAGCGTCAGGTACAGCAGCGCGAGGCCTGCTAGATATGTAGCGGTGATCGTCAGGGCCATGACACGCCGTATCACTACCTCGACGTTCCGCCCGTACGCGGTTACGTGGGGTGCCGATTGGGCGGCCTGGATGAAGTGCCGAGCGGCTCGTACAAGGCCA
>Ga0126378_10004667_pt1 | contig 10509 bp, 6 predicted proteins | sample PanSoiMetPlot_23_FD_92587 | JGI IMG/M metagenome (GOLD analysis project Ga0126378, IMG submission 92587) | Tropical forest soil microbial communities from Panama - MetaG Plot_23 | ecosystem: Environmental > Terrestrial > Soil > Tropical forest > Bulk soil | place: Panama | collected 2016-02-17
CGCGCGTACGACGGCTAACGGAATACGCCATCACGCCGAACACACCTGCCGTGGCCAAGAACAGCGCAACCAGCCCAAAGAAACCGATCAGGATCAGGTTGAATTTGCGTGAGCCCAGAGAGGCGGAATACACCTGTGAGAAAGTTCGGAAGTTTACCGAGAGTTCCGGATCCAGTTCCTGCACCATCCCACGCGCGGCTGAGGTCACCAATTGGGTAGGCGCGTCGCTGAGCATCGTGAGCGCGATGGCTGGGCGCGGGCGTTGAAACAAATTCACGTAAACGGTCGGATGGGGCGGGACCTCGAGCCCGTATTCATGAACGTCGCCCACGATCCCAACGATGGTGAGCAAGCGCATGTCTCCGTCCATGTTTCCGAATTCAATGGTGTGGCCGATCGGATCCTGCCCGGGCCAGCGCTCTTGAGCCAGAGAGTCGCTGATCACAGCTACGTGTTGGGAGTCTGCGGTATCCCGCTCGTCGAACATGCGTCCCCGGATCAGTGGAATACCAAGGACCTGAAAATATCCCTTGGTGGCTACGCAGAAATCTGCGGTGCCAAGCCGCTCCTTCTGCAGAAACAGGGTGTCGAACTGGCGGGTGAGAGCTTCATCGCTCTCAGGATTCTTGGGAACTTCATCTAGCCTCATCCGCAAGAACAGGCCGTCGGGAAGGCCGCCATCCATGGGAAGTTCACTAGCTGCACCCACCCTGCGCACGCCCGGAATCTGTTTTAGCCGGTCGATAAGGGTCGCAAAGAAAGCGGACTCGTTCGTCTTTGCTTTTGCGTCTGACGGGTTCACCCAAGGCAGCGACACATCCATGGTGACAATATGGTCGACGCGGAACCCGGGATTGACTTCAAGCACCTTCAGCAAGCTGCGCCCGAGCAGGCCTGCAGCGATGACCAGCAGCAGCGTGATCGCGACCTGTGCTGCGACAATTCCCTGGCCGATGCGGTGGCTGCCTTGAGAACCGGCTTGTCGGCGTCCGCCTTCCGCCAGACTCTCCCGCACGTTGCGCGACGTCCCGCGGATGGCAGTGAATGCTCCCAGTCCCACCGCAACTGCGGTAGAGAGGAATAGCGCGAACGCCAGCACCGGAGTGTTGATGGAAATGCTATCCAGGCGCGGGAGGTTCTGCGGGGCCAGCCGGAGCAGTCCCGCCGCTCCCAGAAACGCACCTAGTACTCCGAGGCTACCGGCGAGGAACGAGAGCACAAAAGACTCGGTAAGAAATTGGCGAATCAGGCGGCCACGCGCGGCACCGAGCGCGCTGCGAATCGCCAGTTCGCGCTCTCGCACCGAGGCTTGCGCCAGCAAAAGGTTCGCGACATTGGCGCACGCGACGAGAAGTAGAAACGCAACCGCAGCAAGAAGAATGAACAACACCGAGCGCACGTCGCGGGTGATGGACTCTTGCAGCGGGACTACGACGCCGTCCTTCAGCAGAAAGTCGTCTGGCTCGTTCGAGCCATTGTGGAGGCGGTGTGCGATGGCGCTGATATCTCGATTCGCTTGTGCAACCGTGACCCCATCGCGCAGCCGCGCGATTGCGTTGTAGTTATGAGAAGTTCTGCTTGGGTTCTCTCCTGCAAGATCCGCGGAAACCCATATGGCCGCATTCGAGGGAAATTGGAACCCGTCGGGAAGAATTCCGATCACCGAGTAGAGGGCGTTATCGATTTTCAGGTGTAACTGGGAGAGATCAGAGGCGGAACCAAGATACTGTTTCCAGTATCCATAGCTCACGAGTGCGACAGGAGCAGCACCCTTCTTCATGTCCGCGGCAGTGAAGTCCCGGCCCATGGTCGGCTGCACGCGGAAGACTCTGAGAAAATCCGGCGAGACGCTGGTCACAACCGAGCGTGTAGGCTGCGCACCACCCGCAACCGAGGTAAGGCTCCCGCTGTATTTCGCGATCGCCTGAAAGCTGTGACTCTGGTCGCGGAAGTCATCGAAGTTCGGGTCGGCCAGTCGATTCCATACACCTTTGTTGGTCACCTCGAAGACCGCCATGATCCGGTCCGGATCTTTGTAAGGCAGCGGCCGGAGCAGAACGCCATATACGACGCTGAAGATTGCGGTGCTGGCGCCGATGCCCAGCGCCAAGGTGATCACAGCAACGGCAGTAAATGTCAGCCGTTTGGATAACTGACGCAGTGCATGTCGGATATCTTGAATCAGTGTTCCCATGCGGTTCCTCACTCGTACCGGAGCGCGTTGACTGGATCAACATTTGCCGCCCGGTGGGCCGGGATGTAGCATGCAGCGAAAGCAACTGCCACAAGCGGTAACACGACGCCACCGAAGGTAAGAGGATCCGTCCAAGTGACGCTCAACCATTGGCTCGCAAGCACGCGCGATGCGGCGATCGCACCGACGAGACCAATCCCTACTCCGATCAGCGTCAGGCGCATTCGTTGCTGGAGAATCATTCGCAGGACATCCGCGCGATGTGCTTCCTGAGCTACTCGAATTCCTATTTCCCGCGTGCGCCGTGCGGTCGAGTAAACGACGTTCTCCATGAGGCTCTCATTCGTTACGCAGTGCAATTATCGGATCGACTCTGCTGGCGCGATAGGCAGGGATCAGACACGCGAGCAGCGCGATGATCCCCAACAAAGCGACCACGCTCGCGAAGGTCAGCGGATCAGACGGTTTCACTTGGTAAACGAGACTTGCCACAACTCTTCCTAACGTCAAAGCGCCGGCGATTCCGATCACAACTCCAAGCAATGCCGGCTTCATTCCCTCGATAAGCACCAAGCGCAAGACGTCGGTCAAGCGAGCTCCCAGCGCGAGTCGAATGCCGATCTCCGGCACTCGTTGCCTGACGCTGTACCAAAGCACGCTGTAGATTCCGATCCCGGCGAGCAATACCGCCAGAGCTGCGAAAACGCCCAGCAGGAGCATGTTGAAGCGAGGCTGCAAGAGAGAATTCGCAACCAGATCATCCATCGTAAAGATGTCGCGGACGGGCATGTCTCTGTCGACTTCATGCACCGCGTTCGTCACCGCGGAGACCATGCTGCCCGGCGAGGTGGTCGAGCGTACGACCAGCGTCATGGGAAAGGAGCGAAAGTCGAATTGGCTGGATTTTGAGAGCTGCCCGAGCGGCACGTAGAGAGTGGTGGAAGGACGGGCCTGGTCGAGGCTATCGAGTTTTACGTCGCCGACCACGCCGACCACTTCGCGGACTTGTTCGGGTGTAAAAGTCAGGGTCAGCCGTTTACCGACCGGGTTTTCTCCAGGCCAGAAGCGCTCTGCCATCGATTGGCTGATCAGGATGGCTTCCGGTCCGCCGGTGATGTCCTCATCGTTGAAGTCCCGCCCGCGAAGAATCGGCGTCTGCATGGAACGCATATATCCGGGACTGATCATGCGCGCATCGACTTCCGGCTGATCTGCCATGGCCACCACCGGCTGGCCTTCAATCTGTATGGGCTGATGCGAACCGCCATTGTTCAGCGGTACATCATCGGCCACTCCGGCCGATTCGACACCTGGAAGTTCCCTCACCCGCTGCAGCACCTGATCGAAAAACTGGATCTGCTGTTGCGGCTCGGAAAACTTCGAAAGCGAGACCGCAGCCGTCATCGTCAGCACTCCGTGAGCGCGAAAGCCGGGAGCGACATTCTGAAGCTCGTGAAGGCTGCGAATCATCAATCCCGCTCCCATCAGCAAGATCAGGGAGAGCGCCACTTCAGCGACAACCAGCACGCCACGTGTGGCATTCCCGCCGGAGTTCGCATCCGTTCGACCGAGACCCTGCTTCAAAGTCTGGTTCACGTTAGATTTCCCGAGGCGCAGAGCTGGAAGAACTCCAGCCAAAACACCGCTCAGCAGCGAGAGGCATGCTGTGAACGCGAGGATCTTCCAATCGAGCCCGGCGGCTACAGACCCGGGTAGCTGATTGGCAAGAAATGCCAGAACGAAACGTTGGCCGAAATGGGCGACGATGAGACCGAGCGTCCCGCCAAAGAATGCAAGCGTTACGGACTCCGTCAAAATCTGTCGCACGACACGTCCCCAGCTTGCTCCTAGTGCGGCGCGAATCGCGATTTCTTTTTGCCGGCTGAAGGTTCTCGCAAGCGAGAGGTTGGCGACGTTTGCGCAGGCGATGAGAAGAACGAAGGCAACGGCACCGAGTAACACAAGTAGGGCTGGCCGAACGTCGTTCACCAGGTCTCGATGGAGAGGCACCACCAGCGCTCCCCATCCTTTGTCATCTACGGGATAGAGCTGTTGCAGCCGGCTCGAAATCGTGTTCATCTCCGCCTGCGCGTGCTCGAGATCGACGCCAGGCTGGAGACGCGCGATGACCACCGAGTGGTGTTCGCCGCGCACCGCCCGTTCCTTGTCCGTCCACCCCATCGGCATCCACACCTGGGCAAAGTCCGGGAAGCGGAAACTCTCGGGCATCACTCCAGCGATCTGAAAGTTGTGCCCGTCCATGGTCACGTTGGTGCCGACAACAGCCGGGTTCGAACCGAAATGCTCTTGCCAGAATCGGTAGCTGAGCACGAGAACATTGGTATGCCCGGGTTGATCTTCCTGCGGCGCGAAGATGCGCCCGAGCATCGGCGGCACTCCCAGCGTCTCGAAGAAGCCCGCGCTCACGGTACAAGCCGTCACTTGTTGTGGTTGCGCAACGCCGGTCAAAGTCAGCAGGCGGCCGCTGTAGATGGCCATCCGCTCGAAAACGTGATTCTGGCGTTGCCAATCGATGTAGTTGGCCGCAGAAACGGAGAACCGGTCGATGCCTGGAAAGCTCTTCGCCGGGGGAGTGTGCCAAACGCGGACAAGATGATCGGAATCTCGGAAGGGCAGAGGGCGGAGCAACACGGCGTTGACCACGCTAAAGATCGCCGTGTTGGCGCCGATCCCTAGAGCCAGGGTGATGATTGCAACCGCAGTGAATCCAGGGTTTTTGAGAAACTGCCGTGGCACGAGACGAAGATCTTGGAGCAGACGGTTCATGCGCCTACATCCGCTAGCAGTTTCTTGAGCTCTTCTTCGGCGACAACTTTGCCGTCAAAAAGATGGACTTCTCTCTGGGCATGCTTGGCGAATCGCGGATCGTGCGTCACCATGCAAATGGTGGCGCCTTCACGATGAAGATCAGCCAGCAACTCCATGACGGCTTCGCCGTTTCGTGAATCCAGGTTGCCGGTCGGTTCGTCAGCCAGCAGGATGGATGGCTTTCCCCCAAGGGCACGCGCGACAGCGACGCGCTGCTGTTGACCGCCGGAAAGCTGCGAGGGATAGTGCCGGACCCGATGTGCCATTCCGACGCGCTCGAGTGCGTCCATCACCCGTGTCTTGCGCTCTGCGGAAGGCATCTTCTGGCGGTAGGTCAGCGGCAATTCAACGTTTTCATAGACGGTGAGGTCGCCAATCAGGTTAAAACTCTGGAAGATGAAGCCGATCTCCTGGTTGCGGATGCGAGCTCGCTCCGCGAAATCCAGGTTCTCCACCGGCTTGTTGTTCAGCATGTAGCGGCCGCCGGTGGGTGTATCGAGCAACCCGATAATCGAGAGCAACGTCGATTTGCCGCAGCCCGACGGGCCGGACATCGCAACGTACTCGCCTCGGTTTACCGAGAGGTGGACTCCCGAAAGTGCATGGGTCTCGATCTCATCGGTGTAGAAGACCTTGGTCATGTCAGAAATCTGGATCAGGGATTGGCTAGCGTCGCTCATGAATGATCTGCCTCTGTTTCGTGAATTTTTTGTTCAGTCCTGCAGCCGGATGCGATCGGTGTTGTCCCAGCGCGACATATCGGAAAGCACAACTGTCTCGCCCTCGTGCAGCCCTTCGAGCACTTGAATCGAATTGACCGAAGCGCGTCCGACTTTCACCGGAACGCGCGTCGCATCGCGCCCATCGGCGTCGAGTTTGAAGAGACTGATCGTGCTGTCTTCCTGGCCAAATGCCGGACGCCCCACATACAAGACGTTATCCAGCCGCTCAAGATCGATCGTGCCATCCACGCTGAGATCAGGCCGCGCGCCTCTCGGCAACTCTCCTGTTAGTTTGACGTCGACGGTCACCGTTCCGTTTTGCACACCTGGATCCACGCGCATTACCGTCCCGGCGATTACGCCGTTGTGGGTATCCACGGACGCGGGTTCCCCGATTTGCACATCACGCGCCTGGGTTTCCGCCACTTTTAGCTCAGCCATTAAATGATTGGGCTGCACTACCTTGGCAAGCATGGTCCCCGGCGCTACGCGCTGGCCAACGTGGAGAGGCAATTCGACCAGGACGCCATTGATGCCCGCCCGTACTTTGAGGGCATCGAGTTGCTTCTGCTTGAGTTCCGCCAGAACCCGCATCTGATCGACTTTGGCTTGCAACTGGGCAAGCTGCGCATCGATCGACTTCTGGGTGCTTTCCAACCGCTGATCTTCAAGGCCATTGCGGATCGTGAGTTCGTCGGCTTTGCTCTTGGAGGCTTTATAGGCGAGGCCGGAAATTACGCCCAGGTCATAGAGCGACTTATCGGTCTGTGATTGCAGCTGGGTTTGGCTGTAGTCCGCCTTCACGGTCGCGGCCCCGGCCTTCTGGTTCATCAGATCGCTTTCGAGCTTCATGCGTTCGCTCTGGTACTCCGCCTGTGCGGCCTTCCACTGAAGATGTGCATCCACGGCAGCCTGTTCGACTAATGGATCACTCATGTCGCAAATGACGGTGTCGGCCTTGACGAGGGAGCCCGGAAGCATACGGATTCGCAAAACCGTTGCTTCCGTTTCGGCGGGAATTTGCAGCACCGACTCTTGGGAAGGTACCAGCGATCCGATTCCGCGGACTTGACGCAACATCGAGCCGCGTTTCACTGTGTCGGTCCAAACGGTTCCCCGCTCCACACTGGGTGCGGCTGGCTTCAATCGATAAACGGCTGCCGTAAGGATCGCAACGACCACGACGATCCCGGCGATCAGGGCAATTTGCCGCCTGCGTTTGCGCTGCTTAAATTCTGGGCGGGCGATATCCATCACATAATGCATTGGCAAGCGCCAAGCCAAACCGTAGGCGCGTCTAAACCAAGTGGAATGAGTGAATTACCTATAAGCTGGACGCGCGCTGTCATGGTGAAGTGTCCGGTGCGAGATTTGATTGTCCATTACCGGACAATCTCGAGGTGGGTCATTCTTGAAGGTTCAAGGCGCAGTTTTCTCTACAGATGCCGCCCTCACCAGACTCACTCTGATCGCAAAGCGGTCATGGGATCGACGCGGGCAGCTCGACGAGCCGGCAAGTAGCCAGCCAGCATCGCGACCGCGACCATAGTTGCGAGGGCGAGCATGAAATTGAACGGGTCGGCAGGCTTGATGTCAAAAAGAAGATGCGACAGTACGGTCGAGGCCGCGCGCGCGCTCACCAGCGCGACCGGAATGCCGAGCAGGCTACCAACCGCAACCAGAACAAATGATTCTCGCAGAATCATCGCCGCTACCGACGAGTGCTCGGCGCCCAGAGCCATACGGACCCCAATTTCCATGGTGCGCTGTCCAACGCTGTAGGAAAGTATCCCGTACAGCCCGATCGCGGCGAGCAATAGCGTCAAGCCGCCCATGCTGCTTGAGAGGTTAGCGAACATTCGCTCTTCAGCGACCGATTCATCGGACTGCTCGCTCTCGGTGCGCACGTCGAAAATTGGAAGTTGCGCATCCACTAGCCGTACCGCCGCACGCACCGCGTTCACGACAGCAGCCTGGTCTCCACGGTAGCGGACTTCGAAGGTCGCGGTATCCGTTGGAGATTGCGCATACGCGCGGTATACCGTGGGTCGGATCGCGGTTCGGAGATCGGTATATTTGGTATCGGCGCTGACGCCGGCGATCTCCATGGGAGGCTCATCGGGCGGCGCGGTCATGTCTTTTCGCAGCGGCCAACCATTTCCTTCACCACCATCGCCCAGCCGGAATTTTTGTCCGACGGGATTCTCATTGGAAAAATACGCTTGTGCGAACGCCTGATTCACAACCACAACGAGCGGCGCGGACGCCGTATCGGACGGCTGCAACCCGCGTCCCAACAAGAGAGGGATCCGCATTGTGTCGAAAAAGCCGGGGGATATTGTGTTGACCTCCACGATCTCGCCGTTGTGCTGATTTCCTGTGGACAGGTAGACCGCCAAACCGATATGCGTAAAGCTGAGCAGTGGGTGGCGTGACAAGGCCGCGCCCTGCACTCCGGGAATACGGTTCACACCCTCGATCATCCGGTCATACAGCAGGCCTGTGGTCCTGTCGTTATAACCATTTGCCGCCGGATCGACACGGAACAAAAGTAAATTGTCGCGGTTGAATCCCACATCAACGGTGGCGAGATTACGTAGCGTGCGTACGAATAATCCAGCGCTCACCAGCAACACCAGGGAAATTGCCACTTGTGACACGATCAAGACCTGACCCGCCCGAGTCCGCCTGGCGTCTCCCCTCTGTACTTTGACGTTTGGAGCGAGGTGAGTGCGTCCGGCTCGCCATGCTGGAGCAAGGCCAAACAGGATCCCGGTCAGCGCTGATATTCCGGCGGTGAAACCGAGTACGCGTAAATCAAGGGTTGCTTCCAGTGGAGCACCTCCGCGGATCCATTGCGTCCAACGCAGCAGCAGCTGCTTGCCCCAAAACGCAAGTGCGCATCCCACGATTCCCGCGCTGGCCGACAACAGCAAAGACTCGGTCAGAGTTTGCTGCATCAGGCGAGAACGCCGCGCCCCGAGCGCGATACGCATGGCAAACTCCTGCCGGCGTCCCGAACCTTTTGCCAGCAGCAAATTGGCGGCGTTAATGCATGCGATGAGAAGGATCATTCCCACCACTGCCATCAAGATCTCGAGGGGCGAGCGGTATTGCCGGCGGGCAAACTCATCGCCCTGAGCGCCGGGCCGGACCAGCAAGTGGGGATAGTCGCGCGGACCGATCTTTGAAATTTGCGTGCGAGCCTCCGGTGACTCATTCCAGGCATCGACCACGCTTTGCTGAAAAATCGGATCGAATCGGGTCTGCGCTTCTTCGCGAGTCACTCCAGGCCGAAGCCGCGCCATGATGCGCAGCCACCATAGTCCGGGCTTCGTCATTCGCGGATTCTGTGGGCGAACCAAAGTTTCGGTAGCAATGGGAAGGGTGACGTCGGCCGTCTCGTCGAGCTGAACCGCCGCTGAAAAGTCCGGCGGTGTAATCCCCACAATGGTAAAGCCAACATTATTGATCGTGAGAACCCGGCCGAGCGCGCTGGAATCGCCCGCAAAGCGTCGCTGCCAGTAGCGCCATGTGATCACAGCCGCGGGCGAAGCACCGCCAATCTCGTCTGCTTCGGCAAGCAGATGTCCCCGCCAGGCACGTACGCCTAAGCCCTGATAGTAGTCGCCCGTCACGAATTGGCCGAACGCCAGTTCCGCATGACCGTCAACGACAACGTTGAGTCGCTCGCTCGTGGCAAAGGCAAAGACGTGTGAGAACGTATCTGTGGCCCGTCTCATCCGCTCGAACGTGATGTATGGAAAAGATGTGCCCTGCAGGTGTCCGGTTGTCGAATAGTCTGAGCTGGCACTCCCGTCATAGCCCCCCTGTATTATCGGGCCGCGGTTCTCCGCGTCCCAGACCATGAGTGCCAATTCTTTCGGATGATCGACTGGCAGCGGCTTCAGCAAAACGGTGTTCACGATGCTGAACAACGCTGTATTGGCCCCAATGCCCAGTGCTAGCGTCAGCACAACAATCGCGGCAAATCCAGGGTTCCGCCGCATCATGCGTATGGCTAGGCGCAAGTCGCTCCGCAAACTCTCGATCATAAGAACCTTCCCGGCGCGAGATGTTTGGGTCCTGATTTTATGAGGAGACGATGACCCAGGGCAAGAAGATGCCTCTCAAATGATTGGGAGTTAACCTCGTGAAGGCGTCCCCAAACCTGCTACAAACCAGGCTCGAAGGCGGGTTTCTTTCCTCTGTTGGGATGAAGACTGCTGCTCAGTGCTGACTCTCAAGCTGTCGAGCCATCTGCCGGTTTTCCTCTGCGCGGACGTCATGCCACTTCTGCCATTGCTGGGGAGTCAACAGCGGCTGCACCCGTTCGTCAAACGAACTGGAAATCTGTTTCAACTGCACCGCCTTCTCCAGTGGGGTAAGCAGCGGACTATTCTTTACGGCCAGTGACTGCCACGCTTCCTGTTGAAGAATTGGCAGGATCTTCTTCTTCTGTACCGAATTCATTTGCAGCCCCTTTGCCAACGTGTCCAGTTTAGCGGCAATCTGGTGCTTATTGGGGCTAGCCGGGGGATCGTCACTATCGTGAGAGAGACCCAACCTTACCGCAAGAACTGCAACCACAAATGACATAAGGACCGCCGTTACCATCTTCATAAGCAGCTCCAACGCGCCTATTCCTGTGCGTGGTGGTACTCGCAAGAGCAGCCAATCAGCCATGCTCAGTTGTTACCCAGATGGGGGACACCTGCAACTCGCAGGACTGGTAGTTGATGTTTGGAAACATTGTCAGTGATA
>Ga0126378_10004670_pt1 | contig 10503 bp, 9 predicted proteins | sample PanSoiMetPlot_23_FD_92587 | JGI IMG/M metagenome (GOLD analysis project Ga0126378, IMG submission 92587) | Tropical forest soil microbial communities from Panama - MetaG Plot_23 | ecosystem: Environmental > Terrestrial > Soil > Tropical forest > Bulk soil | place: Panama | collected 2016-02-17
ACGAGCAGCAGGGCGCCGAAGGCGTAGAACGCCCAGCCGAGGTGCTCGAGCATGGCAGCGCCGGCGGCGATGAAACCCCCGCGCAGCACGAGGGCACCAAGGACGCCGGCGAACAGCACCCGGTGCCGGTAGGCGGCGGGCACCGCGAACGCCTGGAACAGCAGCGCGAACACGAAAAGGTTGTCGACGGACAGTGACTTCTCGATCAGGTAGACGGCGAAGAACTCGGCGGCGGTGCTCCCGCCCTGCCACGGAATGAGGAGGAGCCCGAACGCGGTGCCCGCGGCCACCCACGCGATGCTGACCAGCACCGCAGTCCGCACGCGGGGCTGGCCCCGGTTCGCGAGCAGGTCGACGGCAAGCAGGCCAAGGATCGCGCACCCGGCCGCCGGCCATACCCAGCCCGGGGTGCCCGTCATCGGCCGTCGTGGTGGTGCCGGCGAGAAGCGCTGCGGTGGATCAGCAGGCGGCCGCAGATGACGGCGAGCCCGGCGGCGAAGATCAGCCACGGAGCCAGCACGAGCAGATGGGCTGCGGTCACCTCCGCCTCCTTCGCCGGTGCGCTGTCCGTCGTGTCAAGGACAGCGCACCGGGACGCACGGCGCGTGCAGCCGCTGTGATGACGGTGTGAAGGGCATGACCACGCGGCCGGCCGGCCCGGTGTCCATCGGCGCACCACGTGCGCCACATCCGGCCTTCACGGAGCGTGCGGGAGGGTCTGCGCGCCGCCCTTCTCCACATCGTCACCACAGCGGCGGCACTGCGCCTGCACTCCCATCGGCTTGCCTGGTCCCGCCAGCCAGCCCGGCCAGCCCAGGGCGTCCGGCTCTCGCCTGGAATCCCGGGCGATGTGATCAGGTGCAGCGACGCGGCGGGCGCGGGCCGGTGCGCCGCGCGGACGGGGGCCTGCGCGGCGCTGGTCAAGAGCCCCGCGGAACGCGGGTTCCGCGGGGCCGGGGCCGCGCGGCCCGGTCCCGCGCGGCGGTGGTGGCCGCGCGGGCGGGGGGCCGCGCGGCCCCAGGGCCCATGGCGGACCAGGCTCCTTGGGCTCACCGCGACGGTCAAGCGCCGCCAGGAGGCGTTCCGATGTCGACGACGATGACCTGGGCAGAGCATCTCGTCATGGCCGTCGTCATCTCGGTCTCGGTGGCGGTGATGATCGCCCTGGTCTTCCTCGGCGAGCACCAGTCGAAAAGCGCCGGCACCGCACCGGCGAACGCCCCGGCAAGCGGCAGGGTCCCGTGCGGCGATAGGCGCCGCGGTCCTCCACACGGCCATCACCGTGGTGGCACGGCGCCTGCACAGCCGTCGGATTGCCTGGTCCCGGCCAGCGAACGCACTGGCCTGCCGGGCACCCGGCCGATGACCCAGGAGCTAAGGCAATGAGAGTGACAGAGCGCGGACGGCGGGCATGGATCGCCGCGGCGATCGCCGTGGTGATCGGCGGCGGCGGGGTCGCCGTCGGCGCCGCGGCGGTCGGCCCTGCGATGAACGACCGCGCGCCGGCCGCGGCTGGCGCGCCGGCTCCGGCTGACGCCCCGGCCCACGCCAGCTACGCGGGGGTGGTCCGCCAGGTGCTGCCGTCGGTGGTGCTCATCCGCACCGCCGGCGGCCTCGGTTCCGGGGTAGTCCTCGACGACAAGGGAAACATCGTCACCAACGCGCACGTCGCCAGGAACGCGTCCAGCTTCCGGGTCCAGGTGGCCGGGCAGGCGCAGCCGCAGCCAGCGCGGCTGGTCGGCTCCTACCCCCCAGACGATCTGGCGGTGATCCGGGCCGACGACCCGTCCGGCCTGACACCGGCCCGGTTCGGCGACTCCGGCAAGGCGCAGACCGGCGACATCGTGCTCGCGATCGGCAACCCGCTGGGGCTGTCCGGCAGCGTCACCGAGGGCATCATCTCCGCGACCGGCCGCGCGGTCACCGAGCCGGCGGCCCCCGGCTCACCGGCGGCGACCCTGCCGGACGTCATCCAGACCAGCGCGCCGATCAACCCGGGCAACAGCGGCGGGGCGCTGGTGAACACCTCCGGCGAGGTGATCGGCATCCCCACGCTGGCGGCCGCGAGCCCCCAGAACGGCGCCCAGGCCCAGGGCATCGGGTTCGCGATTCCCGCCAACCTGGCCCGTGACATCGCCCGCCAGCTCATCACGTCCGGGCATGTGACCAGCTCCCACCGGGCCGCGCTGGGGGTACAGGTAACCACGGTCACCGGTGCCGACGGCGCCCCGGCCGGGTCCGCCGTCGTCGCGGTCACCCCGGGCGGCCCGGCGGGCCGGGCCGGGATCCGGCCCGGGGACGTGATCCGCTCACTCGGCCGGACGCCCACCCCGGACTCCGAGTCCCTCGTGCGGGCGCTGGCCGCCGCGCAGCCAGCGCAGTCCGTCACGGTCACGGTCATGCGGGATGGACAGGCGCTCCGCATCGGGTTGACGCTGGGCGAGCTCCCCGCCGGCTGATCCGGGCAGCCGCCCGGGCGCCGTCGCGTAGCTCCCGCCAGCAGCGGGATGTCAGCCAGAACGCCAGGAAGGGCAGAACGCCAGGAAGGGCAGAATGCCGGCAGACACAAGACGCATCCCGCGCACCACGCCAGGTGGAGCTGGGCCCGCCTCCGCGTGGGGACCGGGGTGGCGGGCGCTGCTCGAGGCCAGATGGCAGGCCCGGCTCCAGCGGGTCACCGAGCTGGCGCTTGCCTACCACGACGCGGCGGCCGCCGTCGGCGGTGAGGGAGCGCCGCACCTGCGGGGGCTGCTGCGCAGGGTGGTCGCCTCCCGCCGGGCGCTTGCCGACACCGAGGAGGCGCTCGCCCGGCTGTCCGCGGGCAATTACGGCCGGTGCGAAGACTGCGCGGGCGCCATCCCGGCCGGGCTGATGGCGGTCGCCCCCGAAACCCGCTACTGCCCTCGATGCGCCCAGGACTCAGGCGGCGGGCCCGCCGGCCGCTCGCGTGGATCGTGCCCGTTAGGCACGTGCGGGTGGGCCTGGCCGCCCGGCCACCGGCCGGGCCACTCGAAGCTGCCGGGCGAGCCGCTATGTGAGCTCCCATGTGAGCTGTCGCGGGGGACGCCGCGTGCGGCCGACCGTACCTGCCAGGCCCGCCGCGCCACCTCGATCACCGCGCTGATCACGAGCGCGGCGCCGAGGGCGAGCAGCAGGCCGGCCCAGGGCTTGTCCTCGAAGGCCTTTCCGCCCAGCCGGCCGATGAAGAACGCGTAGCTCGCCCAGAGCACGCCCGCGCACGCGGTCGCGGCAACGAACCTGCGCCGCGGGTAGCCGACCAGGCCACAGGTCAGGGTGACGGCGGTACGCCCGCCGGGGATGAACCGGCAGGCGATGATGATGCGCGCGCCATAGTGGTCAAGGGACCGCCGCGCCCAGGCGTGCCTGCGCGCGCCGCGTTCCCCCGCGAAGACCCGTCTGCTTATGGCCGGCCCGAACCGGCTGCCGAGCAGGTAGCAGGCGTTGTCACCGATGAAGGCGCCGAGCGCGGCGAGCGCGATCAGCACCGCGATCCTGGGGTCGGCGCTGCCCGCGGAGGCGACGCCGAGCGCGATGACCGCGGTTTCGCTGGGCAGCAGGGGGATGAGGGCGTCGAGCGCCGGAAGCACGACGGCGATGGCGTAGGACGCGGGCGAAGAGACCTCAAGCACAGTCAGGCTGATCATCCGCGTCGTGTCCTCCTTGCCACAGTCCCGGGCCCCAGCCATACAAGCACGGTGCCGTGGAGGCCCGGCCCCGGCGATGTGGAGGCCAGGTGGAGATCATCACCGCTGGGTGGCCGCGCCCGCGGCGCTGGACCCCCTCCACACGGCTTCCATGATGGCTGCATATATGTGTCATGTCCCGCAGGTACCAAGGAGTCCATGGACGCCTGGTGCTCGCGTCAAGCGATGCCGTAAGAGCTGCCGATGGCCGCGCCGCTTGAGGTCACGCCGGTCGAGGCGGAGGCAGCGCCGGAGGCCGCGCTGGCCGGAGCGGGGCCGATAGAGGGACGTTCGCTCGGCCACATCGCCTGGGGGCGGCTCCGGCGCGACAGGGTCGCGATGACCGGCGGCGCGGTTGTGGTGTTCCTAATCCTGGTGGCGATCATCGGGCCGCACCTCACCCAGTCACCCAACGCATTCCACCAGGAACTCATCGACCCGACGTTCAGCCGCCCGACCGGGGCATTCGGTGGTATCAGCGCGGCGCACCCGCTCGGGGTGGAACCCGTCAACGGCCGCGACGTGCTCAGCCGGATCGTGAACGGCGCACAGTATTCCCTGCTGATCGCCTTCCTCGCTACCTTTCTCGCGGTCGCGATCGGTACGTTCTTCGGGGTCATCGCCGGCTACTTCGGCGGCTGGCTCGACTCGGTGATCGGGCGGACCATGGATATATTCCTCGCGTTCCCGCTGCTGGTCTTCGCGCTCGCGCTCGTCGGCGTGATACCCGACCACGCCTTCGGCCTTTCCGGCAACTCACTGCGAATTGCCCTGCTGATCTTCATCATCGGTTTTTTCAACTGGCCCTATATGGGCAGGATCATCCGCGGCCAGACGCTCTCGCTGCGGGAGCGCGAGTACGTCGACGCCGCGCGCAGCCTGGGGGCACGCCCCGGATACGTGCTGTTCCGGGAGCTCCTGCCGAACCTGGTGGCACCGATCATCGTGTACTCGACCCTGCTCGTGCCCACCAACATCCTTTTCGAGGCCGCACTGTCCTATCTCGGGGTCGGGCTTTACCCGCCGACCCCGACCTGGGGCGGAATGCTGTCCGACGCGGTCACCAACCAGTACTTCCAGATCGATCCGGCGTTCATGCTCGTCCCGGGGCTGGCCATCTTCATCACCGTGATGGCTTTCAACCTTTTCGGTGACGGGCTGCGGGACGCGCTGGATCCGCGGACGCGGTAAGCAGCAAATCACAGTCGATACCCCGGAATCGGGGCTTGGACAGGGGGAAACACCAATGAAAAGACACAAGGCATTCGGGCTCGCGGCGATCGCCGCGGCGGCGGCCGTCGGGCTCGGCGCATGCGGCGGCGGCGAGGCGGCCGCACCGGCCGCGGCGGGGTACAACGCCGGGGTCGACGCCGTGGTCAGGCCGTCCGGCGCCACCGGCGGGACCATCGTCTTCAACAGCAGCAGCGTCCCGGACTCCACCGACCCGGGCGACACCTACTACGCGCACATGTGGAACGTGCTCCGGCTCTACGGCCGGTCGCTGGTGACGTACAAGACCGTGCCGGGCAGCGGCGGCAACCAGATCGTCCCGGACCTGGCCACCAGCCTGGGCCAGGCCGGCAACAACGGGCTGACCTGGACCTACCACCTCAAGCCGAACCTCAAGTACGAGGATGGCACGGCCGTCACCAGCCAGGACGTCAAGTACGCGGTCGAGCGCACCTACGCCAAGGACGTGCTGCCCAACGGCCCCGGGTACTTCAAGCTCCTGCTCACCGATTCGGGGTACCCCGGCCCGTACAAGGACAAGGCCCCGGACAAGCTGGGCCTGAAGTCGGTCACCACGCCGGACTCCACCACGATCGTCTTCCACCTCGCCAAGCCGTTCGCCAGCTTCGACTACGTCGCGGCGCTGCCGCAGACGGTCCCGGTGCCGGCGGCCAAGGACAAGGGCGCGAACTACCAGCTGCACCCGCTGTCGACCGGCCCGTACAAGTTCCAGAGCTATCAGCTGGACAAGCAGTTCACGCTGGTCAAGAACCCCAACTGGGACCCGGCCACCGACCCGAACAGGAAGCAGCTCGCGAACAAGATCGTGTTCAACCTCAACGTCAACGCCGACACCATAGACAACAACCTGATCCACAACTTCGCCGACGTCGACATGGCGGGGACCGGGGTGCAGGCCGCCGCCCGGGCCGACATCCTGTCCAGCCCGTCGCTGAAGAACAACGCCGACAACGCCTTCAGCGGCTTCCTGTGGTTCACCTACATCAACTCGAAGGTGAAGCCGCTCGACAACGTGCACTGCCGGCGGGCCATCCAGTACGCGGCCGACAAGGTCGCCTACCAGACCGCATACGGCGGCCCGGTCGCTGGCGGGGCCATCGCGAGCACGGTGCTGACGCCGAACATCGTCGGCTACAAGAAGTTCGACCTGTACGCGGCGACCACGAAACCGCGCGGCGACGTGGCCAAGGCCAGGCAGGAACTGGCTGCATGCGGTCGGCCGAACGGGTTCAGCACCAACATGGCCTTCCGGTCCGACCGGCCCAAGGAGAAGGCCACAGCGACCGCGCAGCAGCAGGCCCTGTCCCGGGTGGGGATCAAGCTCACGCTCCAGGGGTACCCGTCGGGCAAGTACTTCACGAACTTCGCCGGCGTGCCGAACTACGTGCACCAGCACAACCTGGGCCTCGCCGTGGGCGGCTGGGCGCCCGACTGGCCGGACGGGTACGGCATGCTCTACTACGTCACGGCCGGCCCCGCCATCCAGGCAGCGGGGAACACCAACATCGGTGAGCTCGACAGCCCGGTGGTGAACAACCTGTTCACCAAGGCCGTGGCGACCACGGACGCCGCCGCAAGGAACCAGATCTGGTCGCAGATCGACCGCGAGGTCATGTCGCAGGCGGTCATCCTGCCCGGCGTGTACGCGAAGTCGCTGCTGTACCGGAGCCCGATGCTGACCAACGTCTTCGTGCACCGCTACTACGCCATGTACAACTACTCAACCCTGGGGAAGTAGGCCGGGATGCCGCCGGGGCGGGGAAGAGGATGGTCGTCTCACATAATGAGACCGAGGTTGCGACTTATCACGGATTTCGTCCCCGCATACCGGGACGAACCGGACGTGATCATGACTGAGATCCGTGATAAGCCGAAATGATCACGGCGGGGTGCGGTGATTACCTTCATTGTCCGGCGGCTGATCGTCACCGTCTTCCTCTTGCTCGTGGTCAGCCTGATCACGTTCGCCATCTTCTTCCTCGTGCCGCGGCTGGCCGGGCAGACCTCCTACGAGCTGGCCTCGCAGTACGTCGGGCGCAACCCGTCCCCGGCCGCCGTCCACGCGATCGAGGCGAAGCTCGGCTTCGACCAGCCGCTGATCGTGCAGTACGGCCGGTTCGTGCGGGGCATCGTCATGGGCGCCCACTACGACGCCGGGCCGAACAAGACGTACTGCCCGCCGCCATGCTTCGGCTACTCATTCCGCAACCAGCAGCCGGTGTGGCCGATGCTGATGAGCAACGTCCCGGTGACCGCGTCGCTGGCGTTTGGCGCGGCGGTGCTGTGGCTGGTGGCTGGCACCGCGATCGGCGTGCTTTCCGCGCTCAGGCGCGGCACGGTCTTCGACCGCGCCGCGATGGGCGTGGCGCTGGCGGGCGTGTCCCTGCCGATCTTCTTCACCGGCCTGATCGCGCTCCAGCTTTTCAGCTACCGGTGGCCGGTCTTCCCGGACCTGAGGTTCGTGCCGCTCACCGAGAACCCGCTTGCGTGGGCGCGCAACCTGGTCCTGCCGTGGACCACCCTCGCGTTCCTGTACGCGGCCCTTTACGCGAGGCTGACCAGGGCGGGCATGTTGGAGACCATGGGGGAGGACTACATCCGCACGGCGCGGGCCAAGGGCGTACCCGAGCGGAAGGTCATCGTCAAGCACGGCCTGCGTGCCGCCCTCACTCCGATCATCACCATCTTCGGGATGGATCTCGGCCTGCTGCTCGGCGGCGCCGTGCTCACCGAGTTCACCTTCTCCCTGCACGGCCTCGGCCTGTTCACGATCCTCGCGATCGGCAACAACGACCTCCCGGAGATCCTGGGGGTGGTCATGCTGACGGCGTTCTTCGTGGTCATCGCCAACCTGATCGTGGACGTGCTGTACGCGGTCGTCGACCCGCGGGTGAGGTACTGATGGCCGAGCTGCTGGAGGTCAGGGACCTGCGCATCCACTTCCCGACCGAGGACGGGCTGGTCAGGGCGGTGGACGGGCTGTCGTTCGGCCTTGGCGGCGGCCGCACGCTTGGCATCGTCGGCGAGTCGGGCTCCGGGAAGAGCGTCACCAGCCTGGGCATCCTGGGCCTGCACGAGGGCACCAGCGCGCGAATCTCGGGCGAGATCTGGCTGGACGGGGAGGACCTGGTGCGGGCGGCGCCCGAACGCATCCGCGACCTGCGCGGCAACAAGGTGGCGATGATCTTCCAGGATCCGCTGTCCTCGCTGCACCCGTACTATTCGGTGGGCGATCAGGTCATCGAGGCGTACCGGATTCACAACCGGGTCGGCAAGAAGGCCGCCCGCGCCCACGCGATCGAGATGCTGGACCGGGTCGGCATCCCGCAGGCGGCGGCCCGCGCCGACGACTATCCGCACCAGTTCTCCGGCGGCATGCGGCAGCGCGTGATGATCGCGATGGCGCTGTCGTGTGATCCCAAGCTGCTCATCGCCGACGAGCCGACGACCGCGCTCGACGTCACGGTCCAGGCGCAGATCCTCGACCTGATCGCGGATCTGGCGGCCGAGTTCGGCTCCGCCGTCATCATCATCACGCACGACCTCGGCGTGGTCGCCGAGCTCGCCGACGACGTCCTGGTGATGTACGCGGGCAAGGCCGTCGAGTACGGCACCGCCGAGGACGTCTTCACCCATCCCGCGCACCCCTACACGTGGGGGCTGCTCGGGTCCATGCCACGCCTTGACCGGGAACGGGGGGAGCGGCTGATCCCGATCAAGGGAACGCCGCCCAGCCTCATCAACGTCCCGCCCGGCTGCTCGTTCCGCCCCCGCTGCCGCTATGCGGACCTTACCGGGGGCCGGAGCGCGGCCGAGGTCCCAACGCTGCGCGAGACCGGCCCCGGCCACCTCAGCGCCTGCCACCTGGCGGCGATCCAGCGCCGGAGGATCTGGGCGGAGGAGATCAGCCCGCGGCTGGAGGGCGCGGGCCAGGCGCCCCAGGCCCACGCCGGGGAGGGAATCATATGAGCGCGCCGCCGCGCCAGGGCGCCACCACCCCGGCTACCCCAATGGCACCCGGCGGGCCGGCGGATGCGCTGCTGGCCGTCACCGGCCTGCGCAAGCACTTCCCCGTCACCCGCGGCATCATCTTCCGCCACCAGGTTGGCGCGGTCCAGGCGGTGGACGGCCTGGGCTTCAGCATCGCCGAGGGCGAGACGTTCGGCCTGGTCGGCGAGTCGGGCTGCGGCAAGACCACCACCGGCCGCCTGCTCACCCGGCTGCTCGAGCCCACCGGCGGGCGGATCGTCTTCGACGGTCACGACATCACGCACCTGCGCGCCGGGCAGATGCGCCCGCTGCGGCGCAGCGTTCAGATGATCTTTCAGGATCCTTACTCATCGCTCAACCCGCGGCATACCGTCGGCGCGATCGTCGGCGCGCCGTTCCGCCTCCAGCGGGTCAAGACCGAACGGGGCATCAAACGGTCCGTGCAGGACCTGCTCGAGCTCGTCGGCCTGAACCCCGAGCACTACAACCGGTATCCGCACGAGTTCTCCGGCGGCCAGCGGCAGCGGATCGGCATCGCCCGCACGCTGGCGCTGCGGCCGAAGCTGATCGTCGCGGACGAGCCGGTGTCGGCGCTGGACGTCTCGATCCAGGCACAGGTGATCAACCTGCTTGAGGACCTGCAGGACGAGTTCGGCCTGACCTACGTCCTGATCGCCCACGACCTGGCCGTGGTGCGGCACACCGCCGACCGGGTGGCGGTCATGTACCTCGGGAAGATCGTCGAGCTGGCCGGCAGCGCCCAGCTCTACCGCAGGCCGCGCCATCCCTACACGGTCGCGCTGCTGTCGGCGGTGCCCTCGCCCGATCCCGGCGCGCGCGGGCGCCGCCAGCGGATCAGGCTGTCGGGCGACGTGCCGAGCCCGCTCAACCCCCCGGCCGGGTGCCGCTTCCACACCCGGTGCTGGAAGGCGCAAGAGATCTGCCGCACCACCGAGCCGCCGCTGGCCGAACTCGCACCGGGCCACCATGCGGCCTGCCACTTCCCTGAAAACACCTGAGCGGCCGGACGCTGGCGGGCATTCAGCCGGCCAGGTCGGAGTAGAGGGCAACCGTCTGGGCGGCAATCGCCGGCCAGCCGAAACGCGCGATCGCGCGCTCCCGGCCCAGCCTGCCCATGGAAGCGGCCCGGCCCGGGTCGCCGAGCAGCGAGCTGAGCGCGGCGGCCAGCGGCCCGGGGTCGTCCGGCGGCACGAGCAGCCCGGTCTCGCCGTCGCTGACCACCTCGGGGATCCCGCCGACCCGGGATGCGACCACCGCGGTTCCGCAGGCCATCGCCTCCAGGTTCACGATGCCGAGCGGCTCGTACAGCGATGGGCAGGCGAACGCCGTGGCGTGCGTCAGCAGCTGGATGACCTCCCGCTTCGGCAGCATCTCCGGCAGCCAGATCACGCCGGACCGCGCCGCCCGCAGCCCTTCCACCAGCCCGGTCACCTCGGCTGCCAGCTCGGCGGTGTCCGGCTGGCCCGCGCAAAGCACCAGCTGCGCGGCCGGGTCAAGCCACTGCGCCGCGCGCCGCAGCACCGGCAGCCCCTTCTGC
>Ga0126378_10004672_pt1 | contig 10500 bp, 7 predicted proteins | sample PanSoiMetPlot_23_FD_92587 | JGI IMG/M metagenome (GOLD analysis project Ga0126378, IMG submission 92587) | Tropical forest soil microbial communities from Panama - MetaG Plot_23 | ecosystem: Environmental > Terrestrial > Soil > Tropical forest > Bulk soil | place: Panama | collected 2016-02-17
ATGGCGAGGAGGCGCTACAGATACTGGAGCAGCCCGGCATCGACCTGGTGCTGATGGACATCAACATGCCCGAGCTCAGCGGCTACGAGGCCGCGAAGCTCTACCGCATGGCGCATCTCGACGAGCCGCGGATGCCGATCCTGGCGCTCACGGCGGACGCCACCAGCCAGACAGAGCGGCTGTGCCGTGAGGCCGGCATGGACGGCGTGCTCACCAAGCCGATCGAGCCCTCGCACCTGTTGGCAACGATCGACGCGGTGAGCGACCGCGTCGCCGCGGGCACGCTCGGCGCCGAGCCGGGCACACCCGGCGTGGTGACGCCGATCGCGCAGCATCCGCGTTATGGCGTCGACAGCGGCGCGGTGCTGGACGAGGCCGCCGTGGAGGCGCTGAAGGCGCTGGGCGCCGGCAGCGACTTCTTCAACGACGTGATCGAGAATTTCCGCTCGGATGTGCGCGAGATCCTGGACGACATGGCCCGCGCCACCGCCAAGCGCGACCTGCGGGCCTTCCGAGACCATGCACATTCGCTCCGCAGCAGCGCGGCCCACATCGGGGCGGTCCGGTTCTATCGAACGCTGTTCGCGCTTCGCGACCTGACCGCCCAGCAGCTCGAGAAGGAAGGCGCCGCGCTCCTCGACAAGCTCCGCGGCGAGTACACCAAGCTCGACGCCGCGCTCAGGCAGAAGGTGCAAGAAGCGCGGCGCGGCTGATCAGCCGCGCCGCTCCCTCGCCGTCCCCTCAGTACAACCTGTTGAAGATTATTCGGCCGCCGTGCGCCCGCGCCGCCGGTCCTGAGCGGAGACCAGCCGCGACATCTTGCGCAGGTCCGCCTCGGAGAGGTCGAGCGCCGTGTCGACCCAAGTCACCGCAATGTCCATGAGTTCGTCGATCTTGAGCGGGTTGACGCGGTCGCGCGCCCGGTAGATCGCCCGGTGCGCCGCGTGGCGCCGGCCGTTGCGGCCAATGAACTCGTAGAGCGCCTCGGTGCCATGGCCATCGTCGGCGAGCACGTCGACCACGCCCATCTCGAAGAGCTCAGCGGCGGTATAGATCCGGCCGCTCGTGATCATGCGCTCGGCCTGCGCGGGCGCGATGCGCCGCACCAGGTAGCTGTAGGCCCCCATGCCCGGGAAGAGGTTGAACAGGATCTCCGGCAGACCGAATTTGGCATTGCGCTCCGCCACGATTAGGTTCGAGGAGAGTGCCGCCTCGAAGCCGCCGCCCAATGCGTCGCCGCGCACGAGCGCCACGGTGATGATCGGCAGGTTGAGATTGGTCGCGTTGGAATAGCCCTCCTCGACCACCGCGCGGGCGTAGCGCATGAGCGACTCCCGATCGCGGCGCCGGATCAGCGTCGCGAAGAGGTCGAGGTCGCCGCCGAGGTTCCAGACGCCCGGCATGCGCGAATCCCAGACGATGTACTTGACCGGAGCGGCGCCCCCGCCCGCCGCGAACAGCGTGCGGACCATGTCCTGCACCCGGCCGATGTCGCGGAGGATCGGCTGGGTGAAACTCGGTCGTCCCAGGAAATTGAAATAGGCGAACAATACGCCTTCGCTGCCGTCGAACACGGCTTCCATTTCCTCGAATGGAATCGCGCGCAACCGCGCTTCCACCGTCGTCGCCGAGATCGTGTCGCCGCGCGTCGGCTGCTGCCCGCCGTCGATTCGGTTCGTCGTGATGTTCGGCAGCGGGACGCTGGTGCGGCCAAGCTCAACCAGCTGGATTTGAGCACTCATTGCACTTATCCCCTGTACCCTGGCGAAGCGCACCGCCTTTGCGCTTCGGGAATTCAGCTGCGATCCTCGTCTCCCTTGTTCATAAACTGTAAAGCATTTGAGAGGCGCTGTTCTAGCAATATTTTATTAACGGTGATGCAGCTATCGGAAACTATTAAGGAATCTTACTTATACCGCTAATGGGCTGTGACCTCTCGTCAGCCACTATAAAAAGTGCAGGCACGTCTCTACCAAAGCGCGCGATCGTACAATCCAGTCGGGCATTTCGGTCGCAGCCTTCCCCTATCGGGTCAGCACTTCACTCCAAATTAACCATGCGCGCGCAGGTGTCGCGACCCTGCAGTGGCGCAATTGCGTCCCGCCCCCGCCGTGTCTAAACCCTTTGGCATGGCCGCGTCCTCGACGCTCCGCGCCGCGCTCGACCCGCGCTCGGTCGCGGTGATCGGCGCGTCCGAGAATCCCAACAAGATCGGTGGTCGGCCGATCCACTACCTCGGCCGATTCGGGTTCAAGGGCGCGATCTATCCGATCAATCCCCGCCGCGGTGAGCTCCAGGGCTACAAGAGCTACCCCGATCTCGCGAGCCTTCCCGAGGTGCCGGAGCTGGCGATCGTCGCCGTGCCGGGCCAAGCGGCGGTGGCGGCGGTGAAGGCCTGCGCCGAGCGCGGCGTCAAGGTCGCGATCGTCATGGCCTCGGGCTTCGGCGAGACCGGCCCGGGCGGCCTCGCGGAGCAGCGCGCCATGGTCGAGGCCGCGTGCGCCGCGGGCATGCGCCTCGTCGGCCCGAACACTCAGGGCCTCGCCAATTTCGGCACCGGCGCGATCGCGAATTTCTCCACCATGTTCCTGGAATCGCCGCCCGCGGACGGGCCGGTCGCGATCGTGAGCCAGAGCGGCGCCATGAGCGTGGTGCCCTATGGCCTCTTGCGCGCCCGTGGCATCGGCGTGCGCCACGCTCACGCGACCGGTAACGACGCCGACGTGACCGCGCCCGAGCTCGCGCGCGCCGTGCTCGAGGATCCGGCGGTTCGCCTGCTGCTGCTCTATCTCGAATCGATCGCGGACTCGGCGGTACTCGCCGATGTCGCGAAGACCGCACGCGGCCGCGGCGTGCCCGTCGTCGCCCTCAAGGCCGGCCGCACGGCGGCGGGGCAACGGGCCGCGCGCTCCCACACGGGCGCGCTCGCCAACGAGGACCGCGTGGCTGACGCATTCTTCCGCCACCATGGCATCTGGCGCGCCCGCGACGTGCCTGATTTCGTCAATGCCGCCGAGCTCTACCTCAAGGGCTGGCGACCCGAGGGCCGCCGCCTGGTCGCGATCAGCAATTCCGGCGCCTCCTGCGTCATGGCGGCGGACATCGCAGCGGATCTCGGAATGCCGCTGGCTGTCCTCTCCGCGGAGACCCAGCGAGAGCTCGGCGCCGTACTGCCGGGCTTCGCCACCGTCAGCAATCCCATCGACATCACGGCGGCGCTGCTCGCCAACAACCGCCTGCTGGGCGCGATCCTGCCGATCGTCGGCCGCGACCCCGCGACCGACCTTGCGATGATCGCGATCCCCGTGGCGGGCGTCGGCTACGACGTCGAGGCCTTCGCGCGCGATACCGCCGATTTCTCGCGGACAACTGGCAAGCCCGCCGTGGCGATGATCCCCCAGCCGAGCGTTGCGGCGCCCTTCCGTGCCGCGGGCGTGCCGGTCTTCGCCGACGAGACGAGCGCGATCCACGCCCTCGACCAGCTCGCCCGACATCAGGCCTTGCTCCGGCGGCGCCCGGCGACGTCGGCGCCGCCGGTGGCCGTGCGCGTGCCGGAAGGCTCTTCGCGATTCCTGAACGAGGTCGAGAGCCTCGCGCTCCTGGCCGCGCACGGCATTCCCGTGGTGCCGCATCGGCTGTGCCGGAGCGAGGCCGAGGCGCGCGCGGCCTTTCGCGCGCTCGGCCCGAAGGTCGCGGTCAAGGCCTGCTCGGCGGAGGTGCCGCACAAGAGCGAGCACGGGCTCGTGGCGCTGGGCATCGCGAGCGAGGACGCGGCCGCGGCGGTCTTCGCGGAGCAGTGGCAGATGCTCGGCGCCCTCGGCGTCCCCCGCGATGGCGTGATCCTGGCGGCGATGGCGTCGGCCGCCCGCGAATGCGCGCTGGGCGCCCGTCTCGACCCCGTCTTCGGCCCGGTGGTCATGGTGGGCGACGGCGGCAAATACGTGGAGGCGATGCCGGATGTCGCGGTGCTCCTGCCGCCGTTTTCGCGCGAGGAGGTGCTCGAGGCGCTCGACCGTCTGCGCATTGCACCGCTCTTCAAGGGCGTGCGCGGCGAACCGCCGCTCGACGCAGAGACCCTCGCCGACGCCGCGCTCAACCTCGGCAACCTGATCGCCTCGGCCCAGGGCCGGATCGCCTCGATCGACCTCAACCCCGTGATGGTCGGCGCAAAGGGCACCGGGATCGTGGTGGCGGATGCGCTGGTGGAGCGAAGGTGACCTATACGGTCGCCACCGGCGTTGCCGGCGAGCCGACCGCGCCGGGGAGCCGGAGCGGCGGTGCCGTCAGGAGGAAGCGGCTCCGGCCGTGGGCGCGGAGCCAGTCCGCGAGCTCCGTCAGGTACCAGATCTCGCCGAGGTTGACGCCGAGCTTGAAGAGGCAGTGCTCGTGGATCGGCAGCGACGCGCAGTGGTCGGCCTCGCAGGGACGCGCGGGCAACGCCTCGACGGCGTAATTGTCGGCGATCAGCGAAACGAGGCCGCTCTTGGTGATCCAGTTGAGAAGCCGCTGATCGCGGCCATCGAGCGCCGCACAGCTCTCGTGCAGTCGCTTCTCGTCGGGATCCTTCCGCATCTCGAGGATCATCTCGGCGAAGCCGGTGCGCAGGCAGACCATGTCGCCTTCTTCGACTACAACCTTGTCCTTCGCCATGACCTCCATGAGCGCGTCGTAGCCGACGAGCTTGCGCGCGCGGCCGTAATGCGCCTCGAGGTCGATCATGACGGCGCGGCCCTGGATGCAGGACGTCGCCATATTCTCGACGCCGAGCGCCCGCGCGCCCGGCGTCCCCACGACCGGCGTCTCCTTGCCGCCGCGGTAGTCGATCGGGCCCACGATGTGCTCGCCCGCGCGATAGCCGTTGTAATAGACCATCTCGGGCTCGCCATCGCCGTCGGCGTCGAACAGCTGGCCGACATGGGCGAGGCTGTCCCATTGGGTCGAGTACTGCAGGTGCATGAAGACGGCATCATCGGAGATCACGTCAGTCCACTTGGCGTCGAGAGAGCGCATCGGGAAATTCATGTTGGGTCGGCCTTCGCGCACGGTCGGCTGCAGCTTCGGCGGATGGCGGCGCGGGTTGAGCTTGCTGCCGCCGGGGTAGTCGAGCGGCAGCGAGAGGCAGAAGGTGCGACCCTCCCTTACCTCGGCGATCCCTTGCAGTACCTTCTTCGGCGTCAACAGATTGAGCCGACCGCGCTGGTCGTCGGGACCGAAATCGCCCCAGGTCGAGCCGGGTGGGCGGTTCTTCCAGCGTGAATTGCTCATCGCGACTTCCTCCCTCGCAAAGAGTGGCGCCATGGGCGTTGCCGTGTATCCTTGCATCATCGCCGATAAAGAGAAGGGGAGAAACAATGGACGGCTTTGAGCGCGCCTACGTGGAGAGCCTGGGACCCAAGAACAAATTCTCGCGCCGCGATTTCGTAGCGACCGGCATTACCGCGGGCTTCGCGCTCGCGGTCCAGCCGGTGCAGGCGCAGACGGTCATCACGACGGACACGGACGGCCTGACGGTGGGCGCGATCCAGATCCCTGTCAGCGACGGCACCATCCCCGGCTATTACGCGCGGCCCAACGGCAAGGGACCTTACCCGACGCTGCTGGTGATCCACGAGATCTGGGGCGTGCACGAGCACATCCAGGACGTCTGCCGCCGGCTCGCCAAGGTCGGCTATTTCGCGGTGGCGCCGGAGCTATCGGCGCGGCAAGGCGATCCCCGCAAGTTCACCGACAACTCGATGATCATGCAGCAGATCATCAACAAGATACCGGATGCGGAAGTCACCTCGGACCTCGACGCTACAGTGGCGTGGGCCCGCAAGGACAAGACCGCCAACACCATCAAGCTCGGCGTCACCGGCTTCTGCTGGGGCGGCCGGCAGACCTGGATGTATGCGTTCCACAACCCGAAGCTCAAGGCGGCGGTGTCCTGGTACGGATTCCTCACGCACCCCGACAGCCCGATCACGCCCAAGGGCCCCCTCGACCTCGTCGACACGCTCAAGGTGCCGGTGCTCGGGCTCTACGGTGGCGCCGACCCCAACAATCCCGACCCCGTGATGCGCGAGATGGAAGCGAAACTCAAGGCCGCGAAGAAGCAGTGCGAGTTCGTGATCTATCCCGACATGCCACACGCTTTCTTCGCGGACTACCGGCCGAGCTATCGTCCCGAGGCCGCGAAAGACGGGTGGGCGCGCATGCTCGCCTGGTTCAAGGCGCACGGAGTGGTTTAGCAGGTCGCGCTATGATCGCTCGAGCCGCGGATTGATTCGCGTCAGAACCGGCAATCCGCGGCCGCAAGAGCAAGGCGCGCCGACCTCAGCGGTCTCGCCGACCTCGTAGCGGATGAGCGGCAGCGCGAAATTGTTGAGGGGCGTCGCCACCACGCGACCGGCCTCGCCGGGAGCGCAAGCCCTGCCCTCCCCGTCCAGCACCTCCACCAGCGCCTGCTCGGACTGGACATGGAAATGCTCATGCTCCGGGCATTGCAGCGCAAGCGGACCCACTTCCTCGGCCCGGTAGATATGCGCCAAAGGCACGCCCCAGGCTTGGCGGCAGGCATTGCGCGCTTCCGCGCTCAATCCTCCGCCCAGGCTCTGCACGCCCTTGAGGCTCGGCAGTTTCAGTTTTCGAACCTGGAACGCGCGCGCAAGCGCGAGCACGTGACGGGGACCGGCGAGGAGGTAGGTCGGGTCTTCCCGCTGCAGCCAATCGACCTGCTCGGCAAGCGCCGTGCGGCTGTCCAGGACGACTTGCGGTCCCGTCTCGTAGAGCACGCCCATGGGCCAACCCCAGTGCGCCTCACGCCGACCGCCGGGATAACCGGCGGCCTCGCCAAGCTGGATCTTGGCGCGCTTACCGCCGAGATCGCGCCGGTGCCAGATCTGCTCGCGCACGAAGAACGCGAGCTGCATGAACCGCGCCACCTCGCTGACGCGTGGCTGAATCGGGCCCGAACCTCTGTCGATCGACATCTCGATGACGTGACCGTGAGACGGCGGAATGGCCCGGCTGGTGAGCGCGTCACGCTGGCGCTGCACCGTCGCAGGGTCCAGGATCGGCAGCCGCTCCCAGATCTCCGCCGTCAGCGGCTCGCCTGGCCGGTAGCCCGCAGCGGAGAGCGCCGCACGGTGGTGCGGCACGGTTGCCTCCGTGTGCGCCAGCAAATGGCCCAGCTGCTGGAGCTGGTGCTCGCGAAGCTCCGCCGCTGTCCACCACTCGCTCTGCTCGAGCTGGAACTCGATCGCCAGCAGTTTCGCTTGCGCATCCGGCAGCAGCGCCGGCCACAGGACCGTGTCGGAGCCTGAGCGCGGCGGCGCCGGGAATGCCTCATGCGGCGCGCCGGTCATCGTCCGATCTTGTTCGATGGGTGGTGGCTCGGCACGCGCCTCAATGCACCCGCGCGCCCGTCCGCCGCGGCGCACGCTCCTCGGCGCGGGAATCCTCGTCGAAGAGCTCGGCGAGCCGCTCCAGCATCGTGCCGCCGAGCTGCTCGGCATCGACGATGGTAACCGCGCGGCGGTAATAACGGGTCACGTCGTGGCCGATACCGATGGCGGTTAGCTCGATCGGCGAATGCTTTTCGATTTCCTCGATCACCTGGCGCAGGTGCTTCTCGAGATAGTTGCCGGGATTGACCGAGAGCGTGGAGTCGTCCACCGGCGCGCCGTCGGAGATCACCATCAGGATGCGCCGCTGCTCATTGCGCGCGATGAGGCGATTGTGCGCCCAGAGCAGCGCCTCGCCGTCGATGTTCTCCTTGAGGATGCCCTCGCGCAACATCAGGCCGAGGCTGCGCCGCGCGCGCCGCCAGGGCGCGTCCGCCGATTTGTAAACGATGTGGCGGAGGTCGTTGAGCCGGCCCGGATTGGGCGATTTCCCCGCGCCGATCCACTGCTCGCGCGACTGCCCCCCCTTCCAGGCGCGGGTGGTGAAGCCGAGGATCTCAACCTTGACGCCGCAGCGCTCCAGCGTGCGCGCCAGGATATCCGCGCTCATCGCCGCGACGGTGATCGGCCGGCCGCGCATGGAGCCCGAATTGTCGATCAGCAGCGTCACCACGGTGTCGCGGAAATCGGTCTCCTTCTCGCGCTTGTAGGAGAGCGGATAGACGGGGTTGGTGATCACGCGCGAGAGCCGCGCCGCGTCCAGGATGCCTTCCTCGAGGTCGAACTCCCAGGCGCGCGTCTGCTTCGCCAGCAACCGCCGCTGCAGTCGGTTGGCAAGACGCGCGATCACGCTCTGCAGGTGCGCGAGCTGCTGGTCGAGCAGGTTGCGGAGCCGGGTCAGCTCCTCGGGATCGCAGAGCTCGTCGGCGTTGATGGTCTCGTCGAAGGTCGTGGTGTAGGCGCGGTAGGCCGAGGGATCGTCACCCGTGTTGCTGCCGCGCGGGAGAATGCCGGGCCGCCCGGGACGGCCCGGGTCCTCATCGCCCGCACCGGGCAACAGCTCGCCGCTCATCTCCTCGGCGCCGGCGGGATCGCTGTCATCCTGCTTGCTCTCGGGGATGCCGGACTCGAGCGCGCTCTGCGCGCCCGCGACCGAGCCTTCGCCGGATTCGTTCTGGCTCTCGGCGTCGCCGGTTTCCTCGCCCTCGCCTTCCTTGTCCTCGTTCTCGCTCGAGGCCTCGGCGTCGCCGAGGTCGAGGTCGAGATCCTTGATCAGCTTGCGCGCCGCCTTGCCGTAGGCGTCCTGGTCATCGATCACGCGGTCGAGGTCTCGGAGGTCGCGGCCGATCTTGCCCTAGAGGAACGGCCGCCAGAGATCGACCAGGCGCTGCGCTGCGGGTGGCGGCGGCGCGCCCGTGAGCTCCTCTCGGGCCAAGAGCCGGATCGCCTCCGCGAGCGTACTGTCGCTCCGCTCGGTCAAGCGATCGTAGCCTTGCCGGCGATAGCGCTGATCCAGCATGGCCGTGAGATTGGCGGCAACGCCGCTCATGCGGCGCGCGCCGAGCGCCTCGACTCGCGCCTGCTCGACGCCCTCGAAGATCGCGCGCGCCATGTCGTTCTGCGGCAGGCGCTTCGAGTGGAGCTGCGCGTCGTGATAGCGGAGCCGGAGCGCGAGCGCGTCGGCGGCGCCGCGCACCAGCGACGCCTCGTGCTGCGAGAGGTCGCGGGGCGGCATCGGGAGCCGCGCCCGCGGACCCGCAAGGCCCGGCGGCTCCGGACCATAGGTCACGGTCACGTCATCGCGCTCGGCGATCGCGCGCAGCGCCGCCGTGGTGGAGCGCTTGAAGGTCTCGACCGGCGAGGCGGGCTCGGCCATGCGGGCGTGCTCCGCGAGCTCAGACCAGCGTCGCCTGGACCCCGGTCTCCTTGAGCTCGGCGCCGAAGCAACGCTGGTAGTACTCGGCGACCGTCGAGCGCTCGAGCTCGTCGCACTTGTTGAGGAAGGTGAGCCGGAAGGCGAAAGCCAGATCGTTGAAGATCCGCGCGTTTTCCGCCCAGGTGATCACCGTCCGCGGCGACATCACTGTGGAGATGTCGCCGTTGATAAAGCCCGAGCGCGTCAAATCCGCGAGCGCCACCATGGCACTGACGGTGCGGCGGCCCTCCTCGCTGTCCCAGCTCGGCGCCTTCGCAAGCACGATCTCGACCTCTGCATCGTGGGGCAGGTAGTTGAGCGTCGCCACGATGTTCCAGCGGTCCATCTGGCCCTGGTTGATCTGCTGGGTCCCGTGATAGAGGCCGCTGGTGTCGCCGAGGCCGATGGTGTTCGCCGTCGCGAACAGGCGGAAGGCCGGGTGCGGACGAATCACGCGGTTCTGGTCGAGCAGCGTGAGCTTGCCCTCGACCTCGAGCACGCGCTGGATCACGAACATCACGTCGGGCCGGCCCGCGTCGTACTCGTCGAAGCAGAGCGCTGTCGGATGCTGCAGTGCCCATGGCAGCAGGCCCTCGCGGAACTCGGTTACCTGCTTGCCGTCGCGCAGGACGATCGCGTCCTTGCCGACCAAGTCGATGCGGCTGATGTGGCTGTCCAGGTTGACGCGGATGCAGGGCCAATTGAGGCGTGCGGACACCTGCTCGATATGCGTCGACTTGCCGGTGCCGTGATAGCCATTGATCAGGACACGGCGGTTATAGGCGAAGCCTGCCAGGATCGCGAGCGTCGTGTCGCGGTCAAAACGGTACGCCTCGTCGAGGTCCGGCGTGTGCTCGCTCGCGCGGCTGAACGCGGGAACTTGCAGGTCAGAGTCGATACCGAAGGTCTGCCGAACGGAGACTTTGATATCGGGCTGATCGAGCGGTTGAGCCGCCGATCCGTTTGAAGTCTGAGCCGAAGTCATCGGAATGAACGAGTCCTTGCGAAGGAGGGAACGGTTTCGAGGCTGACTGAATGCGCCGCCCCTGTCGAAGCGTCAAAGTCCGGGGAAATAGCTGGCCTTGAGGGTCGAATATGCTTGGTTGATAACTTTCAGCTTCTCTTCCGCCGCCCGGTCGCCGCCGTGGGAGTCGGGATGGTGGCGCTTGACGAGTTCCTTATAGCGCGCCTTGAGCGCCG
>Ga0126378_10004673_pt1 | contig 10500 bp, 8 predicted proteins | sample PanSoiMetPlot_23_FD_92587 | JGI IMG/M metagenome (GOLD analysis project Ga0126378, IMG submission 92587) | Tropical forest soil microbial communities from Panama - MetaG Plot_23 | ecosystem: Environmental > Terrestrial > Soil > Tropical forest > Bulk soil | place: Panama | collected 2016-02-17
GACGGCGCGCCGGACGTGCCACCGCAACTCAGCGCGCTTGAGCGCGCCCTCCGGCAGGCGCTCGATTCTGTCCCCAGAGACGAGGTCGTGAAGTGTGTCATGTCGGTGCTGCCGAGAGGCGTGCTCGTTGAAGAGAGCGGCAGGCTGCACGGAAGCCGAGTCAGGAAGGTGAGCGTGTCCATGCCAGAAGAACTGGCCGACGCAGTACGTGCCAGGACAGGATCCGGCGGTTTCAGTCGGTACGTGACAGACGCGGTCGACCGGGAGTTCCGGCATGACTTGCTTGGCGAGCTGATCCAAGAACTCGAAGCAGAGCACGGGCCTGTCCCTGAGCACCTGCTCGAAGAGGCGAGGCGGGAGTGGCCAGACTACGAAGCGGAATAGGCGGCACGCTGGTCCTGGATGCCGAGGGTCTGGTGAAGCTGTCAGGCGGCGACCCTCGGGCTCTGTCCCGCGCCAAGCTGGCCACGCTTCGTGGGGCCGCCGTTGTGACGGCTGCGAGCACTCTGGCCGAGGTGTTGCGGGGCGGTGCTCGTGACGCGCCAGTCCATCGCACGCTGACCAAGGTCGGAGTTGTCTCGATCCACGCAGAGCATGCCCGCGCGGCGGGCGAGCTGCTTGGCCGCGTCGGGTTGTCGGGCCACACGCACGCGCTCGATGCTCTGGTCGCCGTCATCGCGATGGCCCAGCCACGGCCGGTTGTGCTCCTGACCAGCGACACCGAGGACTTGCAACGGCTGACAGAGGAGCCGCAGCGCCCGCGCCGCGAGCGAGTCGCGGTCGTCCAGGTCTAGCTGACGCGGGCGTCCGACGGGGCGCGGCCGACGAGCCGCGCTGTCGCGGGCCGACCCGGCGCGTCATATGGTTCCGCTGTGACCGTTCTCGCCAGCGCGCTGGACACCAAGAGCAGCCAGTACGCGTCTCGGCGCGCGGCCATGCTGGCGAAACTCGACGAGCTCGCCGCCGAGCACGCCAAGGCACTGGCGGGCGGCGGGCCCAAGTACGTCAAACGGCACCGCGACCGTGGCAAACTCACCGTGCGCGAGCGGATCGAGCTGCTGATCGACCCCGATTCGCCGTTCCTCGAACTGTCGGCGCTTGCCGGCTACGGGACCGGCTTCCCGGTTGGCGGCAGCGGCGTCAGCGGGATCGGCGTGATCTCTGGCACCGAGTGCCTGATCAGCGGGAGTGACCCGACGGTGCGCGGCGGCTCGACCAACCCCTGGTCGCTGCGCAAGTCGCTGCGGTCGATGCAGATCGCGATCGAGAACAGGCTGCCGCTGGTCAACCTCGTCGAGTCGGGCGGCGCCGACCTGCCGACGCAGAAGGAGATCTTCATCCCCGGCGGGCAGATCTTCCGCGACCTGACCAGGATGTCGGCCGCCGGAATCCCGACGATCGCCCTGGTCTTCGGCAACTCGACAGCCGGCGGCGCGTATGTGCCAGGCATGAGCGACTACGTGGTCATGATCGATGGCCGGTCGAAGGTCTTCCTGGCTGGGCCGCCGCTCGTCAAGATGGCGACAGGCGAGGAATCCGACGACGAGTCGCTGGGCGGCGGCAGCATGCACGCGCGGCAGTCCGGGCTGGCCGATTTCCTCGCCGACAGCGAGCACGACGCGCTGCGCATCGGCCGGTCGATCGTCGCCCGGCTGAACTGGCGCAAGCAGGGGCCTGGGCCGGCCCGCACGCCGACCGAGCCAGTCCACGACCAGGAGGAGCTGCTCGGCATCGTTCCTGAAGATCTGAAGGTGCCGTTCGATCCGCGCGAGGTAATCGCGCGGATCGTCGACCGATCGGACTTCGACGAGTTCAAGCCGCTGTACGGGACGAGCCTTGTGACCGGATGGGCCGCGCTGCACGGCTATCCGATCGGCATCCTGGCGAACGCTCGCGGGATCCTGTTCAGCGAGGAATCGCAGAAGGCGGCGCAGTTCATTCAGCTCGCCAACCAGATCGGCGTACCGCTGCTATTCCTGCAGAACACAACCGGCTACATGGTGGGCGCCCGCTACGAGCAGGCAGGCATCATCAAGCATGGCGCGATGATGATCAACGCGGTATCAAACAGCCGCGTGCCGCATCTGACGATCGTGATGGGCGCCTCGTACGGCGCGGGCAACTACGGCATGTGCGGCCGTGCCTACGACCCACGTTTCCTGTTCAGCTGGCCGAGCGCCAAGTCCGCCGTGATGGGGCCTGCCCAGCTCGCCGGCGTGTTGTCGATAGTGGGCCGGCAGGCAGCCGCGGCCCGCGGCGAACCCTTCGACGAGGAGGCGGACGCCGCCATGCGGGCGGCGGTCGAGGAACAGATCGAGTCGGAGTCGCTGCCGTTCGTGCTCTCCGGAATGCTGTACGACGATGGGGTGATCGATCCGCGCGATACCAGGGCTGTGCTCGGCATCTGCCTGTCGGTGATTGACGGCGCGCCGTCTGCCGCCTGGCCCGCACCGGCTGGCACGGCGGCAGTGGCCGGAGCGAGCCGTTATGGCATTTTCAGGATGTGAGGGCGCGCGGTGATCAGCTCTGTGCTCGTGGCCAACCGCGGCGAGATCGCCAGGCGGGTGTTCGCGGGCTGCCGTGCGGCCGGCATCGGGACGGTCGCGGTGTTCTCCGACCCGGACGCCGCCTCGCCTCATGTCGCCGAGGCTGACCTGGCGGTGCGGCTGCCTGGCGCGAGCCCGGCGCAGACGTACCTCAACGGCGATGCGATCGTCGCGGCGGCGCTTGCCGCGGGCGCCGACGCGATACATCCGGGCTACGGGTTCCTGGCCGAGGACCCAGCGTTCGCCAGGCGCGTCCTCGCGGCCGGCCTGACCTGGGTTGGTCCGCCGCCCGACGCGATGGAGGCAATGGCGCTGAAGGTCGAGGCGCGCAAGGTAGCGGCCGCGGCAGGCGTTCCTGTCCTGCCTGAGCTTGACCCTGATTCGGTCACCGAATTCCCCGTGCTGATCAAGGCGTCGGCGGGCGGTGGCGGGCGAGGCATGCGCGCTGTTCACGAGGCACGGGGCCTGCCCGCAGCGATCGAGTCGGCCAGGCGGGAGGCCCAGGCCGCATTCGGTGACGGCGCGATCTTCTGCGAGCCGCTCCTGGTCGGCGCCAGGCACGTCGAGGTGCAGGTCCTGGCCGATCAGGCAGGCGCGGTCTGGGCGCTGACCGAACGCGACTGCTCGGTCCAGCGCCGCTACGCCAAGGTGATCGAGGAATCGCCGTCGCCGGCGGTCGGCCCCGGGCTCAGGGACCGGCTGCTGTCCGCGGCAACGGCGCTGGCGCGGGCGGTCGGGTACGTCAACGCGGGCACCGTGGAATTCCTGGTCCGCGCGGATGGGCCAGCCATGGATGGCGACTTCTACTTCCTCGAGTTCAATACGAGGCTGCAGGTCGAGCACCCGGTCACCGAGTGCGTGCACGGCCTCGATCTTGTCGCGCTGCAGCTGGCGATCGCGGAGGGGTGGGAGCTGCCCGCGCGCCCGCCGCCTCCGACGGGCCACGCGATCGAGGCGCGGCTCTACGCGGAGGACCCGGCTGACGGCCTCAGGCCGTCAGCCGGCCAGGTACACGCCATCGCGATCCCGGACGTCGCCAGCGCCTTCAGCCTCCCGTCGCGTCCCGTCTCGCTCGGGGGAACCGGGCCGTATCTGCGCCTCGACGCCGGGGTCGAGGCAGGCACGGTCGTCTCGGCGCACTACGACGCGATGCTTGCCAAGCTCATCGCCTGGGGGCCTGACCGCGACCGCGCGATCAGGCGGCTCATCGCGGGCCTGGACGGAAGCAGGATCGCCGGTCCCGCGACCAATCGTGACCTGCTGATCTCGGTGCTGCGTGACCCCGCATTCCGAGATGGCTGCGCGGACACGTCGCTGCTTGACGGTTACGACCTCGCCGGGCTGACGCCGAGCCAGCGGAACTGCCAGCTATCCGCGACGGCAGCGGCCGCCGCGGTGGCCGCCGCCAACAGGCGGGACGCAACAACGCTCGGGTCGATACCCGGCGGCTGGCGGAACGTGCCGAGCCAGCCCCACGTCACGTCGTTCACCGGACCTCGCGGACGGATCGACGTGCGCTATCAGTGGACCCCAGCGGGGATCGCGGTCGCCGAAGACGAGGCCGACGCAGCCGAGCCCCGAGCGCACGTCGTCTCATTCGCACCAGAACGTGTCACCCTCGAGGCCGAAGGGGTGTGTTACCGCTTCGACGTCACGCGCGCGGGCGATGAGCTCTGGGTCGGCTCGGACTTCGGGTGTGTACATCTAACGCTCGTCGACCGGCTGCCCGTGCCCAGGCGCGACGCGGAGTCGGGATCGCTGGTCGCGCCGATGCCGGGAAGCGTGACGAGAATTGCGGTGGAGCGGGGCGCTCCGGTTGTCGCTGGGCAGCTCGTCCTGGTCATGGAGGCGATGAAGATGGAGCACGAGATCGCGGCCCCGGCGAGCGGCGTACTCGCAGAACTCCGGGTCCAGCCAGGAACGCAGGTCAATGCCGGCGACGTTGTCGCGATCGTCACGACCGCCGAGCCAGATGCTCCGCGCGTGCCCGATCCGCCTGGCGGCGATGCCGGGGCGCAGGCATGACTGCCGGGCACGGTGAGCTCGCCACCGACGGCGACGCACAGGCCAGGGTCGTCAGGGTCGACACGGCGGGCGCAGTGGCGACGATCACGCTCGACTCGCCGAACAACGCGAACGCGCTGTCGACAGCCCTGCTGACCCAGCTGCGGGCGGCGCTCGACAAGGCGATAAGCGATGAAGAGGTCCGGGTCGTAGTGCTGACCGGCGCGGGAAAGGTGTTCTGCGCCGGCGCCGACCTGAAGGAGGCGCGAGCCAATCCAACCGGCGCGACGGCGCTGATGGCCGCTGTCATCGGCCTGCTGTGGGACAGTCCCAAGCCTGTGATCTGCAGGGTCAACGGCGCCGCCAGGGCAGGCGGGATCGGCTTGGTCGCCGCGTCCGACATCGCGATCGCCGCCGACCGCGGCACGTTCGCCTTCTCCGAGGTGCGCATCGGAGTAGTTCCCGCGGTGATCTCGGTGCCGTGCCTGCGCAGGATGCCGTCGCGAGCCGCCGCCGAGTACTTCCTGACTGGCGAGATCTTCAGCGCGGGACGCGCGGCTGAGATTGGCCTGCTGACCACCGCGGTGCCTGAGCAACAGCTCGACGCCGAAGTCGCCAGGTACGCGGCGATGCTGCTGCGCGGTGCGCCTGGGGCGCTCGCCGGGACCAAGGGCGTGCTGCGGGAAGTAGGTGCCGAGAGCTTCGCCGACGGGCTCGACCGGATGGCAGAACTGTCCGGCCGGTACTTCGGCTCCGAGGAGGCACGCGAAGGGATGGCGGCGTTCGCCGCCAAGCGCGATCCTTCCTGGACCACGGCGGCCAAGGAAGGCGCCTCGGGCACCGACGCCGCGGCACGCCGATGACAGCCGGGCAGCCCGCGAGCAGCCGGTCAGCCAGCCCGCCCGTGCTCCGCGTCGCGAACTGCAGCGGGTTCTACGGAGACCGGCTTTCGGCCGCCCGAGAAATGGTCGAGGGTGGCCCGATCGACGTACTGACAGGCGACTGGCTGGCAGAGCTGACGATGCTGCTGCTCGGCAAGGCGGTCCTGGCAGGCCGGCCGGGCTACGCACGGACCTTCTTGACCCAGGTCGAGCAGGTACTGCCCGCCTGCCTCGAACGCGGCATCAAGATCGTGTCCAACGCGGGCGGGCTCGACCCGGCCGGGTGCGCGGCCGCCGTGCAGGAGATCGCGCGGCGCGCGGGGCTGACCCCCGTCGTCGCTCACATCGAAGGTGATGACTTGCTCGCCAGGCTGCCTGGCCTGAGCCTGGCCGGCCACCAGCTCATCAACGCGGATACGGGCCAGACGCTCGCCGAGGCGGGCGTGACACCGCTGACCGCGCACGCCTATCTGGGCGGGCTGCCGATCGCGAGCGCGCTGAATGCCGGAGCCGACGTCGTGATCACCGGCCGGGTGACCGACGCCGCGCTGGTCGTCGGGCCAGGAATCTGGCGGTTTGGCTGGACCGGCGCCGATCTGCACGCGCTGGCCGGCGCGGTAGTCACCGGGCATGTGCTCGAGTGCGGCTGCCAGGCGACCGGCGGTAATTACGCGTTCTTCGGCGAGGTGCCCGATCTGGCGAGCGCGGGGTTCCCGCTGGCCGAGCTGGCGGCCGACGGATCGGCCGTGATCACTAAGCATCCGGGGACGGGCGGGCTCGTCTCTGTCGGAACCGTCACCGCGCAGCTGCTGTACGAAATCGGCAGCCCGCGGTACCTGAATCCCGACGCGACCGCGCGATTCGACACGATCAGGCTCAGCCAGGCTGGGCCGGACCGGGTCAGGCTGACTGGTGTGCGCGGCGAGCCGCCACCCGCAGACCTCAAAGTCGCGATGAACTACGCAGGCGGCTACCGGAACTCGATGATCCTGGCGATCGAAGGCCTTGATGTACCGGCAAAAGCCGCCCTGGCCGAGGAGACGATCTGGGCCAGGGTGGACGGCGGCAAGGCCGCGTTCGAGGCTGCCGACGTCGATCTCGTCGGCTCGGATCCCGCGCTGCTGCGGATCAACGTCCTCGACCAGGACAAGGCGAAGGTCGGACGGGCGTTCTCAGCGGCCGTGGTCGAGACCGGCCTGGCCAGCTACCCAGGCTTCTACTCGCTGACCCCGCCGGGCGACGCGTCGATGTACGGGGTGTACTGGCCGACCTCAGTCCCGGCGGATCGCGTCCAGACACGGGTGCTGATTGACGGCGAGACGATCTGGACCGGCCAGGCTCGAGTCGCGCCAGCGCTCGTCCCGCCGTCTGGCATGGAGACCGGCGCTGCCGAGTCGGGCGGTCCCAGGCGGGAGGCCGTCCTGGGCGTTCGCGGTGACCAGACTGGGACGGAAGCCATCGCCCCTACCAGGCGTGTCCCGCTCGGTGTCATCGTCGGCGCCCGATCCGGCGACAAGGGTGGCAACGCCAACGTCGGCGTCTGGGTCAGGACGCCGGCCGCGTTCGCCTGGCTGGACAGCTACCTCACGGCCGACCGGCTGGCAAGCCTCGTGCCGACGGTCGCGGACCGCCAGGTCCAGCGGTACCGGCTCCCCAACCTGCTCGCGCTCAACTTCGTCGTCGTAGGCCTCCTCGGTCGCGGCGTCGCGGCGAGCACGCGGCTGGATCCCCAAGCCAAGGCGCTCGGCGAGGAACTCCGCGCTGCGCTGGCCGACGTTCCCGCTGACCTGCTCGCATGAGGCTGACCGGGGAATCCCAATGCGCTCGTGCGCGGGAATCAGGAAGGCTTGAGGTTGCCTCCAGCCAGCTTGGAGGTGCGCGTTCTACGATCATCGTCCTGAGCACCGACGGGCATGCCAGCGACGGATCGATCTGAGCGGAGGAGCCGCGACCGTGCAGGAGCAAGTGATCATCTCGCACCGAGGAGCGAGTTATGAGATCGGACGCGGGAACGGCTTTTACGGGATCTGGTGGTCCGGCGCGTCTCATCTTCGGCCCATCGAATGGTGGCCAGAGACCGAGGCTGGGTGGCACGCCGCGTGGTCACGGTTCACCGATGTCGAGGCGCGACGGACGATTGCCCAGCTCAGCCAGCACGCCGTGTCGGCGCGCGAGCCGCAGGCCGAGGCGCTACCCGCACCCCGCGGTCGGCGCGCGTTCATTGCTTGGGCACTGCTCGGCGCGGGCGTGGCGGTCGGCATCGCCGGGATGTTCCCCGGCTACTTTGGCAGGACGAGCCTGACCGGCCAGGCGTTCGAGCTCGTGCCGCATCTGATCTACCTGGCCGCATGGGCCGTCGGCGCAGTCATGATCATGCGCGGCGGGGCAGCGGCGAGGACGGGAGCCCTGCTCGCGGCGGGTACAAGCGTTGTGATCTTCGGCTTGTTCTTGGCCGATGTCGGCACCGCCGTTACTGGCGGCACCGCCGTCGGGACCGGCATCGTGCTCAGCCTCATCGGCTGGGCCGCGTGCACGGCGGGCGCGTTGCTCGCCCTCAGGCTCGGCCCGGCCGGCTCGCCATCCAGGCCACGGGGTGCGGAGACGGTACTGACCCTGGCCCTCGCTGGGGCGGCATCGCTGGGCGCGGCAATCGCGTTCGCGCCATCGTGGGACAGGTTCACGCTGCAGACCGCGGCGGGAACCAGTCAGACGATCACCGCGGGGAACGCGTTCTCGAACCCTGGGCTGGTCATCGCCGGGGACGTCGTGACCATGGCGGCCCTCGTCATCGTGATCATCGCGGCCGGCGCGTGGCGGCCCGTCAGGCAAGGCGCGTTCCTGCTCGTCGGGGCGGTCGTCCCGATGGCGGCCCAGGCAATCTCTGCGATCGTCCAGATACGCACGACCGCCTCCCCGCTTCAGTTTGGGATCACGCCGGCCCAGGCTGCGCAGGCCGGGTTGACGATCAGTTCAGGACTGACGGCGACGTTCTGGATCTACTGCGCGTTCGTGGTGGCCCTGATGCTGACCGGCGCGCTCATGCTCGCCGCGCCGGCGCCCACGCCACCGCCGCCGCGCGCGCCAGCGGCGCCTACCGCTGCGACAATCCAGCCGATGGGTAGTTCATGACCTTGGCGGATTCATTGGTCCAGGTGAAGTAAAGCCACCGCGGTTTCGCGGAAGCGCGCCGCGCGGGCCGCGCCGCGACCACAGCGAGAAGCCGACGACCAGGCCGATCATCGTGCTGATTGCGCCGCCGAACAGGAACCACTCGCCGCCGCTCGTTGCCGCGATGATGACGCTGCCTTGGTGCGTGCCGCTGGCCAGCGCGAACGCCGCGACGAACCAGCCGACCGCCGGAGCGAACCCCCCGGCCGCGTGTCCGGTGCCCCAGGCTCCGAGCAGGCACGTGGCGAGGATGAGCAGATCGAAGGCGAGCGCCGCGAGCGGAGGCGGTCCCGAGTTGTAGAAGAAACCCCCGAGCACGCCCTGGCCGGCGCCGAAGGCGAGCAGCGCGACATACGTGAAGGCCGTTAGGGAGCGATTCACGGCGGAGGCTGCTCGAGCCCAGCGAACAAGTCGGATTCCCGGCCCTGGCTCGCGTCGCCTGGGCCGCGCGGGCCAGCGAGCAGCGTGTAGTACTCGACGCCGAAGGCGCGCTGGCCGATCCGGTCCGACAGCGCGAAGAACGGGCTGTCGACCGCGATCTGGCTGGCGTGCGCCCGCATCGCGGCGAGCTTGGCGTTCAGGTAGTCTCGCGCATCTATCTCTGTAGTCACTTGGTCGTCGGGCACCCCGAACGGCAGGTCGTCAGCCGATTCAACAGTCTCGAACTCCGCGCCAAAGCCCTCCTGCGACCCTGACTCTCCTGGCTCGCCGGCTCCCCCGTCGGCTTCCCGCCGCGCCTCCCGCATCAGCTTGACCCCTTCGGCCAGGACTGACTTGGGTATCGCGGTCGCGTAGAACTTCGTCACGAGCCCGTCGGCCAGCTCGAACGCTCGCCACGCGACCCGGTGCGCCTGGATGTGATCGGGGTGGCCGTAGAACCCGTTGGAGTCGTAGGTAACGAGCACCTGCGGCCGGACCTGCCCGATGATCTCGAGCAGCTGGCCAGCGGCCTCATCCACGTCCGCACGCCAGAATGCCCCGTCCCAGTTGTTTGCCGGCGTGCCCATCATCCCTGAGTCGTGCCAGCGTCCTGCGCCGCCCAAGAACCGGTGGTCACTGACCCCGAGCGCTGCGCAGGCGGCGGCGAGCTCCTCGATCCTGACCTCGCCGAGCTTGTTCTGCTTGTCCCAGGCTAGGTCCGCGAGGTCGGGCGGGACGACCTCGCCAAGCTCGCCAAGCGTGCACGTCACCAGCGTCACACCGGCTCCTTGCGCCGCGTACTTGGCCATCGTTGCGCCTGTGCCGATCGACTCGTCGTCCGGGTGGGCATGCACGAGCATCAAACGCCTGCCATCCCCTGTGTTCATGGGGGTGAGGATAACGACCCGGCACTCGTCGCCTGCGTTGGCCTGCCGGCGATGGACGCCGCCACTCCGCTCAGCCCCACACCCGCCCAAGCCAACCGCGCGTCCATGATCACGGATGACTTTCTGCGGTGGCTGCAGAAAGTCATCCGAGATCATGTCCGGGGCTGCCCGGTCGGCTCGTGCGGGTCCCGCCGCCCCCGCCGCGAGCCGCCGACGCGAGGCGGCGGCCACGGCGCGGCGCGGGGCGGACTGGCAAGATCGGCTCATGGCCGACAGCTTCCCCCGCCAGCAAGCCAGGACCCGCAACTTCAGCCTCGGCGTCCCGCGCTCCTTCCAGGTCTCCCCGGACGGCGCGAGGATCGTCTTCCTCCGCTCCAAGAGCGGCAGCGACCCGGTTACTTGCCTCTGGGCCGCCGACCTGCCCGCGGATCCAAGCGGCCAGGACGGCCTGGTCGAGCGCCTGATCGTCGATCCGGTGGCAGTCGGTGCGAAGGATGAAGAGCCAGCAGAAGAACGAGCTCGCAGGGAGCGGTCTCGCGAGAAGGCGGGCGGAGTGGTGGCGTTTGCCACGGACGCCGGCTGCACAATGGCCGC
>Ga0126378_10004674_pt1 | contig 10499 bp, 13 predicted proteins | sample PanSoiMetPlot_23_FD_92587 | JGI IMG/M metagenome (GOLD analysis project Ga0126378, IMG submission 92587) | Tropical forest soil microbial communities from Panama - MetaG Plot_23 | ecosystem: Environmental > Terrestrial > Soil > Tropical forest > Bulk soil | place: Panama | collected 2016-02-17
CGAGGACGGAACGTTTCCATTGCGGGAACCTAGGACAACTGGATTTTCCGTCGTTCCCCGGGTTTCCTCGGGTTTCAGGTGGGAGCCCTCGCATTCATGCGAGGGAGAGGCTTTCAAGCCCGCAAAAGGCGCGAATTATTCTTTTTCCCAGCTTTAGCGGCGGGTTTTCACTTCGGAGAGGGCTCCGGGGCTAAAGCCCAAACAAATTATGCGAGCGCTTCTTTTTGGACGCTGAAGTATTGTCCCCGGATGAATCCGGGGGCTCCCACCTGAAAACAAAAATCCGGGGAAACCCCGTAGACCCTCATTTCGACGTCCGCGCAACCTGGGCTTGCTCACGGGCGATGCGGTTGATCTGCGCTACTGCAGCGGCAAGGGTCGTTTCAGCTTCTGGTCTTCCTTGCTTTTCGGCGTGAATGAACGTCACATCCAGACCGATGAAACCAAGGATGGCGCGCAGGTAGGGCTCCTGAAAATCGAATGGGGCTGCCGAGCTGTCTTGTTCATAGCTTCCGCCGCGGGAGGTGATGACGATGGCCTTTTTGCCTTGGAGAAGGCCGCTGGGCCCCTGCGGCTCGAAGTTGACTGTCTTGCCCCGGCGCACAATCTGGTCGATCCACGCTTTCAACAAGGAAGAAATGGAGAAGTTGTACATCGGCGCGCCAATCACGACTGTGTCAGCAGCGAGCAGTTCTTCAATCAAACTGTCGGAAGTGGAGAGATACGATCTCTGTGCGTGAGTGTGCTTGGCTTCATCGACATAGGTTGCTCCCCAATGGTCGGTGATCGGCGGAAGCTCGGTCGTTGCGAGGTCACGATAAATGACTTCGCCTTCCAGATGGTTCTTCGTCCACTCCTCGGCAAACCGCGCGGTCAGCTTTCGGGATACTGAGCTGGCTCTGGCGCTCGAATCGATGTGAAGCAATTTCATACAGGCTCCTTCTATGTGGAAATCTTCTGGTCGTTACTGCGGAAGTTCAGCGCGAGCGTCGAGCATCCACGCTCAGCGGTCCTGCTCCGAATTGGGAAATGAGCAATGCGCCACCGAGCATGGAGACGTTCTTCATAAAGTTGATCATCTGCATCTGGGCCTGTGCCGGATCCGGTAGCCCCCAGAACTTGTGCATGATCAGCGACACCGGAACCAGAAAGAGCACAATCAACCATGCGCCGATCTTTGCGCGATAGCCGAGCAGGACGCTCAGGCCGCCGGCGAATGCGATGATTCCCGAAAGTGGAACTGCTAGCGACGCCAGCGGCACGCCTTGGAAGGCCGCATAGGCGATGGTCTGTTTGGAAAAGTGGCCGGGACTCGACATGAGAAAGATCAGCGCGAAAAGAAATCGTCCGAGAACCACAACTGCTCCTGTGGAAACGCTCCTCGTTTCCACTCCGTAGGAAATCGCGGGTGTACCTGCTGCCATGGTCTTCCCTCCTTATTTATGTGCCTGGATTTGCGCCCTTTGGGCGCCGGCATTCATCGAATGTCAGAGAGTAGATGTCCAGCGCTATGGACTGGAACTGCTCATAAGTCTCGACTTCTTGTCTGAGCGTCCAAAGAGGCAGGTAAATGGATCCACTGACAGATATCTTCAAAACCATGCATGTACGCGCTGTGGGGCCTGTGCGTCTGGAGGCGACAGCGCCCTGGGGCGTCGCCCACTCTCCCGAAGAAGCGGATGGCAAGGGTCTGCGGTCACCGGAATTCAGGATGTTCAGGCCGTCGGAGTTCGCGCACGTTGCCATGGTGTCGCGAGGCAATTGCTGGTTGAGTGTCGATGGCGATTCCGAGCAGATTCCGCTGACTGGCGGCGATTGCTTTCTTCTTGCACCGGGCAATGCTTACGCCTTACGCGATCATCCCAACACAAGCGTGACAAGTTTTTGCCAAGTGCGACGCTCAGGCAACGGAGGTCTTCATTATGGTGGTGGAGGCGCGCAGACGACGGTGATCTGGAGCTTGCTGCGTTTTGACAAGCCCAGCCTGAAGCCCTTGACTCAACTTCTTCCGCGTCTAATTCTGGTGAAAGCTGAACAGGCTCGCTCGCTGGCTTTGCATTCCACGCTGCAGTTGCTCGCGGCAGAGATGGCTGAGCAGGCGCCTGGTTCGGAGGCGGTAACGGACCGTCTGGCAGAAGTGCTGTTCATCCAGACCCTCCGTGCTCACATCGCCTCCAGTTCGGAGATATGCCGGCAACCATGGCTGCGTGCCATCTTCGATCCCCAAATCGGGACGGCGTTGAAGGCGGTTCACGAGAACGTGAACGGTCCCTGGACGGTGGAGTCTATGGCCGAGACTGCCGGCATGTCACGCTCTGCGTTTGCGCTGCGCTTCAAAGAGCTTTTGGGCCAGACGCCGCTCGAATACGTGACCGACTGGCGCATGCAGAAAGCACTGCAACTGCTTAAGGAAGAAGACAAGAAGCTGGTGGAGGTTGCGCAGTCGGTGGGATATGAATCCGACGCTGCCTTCAGCAAAGCTTTCAAGCGCATTGTCGGTCTAACGCCGGGAGAATATCGGGAGACGGAGGTTCATTGAGACTGATCTGAATGTAAAGCGCGAATTCTTGTTTTCCCGGCTTGAGCCGCGGAGTTTTCAGTTCGGGAAGGCTCCGGGGCTAAAGCCTTATTTCCTGAATCGGGAATTAAGATAAGACGAGGTCCAGTCTAGCCCCGGTTTTCAGACACGCGAAATGTCACGCATGCGGCAAAATTTTTAACAGGCGCATGGCGTTTGCGCCCAGGATCTTGCGTTTGGCGTCGTCTCCTGCGTTCACGGTGCGAATCGCGGTGAGCATCTTTGGGATACTGCCGATCTGGTGTGGGTAGTCGCTGCCGGCGAGGATGTGATCTGCGTCGGCAAAGGCAATTGCCAGCTCGATGGCATGCGGATCGAAGTTTACGGTGTCGTAATACCAACGCTTCAGGTAAGTCGAAGGTGGCTCCTTGATGTTGACGCGGCACTCTTTGAATGCCTCAAAGCCGCGATCGAGGCGTTCGGCAAGATAAGGAATCGCGCCGCCCAAATGTCCGAGCACCCAGCGAATCCGCGGGAAGCGCTGGGCGACTCCGCTGAAGACCAGGCCGGCAGCGGCAAGCGTGGTGTCGCAAAGAAATCCCACGAGCGGCATGAGCCAATAGTCCAGCATGGCTTCAACGCCTACGGGATTTGTGGGATGGATCATCAGCACGGCGCCGGCTTCATCGGCGGCTTCATAAAGCGGCCAGTAACGCCTGTCGTAGAGCGCGACGCCATTGACGTTGCTGAACAGCATTGCACCGGGGAGCTTCAACTCCCGAGTGGAGCGGCGAAACTCGGCTACGGATGCAGCCGGATCGTTGAGGGGAAGCGTGGCGAGGGCCGCAAAGCGGCCGCGCTTATCGGCGACGACTTGCGCAAATCGATCGTTCACCAACGCTGCCAGTCGCGCCGCAATGCCCGGCTCTTCGACGTGCGTGCCTGGCGTCGTCAGCGAGATAAGCTGCGTATCAACACCGGCATCGCGCAGCACTTGCTCGCGGTAATCGATATCGCGGTGGCCGGGAACGCAGACGTTGTAATCGCCGGGGTAATGCACGCACGGATTGCCTTCAGCATCGCGCGTGACGCGCACTGCGCTTGGACCTTTCTGGAGCGCATCGAGATACGCAGGAGGATAGTAGTGATTGTGGACGTCAATGATCATTGTTTAGGCGCGCTCCATGCGCAGGGTGGAAGCCCCCGCATTCATGCGGGGGTGCTGCGCTTCAGCGCAGCGGGAGAAAGCGCGATTTTAAACCATTGCGCTTCAGCGCCGGCACACGCGCCACGCTAGGTACTGTCTCAGTTTGAATTCAGAGGTATTTGCGGGCTACGAACACACCCATAATAATGACGCATGCCAACGGGATGAAGCCGTAGAGGATTTCTCCACCGAAGTTGTTATCTGGGATCACGCCTCTAAGCCATAATGCGTGCCCCACAACTTCAGCTAAGAAACACAATATGACAGCAGCCGCGAACGGATGACGCTTTAAGAAATCTGGATTCTCTTCCACGGTTCAGCTTGAAAGTAGCGCGATTTCTTCATAGCTCCAAACGAGGTCGGCAATTCCCGCTGCCATCGCCGGAGTGATTCTCAGTTTCTTGTGGACTTTGGCGAAATTGTAAGGAACGAATGCAGAGCCCGGCGCTAAAGTGCATCCGTTTCAAAATGCACTCCTCCCGCGACGCTTAAGCGTCGCTTCCCCCGACTGAAGGGCTCCCACCAAAGTCGGGGCCATCCACCCGCCGGGTCCATACAAGATACACAGGCAAGCCCACCAGGATCAGCCCGCATCCCCAGGCAGCGCTACGCAAGTCGGCCGCAGCCTGGTTCACAGCGACAGCAATCGCGGTAATGGAAAATACAGCAGCAATGGCTACCTTGATTCCTGCAATTTGCATTTTGCCTAGTTGGCGCAGGCGAATGAGTCCCATAGCAAGGAGCGCGAAGAAGATCCATTCGGTGTAAACCACGCGTGTGAACAGTTGGCGATAGCTGTTGGTCGCAATCAGCACGCAGGTGATCGCGGCCTGGGCGGCAATCGCGAGGTGAGGCGTGTAGCGACGTGGATGAATCGCAGCCATCCAGCGAAAGGCGAGCCCATCTTCTGCCATCGCGAAATAAACTCGCGGGCCGGCGAGAATGATTCCGTTCAGCGAGCTCAGGGCGGAGACAATCACGAGGATTGCGATTGCGCCGGCGATGCGTCCGCCGAGCACGCGCTGCATGGCATCAACTCCAACCCGCGTCGAGTGGGACACTTCCGACGGCGTGAGTACATACTGATACGCAGCGTTGAGCAACATGTAGCACGCAGTGACGATTAGCGTTCCCATTAAAAGTGCGCGCGGCAGTGTGCGCTCCGGCGCGCGCGTCTCGCCCGCTGTGTAGGTCACCATATGCCATCCGCCAAACGCGAATAGGCCGGCCGCGATCGCCAGACCCGCATTGGCGAGCGAAACATTGCCGTGCAGCACGGCTTGTTCTCCTAATCGAGAATGGGCGGGGGCTCCGAAGGCAAATAGCAGCACGACCATCGCCGCGATCGCTGCGACTTTCGCCACAGTGAGCGTAACTTGCAAAGCGCCGCCCAACTTCACGCCAAGGTAGTTGACGAAAGAAAGCCCGAGCACCGCAGCAATGGCGACAACGCGAATTCCGGTTTCGCTGAGCGGAAGGAAATAGCCGGCATAGCGCGCCATGATCACTGCGATTGCCGCAATGATGCCGGAGTGCATGCTCCAGAACATCGCCCATCCCCACAGGAATGCAAGCCGGGGGGAAAACATCCGCTTAAGAAAGACGTAAACTCCACCGGTTTCGGGAAATGCGTGCGCCAGCTCGGCGCAGACCAGAGCGCCGCAAAATGTCAGCAGACCCGCGACGGCCCACACCAGCATTGCCCAGCGCGTGCTCGGAACCAGACGCGTGATCTCGGAAGGCTGGGCAAATATCGATGACCCAACAATGATGCCAACGACAATTGCAGTAGCATGCGCCAGACCGAGCGAACGGCGAAGTGTGGGCTGTTGCTCCAAAGGAAAGCGCAATTAAATAACAGGCGCGCTGATTCGGCAATTTTTGGAAGTGGCTAGACGCGGGGTGAACAGACCATAGGTCGTTGCGTCACCTATAGGTAAGCGGATTCCATTCTGTGCCGCGCTTAATCGCCAACTGAATCGGTCGTGGCGGACCTTTTCGCGGAATCGTGACTTCTGCCCAGAGTTCTTCCCCTGATTTGATTCGCGGAACTTCTGCGTGCTCAGGTAGGAAGAAGGCGACGCTGGGCCATAGGAAATACAAGTCGAAATTGCTTTGATTAGGACGCCTGCCCCACGTGGCGAGGCTCATCCCGGTTTGCTTATCAGTCTTGTGCGCCACCAACTCGCCATTCTCTGCTGCGAGTTCGATCGGCTGCCAGGCGTAAGCTTGCCGCTCGTTTCGCGCAGAGGAAGAAGCAAATTCCGGCGCGTGAACTTCCAGGTTGAGCGTAAGATAGCGGCCGCGGATCGGCAGCTCTGGATCGATTGATCCCGTTTTGACCCAGATGCGCGGCCGATGCGCGCGATCGTAGAGCAGCCTTCCTCCCAGGCTGAGCACAATCGCAACCTGCAGCAGTGCGACCATCAAACTCTTCGAGAAAGTCTTCATTGCGCGCCTCCGGCTGCGGCTCGCGCGATCAGGTCGCTGCGCAGCCGGTTCAAGACCCATCCTCCGGCAAGGAAGATGACTCCGAGGAGGATCAATCCCATCGATCTTCCCAGTTTGTCGAGTACGTCGGAGAAGTAGAAGGTGATCACGTCCAGTGCAAAAATCGCACAGCCCCAGTTGATGAATACCTTGTTGTTGTCATTCATGCCCCAATAGCAGAACGCGCAGGCGCCAAGCCCGATCCAGGCATAGATCCAGGGATTGTGTTCCGGATTTTCATGGCGGCTGATTAAACCCAGTGCCGCCACCCAAAATGCTGCACCAAAAATGGGAATCGCCCTCTGCTTGCGCGCGATCACTGCAATGGCAAGCGCCGGAAGATATGCGGCGGAGTATCCGAATATCTTCAGCGTCAGGGGTATCTCCCTGCGAGTGAGCCACCATCGGTCGGCGGTGAAGATGACATCGGCGATCAGGGGTATGAGCGCAATTCCACCCACCCAGCGCAAACCGAGCCGCAAATACCGATTTGGTTCCCTGGGCGTCGCCGAAACATACAGGATGGCAAGCAGGAGCAATCCTTGTGCTGCAACAGTCCAGGAACCAGCGTAGTGTTCCGTGGCGAGATCCCATTCGCCCACAATCCACCAGGGAATCAGCACAGTAGCCAGCAACGCCTGCGGCCACTGGCGTAACACGAGCCATCCCACAACCGCACCCAGGGCCCAGAGCATGACTCCGCCGGGCCAATGCTCCTGGAGGTTGAAGATCTGTCCGGCAAGGTAAATGCCGGCGCCGAGACATGCGGTTCCAACGAGGTGCAGCGCAATTCCGATGGACGGAACTTTTTCTCCGAGAAGTCCTGCAGCGAGATGAAAAACCGCCACCATCCCTAAGACCAGCTCAAACCTGCTGGCCGGTGATAGCTCGTCCCAGTGCGCGGCGACAAAAAGCAAAATGCCGGCGCACAACATGAGAGCTCCAAAAGAGACTGCCAGAATCGCGGGCCAGCGCATCTTCCGGCTGCCCGATTCTTTTTCGTAGCGAAGGATGCGCTCAGCCGTAGCTCGATCGATCAGGCTGGCACCAACCCAGCGAGCAAGCTGCTCAGAAAGACTCAAAGAAATAGCCTCCTCTGGAAACGCCTCTCAGCATCTGTAAGGAACTGTTCGACCGGCTTAAAGTACATCGCTGGGCTTGCCCTCACACGCGGCCTTATGGGTGGTCAACCGCCGGACGAGCGCTGCTTCCTGCTGCTCGAGCGTATTCCTGATCGACGGGTCTTCCGCGTGCTGCAAGCGGCTGCGTAAAAGCATGATTTGCTGATCGAGTTCGTCACACATTGGACAAGACATCCTGGCCTCCTCCGCCTGACCAAGTCGCAAAGGATGGTCCACCGGCTAAGCAGTCTAGCAGGGATGCGGGCGCTCGGAGATGAGCGCACAAAATCAGTACTGGTTCGCGGGGATGGGTGAGAGTATCAACAATGTGCCCGGCCATTTCCTTCGAAACATTGAGGCGAGTAAATTCTCTTTTCTCGCAAGTTCAAGGGAGAAGCCAACGCCATTCGTGCTGTCAATGAATTCCTGAAATGAGCATAGACATCCACGAAAGAGTCATTGCTTGCGTGGAGGTCAACGCGGTGGCCACAAGGAACTGACCAGCCAAACTAGCGCTGATGAAGCGCTTGCCTTCAAGAACCGCTTTTATAGCGGGCAGTAGTTCGCGCCCCGCGTCTGACTTGACGACATAGCCACCTCCACCCGTGTTCAAGGCCTCTTCTGCGATTTCAGAAGTACGGTTTTCGCTCACGAACAGGATTTTGCACGCGGGGACAAACTCTCGGATTTGGCGAGCGGCTTCGATTCCGTTGAGTTGCGGAAGTCCGATGTCCATAAAGACCAAGTCCGGTTGGAGTTCCTTCGCCTTCTGCACAGCCGTTATTCCATCCAACGCTTCGCCGATGATCTGGCATTCCGGCATTCTCTGAAGCACAGAGGCAATGAAACCATGCCACGGTTTGTAATCGTCTACAACCAGGATTCGAAATGCCAAGTTCAGTCCCCCTATAGAACAACTGGAGTTGGTGGAGCTTGCCGCAAGCGTCAGGCCGCCGCCTGTCGAGTTCCGAAGGGTAATACTTCATACCCAGAGAGACTTACACAAAGAAAGAAAGCTAAATCAGGGACGGCGACGACGTCCAGTCGGGAGGCGTGGAGGCCACACCCCAGATGTTCGCGGGACCGTCAAGCTCGATGCCGAACAGCGACGCTTCGTAATCTGCAAACACAACTCCGGCGCCTGCAGACTTGCCGGTGCGATGTACGTGCAGGGTGATGCGGTCCCCTAGTTTGAGCGGCGCAGCGATCTTGACGAGTGCGCCGTGCAGACTCACCGTGACCGTTTCGCCGGCATACGCGTGCCTCTCACCTTGTATTTCGATGAGTACATCAGCAGTTATGTTGGTTGCTGCCCGGGTACTACGACGACGCTTGGAAACGTTTGTTGGAATCGAACTGTCCATTTCGCGGATCCTTGGCGTCGCTTACCAAAGCTGGACGCCTAGCCCAAAGCGGCCCGCAGTTCCTTCTCTTCGGGTCCACGTCCAGCACAACATGATGCCAGCTTCCCATTAATCACGACTGCGGGAATGCTTCGGATTCCCTGGCTCTTAGCCTTCGCCGCAACTTCCGACTTGTGCATGTCACGGATTATGACTTCGTGCGAGCCGGCGATTCGCTTCACCATCTCGATCGTTTCTTTGCAGGCTGCACATCCTGCACTGAAAACTTCGATTTTCTTTGCCAAGCTGTCCGGCACTCCTTCAGTTAATTCGATTTCTCAGTACAGCACATGACAGCAGACGCCGCCTGACGTGGCCATGCATTCCATATTGACGCGACTACCAACAGCGCAATAGCCACACATATGGTCAGGTTCGAATCCCAATAAAACTTTCCGACAAGCACACCCGCAGCCGCGAGCATACCGAGGGCAAAAGGGCTATAGCCGTTGCGATCTTTTGCTTTGAATGCCAGAGTTCCCACTGCAATCGCGAGGAACGCAGCAGTTAGGGGTAGCAGGTACTTTGTCGAAATTAGGAAACCCAGGCCGAGTGAACTCAATAGACCCGCGTAGGCCGGCCAACACAAAGGACATGCCAGTTTCGGCATGAGCGAAATTCCTAAACCGGGAACCGCCAATAGGCTCTGCTTCCACGTGCGGTTCATGCTTCGTCACCGTCTAAGCACTCAAGGATGGGACAATCGGAAAGCGGCGCACACCGGGGACAAGACTTCGCCAGTTTGCGAAGCGAGTCCCTCAAGGACTCCAGAGTTCTGATCTTGGCTTCGACGTCAGCGAGTTTCGCTTCGGCAAGCCTGCATATTTCCTCACAGCTGGTGCCCGATGATGCTCGCAGCGCAAGCAACTCTCGAATCTCGTTTAGCGAAAAACCAAGGTCTTGAGCACGTCTTATGAATCTCAGGCGTCGGATGGAATCGACCGGAAACTGTCGGTACCCGTTGCGGCTGCGAGGGGGCTTTTTAAGCAGACCTTCGCGTTCGTAGAAGCGCACCGTTTCCAGATTTATGCCAACTTCACTTGCGAGACGACCGATTGTGAATGCCTTGGCTTTGGTAACAGCCATCACGAATCAGTCTAAACCCCGGAGTTAGGTACGGGGTCAAGCTTGTTCTGCGGGTCGTTTCAAGATTGAGATTCTTGCGAGTGACGTTTGTCGCAGTCTTCTAATACTGCTGAACCGCCTCTTACCTGGCTGAGGCTCCCGCCTTGCGAGCTTCTTCCTTCATGTTGTCGAGTTCCGTTTTGGCATCGTCGATCGCCTTTTGCTTGGCGGCGATGTCGTCGCGGTACTTACGATCGTCTTCGGCGTACTTTTGCGGGTTGCGCAGGCGGTTGCCGGCGTCGCCGTAATAGTTGGAGGCGCGCATGCGGTTCTCGCGCTGGAGGACATCGAGTTCGCGCTGGAGGAGCGCGACCTTTTCGTTCTGTGCGGCGATCTTATCCCTCCACTGCTTGTCGAGTTCGGCTTGCTGTTCGACTGACGTCTTCTTCCCTTTGTCTTTGTCTTTATCCTTGGCTTTGTCGGCGTCGGCGTTTTTCTGGTCGGCCGCTTTGTCGTCCGAATCGGCGGAAACCGAAACCCACGGCCGGCCGAAATCGTCGTTCGTAATTACCCGAGTCGTAGGCTCGGGGGGCTTGCTCTTGCGAGCCTCGCGGCCGGCGTCACCGAGTGTCTGCTGCGCGGCAGAAAGCGCCGTTAGAGTCCATCCGAGAGCCAGAAAACCGAGCGTGTAAGAG
>Ga0126378_10004675_pt1 | contig 10498 bp, 9 predicted proteins | sample PanSoiMetPlot_23_FD_92587 | JGI IMG/M metagenome (GOLD analysis project Ga0126378, IMG submission 92587) | Tropical forest soil microbial communities from Panama - MetaG Plot_23 | ecosystem: Environmental > Terrestrial > Soil > Tropical forest > Bulk soil | place: Panama | collected 2016-02-17
GCATCGTGCATGAGCAGCAACGCAACGACCCCGGCTATTGCCCAGGCGCCCGCGGAAAACAGAAACGGCAGCGCGAGGTTCGCTCGGGCGATGTATGCTCCGGCGAGGGCGCCGCCCATGCCTGCCAACCGCATCATCTGGAGCTGGCGGGAGAAAATGTACTCCTTGGCGCCGGTAAAGCCGACCGCGTCAAGCCCATCGACCAACCAGGCATCGATTGGTCCGTTGGCGAGCGTGAGCCCTATGGCATCCAGGATCTCGGCGGCGATGAAATGCCAGTAGCGATAGGAGAAATAGTAGAGGGCGAAGCCGCCCACGTGGAAAGCGCAACCGAGCACCGCGGCTGCGCGGCGGCCGACAGCGTCGGCGAATGCTCCGGTAGGAACATCAGTCAGGAGCCAGACGCAGAAAAACACGGCGGCTACGGTGTTGACCTGCAGCTGGTTGAGACCTCGTGAGTGCAAAAAGAGAGGGTAGACCGCGAAGATGAACGACGGTCCAAACGAATAGAAATACGACACCACGTAGTAGCGACGAATCATCGAGCGCGCGTCCGGGTTTTCAGTCTCGCGGTTCACTGCTGCGCGACCTCCCCGTTTTCGATACGCACCCCGACTGCGGCGGCATTTCCGATCGGCGAAGCGGCGAGTAGCGCCGCCGCCAGCCACACCCCTGCAGCACCGACCAGCATGGTCGGCCGCAGGCCGACGAACTGTCCCGCAACTCCTCCCACCACCAAGCCGATCAAAATGGAGGAGTGGTTCAGGAACCGAAGGCTTGCGTTCACGCGCCCGAGAATCGTGTGAGGCGTGATGGTCTGCACCAGAGTCACGCTGTTGATGAAATAGATGGTCAAGGCGCCATCGCCTAGCAGTTGGTGTGCAACCAGGAGGGCCACCGAACTGGCGCCTGCGCCGCGCGCCAGTGGGGGCAGCACCATCGCGAATCCTCCCGCGGCCAAGCCCAGGACCATCGCGCGTCCTGTGCCAAGCCATTGGGAGGTGCGCTGAGCGGCCAGCGCTCCGAGAAGTGCGCTCGCGCCGCCCGCCGCGAAGATCATCCCCAGCGCGGCCGGCTTGAAGCCGAGGGCGTCGACCACCAACAGCATGTAGAGGGCATTCCAGAGGCTGGGGAAGAAGCCTCCCACCAACGCGACCAAACCAAGCGCGCGCAGGCGGCCATCGGACCAAATGGTTTTGGCGCCTGCAGCGATTTCGCGGACCAGGGCCCGCTCGCCACGATGGCCGCTCGGAATCGGTTCCGGCGTGCTGATGATCGCGATTGCCAGGGCAGACGCGAGGAAGGACACCGCATCGATCAGGATGGCGAACGGCGCGGTGATCCACTGCACCAGCCATCCGCAGATGCTGAAGCCCGCAACCTCGGCAAGCGAGCTGCTCGCGGTGAGTTTGCCGTTCGCATCGAGGAGCTGCTCCCGATCGACCAGGGTTGGCAGGTAGGTCCGATACGAAATGTCGAAAAAGAGGTCAAGCAGCGCCGCCAGCAGCATGACAGCGTACAGGTGGCGCATGGTGAGCACGCCGTAGATGGCGGCGAGCGGAACAGTCGCCAGCACGGCGGTGCGGCCCAGGTCGGCGAGGATCATGATCGGCCGTCGGCGAAGCCGATCCACCCACGCTCCGGTCACCAGGCTGAACCCAACGCTGGGCAAATACCCGGCGGCAGACAGTAAGCCCATCTGGAGCGGAGTCGCGCGCAAGCTGATGACCGCGGCAAAACTCATCGCGACACTGCCGATGCGGGTGCCAAACAGAGAAATGGTCTCGCCCGCCCACAGCTTCATGAAATCCGCGTGGCGGTACAGGGACGGACTCGCAGCCTGAAAGCCCGGAGCGCGGGAATTGTCGATTTGTGCTTGCTCGCGCATGTGCGTCTTTCTCTCTCATCGTGCACAAAGAAAAACGCCTCGGGCTTCGTAGCCCGAGGCGTTTTTCAGCCGGTTTACGAAGGAATTCTCTCGCTTAAGGAGAGCTCGTCGATGTGACTGGGTAGGTTCGCATTGGGTTCTCGTAACCGGTTGAAGCACAGGGTAGTGTTCCCTCTCCTGACAGTCAACACTCCCGGCGGAAGTCGATCGGTCGCGAGGAATAAGCTCAAGGTCGAGTCGGCCTCTCGCGACCGCCATGCTGTGTGGGCGGGTTCCCGGCTTGAATCCGCGAAATCTGTGGATTCCGGGCTAAGGTAACCGCAAGACGATTTTGCCGAAGTGTTCGGAAGCCTGCATCATGCGATGTGCATCTCTGACCTGACTTAGCGGAAAGGTTTTGTGGACTGGCGGCCGCAACTTGCCCGCCTCGAGTACCGTACCGAAGCGGGCCAGGAAGTCACGCACGATTTTGGCCTTCTCGGCGACGGAGCGGCTGCGCAGCGTAGAGCCGAAGATTTTCAGATGACGCCGCAGAACTGTAGCGAGGTTAATCTCGGCGGTGGCGCCTTTCATAAGGCCGATCAGGACCAGGCGGCCGCCGGGTGCAAGCGCGTCGAGATTTTCGGCCAAGTATGCGCCGCCGATGCTGTCCAGAATGATGTCGGCACCGCGGTCGTTGGTGGCGGCTTTGACTTGGGGCGCAAATGGGCCCTTGCGGTAGTTGATCGCAACGTCAGCGCCGAACCTGAGACATTGCTGACACTTCTCGTCGGATCCTGTAGTAACGATCGAGCGGGCGCCTGCCTCGCGCAGCAGCTGCAGCGACGCGGTTCCGACCCCACTGCCCCCGCCATGAACTAGCACGTTTTCTCCGGGCTGCACTTGGGCCAGCGAGAAGAGATTGAGAAAGGCGGTCAGAAATACCTCGGGTAGCGCTGCGGCTTCCTCGTCGCTCAGCTCGGTTGGCACCTTCATAGCAGAGCCATAGTGTGCGACCGCCTTTTCCGCGTAACCACCACCTGGGAGCAGTGCCATCGCGCGGTCGCCAACGCGCCATCCAGTCACGCTCTTCCCCAGCGCGATCACTTCACCCGCGCATTCGAGGCCCAAAATCTCCGAGGCGCCGGGGGGAGGCGGATAGAAACCCTGGCGCTGCATGATGTCGGCACGGTTCAGTGCCGCGCATTTGACGCGAATTAGAAGGTCGTCGTCTCCATAAACCGGGTCCGGAGGGTCACCGATCTTGAGCACCGACTCATCGCCAGGCCTTTCGACAACTACTGCCTTCATAGCTCAAGAGGCTGCACAATTCGGGGGCGGAAATCCACCACACTGACTCGACCAAGGGGTGTGCAGGGAACCGGACTGTCAGCGCGGAGGGCCCGCCGCGACGCGGCGGCGGAAGTCTTCGAGCGGTTGCTTCCACGGCAAGGTCGATTCGAGGAACCAGGTTGCACCGGCATCGGCAAATGCGGCCGCGAAGTCGCGGGCCCGCTCGGGATCGTCGGTGGGGGTTTCGCCGGCCATGACTAGGTCGAACCGGCCGGTACTAGTGCGACAGTCGGCGATGAACTTCGCAATGTCGCGGATGTCCGATGGAGTCAGCAGCGTTTCGATGTTGCCGCTCATCGGCACGATGCCGTCGTAGCGGGCCGCGCGGCGAAACGGCTTTTTCCTTGGCCAGGTTCCCGCAAGCCATATGGGGATGCGGGGCTTTTGCCTGGGCACCGGCAGGAACTGCGTCTCGCGAACCTTGTAGTACTGGCCCTCGAAAGAGAATTTCTCGCCGCTCCACAGCCCGGTTAGAATCGCGAGACCCTCGTCCAGCATGGCCGCACGCAGGTGATCGTCCTGTGGTCCCGCGAAGGTGGAAATTTCACCGAATACGTCGGCACCGAGACCCAGACCGAGGACGACGCGCCCATCGGTGAGATGGTCGAGTGTCACGGTTTCGCGCGCGAGCTTCCACGGAGTGCGTCGCGGCAGCGGAGTCACCAGCGGACCGAGGCGGATACGCTTGGTTGCACATGCCATCGCGGCCAGCGCGATCCATGGATCGGCCACCGGATCCGGCCATCCGACGTTGATGTGATCCCAGAGAAAGAAGCCGTCCCACCCTGAATCCTCCGCCTCGCGCGCGAGCTGCGCCAGGACGCGGGGATCGGCGTAGGGGCCGAACTGCGGTGTATCGATGGCGAACTTCATCGTATGAGCTGACCAGAGGTGCTCGGTCATCGCAAGGAAGGTGCTACCCCCCGGTAAAGAGAAATCCACCGAGTATGAACCCCCGCGTCCGTCCGCCGTGCGTATCGAGCGGCGGCGACCCAGAGCCGGACGCTTTCAACTATTTGGGAGTCCGCAATCCGCAGGCTTCCTAGTACCTAATATCGATCACGGTGTAGAGGCGGCGGCCGTCGTAGTCGAAAGCGGCGGCGGCAAAGTTCGGGGCATCGAACAGGGGCGCCGCGTTGTTGGAAAATCCGTACCCTTCCAACGGCATTCCCAAGGCATTCTGATCGAAATGCCCGTTGCCATTTTCATCGTGGTAGACGACGATCGCGTATCTGCCCGCGGGCACGTCTGTGAAGACGCAGAGTGCGCTGTCTTTGTGAATGGAGGTGCGCACTTCTTTGAAGGCGTCGCCGCGCGGGTACTGCCGGGGATCGGTGAACAAATTGCACGAGACCCGTCCCTGGTCGTTGCGGAGTCCCACCACCGCAACCTGCAAGGCCGGCCCCCGCAGCGCGACCGGGGTTGGTACGGTCGTGGGAGTTGGCGATTGGCTGGGACTCGTGGTCGGCTCGGCACGAATAATCGGCGAATACAGAAGGCTCACGCTCAGCACAGTCAGCGAAACGCGCCGGACCAACCAGCACAGGACCGAAGCCTGTACCACCGACCGAATGCTTCTTCCCATTCCGGAAAAAAAGAGGGTCCCGCAGGACCCTCTCGCCAGCTGACAGAAAATTTCCCGCGCGGCTACGTCAGTACTGATTGCAGACCGTAACGCCGACGTTCTGAAAGGTGTTCATCTCCTCGAACACCTTGTTGATGCCATTGAGGTCGCAGGTTCCGGTCACCATCGCCTTGGGCGACACCTTTTGGGCTTCGACCATCTGCAGCATCGAGGGATAATGCGATGCCTGCATGCCTAACGAGGCAATCACCTGCAGCTCCATCGTGACCATTCGATCGATGGGCAGCGAGACTTCGCCTTTTTCCGCGGAGGTGGTGAGACCGATCTGGAGATGACGGCCCTGCTTGCGCAGGCTCATGATCGCGTTGCGGCAGGTGGTTGCGATTCCAAGCGCATCGACGGCCACGTGTGCGCCGCCCTTGGTGATATCCACGACGGCCTGCACCGGATCGGTCTTCTTTGCATTGATCACATGCGCCGCCCCGACGCCCCTGGCCAATTCGAGCTTTGCAGAGTCCAGATCGACGCCGATTACGTTGGCGCCGCACGCTGCTGCCACGTTGATCGCGGCCAGACCGATTCCGCCGCATCCGAACACAGCCACCCATTCACCCGGTTTCACTTGCGCGCGGTCCACGATGCCATGGAACGAGGTCATGAAGCGACAGCCCATCGAGGCGGCCTCAACGAAGTCGATACTGTTAGGGAGGTTCACCAGGTTGAGGTCCGCAAACGGCACACCCACCAGACGGCCGAAGCCGCCCGGATAGGAAAAGCCAGGGAGCAACGGCGTCAGGCACACGTTGGAGGACCCATTGCGGCAGAATTCGCAAGTCCCATCGCCCTGGCTGAACGGCACCACCACGCGGTCACCCTTTTTGAAGTTGCGAACTTCCTTACCGACTTCCTGGACTATCCCGCAGAACTCATGGCCGAGAATCGCCCCGGGCTCGGCAGCCAGTCCCATCCAGGTCCAGTCGCCCGACCAGGCGTGCCAATCGGAGCGGCACACGCCATTGGCTTCGACCTGAACGATCGCGCCGTTGGGCGCGCACTGCGGATCGGGAACATCTTTCACGACAAGCGGCTTCTTGGTCGCTTCGAATACCGCTGCTCTCATGGTGTGATTCCTCCTTGATACGTCATCCGGAAGCCGCAGCGCGGCCGTTTTCAATCAAAAGCTCTCGGTCTGTCTTCGATATAGCGCCTGATTGGCGCTGGCGGCAAACGCAGCGGCCTGCTCAAGGTATTAGCCCGAGCGAATTCCCTCATCCGGCGCGCCACCTTCTCCCGCCCCAGAAAGCCCTCCGGCTGTCCGACTTCTCACAGCAGCTTGGCCACGATCTTTTCGAACTCGGCGGGGCCTGAGGCGTCGATTTCTACTGGATGCAAATCGACTCCAGCCTGGTCCTGGGCCTTCAAGCGCTCGACGGCTCCCTCGATGCCGCCGATGTAGCCAAGCTCGCTCAAAAGTTTTTCGGAGAGCGCCGCGGTTCCTTCTTTGGCGCCCCCTTTGTTCCAGGCCTCCTTGACTTTCGCGACGTCGCCGCCAAACCCGTAACGGGTGAGTTGCTCGGCATAGAAGGTGCCCATTCGAGCCGCATAGAAGGCGACGGTGCCAGCGTGTCCGGCGCGGGCGCGGTCGGGATTGTTGGTAACGGTCACGTTACCTGGGGCTTTAACTTCCACCGCGGTGGGCGCGCGTCCCGCTGCCCCTGCTACCGCGCGGAAATCGTCGATCGCCCGCTTGAGACCGCTCAGCGGGATCATGACCGGCAGCCATCCGTCGGCCTGGCGGGCGGTGAATTCGACGCTCTTGGGATTGAGCGATGCGATCCAAACCGGGATGTGCTTGCGAACTGTCTCGAAGCGCAGCGTGAAGCCGCGGCTGAGCTTGAACAGCCGTCCCTGGTAATTGAGGGGCGTTCCCGCGATGAGGGTGTTGATGATCTCGACGCATTCTTTCATGCGCGTCAACGGTGGATTGAATTTCACGCCGTGAAAATGCTCGATGACTTGGGGGCCGCTGGTCCCCAATCCGATGATCATGCGGCCATCGGAAAGCTCATCGAGAGTGCCGAAATGCTGCGCCAGCGCGGCGGGGGTGCGCGAATAGATATTCACGATTGAAGTGGCGAGCTGAATCTTCTTGGTGTGCTCGGCCAGCACGGTCAGCAGGGTGAAGGCATCGCGGCCCCACGCCTCGGCGACCCAGATCGAATGAATGCCGGCGGCATCCGCAATTTTTGCGCGCTCGATGAGACCGGTGAAATCGAGCTTTCCCTGCCAGTTGACACCGACCGTGAGTTTGCGAGCCATGTTCGAGTTCCTCCGTGCTACTTGAGATCGCGGACGCGCTCATACCAGCGCGCCAGATTTTTGAACTCGCGCACCACTTCGAAATTGCCGAGGTTAAGCGCGAGAAAGAAAAACGGATGGTACAAGGATGCATCGGCCATGGTGAACCCGCCGCCGAGAAAGAAATCCTTGCCCTCAAGCTGGGTATCGATCATCCGGGCAAAAACAACCAGCTGCTCGCGGTATGCTGCGGCGCCGCAGCGCATCTGGGCGCTGCTCATACCGATGAGCTTTTCGCGATTCGCCCTCAGCTGGGCATCGCCGGCGGCATCGAGAAGATCGGGGATGACCAGCAACAGAATTGGAGTGAAAAGCGTATTGTCGGCCCACTGATCGATAACTTCACACAGGCCAAGCACGCCCTCCGGGATCACCCGGCGCGCGGGAACCTTCTGATCGATCCACTTGATGATATCCGTGGAATTCCATACCACCTCGCCGTTCCACTCAACTACTGGCACGCGCGTCCATTTGCCGCCGGTTATCTTCAGCAGGTTGGTCTTGTCCTCGTAGTGGCAGTCGATCGGGTTCCACTTGAGGCCCTTATATACCAGGACCCGCCGCAGCTTTTCGGAGAACGGCGAGTTCGAAAACTGGTACAGGTTGATATCTCCCATCGCGCGCTCCGTGCTTCAGGCGGCACCGTGCCGGCGGACGGTCAGCTGGAAACCGATCTCGGGCTTGATGAGCGCCCGGATGTGGCAGCCGCGCTCGGCGACCTCGACCAGGTGATGCAGCTGCTCGTCATCGAGGGGGCTCTCTACCTCAAGTTCCACTTGAATTTCCTTTACGTGCCCCTTTTCATTGGCCTGCACGTGAGCCGAGGCGCGCCCCAGGGACGCTTTGCGCCCACGGGCGGCCACCCGCAGCGACATGAGGAGGCAGCCGCCGAGGGCGGCGAGAAAGCCGGACACCGGGTCGGGGCCCGTAACGTCGTCGCCATCGAGTGACCAGCGCAGCGGGCCGTAGTTTACCTCGACCTTGAGGTCGTCGCCGCGCGCCGACAGCGTCACATAGTGCTTGCGAAAGGGAGCAGGCTTGGCCGCTTCTTGGCCGCCGGCCGCTTGCGCGCCGTCCTCAAGTAGCTGTTTAACCCGGGTGGTAAAGCGCGCCGCACTGGCGCCATCGATTCCGCGATGGTCGTAGGCGATCGCGATCTGCATCGCGGGGCGGACCTCGGGCTTTCCATTTATCGCGATGACTTCGTCGCGGATCGCACCGACAAACATCAGTGCGGCCTGCGGTGCAAAGATGACAGGCGTCCCGTTCTCGATGCCGTAGGCGCCCAGGTTTGAAACCGTGAATGTGCATTCTTCCAGGTCTTGCGGCAACAGTTTCTTGTCGCGCGCCTTGGCGGCGAGCTCGGCGGCGCGGGTGCTTATGGCCCCGAGGTCGAGTGCCTGCGCGTCGCGAATGACGGGAACCACGAGACCGTTGGGAGTATCGACCGCGATACCGAGGTTGATGCGATCGTAGATCAGCATCTCGCCATCACGATAGCTGCCGTTGACGCGGGGATTTTCACGCAGCGCCTGCACGACCGCGGCGAGAATGAAATCGGTAATCGTGGTTTTTGCGCCGCCGGCGTTCATAGCGCGGCGTTTTTCGAGCGGCCTCGACATGTCGACCCGCACCATCTGCACAAAGTGCGGAACCTGCTGCCAGCTCTGGGTCAGATTCTTTGCGCCGACCGCCTGGATGCGGGTGAGCTTTTCGCGACGCGCGGGCATGAGGGCAGCGGAAGCTTGTGGCGCGGCGGCCGCACGGCGCACGTCGTCCTCGGTTATCATTCCATCGGGACCGCTGCCGGAAATTCTGCCAAGGTCAACTCCGGCTTCCGCTGCAATTCGCTTTGCGCGGGGCGACGCGATTACCCTGGTACCACGTGCCGGTGCGGTGGCGGCCGTCGCCCGCGGTGCGGCGACGGTAGGACTTGGCGCCGCGGGGGTCGGGGCGGTCGCTGCGGGGATCGATTCGCCATTTACTGCGATCACCGCCAGCTCCCCGCCGACCTGCACCACTTCGCCTTGCGCGGCGGACAGGCGCGCGAGCACGCCCGACGCGGGAGCTTCAACCTCTACTTCAGCTTTGTCGGTCTCCACTGTGAGAACCAGCTCGCCCTGGGCGACCGCGTCTCCGGCGCGTTTGTGCCACAGCAGGACGGTCCCCTCGGTCATGGCGTGGCCGAGCTTGGGCATCTGGATAACGACCGGCATGGTAACTTTCGAGTTCTACGAAAAAGCCCGCAACATCTCTAGCCCGCGGTGGCCGCTGGTCCGCAGCGCCGATTGGTGAAACTCTGGCAGGCGGCCCGACATGAGGCCCGGCTGGATCACGAAAGCAGTTCGCGGCACGCCTGGTAAATCTTTTCTTCGCTCGGAATTACGAATTTCTCGAGCACCGCCGCAGTCGGAACCGGAACGTCGGGAATTGCCACGCGGCGCAGCGGACGGTCGAGATATTCAAGCGCTTCCTCCATCAGGAGCGCACCGATCTCGGCTCCGACGCCCAGCGTTCGATAGCTCTCCTCGGCGACCACAATCTTGCCAGTTTTCTTTACCGACTCGACAATCGCCGGCCTATCGAACGGACACAGGGAACGCGGGTCGATGACTTCAATATGGTGACCCTCCTTGGCCAACCGATCGGCGACCGCGAGCGCCTTGGGAACCATCGCGGAGATCGCGACCAGCGTGAGAGCATCGCCCGGCCGCACCACCGCGGCTTTGCCCAAGGGAACGACGTAGTCGGCATCTTCGGGCACTTCGCCTTTGGCGGCGTACAGCAGCTTATGTTCGAAGTAGAGCACCGGGTTGTTGTCGCGGATAGCAGCTTTGAGCAGGCCCTTGGCATCGGCTGGGTTGGAAGGAGAGACGATTTTCAACCCCGGCGCGTGCATGAAGAATGCCTCCGGACACTGACCGTGTTCGGGACCGACCCCCGCCGCGCCCGAGGGGCATCGCACCACCAGCGGTATTCGATAGGCGCCCCCGTGACCATAGCGCCACATCCCCGCCTTCAGCACGATCTCGTCTCCGGCGGTGAACAAAAAATCTGCAAATTGAAGTTCGACGACCGGCCTGAGCCCGGTCAGCGCCGCCCCTACTCCAGCACCGACGAAGGCATTCTCGGAAATCGGCGTATCGAAAACGCGCTCCTCGCCGAACTCCTCCTTGAGTCCCGACGTGATGCGGAAAATTCCGCCGAAGTTGGCGACGTCCTCACCGTACAGAATGACGGTGGGGTCGCGGCGCATCTCCTCGACCAACGCTTCCTTGATTCCTTGCGCGTACGTAATCGTTCGCATCGCCTTTCTCTCCAGGGTGTGACGCCGA
>Ga0126378_10004676_pt1 | contig 10496 bp, 12 predicted proteins | sample PanSoiMetPlot_23_FD_92587 | JGI IMG/M metagenome (GOLD analysis project Ga0126378, IMG submission 92587) | Tropical forest soil microbial communities from Panama - MetaG Plot_23 | ecosystem: Environmental > Terrestrial > Soil > Tropical forest > Bulk soil | place: Panama | collected 2016-02-17
CGCTGGCCCGATCGAGCGTGCCGATACAGAATTTGGTCCTGCAGCCGAATGGGAGCTTCTCGGGAGCGACGCGAGCCGGTGTGGTAGGAACAAGACATGTTCGCGGTTACACAATCACTGGCAAGTTTTCGGACGACACGGTCAGCCTGACCCTCCAGGACAACATGTGTCCTCCTCGCCATGGCACGGCCGTTCGACAAGCTGCAGTCGGCTGAACAAGGCTCGGTCGGCACCTTTGCTTCAACGCTCCGTAACGGGAGTAGTCAAATGTTGGATGTGGCAAAGACCAAAAAGTTGATCGGTCAGTGTGGGTCCGACGAGATCGTCCCCACCTTGGTCGAATACATCAAGATCCCCAACAAGTCTCCGGCTTTCGATCCCGACTGGGCGGCGCACGGCTATATGGATGAGGCGGTCGCGCTGTTCAAGAAAGACCCGCCCTATGGGGCGCGCGTTACCTACCAGCCGGGGTCGAGTGCCGTCGGATGGCATGCCCCTGCCCGGTCCCCTTGGCTGGAGCAGTCGCTGGCGCGCGCCTCCCAAACCACCTTCGGCGCGCCGCCGGCCTATATCGGCGAAGGCGGCACGATCCCGTTCAAGGCCATGCTCGGCGAGAAGTTTCCGCAAGCGCAGTTCGTCGTTACCGGCGTGCTCGGCCCGCACTCGAACGCGCATGGTCCCAATGAATTCCTGCACATTCCCACCGGCAAGCGCGTCTCGGTCGTCATCGCGCAGGTCCGGGCCGACCATCATGCTCAGGCAGGCGGGCAATAACCCGGATTTGGCCATGCCGCTTAGGATCGGCGCAGTCAGCGGCGCCGAGCCGGCATCAGAGGGAACCGAGCATGGGTGAGCAGAGGCGCATCGTCTCCGTCCTCAAGGCAGCGCCGCCGAAGACGTTTCTGCAGAGACTGCTCGACGGCGTTGAAGTGGTAGGGAACAAGGTCCCTCATCCGGCGGTGATTTTCTTCATCCTTGCCGGTCTGGTGATTGTCCTCTCGCACCTGTTCTACCTACTCGGGACATCTGTCGATTACGAGGTAGTCAACCCGCAGACGCACCAGGTCGAGCACGCGACCGCCACCGTGAACAGCCTGCTGAGCGGCGACGGCATCCGTTTCATGCTGACCTCGATAGTGCGGAACTTCATGAATTTCGGGCCGGTCGGCATCATCCTCGTTGTCATGATCGGCGTCGGCCTGGCCGAACAGGCAGGCCTGATGACCGCCCTGATCAAGAAAATAGTCGAGGTCACGCCGCACAAGGCGGTGACCTGGATCCTCGTCACCGTGGGCGTGTTGGCCAGCATTGCTGCCGACGCCGGGTACCTAGTCTTGATCCCGCTCGGGGCCGCTGCGTTTCTCAGCCTCGGCCGGCATCCGCTGGCCGGGTTGGCGGCGGCGTTTTCCGGGGTTGCTGCCGTATTCGGCGTCAATTTTCTGATCGTGCCGATCGACCCGGTCCTAACGGAAATCACCAATGACGCGATCCATCTTTTGAACCCGACGCACTCCATCGATCTGGCCGCGAATTTCTATTTCGGGGTCGTGTCGAGCCTGGTGCTGATCGTCGTCTGTGCCGTGGTGACCGAGCGAGTTGTCGAGCCGAGGCTCGGTAAATATCGTGGCGAAATCCCGGGCGAGAGCGGCGAAGGCGTGTCGCCGCAGGACGCGAGAGGGCTGAGGCTCGCGCTCTACGCGCTCGTCGTGAGCGTCTGCGTCATCGCGCTCTTGACGTTTCCGGCGGGAGCGCCACTGCGCAATCCGGATACCGGAGCGATCGTCGGCGACTCGCCCTTCATGAGCAGCCTGATTGTGCAGATCATGCTGGTGTTTTTGGCGATCGGCGCGGCCTACGGGATCGGTGCTGGGACAATCACCAGCATGGTGGATGGCATTAACGCCGTCACCAAGACGTTCGCCAGCCTGAGCGGGCTCATCTTCTTGCTGTTCGTGATCAGCCAGTTCCTGGCTTATTTTACCTACAGCAACATGGCGACGATCGTCGCGGTGAACATGGGCGACGCGCTGGAACACGCCAATCTCGGCACCATTCCACTGATGCTGGGGTTCATTACTATCACCGGCGTCGTCGGCTTGCTGATCGTCGGCGCAATTCCCAAATGGGCGCTTCTCGCTCCGATCTTCGTGCCGCTCTTCATGAAACTGGGGGTCGCCCCCGAGGCGGTTTTGGCGGCCTATCGGGTAGCCGACTCGCCGCCAAACGTCGTCACACCGTTGATGCCCTATTTTGCGCTGATTGTCACCTTCGCGCAGCGCTATGACAAAAATGCGGGCGTCGGAACGGTTATAGCGATGATGCTGCCGTACGGTGTAGCGGTCTCGCTAGTCTGGATTTTGCTGTTTCTCGCCTGGGAAATGCTTGGGCTGCCTTTTGGACCCGGTTGATCGACCTTTTTTTAGCGTGCGGCGGGCGCAGTGGCCGATGCGCCCGCCAGCGCGGCGCGCAGAGCCTCTTCCTTGCTTTCGCCGACGGATTGCGGATCACCGTCCCGGCCTCGCCCTGCAGGGCCGCGACGCCGCGATCTTGCCGGCTCCAATCGCCAATCCGGCAGCCCCCGGGAGCCGGTCGTCCTAGCGCCAAACCCAGCCCCACCCCGGAACCCATACCCAGCCCGAGCCCCCGCCCCAGCCGGGGCCCCAACCCCACGAGCCAGCGGGCCAGCCCCAACCCCAGCCCCAGCCGGGGCCCCAGCCCCACCAGCCAACCGGCCGGCCCCAACCCCAGCCGCCACCTCGCCAGCCCCAACCCGGACCTCGCCAACCCCCATGCCAACCGCCGCCATGCCAACCGCCGCCGCGGCTCTGTGCATTTGCGGGATTGGGTGAAGCGGCAAAAATGATGAAAACGACCGCGAGGACGATCGAGAGTTTACGTGTCATAGAAGGTCCCTTCTCATCCGCCCTGCAGCGAGCCTCGCCCAAGCGTGACAATCGGTCTGTGGGATTCACTGGGCTGTCGGTTTGCCGGAAAGGTCCGCATCGCCGAGCTTGTGCTATTTTGTCGAAATGACCCCCGGCGGCGTGAGAATAAATCTCCCCATCCTTGCCTTCTCCGGTCTGACGGCGGTCTCACTCGCTGGATTGCTGTTGCTGCCGCCGATCCCACAGGATCAAAGCTACCACCAATTCGCCGACCAACGCACAATATTCGGCATCCCAAACTTCTGGAATGTCGTCTCGAATATTCCTTTCCTCGCGGTCGGCTTGGCAGGGCTGCGCCGTTTTCGCCAAGATCCGGCGACCGTCGTCTTTTTCCTGGGCGTGTTCCTGACCGGCTTCGGCTCTTCCTATTATCACTGGGATCCCAGCGACGGTACGTTGTTCTGGGACCGGCTGCCGATGACGCTGAGTTTCGCAGCCATCCTCGCGCTCGTCCTGGGAGAGCGGGTCAGCCCACAGGCCGGCACCATTGTGCTGTGGCCGGCGCTCGCCATCGGCGTTTTCAGCCTGCTGCTGTGGCGTTGGACAGACGATCTGCGGCTCTATTTCTGGGTGCAGTTCTTTCCCGCTCTGGCGCTGCTAATGCTCTTTCTCCTGTATCCCGCCAAGTACACCGGAACACATTATTGGATCGTTGCCGGGGCACTTTACGCGCTTGCCAAATTATTCGAATTGACCGATGCCGCGGTCTTTTATTGGTCCGGAAACCTCGTCAGCGGACACACTTTCAAGCATCTAGCCGCAGCGGCGGCGTGCTTCGCCGTTCTGCGCTACTTTCAGACCCGTCGGCCGATCCGCCAAGTGCAACAGGAGCGGCGTGTAAGCTCCGAGACCCAGAGCAAATCAGCACTCATGCCGGGTCGTCACCCTTCGGAAAGGTGAGCCCTTGGTGCGCATCGCGCGCAAGCCAGGACCGAGGCTTGCGGCGCCCGCTCGAGAAACCGCGCGATTGTCCCGGCGTTGCGGCGGATCATCGTCGCGCCGACCGAAACCAGCTCATCCACCTGGTCTCGCCGCAACGTGAGGCCGGTGCGGACGGCGAGAAGCCGTGTCCGCGTCTCGGGCTCGTCATAATCGGCCAAGTTGACGCGCAATAATGTCCCGGCAACGTCGTCGCACGGGTACCCCATTATCATGTAACCTTGGCGACAGCGCATCCGGCGCAATTTGTCGACGACATTCTCTGCCGTGTGCTCGACGGCGATCACGGTCTCGAGGTTGTAGGCGCTGATCTGCGCACCGGTGGCGGCGGAGAGGATCTGTCCGAGGCCGCTCACATTGCGCTGCTGCGGCCAGTTGGGGTTCGGCGGCGCCTCGGCATTGACGCTGATTACGAGCAAGCGGCAGGCGGCAATGACGAGCAGGCCGCGAGGACAAACGCCGCGGCCGCGCTCGACACCCGCCAACGGCGCATGATCGCGCACTTCACTTGTCTGCGTTAGCTGGGCCGCCGTCCGCGGACAGCAGGGCCGCGAGCGGGCCGGCCGCGGGACGCCAGGCGTAGACGGTTGCGAGCGCACTCAGGATTAGCGCGCCGAGAAAAGCGCCGGCGACGTCCCACAGCACACCTCAGAAGAAGACCGCAAACGGTACCGTGCGCGAGCCACAACACTCTAACCTGTTCGGCGAAAAGCTCCGCGGCGTATCCGCCGGTTGCATAAGCCGATCGGCAGCGTACCGTATAGGCCCTGAAGCCGTGCTCGGTCGGCCACGCGAAGCGTGCGGTCGCCTGCCATCCTTGAACCGTCGGGCTTCAGCCGCCCAGCAGCAGCGCGGCTGTCAGAATGATCACCAAAGTCACCAAGGATAAACTGGCCATCGGCCACTGCCGCAAATATGCGTCGGCACGTTCGATCGCCTCACCCCAGGACGCGAGCGCCCGCGCGGCCCCCTCACCTGCGGTTACAATATCTCCCGACGGCACCCGCGGCAGGCGATCTCCCCAGCGCCACAGCGCGGCGGCGAGTCCTGCACCGATAAGAACTGGCCACAACCCTGCCCAGAGCGGCCCCGGCAGCAGCGCTTGCGACGAGCTTCCGCTCCCGGCCGCCGGAAACAGCGTCCAGGGAACCGCCACGGCTGCAACCACCAGGGCCAACCAAGGTCCGGTAAAGCCGCCCGGATGTACCGCATCGGAGCGCGGAGGCGCGGTTCGCACTAAACGGCGCAAGAAATGCAGCATCAGCAATGTGCTCCCGGCCGCCGATAGGGTCGCTAGCGCGCCGACGGCGCCAACACCGAGCTGTGCCTTGACCGCGAGCTTTGCCAGCGCGCCGCCGGTAAGAGGCAGTCCGCCGAGACTCAACGCCAGCACTGCGGCGGGGATCAGCACCCGCCACAAGCCTGCGCCGGCGCTCATCGCCACGCCGACTGCGAGGAACAACCCGCCCTTGACCAAGACATGGTGAACGGCGGAGAAGCTCGTCCCGAGAGCTGTTCCGGCGTCGCCTACGGCCAGCCCCATTCCCAGCGCCGTAGCCAGGAGCCCCATTTGGCTGACGCTGGAATAGGCGAGCACTGTCTTTGGGTTCGCTTGCGTGATCCCGACGATCACGCCATAGAAGGCAGAGAACAGCCCGGCGGCCGCCAGCGCCTCACCCCACTGCGGCATCGCAACGCCGAGCGGCAGGAAGCGGATAAGTCCGATCACACCGGCCTTGACCGCGGCGCCGCTGAGCGCCGCTGCCGCCGGAATCGGCGCCGCGGTATAGGCAAGCGGCATCCATACATGCCCCGGCACGAGTCCGATTTTAAGCCCGAAGCCGAGGATCAGCAGCGTCATGGCTGCGCCGCGCCACGGCGAGGTCGGCAACGCCGCCACTGCGTCGCGTATCAGCAGGGTGCCGTCCGAAACGGCCGCCGCCATAAACACGAACGCCATCAGCAGAAAAGCCTCGCCCAATACGGCGAGTGCTATGTAGACGATGCCGGCCCGTCGGCTCTCCGGCATGCCGTCATGTACGATAAGGCCCCAGGCCGCCAGACTGACCGCGGAATAGGTCAGATAAAAGCTCACCAGGTCGGCGGCAATGAAGACGCCGAGACTGCCGGCGACCGTCAGCAGCCACCATTCGGCAAAGCGTCCGGTGTTGGCGTCGCCGCGCAGATAAGCCGAGGCGTAGGCGCCGGCGACAATCCACAGCAGCGCTGCAGACCCGAGCAGCATCGCGCCGGGCACATCGAGCGACAGCGTCATGCGAAATGGCGGCTCGGGCAAGACCAGCGTCGCGCCAGCAGGAACCAGCAGCGCTGCAGCCAGCGCCGGCATCGGCGCAGCCATCAACAGCGTCGGCATGCGTTCCCGCGCGCGCCCCGACACGCAGGCCAGCAGCATCGCGAGCGGCCCAGCCAGCACCGCAAAAAGCAATATCTGTGCCGCGGTCACAGTCGAGCGTCCCCGGCGACCGGGCGTCGTGGCGGCACTCTCGGGGGGCGGTTCACCGCAGACCGGCCAGCGCCGCTTCCGGGCGGCCGATCTGCAGAAACTCCAAAGGGCGCAGCGGAACGAAGCCGAGCAGCAGCGCACACAGAGCGATGGCCATCACCAGCCCCTGCCGCGCTCGAGAAACGCTCGTTAGCAACCGCAACGGCTCCGCCGGGTCGGCCAGAGCGCGGGCAAGCACGAGGAATATATAACCACCGGCGAGCAGGCCTCCCGCGAGAACAACCAACGCCCACCACCACTGGCCCGCCTCGACCGCCGCCGTCAACAGCAGCGCCTTCGCGACAAAGCCGCCGCTGGGCGGCAGACCCATCAGTGACAGCCCGCCCAGTCCCAAAGCGAAGACGGTCATCGGCAGAGCCCGGCCGATGCCGCCGAGACCTGTGATCCGGTCGTGCCCGATCGCCTCAGCGATCAGCCCTGCCGCCATAAACATCGCGGCTTTCGCAAAGGCGTGTGAAACGGCCTGAATCACCCCGCCAGTCCACGCGGCCGTGCTCCACGGATGTCTTGTCTCCGGCCCGATCGCAAGCGGGAACATCAAAAACAGATAGCCGATTTGTGCGACCGTCGAGTACGCGATCAGGAGTTTCAACCGTATCTGCCGGAGCGCGACAATGCTGCCGAAGATGATCGCCGCGGCGCCCAGCACGCCCAGCAGCTGCGCTGCCGCCGCTTCCGGCATCCTGGGCATGACGTCGAACCACAGCCGGACGACGAGGAAGAACGGCGCCTTGACGACCAAACCCGACAACACCGCGCTGGCCGAGGCTGGAGCGCCGGCGTGGGCGGGCGGTAGCCAGAGGTGGAAGGGGTACAGCGCCGCCTTAGCCAAAAGCCCCGCCGTCATCATTGCGATCGCCGCCTCCGCCGCGGGCTGTGCCTGGATCCGGCCGGATAACAGAACGATGTCGAGGGTGCCATAGGCCCCGTACAGGGCCGCCGCACCGAGCAGGTAGAGAACCGAACCGAGCAGCGCGAACAGCAGGTAGCGCAAGGCGGCGGCGATCGTCTCCGCCCGGCCGTCCAAAGACACCAACGGCACCGCGGCGAATGTCAGAAGCTCAAGCGCGACATAAAGGTTGAACAGGTCGGCGCCGACAAAGACGAGGTTGAGCGCCCCCCAGATCGCCAGCAGCAATGTCCAAAACACCAGCGGCGTGCGCGCCTCCGCGCCAGGCGACGCAGAGAATTGCCCGCGCGCGAAGAGCCCGATGCCGCAGATCAGCAGCGCCGAGGTAAGGATCATCACTGCGGAAAGCCCATCCGCCCGAAATGCGACGCCAAGCGGCGGTTCCCAACTGCCGACAAAGTACCGCAGCGCTTTGCCGCTGCGCCAGACGGCAGCGGCGATCGCCGCCGCGACGGCCAGCCCGGGAGGCATCAGAAAAAGGACGACGCGCCCCGCGTACTGGCCGCCGAGCGACAGCGACAACAGCACGCCCCCAACCGGCAACACGATCGCCATAACGAGGAGGAAGCCGCCAGCCGCTGCTGAATCCGGCATCAGGGTTGGTTATCATCCATTGGCAGCCTGGCCGGCGCGTCCGATCGCAGGCTCGCCTGACCGCTGTCTTCGAACAGCCGCAGCAGCAGGGCGAGTGCCAGTGCGGTCGCGGCAAAGGCGACGACAAGGCCGGTGATGACCAATGCCTGCGGCACGGGGTCGCCGGCCAACCCGGCCGCAGCGCCCCTGCGGGCGACAACACCCAGCAGCAGAAACACGCCGCCGCCGATCAGGTTGAAGGCGAGAACCTTGCGCAGTGGCTCCGGCTGTACAATCAGGCCGTAGAGGCCCAATCCCACCAACGCCGCACTGCACAACCCATAGAGTGTGGCGGCGCTCATCTCTGCAAGATCCACTCCGACGCGCCGGCTACCATAAGCGCGAGCATTGCCGCGATCGAAAGCGTCAGCGGCACCTCGATTACCACGATCAGCAGCTTGGCGTATTGCGGCGGATAGGCCAGAAAGCCCGCCGCGATCGCGAACCCCGCGAGCCCGACGGTCACAAACACCGCCGGTCCGGCGATCAGCAAAAGCCGCAACCACTGGCGGCTGATCGGCGGGGTTCGCACGAGCCCCGCCATCATCGCGAGGATGCCCATCGCGGCTAGGACCGTTGCACCCTGAAATTCTCCGCCGGGGGCAACCGAGCCGACCCAGAAAATATGGAGACCGATGAGTATCCCGATCGGCACCAGCAGCTGCGCGACAAACGTCAGCATGCGGTTCGGGTCAGCACGGTGCAGCCGGCCAGGCAAACCGCCCCAAAGGCGGTCCGGCGCGAGGGACCAAATGCCGATCAGCGCCAGCAACAGCACCACGACCTCGAGCAGCGTGTCGATCGCGCGATACGCCATCAAGACGGCAGTGACCGGATTGCCCAGACCAGTCGCGGCGAGGCTTGCGACCGCTTGCGGCGCCAGGGTCGGCGCGGGCTCGGCGAACAGCACCACGATCGCGGCGAGCCCCGCCGAGACCAGCACGCAGAGACCGGCGGCCGCCCACCGCAAGGTCGCGCTCGCCGCCTCGCGGGCCGGCGAGGGCTCGCTGCGACGCAGCCGCGTGCTCGCACCCACCAGCAGACCTCCGGTCAGCCCGCTACCGAGGGCGGCCTCGGTCAGCGCCACATCGGGCGCCGCCAGGCGTACCCAGACCAGCGCGAGCAGCAGCCCATAAGCGACAAACCCAGCCACCGCAGCAAATGCGCCGCGTGCGGTGATGGTCCCGGCGGCGAGCCCGAAAACCAAAAGGGCGAGGCCGGTATCGAAAGCCGGTGGCACTCTATTACTGGGGCGGCTCGCCCGGCCGGGCGGTGCGCGCAATCAATTGAGTCACGGTGGCGCCCGTCAGCAAGGCGAGAAGCCATACGGCAACGAGCTTGAGCGCTGCGGGCGGCCCTGCCGCTTGAAACAGCAGCCCGAGCACGACGAGCCCGAGACCGAGATTGTCTGCCTTGGTCAGCGCGTGCAGGCGGCTGAGCGCGTCGGGAAACCGCAGCAGCCCGACCGTCCCCGCCAAAAAGAAAAAGGCGCCGGCGCAGACCGCCAGGATGGCAACTGTATTGCAAGCTAGGCTCATGCCTCTCTACCTCCCGGGACGCTCTTGACAAAGGCGACCGAGACGAACGGCGCGAGCAACGCCAATAGCAGCGCGAGATCCACCGCAGCCGGTGCCGCCATCGCCTCCGCCAGCAACAGCAGCGCCGCGGTCCCACCGGTGCCGAGCAGCTGTATCGCCATGATGCGGTCGGCATCGCCCGGCCCGCGCAGGACGCGGACCAGGCCCAACGCCACCGTCGCCAGCACGAAACCCGCGACAGCGAGCAAGAAGTTAGGCATTGCCGGACACCCCACCAATAATCTGAACGAACAGCGCCTCCTCCTCCGCGAGCTGCGCGGCGACCGGCTGCTCGACATCGAGGCAATGGATGAGGAGCCCCCGCGTCCCGGCCGGGCCGATCGGCACGGTACCGGGCAGCAGGCTCATCAATGTGGTGAACATGTGACGCGCCGGACCGGGGCGAAGGCCGACCGGGAAGCTTACAAAGCCGGGCGTTAGCGGCAGTCGCGGATCGAGCGCGCGCCGCGCGACGTCAACTCCGGCAACCACCGATTGACGCACGAAGCGCAGCCCGAGCCGGGCGAGAGCAGATACGCGCACACGGCTCGTACCCGGCGGCAGCAGATGCAGGCTCACCCAGGTCGTGGCCCATGACGCTACAGCGCCGGCCACGAGATCGGTCGGATCCGCGCCGGTCAGCGTCACCCAAAGCGCAAAGAAGCCCGTCACTCGTTTCATCGCCGGCAGATAGAGGTTTGCACTCACGCTATGTCCGAGGCGGTAGGGCGAGGAACCACTGTTCTCCGCAACCCAGCGGGCTGATTGATCCGGAACCAAGCGACATAGAGCGCCGGCAAAAAAATCAGCGTCAGAACCGTCGCAACTAGCAGCCCACCCATCACGGCAATCGCCATCGGACCCCAGAATATCGTCACCGCAATCGGGATCAGCCCGAGGACCGTGGAGATTGCCGTCAGCATGATCGGGCGAAAGCGCGACACGCTCGCCTCGACGACGGCATTCCA
>Ga0126378_10004678_pt1 | contig 10494 bp, 14 predicted proteins | sample PanSoiMetPlot_23_FD_92587 | JGI IMG/M metagenome (GOLD analysis project Ga0126378, IMG submission 92587) | Tropical forest soil microbial communities from Panama - MetaG Plot_23 | ecosystem: Environmental > Terrestrial > Soil > Tropical forest > Bulk soil | place: Panama | collected 2016-02-17
ACTTGTGCAGGGCGACATTGCGCCTGCCGTGCTGCCAGATGATCTGAGATACCTCATTGCGGAGCTCGGGGTCCGGCCGCTCGAACTTCGGCCCCGCCTTGAGAATGCAGACGGAGTACTCTCGCGCCTTCGCCCGCTCGGCGGCGAACTCGTCATCGGTGAGCTGGGGCAGGCTGTGCTCGCCCAGGTATCTGTCCATCGGAGCCTCCCTGGCGTCGCTACCGCCCGCACCGTTGCGGCTTCAGTATCGGCGATCAGCGTGCGAACGCCCGTGCAACACTGGCCCGCAAGAGTCGGCCGGGGAGCAAGAACACTTGCTCCCCGGCCGGACGAGGTGATCGATCTCGGTCGCGCTCCTACCCTGCTGCGAGCGCAGGCGCCAGCATGGCGGCGTTCGGCGTGCCCAGACCAGTGATCGGGTCCCAGCCGTTGGTAGCCGGGTAGCCGGGGATGCTAGCCACGGTCTGGTTGTTGCCGGTGTTCACGTCGTAGAAGTACGTGCCGTAGTTCGCCCCGGCCGCGAGCTTGTAGAGCGTCGGGTTGATCTGACCGAGGCCATGGCCCGCGATCTGATCGGCGATCGCCACGATGCCGGAGAACTCAGGCGACGAGCAGGATGTCCCGCCGACGATGAACCAGCCGCCGGCACCGGGAGCGGTGTCGTACACCAGTGGCCCGGTACGGGAACTGGCCTGGAACGCGACGTCGGGGACACCGCGCATGCCACTGTTCGTGGCTCCGCCTGGCAGCGTGCTCTGATATCCGGGGGCTGCGAAGATGTGGCTGAACCCGCCACCTGAGTCGATCCAGCCGATTTCCTTGACGCCGGGTGCACCCTGGCAGTTCGCGGGCGGGTCGGTGGAGTCGATGCTCGTTCCGGTGACCGGATTCGTGCACAGGTAGGTGCCGCCGACGGCGGTCACCAGCGGGTCAGACGCCGGCCAGATGACCGTAGGGAAGGGCACCGTGGTCGGGTTCTTCGTCGGCGTCTTGATCGCGTTGGCCGTTCCGCCGTCACCCGAGCTAGCCAGGACCGTTACCCCATTAGCGGCAGCAGAGACGAAGGCATGCCGCAGGTTCAAAAGCGACTGCGTGCTGTTGAAGCCTTCTTCGGTCGCTCCGAAGCTCTGCGTGATGACAGTGGCCTGGTGGTTGTCGACGATGAACTGCTCAGCGTTCATCATCGCCGGAAGGCCCTGTACGTCCTGTGTCTCGGCGGGATCAGTGGTGACGTTCAGGATGTTCGCTCCGGGGGCTATCGCGTGCGCCCACTCGACATCCAGGGCGGTCTCCACCGACCACGCATCGCGCGCCTGTGAGCCCGTGCCGTTGCTGTTCGGTGGCTGCGCCTTCACTTCAGTGTTGCCGTTCCAGAACACGTGCTGGAAGGTCGGCATCCCTGCGGTGCAGGTCTGGCCAGGCTCACCGCACATGTGCGGCAGGCCCATCTGAGTGTTGAAGTTGGCCAGGTCCGACGCCATGTTCGGATTGCCGAAGGAGTCGATGATCGCGATGGTGACTCCCTGGCCAGCATGACCAGCCGCGTAGAGAGGAGCCAGGTTGTAGGAGTTCTCCATCGCCGTCGCGAAGAAGCAGCGCCGGCCCAGGGCGAAGCAGTCGGACTCGGCCGGCGGAACCGGACCGTTGCCGAGTAGCTGGTAGTCGGACACCGTCGGCACCGGCATGGGAAGGCTGCTCGTCGCCAGCGTGGAAGCCGGCGCGGCGCCCGCCAGTGCCGCCACGCCACACACGGCAACTGTGGCGAGGTGGCGCGCGAGTACGCCTAACTGGAGTCGGGACATGGGGGGACGCCTCCGTCCGCATCGATGGATACGACCCTCTATCGTCACCACTATGCGGACTTGCCAGCAAGAGGCCTGCCTGTAATAAATATCGCGAGCAGCCCCTATGAGCCGTGTATCCCACTATTCGTACGCTTCTCACTCCGAAAAAATCGTGGCCGTAGGCGCAGACGATGGCACCGTTGTCCCGACCGCGTAGGTGCATCGACCGTCAGCGCAAGCGACCCCGTTACCCCCACCTCCTGCATGAGGGGAACGGGGTCGTATCGGGCGCTCACGCCAGCCTGGCGCGGCGCCTTGGGTTAGGCCGGCGGCGTGTAGCCGACGCCGTCCTGCAGCCGGGACCGGCGGGTGCCAGCCGGCCGGCCCGGCTCGCCCGCTTCAGCGGGTCCCGCCTTCGGCGGCGCGACGCCGCGCACGATCTGCTCAGCCATTCCGTACAGCAACGGCAGCGCGCCGGCGACAACGCCGCCTACCCGGTTGATGTGCGCCACACCGGGGCGGATGACCTTTGCGTGGTCGTCGACATTGCGGACGAGGTCCGCCGACTCCTCCAGGTTCGTTGCGACGCGGTTCAGCAGCGTGCCGACCCAGAACAGGTAGAACGCCAGCCCGCCGGTGAGTACGCCGATGGCAACGACGGTCAGGACCACCAGGCGCCTCATGGTTGGACCTTTCCGAGTACCCGGCCGAGGAAGAGATGATGTTCCAGGCCCTCCGCCAGGACTGCATCCACTCCGTCGGCAACCTGCGGGATCAACTCCGCCTCAGCCGTAGTCGTTTCCGCGCCGCGCAGCGTGTCCCGTACCTCGACCACTCGTTCGTCGATGCGCCGCACCAGGTAGATGAGCAGGCTCAGCATTCCGGCGACAGCGACATCGACGACGAAGCCAGCTGCGATCGCCTGCCGCCACGCGGCTCGCTCGTTGGCACGCATCGCTAACCCCCTAGCCTGGCCCGGCCGCGCTGGAGGCCGCTCGTGATCGCGTTCGCGTCATCAATGGTCGTCTGGAGCGCTGCCAGCGGCGCGGTGTTGAGCTCTGCCGATCTCAGGGCCGCCGTGATCTTTGGCGCCTCATCGCCAATCGACCGCGCATAAGCGAGGATCGCCGAGACGAGCGCGACGACGACCGCCACAACGGAGGTGCCGATCGCGTAGCCAGTGATCCAGGCGGTGCGCTGACTAGAGACGGCTGGCGGCTTCGTCCGTTTGTCTCTCTGCATGGAATTCACTTCTCTCGGACCGGCTCAGACCGTGTCGCAGAATTCGCGGACCGGCTTGAGGCTTGCGTTGACCGACGTGAGCCGGTCCGGCACGGAGCTGGTGAGGTCCGCGACGGCCTCGACCGCCCCGGTTGTAGCGGAAAGGTTGGCCTGGATGGCGCGCAGGTGGAGGATCACGCGGATCAGGCCGACCGCGGTGATGCCGATGATGAGCGCTGAGGCTGTCAGCGTCGTCTGGGCGGCCGCTCGCATGGACCGCACCTCCTTCGTTTAGCCCAGCAGCTTGGCGACCGAGTCCGCGTACCGGGTCGCCCCGGCCGACACGTCCCGGACCGTCTGGTCTGTCGTGGCGAGTGCCTCGGGCACGCCATCGAGATCGGAGACGAGTTCCGCGCCGTCCACCAGGATCTGGTCAGTCGCGTGCCGGATCCGCTCGAGCGCTGCGAGCACGCGGTTGAGAAGGTAGATAACGAGGGGCAGCACCAGCACCATGAGCATCGCATTACCGATCCGCCACCAGCGCATGACCGTACCTCCCCTGGTCGCCCCCGAGCGCCTGAGCTGTAATGCCTGGGGGTGTACCCGGGATTCGGCACAGCGCACGCCTCAGCGGCCCGGAATACCCGACCGCCGCGACTTACCGCGTAACCGTCCCCGGGGCCTCGGTCCCGAGCCGGCTGGCGAGGTCGTTCAGAAGTACGATGACCTGCTCGGCTGTTGCGTCATCCACGTCGCCGAGCGCCCCTCGCAGAACTTCGTCGGCATTCCGCACGCTGTGCCTCGCGACCTGATCGAGGTGCGCCGCCGTGAGCCGCACAAGCGTGCGACGACGATCAGCTGGGTCGGCCGCGATCTCGACGATGCCCTTGACTCTGAGCTTGTTGACGGACTCTGACACGTAGCTCTGCGGCAGCCCGGTCCTCGTGGTGATATCGGTAATGGAGCTGCCTGGGCTGGCGAGAACGTCGCGCATGACAATCAGCGCGCCGGCCGGAAGGGTGGCACCGAGCGCGGCAACCCCGTCGTCACCGGGATCGTCGTCCCGCATGGCCCGTTCGCCCAGGCGCGCGAGCTGCCTGCCGAGCACGATCAAATCAAGCGCCTCCATAGCCGAGATGATACATCGCCTGCGATGCATCTGCGTCTGATATACTCGGTGATCAGGCCCGGCAGGAATCGGCACGATCATTTGGTGGTGCCGTACACTGTGCGAGGTTCACCCTGCGCTCGTAGCTCAACGGATAGAGCATCTGACTACGGATCAGAAGGTTGGGGGTTCGAGTCCCTCCGAGCGCGCAAGTGCGGTGTCTCAAGTAACTGGCCGCCGCTGCCCGCAGCGGCAGCGACCATCACGACATCAGCAACTCAGGGCCCTCCAAGGAGGGTCTCGATAACCGCGCCGACCACGGTATTGACAACGCCGCCAGCCACCTTGTCAACGGTGGTTGGCCCCGCGGTTGCTTTCTCCGCTGCCGGCTGCCCTGACCGGACGTCGCGCCATTCCTTGAGCAAGGAGTCCCACTGTTCCAGCCGGCAATCCCCGCGCCGCTCCCGCTGAGCCAGTGCCTGTAGCGCGAGGTGCTCGGCCTTCTCGGCGGCCTCTGAAGTCGTGGTGTATATGAAGACGCTCGACTTGTAGTCGTCAGAGATGGTGGTGTCATCACCGAGGCCGCTCTCTAAAAGGACGACCCGGAAGGACTGGCGGAACTTCGTCGCCCCGCGGCCCGCAAGTATCACTCTCACGCGCCAGTTCTCGGCCACATACACACTGTAACCACTGCGTGCAAGGTGCAGCGACAATCAGGAACTCAGCGACGGGATCGCCTCGGACAGGTTGAAGCTGAACGGCGCACGCTGCCGCATGCCGCGAGCACGATCATGAACGCAGGCGCCGTGCCGCACCACGGGAGATCGGCGTCACTGTGCCACCCTCGTCACTCGAGGCGACCTGCTCGACGATCTTCGCGGCTAACACACGCAGCTTGACGTTGGTCCGCTGGGAGGCCTGGCGCAGCAGGTCGAAAGCCTTCTCGGGCCCGCATTGCTGCTGGGCCATCAGGATGCCCTTGGCTTGCTCGATCACCGACATGGTCTCCTGCCTGGCCATCAGCCGGGCGTACGCCGAGTCGTGCAGAACGTCCCGCCGCGACCGGCCCTGGAGTACCTGGCCCCGGGTAGCCCGCGCGCGGGCTCTGGCTTCTGCAGACGCCAGCCGGAGAGCCCGCGACATCTGCCGCGCGGCCTTCGCCCGCCCGGCATCCACCGGCGGGGAGCCGCCGGATCCCGAAGTCATATCGAGGACGCTACTCGGCACTCACAGCAGCTACCAGGCCCCGCCGTCACGCTTTTCGACATGCCGGCGGGCTGCCAGCGGACCGGCCTTGGTGTCCTGAAACAGAGCACCGCCGCGCGCCCAGGTCACAGGCCCGTCCCGGGCGTCGCGGAGTTTTCCTCGGCCGGAACCGCTCCGGGATTACCTGACCATGCGGAAGCAGATGATCGTCGGAACCCGGTACAGCTGGCCTTGATTCGACCGGACGGCTGCCAGGATCAGGTAAACCAGGTGCGCGATGCCGAGAGCCAGGAAGCCCAGCACCAACAGCAGGATGCCAAAGCCGTGGGTGGCGACCGCGACGACGATGCCGACGATGACAATCGCTATCGACTCGATAATGGCGGTAATCCCCATGTTGAGCGCCTGCGCCGCGTGGAACCTGACGTAGCGGGATTCATTCATCTTCACTAGATAGATCACCAGTGGCGCGATGATGCTCGCGAACAGGGCCAGGAGGTACGAGAGCATCGCCCAGGTCTGGTCATCTGACGGCCCGCGCGGACCGTAGCCCTGTGGGTTGTACTGCTGGCCGTACCCCCACTGGCCGGGGGGCGGGCCGTAGCTGGGCTGGCCGGCGGGCGGGCCGTAGCCCGGGTGGCCGGCGGGCGGGGGATAGCCCGGGGGGCCGGCGGGCGGGCCGTAGCCCGGTTGGGTGTAGCCCTGCGTGCTGTCCTGTGGATCTCCGGGAGTGGTCATGAAACCCCGTCGCCTTTCGTCGGCCATAACTGTCCAAACTGTGGGATCACGGGACAGGATGGCGCAGCGGGCCGACCACGCACAAGCACAAAGACCACCATGTGGAAATACCGCGTCGAAGGACCCGGGGGGCTCGGCCATCAGCGGTTCGAGTTCCTGCGAACGTGGCACGGACCACAGGCTTGTCCGCGATCCTCGAAGGCCCTCGCTGCTAATGCCTTTGTTACGTTCGCCGTCAGCCTGCCAAGCTGGCAGTTCCGGCGAGCGTCGCAAGGCAGGGTCAAAGCATGGATGAGCGCACCGAAGGGCAACTGCGTGTCATCCGCGAGGTCTTAGCGGTCACGCAGGCCGCCGATATCTCCGTGTGGCTGTTCGGAGGCTGGGGCCTCGACGCGAGGATCGGCCGGATCACGCGCTCGCACGGCGATATCGAGTTCTGGGTTGAGCGCATTCACGCCCAGCTGTCGAAGGAAGTCCTCCAGGCGGCTGGCGCCATCGCTCTGGCGACTCAGCCGCCCGAGGAGGCCTGCGAGTTCACCTGGGACGAGGTTCCGTTCAGCACCGCCTACTTTGACCGGGCACCGGACGGGTCGTTCATCCAGCTTCTGGGGCGATGGTCGGACTGGCAATTCCCGCCGGGATCGTTCGGAGACGAGGCCGGGATGCTTGATGGCACTCCGGTACCGGCCATGAGCGTGGCGGGCATGCTGGCCATGAAGGAGCAGTACCCGCAGCTACGCAACGGCCGGCCGTGGCGGCAGAAGGACATCGACGATATCCAGATTCTCCGAGGGCTCACCGCCGCCAGGTCGGATGGCGGCGACACCAGAACAACCTGAGAGGACACTCGCAGCGAGCGCCGAGAGGCAACCACGCCCCGGTGGCACGGATACCGGAACGTGAGCGGGGCACCCTGGCACGTGCAAGCCTGAGATAAACAGGCCGCGACTCTGGGCGAGGGCAGGCTGGGGGAAGGAAGAGATGAGCGAAGTCAGGCACCTTCGGCCGACAGTCATCTCCGCGCACGGCACGCCGCCGAAACGGATCAGCGAGTTCGTCGGGCTTGCCAGCACCGGCGACGACGACTTGTCGCTGGCGCTGATGCGCAGCCCGGCCGGGTGGACCGAGCCGGCACAGGTCACGCAGTTCGAGGAGACCACGGTCGTGATCGAGGGTGCCGTCGTGCTCCGGCTGGAGGGCGGTGAGGAGCTGACCATCCCGGCCGGAGAGGCCGTGACGGTGCCTCCGGGCATCAGGGTGCAATACGAGACGCCGGGGCCCGCCGTGTATGTCTCGCTGTGCCGTCCCGCTTTCAGTCCGTCTCGGCTGCGCCGGGAGCAAGATGGTGAGCCTGGGTGAAGGACCCGACCGGTCAGGATTCGAGAAGCGTCCTCTGATTGGCTCTCGGCATACTCCTGACGAGACCAACCACGACCTGAAGGAGTGACCATGGCGGGCTCTTCCACCCAAGGAATCAAGACCGTGCTGCATCCCGTATCCGACTTGGCTACGGCCAAGCCCGTATACGCCGCCTTGCTCGGCGTAGAGCCGATGGCGGACTCTTCCTACTACGTCGGCTTCGAGGCTGAGGGCCAGCAGATCGGGCTCGTGCCGGGTGGGGGCGGGCCGGAGCCCATGACCTCGCCGGTGGCGTTCTGGCACGTGGGGGACATCGAGGCGAAGCTAGCCGACGTGATCGCCGCGGGCGCCACGCTGAGGGAGGCCGCGCATGATGTCGGTGGCGGTCGCCTGGTCGCCACGTTCACCGACCCTGACGGCAACGTCCTCGGGCTGATTCAGGACCCGACCTGATCAGGGCCGATGAGTCCCAACCCCCGCTCCCGCGATCAGGCTGCTGACAGCCACGATCTGATTCGCGTCCACGGCGCCCGCGAGAACAACCTCAAGGACGTCAGCATCGAGATCCCGAAGCGCCGGCTGACCGTGTTCACCGGCGTTTCGGGCTCGGGCAAGAGCTCTCTGGTGTTCGACACGATCGCCGCTGAGTCGCAGCGGCTGATCAACGAGACCTACAGCGCGTTCGTGCAGGGCTTCATGCCGACCCTGGCGCGGCCCGACGTGGACGTACTCGAAGGGCTGACGACGGCGATCATCGTCGACCAGCAGCGGATGGGTTCCGACCCCCGTTCCACCGTGGGCACCGCCACCGACGCCAACGCCATGCTGCGCATCCTGTTCAGCCGTCTCGGGCAGCCCTACATCGGCTCGCCCAAAGCCTTCTCCTTCAACATCGCCTCGATCAGCGGGAAGGGTGCGGTCAGCTTCGAGCGCGGCGGCAAGACCGTGAAGGAACGGCGCAGCTTCAGCGTGACCGGCGGCATGTGCCCGGGCTGCGAAGGTCGGGGCACCGTCTCCGCCATCGACCTCACCCAGCTCTTCGATGACTCGAGGTCGCTGGCTGATGGCGCTATCACCGTGCCTGGCTACACGGGAGGCGGCTGGAATACCCGGCTCTATATCGAGTCGGGCTTCGTCGACCCGGACAAGCCGATCCGCAAGTACACCCAGAAGGAGCTGGACGACTTCCTGCGCCACGAGCCGGTCAGGATGAAGATCGCGGGAATCAACATGACCTACGAGGGGCTAATCCCGCGGATCCAGAGATCGATGCTGTCCAAGGACAAGGAGGCGATGCAGCCGCACATCCGGGAGTTTGTCGATCGCGCGGTGACCTTCACTACCTGCCAGGAATGCGACGGCACCCGGCTCACAAAGCTGGCCCGCTCGTCGCGGGTCAAGGGCATCAACATTGCCGAGGCCTGCGCCATGCAGATCAGCGACCTGGCCGAGTGGGTCCGCGGTCTCGATGAGGCGTCGGTTGCCCCCCTGCTGGCCGCGCTGAGTCACACCCTGAACTCATTCGTGGAAATTGGCCTGGGCTATCTCAGCCTGGACCGGCCGTCAGGCACGCTCTCGGGTGGCGAGGCGCAGCGCACCAAGATGATCCGGCAGCTCGGGTCATCGCTGACCGACGTGACTTACGTCTTCGACGAGCCGACCATCGGGCTGCACCCGCACGACGTCCAGCGGATGAACGACCTATTGATACGGCTGCGGGACAAGGGCAACACCGTCCTGGTCGTGGAGCATGAGCCGGAGGTCATCGCGATCGCGGACCACGTCGTCGACCTCGGCCCAGGCGCGGGTGCAGAGGGCGGCGAGGTGATCTTCGAAGGCACCGTGGACGGGCTACGAGCCAGCGGTACCCTCACCGGCCACCACCTCGACGACCGGGCTGGCCTCAAGGAGGCGCTGCGGGCATCCGCTGGCGCGCTGGAGATCCGCGGGGCGACGGAGCACAACCTGCGCGACGTCGACGTCGACATCCCACTCGGTGTGCTCGTCGTCGTCACGGGCGTCGCGGGCTCAGGCAAGAGCTCGCTCGTGCAGGGCTCCATCTCTGGCCGCGAAGGCGTGGTGTCCATCGATCAGGGCGCGATCCGCGGCTCGCGACGGAGCAACCCGGCGACGTACACCGGCCTGCTAGATCCGATCCGGAACGCGTTCGCGAAGGCCAACGGCGTCAAGCCGGCGCTCTTCAGCGCCAACTCCGAGGGCGCCTGCCCCAACTGCAACGGCGCCGGTGTCGTGTATACCGACCTGGCGATGATGGCAGGCGTCGCGACGACCTGCGAGGAGTGCGAGGGGAAGCGGTTCGACGCGTCGGTGCTCGATTACCATCTCGGCGACCGGGACATCAGCGAGGTACTGGCGATGTCGGTGACCGAGGCGCGCGAGTTCTTCGGGACCGGGGCGGCTCGAACGCCGGCCGCGCACGCCATCCTCGAGCGGCTTGCTGACGTCGGGCTTGGCTACCTCAGCCTGGGGCAGCCGCTCACGACCCTGTCCGGCGGCGAGCGGCAGCGGCTGAAGCTGGCCAGTCGGATGGGCGAGAAGGGCGGCGTCTACGTGCTCGATGAGCCAACCGCGGGCCTGCACCTGGCGGATGTCGAGCAGTTGCTGCTGCTGCTGGACCGCCTCGTCGACTCGGGGAAGTCTGTCATCGTCATCGAGCACCACCAGGCGGTCATGGCGCACGCCGACTGGATTATCGATCTTGGTCCCGGTGCTGGTCACGACGGTGGCCGGATCGTTTTCGAGGGCACCCCTGCCGACCTTGTCAAGGCCCGCTCGACCCTCACTGGCGAGCACCTCGCGGCCTTCGTGAGCCGGTGACAGCGGGGCGCCGACAGCCATACCGCGCCTGAGGGTCGCCGCATCGAGATCCAGCTGTGTCCCGGCTGTGATCAAATGGCCCAACAGTAGCCACGATGGTGCAACGCGGCCAGCGGTGGGCAACCGGCAGCCAACGGGATCGCTCAGTCGGATCGACCAGACATGCTGAGATCCGGCAAAACAGACCATTGATTTAGCGCTCACGGTGGGCGTACCGTCTAGTCGGCATGTCGTAACGCA
>Ga0126378_10004679_pt1 | contig 10493 bp, 8 predicted proteins | sample PanSoiMetPlot_23_FD_92587 | JGI IMG/M metagenome (GOLD analysis project Ga0126378, IMG submission 92587) | Tropical forest soil microbial communities from Panama - MetaG Plot_23 | ecosystem: Environmental > Terrestrial > Soil > Tropical forest > Bulk soil | place: Panama | collected 2016-02-17
CGTGCTCGCCGAGCTGGCCCTCGCCGCCGATCGCAGCTACATGCTCGACGATCCGAAGCGACCGGTCTGGATGCAGCTTGGGCCCTTGAACGGCGGCGCGCTGCCGATGTCCAACGGGCTGTCGCGCTTGGAGACGCGCATGCTCGCCGATTCCCAGCGCGCGAAGGAGATCCTCTCCAAGAGCGAGCCCTTCGACGCGGAGTCGGCGCTGACCGCTGGGCTGGTGACGTTCGCGCCGGACGACTTGGACTGGGACGACGAGATCCGCGTCGCCCTCGAGGAGCGCGCGTCGCTCTCCCCGGATGCGCTCACCGGGATGGAGTCGAACTTGCGCTTCGCCGGACCGGAGACGATGGAGACGAAGATCTTCGGCCGCCTCACGGCATGGCAGAACTGGATCTTTCAGAGGCCGAACGCGGTGGGCGAGCGCGGGGCCCTCACCACTTACGGGCAAGCGGGATTGCGCCCGCAGTTTGATCCCCGCCGGACATAACAGTGTTGGAGCACGCGATGAGTCACATCAGCGACGAAAAGATTCCCAACAACGTCAACCTCACCGAGGACAAGAAGCTGCAGCGCGCCCTCGAGCAATGGCAGCCGGACTTTTTGCGCTGGTGGATGGACATGGGTCCATCCGGCTTTCAGGCTCACCAGGTGTACCTGCGAACGGCGGTCGGCGTGGACGCCAACGATTGGGCTCACTACGACTTCGTGAAGATGCCTGACTACCGGTGGGGCATCTTTCTCGCCGACCCGGTGACCGATCGCCGGATTCCCTGCGGCGACTCGGTGGGGCAACCTGCTTGGCAAGATGTTCCCGGCGAGCACCGCAACACGCTTCGCCGCCTGATCGTCACCCAAGGAGACACCGAGCCAGCCTCGGTCGAGCAGCAGCGGATGCTCGGCCACAGCTGCCCCTCGATGTACGATCTTCGCAACCTCTTCCAGGTGAACGTCGAGGAGGGACGCCACCTCTGGGCGATGGTCTACCTACTCCACCGCTTCTTCGGTCGAGACGGGCGCGAGGAGGCAGAAGAGCTCCTGGCGCGGCGAAGCGGAAACGAGGATCACCCGCGAATCCTGGGCGCCTTCAACGAGCCGATCGACGACTGGCTCTCTTTCTTCATGTTCACCATGTTCACCGACCGGGACGGCAAGTACCAGCTGCTCGCGCTGGCAGAATCCGGCTTTGACCCGCTCTCGCGCACCACCCGCTTCATGCTCACCGAGGAAGCCCACCACATGTTCGTGGGCGAGACCGGCGTCGGCCGAGTGGTGCAGCGCACGGCGGAGCTGATGCGCCAGGCCAAGGACGGCGACGTGCGCCGCGCCGGGGGCGTCGATCTCGCGACGCTGCAAAAGTACTTAAACCTCTGGTACTCGCTCTCGCTCGACCTCTTCGGCTCCGAGGTCTCCACCAACGCGGCCTCCTTCTTTGCCGCGGGTTTGAAGGGCCGCGTCAAGGAGGAAAAGTTCCAAGACCACGTGGCGCTCGAAGGTGCCTATCCGATGGAGATCCCCGATCGCACCGGGCAGCTCACACGCGATGAGGTTCCGCTGCGCTCCGCGATGAACGAGGTTCTCCGGGACGCCTACGTCGAGGATTGCCAGCGTGGAGTTGATCGCTGGAACAAGTTCCTCGCCGATGCCGAATTGTCGGAGCGATTTGCGCTGCCCTCTCGCCGCTTTCACCGGCATCAGGGGGTGTTTGCTGGTCTGTTTTTCGATCCGCAGGGTAAGCCGCTCAGCGCCGAGGAGTGGGAACGCCACAAGGACGACTGGCTACCCTCTGCGGCCGATCGCACTTTCGTCAAGAGTTTGCAGGCGAAGGCGATCGTCGACCCGGGCAAGATGGCCAACTGGATCGCTGCCCCGCCCCGCGGCATCAACGGCAAGCCCATCGAGTTCGAATACGTCCGCGCCGAAGCGTGACGGCTTAGGAGAGTCGCTTCATGAGCGAGCTTGCGCCGAAATCGCCCCGCGAGTCCGAAGCGGTGATGACCCAGATGATCCTCCCGCCCGACGCCAACCCGCTGAATGCGGCGTTCGGCGGAAAGGTGATGGAGTGGATCGACGTGTGCGGGGGAATCGCGGCCCAGCGGCATTGCCGGCAAGTCGTGGTCACCGCCTCGATGGACGACGTGCACTTCCACGCGCCCATCATGGTGGGCTGGATCGTCACCCTGCGCGCGCGCGTGCTCGCCGCCTTCAATACCTCGATGGAGGTGGGGGTCGTCGTCACCGCCGAGAACCCCTTCAGCGGTGAATCGAGCCTCACCACCAGCGCGCTTCTGACCTTCGTGGCCAAGGGGCTCGACGGGCACAAGGTTCGCGTGCCGCCGCTGTTGCTCGAATCCGAGGCGGAGCGGCTTGCTTTCCAGCAGGCGCATGCGCGTCGAGACAACCGGTTGGCGCGAAAGACTCAGGTCGAGAGCTGGTGGCGGCTCTTGGCCACGGGCGGCTCACGAGCCGAAAGCCAGTGAGCGTCCCCCATCCACCGCGACGATCTGCCCGGTGACGAAGCGCGGCCCGGCGAGGAGGAAGGCCACCGACTCGACGAGCTCCTCCAGGTCCCCAAACCGGTGTTGAGGGATGCGCGAGCGCAGCTGCGACAGCGTCTCTTGCGGCGTCTTCTCGGGCGGCAAGATGGTGCCTGGCGCGACGGCGTTCACCCGGATCTGCGGGGCGAGCTCTAGCGCAAGACAACGCGTCAACGCGGCCAGGGCCGCCTTGCTCATGCAGTAGGCGGCGTAGTTCTTCCAGGGGACGATCGCCCCGCCGATGTCGAGGACGTTCACCACGTCCCCGCCCTTGTTGCGCTTCATCATCCGGCGAACCACTTCCTGGGTGAGGAGAAATGGAGCGCGGGTGTTGAGCTCCCACTGCGCTTCCAGCTGCTCCGGGGTGGTGTCGAGGAAGGGTGCCCGGTAAAACACCGCCGCGTTATTCACCAGGGCGTCGATCGGCCCAAGCTCGTCCTCGACTGCCGCGGTCAGACGCTCGATGTCCGCCGAGCGGGTGAGGTCGGCGCCGAAGGCACGGCCCTGCTTTCCCAGGTTGCGGATCAGCTCCAGGGTCCCCTCGGCCCCCTCGGCGGAACGGTGGAAATGAACGGCGATGTCGGCACCCCCGCGGGCCAGCCCTTCGGCAATCGCTCTTCCCAGCCGCGTGCCCGCCCCGGTCACCAGGACGATTCTGCCTTCGAGCGGACGGGTGGTTTCCAGGGGCCTCGCCATGGGCATCCGGTCTGACATCGCGCGCCAGACCGGTTATACAGCTAACTTCTAGCTGCGGTTGGAGTTTTCATGGCCACCACGTTTCGAGAGCTGTTGTCCAACGTAAAAAAGGAGATCCATGAGGTCTCCGTTTCCGACGTCAAGCGATTACTCGATGAGCATTCGCCGGTGAAGCTGATCGACGTCCGCGAGGGGGAGGAGTTCGCCGGCGGAAAAATTCCGGGCGCGATGTCCATCCCGCGCGGCTATCTCGAGCTCAGAATCGAGGAGAAGGCCAAGCGCGACGAGCCGCTAGTTCTCTACTGCGCCGGCGGAACGCGATCGGCGCTGGCGGCGAAGACGCTCCGGGAGATGGGCTACCAGAACGTCAGCTCGATGGCGGGCGGATACAATCGGTGGAGCGACTCGGGCTTTCCGGTGGAAAAGCCCTTCGTGCTCACCAACGAGCAGAAGGAACGCTACCGCCGCCACCTGGTGATTCCGGAAGTAGGCGAGGAGGGTCAGGCCAAGCTTTTGCGAAGCAAGGTGCTGCTGATGGGTGCCGGTGGGCTGGGCTCGCCCGCGGCGCTTTACCTCGCCGCGGCGGGCGTCGGCACCCTGGGCGTGGTGGACATGGATGTGGTGGATTTAAGCAACCTGCAGCGCCAGGTGATCCACACTCAGGACCGAGCCGGCAAGCCGAAGACGGAGAGCGCGCGGATGACGATTCAGGCGCTCAACCCGGACGTCAAGGTGGTTCCCTTCCAGGAGCGGCTGACCTCGCAGAACGTTTTGCGCGTGCTGGAAGGCTTCGACATGGTGATCGACGGCGGCGACAACTTTCCCACGCGGTATTTGCTCAACGACGCCTGCGTGGTGCTCAACAAGCCCAACATCCACGGCTCCATCTACCGTTTCGAGGGGCAGGTGACGACCTTCCTCCCCCACCAGGGGCCCTGCTATCGCTGCCTCTACCCGATGCCGCCGCCAGCCGAGATGGCGCCCTCGTGTGCCGAGGCAGGCGTGTTGGGAGTGCTGCCCGGCATCATCGGGCTGCTTCAGGCCAACGAGGCCATCAAGCTGATCCTCGGGATCGGCGAGCCGCTCGTCGGACGATTGCTGACCTTCGACGCCCTGGAGACGCGCTTTTCCGAGCTCAAGCTTCGCCGAGATCCGAGCTGCCCGGTCTGCGCCGACGGGGCGAAGGTCGAGTTCATCGACTACGAGCAGTTCTGCTCCACCGCCGCGTAGCGGCGCTAGCGCGCGAGCGTTTTATCTCCCGGCTTCCAGTCCACCGGACAGTACTCGCGCGTGCTCAGCGCCTCCAGAACGCGCAGGAGCTCGGCGACCGAGCGGCCCACGTCGGTGTTGTGGTACAGCGCGTACTGCACCACGCCCTCGGGGTCGATGATGAACGTGGCACGGGCAGAGAACCCTTTTTCCTCGACAAAGCAGCCGTACGCTCTGGAGACCTCGTGCTTGATGTCCGAAAGTAGAGGAAGGCTGAGAGGGCCGAGGTTGGCCGTCATCCAGGCTCTGTGCGCGTAGACCGAATCGACCGAGCAACCCAAGATCGCCGCATTGAGGCGCTTGAAGTCACCCTCGCGGCGCGAAAGCCCCATGATCTCCGTGGGGCAGACGGTCGTGAAATCCAGCGCATAGAAGAACAGAACCACCCATTTGCCCTGAAAGTCGGAGAGCGAAATCTTGGCAAAATCTCCCTTCCCCACCATAGCGTCGAGGGAAAAGTCGGGAGCTTTGTGTCCCACTAGCATCAATACCTCCGCTGCCACGTTCGGCATTTGAGCCTAGTTAGTATCAACGCCCTGTCAAGGCGTCCTCTGGGACTAGTATCGCAATCACTTGGAGATCCGATGAGCAGTGGACGTCCGCTCCGCGAAGATTTGATCACCCAGGCCTGCCTCGAGGCCTACGGGCTGGTGCGCCGCGATGGCTGGCCAGCGGATCGAGCGCTCGAGCGCACCCTTCGCCAGCACCGCAGGCTGCACTCGAGCGAGAGGCGCGCGGCGGCCGAGCGGGTTTATGCCCTGGTGCGCCGCCAGCTGACCGTCGACTACCTGCTCGAGCGGGCGCGCCCTGGCTTTGGCTCGCTCGCGCCGGGCAGCCAAGATCTGCTGCGCCTGTGCGCCGCCCGCGTTTTGTCCGGAGAATCGAGTGAATCGGTAGCCGCCGGTGCGCACCTGCCCGCCGAAGATGCCCGGGCGCTTCAGTTATTGGGCGGCGAGCGGCGCAAGATCGACTCCCTAGCGCGAACCCACCGCCTCTCGCTGTCCACGTCGTTTCCCGAGCTGCTCGCCGCCCGGTGGATCGCCGCGTTCGGCCCGGACGCAGAGCGTGCCGCCGAGGCGATGAACGAGCGAGCCCCGTTCACCGCGCGCGCCAATCCCCTCAAGGTGTCGCGCGATGAGCTACTCGCGGAGTTGCGAGGCAGCGGCATCGATTGCCACCCCACCCTCCTTTCACCTCTGGGGATCTCCCTGCACACGCGAATCAACGCTTTCTCGCTGGCGGCGTTCCAAGAGGGGCGGCTCGAGCTGCAGGACGAGGGGAGCCAGCTTTTGGGAATGCTCGTCGACGCCTCGCCCCGCCTTGTGGTCGATGCCTGCGCGGGCGCGGGCGGAAAGACCCTTCAACTGGCCGCCCAGATGGGAAATCGAGGCGAGCTTTTCGCTCTCGACGTGCGCGAGGAGAGCATCCGCGACCTGCGCAAGCGCGCTCGCCGCGCGGGCGTGTTCAACGTGCGAACTCGAATCATCCCCACCTCCGTCGACCAAGCCCTCGAAGCAGTGAGGGATCTCGCCGGACGAGCCGAGCGCGTGCTGGTGGATGCTCCCTGCAGCGGAACCGGCGCCCTGCGGCGCAACCCTGACGCGCGCTATCGGGTCAGCGCCGCCGAGCTTGCCATGCAAGCCCGCAGACAAAGCGAACTGCTCTCCCTCTTCGCCGAGCTGGTCCGCCCGGGTGGCCGACTGATCTACGGGACCTGCAGCGTGCTGCCCGAAGAGAACGATGCGGTGGTGGAGAATTTCTTGGCTTCGCGACCTGATTTCGCGCTGCGCCCGGCCAGCATCGCGCTGGGAGAAGCGCTCGCGGCGGAGGTTGCTCGGGACGGATTCTTGCGGGTGGCGCCCCACACACACGGCACCGACGGCTTCTTTGGCGCCGTGCTGGAGCGCGCCCGCTAGACCTCGGTGGAGACGGATTCGAGCTCGGGTAACTTGACGGCTCGCGCGGCGGACGGAGTCGTCGAGATCGGCGGGAACATCCAGCTGATCAAAAAAGACGCGGCGCTCAAGGCGAAGATCAGCCAGAAGATGATCTGAAGACGTTCCGCCAAGAGCCCGCCCAACCGCGCGAGCACCGCCGCGCCGAGCGATGCTCCGTGATCCGGCCCGAGGAGCTGATTGGCGGCCCACGCCGGAATGGACGGATCATGCTTGAAGCCCGCGGCGAGCACTGCGCCCAAGCCACCGAGCGCCAGCGCCCCGCCCACCGTTCTAAAAAACATCGTGCTCGCGGTAGCGATCCCTCGCTGTTCCCAGGTAACGCTGGTCTGCACGGCGATGAGGAGCGCGGTGTTTGCCAACCCCAGGCCGATCCCAAAGCACGCCGTGCCCCAGGCGGGCACGAGGAGGCTGCAGCCTGGCTTGAGCAAAATCGCCAAGGCAAGGGCGGACATCGCGGAGATGGCCAGGCCGACGCGAATGGGAATGCGAAACCCGATCTTCGGAATCAACCGCCCGCTGATGGCGCTGGCGATCGGCCAGCCCACCACCATCGGGGTGATCGCGCTTCCCGCCTCGACCGGCGTCTTGCCGAGGACGCCTTGAACGAAGAGAGGAACGAAGCCCACGGTGGACAGCATCGCGGCGCCAATCAAACCGCCTGCCGAGCTGGCGACCACCATCACCCTCCGGCGAAAGAGATCGAGGGGGAGAAGCGGCTCCTTGACGCGGCGCTCCCAGCGGACGAAGAGCACCAGCAGCAGGGCTGCCAGCGCCGTGCAGATCGCCCCTTGCACCGGCCCCTGAAAGGCGGCGAGCAGCGAGATGATCGCGGCTGCCAAGAGCGCGGCTCCCAAAACGTCAATCGAGTGCTTCTTGCGCTCTATCCCTTCATGCAGACCGACGACGAGCAGCGCCGCGGAAGCGATCCCGAACGGCAGGTTGATGTAGAAGACCCAGCGCCAGGAGAGGTAGTGGACGATTACCCCGCCCACCATCGGGCCGATCAGGCCGGCGATGCCCCACACGGCGCCAAACACCCCCTGCATTTTCGCCCGCTCCTTGAGCTGGAAGATGTCCCCGACGATGGTGAGGGCGGTGGGCTGCATCGCACCGGCGCCAAGCCCCTGCAAGGTGCGAAACACGATGAGTTGATTCATCGACTGAGAGAGTCCGCTCGCCGCCGAGCCGACCAAAAACAGCGCGATGCCGAGCAACATGATCGGCTTGCGCCCGTAGAGGTCCGCCAGCTTTCCGTAGAGGGGAACGGTCACCGTGGAAGAGAGTAGGTAGGCAGTGAAAACCCACGAGTAGTGCTGGATGCCGCCCAGATCTCCGACGACGGTAGGCATCGCCGTGGAGACCACGGTCATCTCCAGGGCGGCCATCGCCAGGCCTGTCAGCAGCGCGGCTACGGTAAGCGGGCGGTGAGTGACGCGTTCGGCCGGTGCCAGAGCTTCCCTCCTTCTGCTCCGCCACAATAACAAGCTAGTGTGGATGGAACCGAGGCGCTCGAATGGGCCGATGAAAGAGCAAGTTAACCCAGCGGAAAGCAGCAGTGCATCAGAGCGCGCCGCGCAGCAGGTGGGCGAGGCGCGCCTCCTTCCGAAAACGCCGCTCGTCGAGCCGGTGCGCTATCGCGTCTCCATGTCGGAGCCGCATACGCACCTGTTTGACGTAGAAGCATTCTACCCAGATGCGAATTCACCGCTCACCCTGGCGATGCCGGTGTGGACGCCCGGCAGTTACCTCGTCCGCGAGTTCTCCCGGAACGTGCAGCAGGCCGCGGCGTTCGACGAGCAAGGCAGGCCGCTGCCGATCACCCGGCTGGACAAGCGAACCTTCAGCATCGACTCGCGCGGAGGGGCCGTCCGATTGCGCTATCGCGTCTATGCCAACGAGCTGACCGTTCGAACCAGCCACCTCGATGGGAGCCACGGCTACCTTAACGGAGCCTCCATCTTCCTCTACTCAGAGGCGCTGCGCGGCCGGCAGCACCGAGTGGCGATCGACGCGCCGCCGGGTTGGCGGCCATTCTGCGCTCTGGATCGGGACGGGGACGAGCTGGTGGCAGCGGACTACGACGAGCTGGTCGACTCGCCGGTGGAGGTATCGCCGCATCAGCCGCTCGAGCTCAGCGTGGCGGGCACGCCGCATCAGGTGGTGCTGTGGGGTGAGGCTGCGCTGGATGAATCCAGACTGACTTCAGATCTGCAGAAGATCTGCGAGGCCGCGGCGCGGCTGTTCGGCGGCGGCGTGCCGATGAAGCGGTACCTCTTCCTCATCTACTTCGTGGACAAGGGCCGAGGGGGCCTCGAGCACAAGGCGTCTACCTCGCTCCTCTTTCCGCGCTTCCAGCTCGGCAGCCCCAAAGGCTGGGAGGACTTCCTCACCCTTGCGGCGCACGAGTACTTCCACCTGTGGAACGTCAAGCGAATCAAACCGCGCAGTCTCGTCCCCTTCAACTACGCCACGGAGAATTACACCGGGTTGTTGTGGGCGTTCGAAGGGATCACGTCCTACTACGACAATCTCCTCGTTCGCCGGGCCGGGCTGATGCCCGCGGCGCGTTACCTCCTACGGCTCGGAGAGGTGGCGACGAGCTTGCATGCGACGCCAGGGCGCAAGGTGCAAACGCTGCAGGAAGCCTCGCAGATGGCCTGGATCAAGCACTACCGTCCCGACGAGAACAGTCCCAACAGCTGCATCTCCTATTACGTCAAGGGAGAGGTGGTCGCTGCGCTGCTCGACCTGGAGATCCGGCGGGCGACCGGCGATCGAAAGAGCCTCGATGACGTGATGCGGCTTTTGTGGGAGCGATACGGCGACGAGCGCGGCGTCGCCGAGGATGGTGTGGAGAAGGCCGCTTGCGAAGTCGCCGGCGCGAGCCTCTCCGCTTTCTTCGGTCGCAGCGTCCGGTCGACCGAGGAGCTGGATTACTCTCCGTTCCAGCACGTCGGCTTGGAGCTCAAATTTCGCGTCAAAGAATCCGCCGCCGACCGCGGCGGAACCGCTCCGCGCTTGAAACCCGCCGAGATGAAACCGAAAGGCTGGCTTGGAGCGACCGTAAAGGGCAGCTCCATCATCTGTTCCGTTCTGTCCGGATCCCCCGCGATGGAAGCGGGGATCTATGCCGAGGACGAGATCGCCGCGCTCGACGGCTTCAAGGTGGACGGCGCAACCCTGCTCTCCCGTTGCGAGGAAAGGCAGCCCGGGGACGTGGTCCGAATTTCTCTTTTCCGCCAAGATCGGCTGCTGCAGCTCGCCGTTCGCCTGGGCAGCAAGCCCGCCGACGCGGCCTACCTTGCACGTGTCGAGCACCCCACCGACGCGCAAAAGGCGGCTTACTCCGCCTGGTTGGGCGCGCCCTGGGAGGAGGCAGCGTCCGGGCAGTGAAGCTTTAGCGACTCGACCTTGTCTGCCGCAGCGTGTACCGTTCGCGGCGATGCCTTCGTTGGAGAGGCTGCTCCGGGAGTCGATTTCCCAGCTACGAGCGCGCTTCGTCTTACGGCGGGGGCCGGTGCCGGAGGAGCTGCTCGAGGCGCTCGACTATGATCCGCGGGATGGCGCGCGAGAGCTGTCGCGCCAAATCCGCCTTCGCCGCTACAAAAACCGCGCCGAAGGACAGCGACTTCGAAACCTCCACCGCTACGAATCCGAGCTGTGGGAGCGCGGCATCACGGTCATCGCCGGCGTGGACGAGGCCGGGATGGCTCCCTTGGCGGGTCCAGTGGTCGCCGGAGCGGTCATCTTGACGAAGGGGTACAAGCTTCGCGGGCTCGACGATTCAAAGAAGATCGTCGACGAGAAGAAGCGGGATGGGCTGGCCGAGCAGATCAAGTCGGACGCCGTTTGCTGGGCGATCGGCCGCGCCGAGGTGGACGAGATCGACCGGGTGAACATTTACCACGCCGGGCTCTTGGCCATGCAACGGGCGGTGCAGGCGCTCGGCACTTGTCCCGAGTTCGTCCTGGTCGACGCGCGAAGAATTCCCTCTTGTCCCTCCCCTCAGCGCGGGATCATCCACGGCGAC
>Ga0126378_10004680_pt1 | contig 10493 bp, 8 predicted proteins | sample PanSoiMetPlot_23_FD_92587 | JGI IMG/M metagenome (GOLD analysis project Ga0126378, IMG submission 92587) | Tropical forest soil microbial communities from Panama - MetaG Plot_23 | ecosystem: Environmental > Terrestrial > Soil > Tropical forest > Bulk soil | place: Panama | collected 2016-02-17
CCCGTTCGCCGCTCGAGTACCCCGAAGGGCCTTTCCGCTCGACTTGCATGTGTTAAGCACGCCGCCAGCGTTCGTCCTGAGCCAGGATCAAACTCTCCGTTGAATGTCTATATGCAAAACCGCATCAGCCCAAGGGCGTCAGCGGAGTGCAGACTTGAAGAGATGCCTCGACGGCGGTACACCACCGAGGCGATCTGGCAATAAATCCTCAGACGGACATGGCCGACAAGTCGGTATGCCGCCTCATTGACGAGGATGTGCATGTGCACTGGCTTTTAGCACGCTGTTGAGTTCTCAAGGAGCGGACGCTCACCGTCCGAGGCTCGAAACCTCATCAGGGGCAACCCTGCTAACTTACCTATCGAACCGGAGGTTGTCAAGCTAGTTAGCTGGACCAAGCATGCTTGGTCACGTTCTGTACTCACAGCATACCCTCGGGTGGCTGACCCGATGCTGGGTGTTCAGCATCAAGTCACCATGGCTGAGAGTGGGAGCTGATCCCCGAAGCGACCGCCCTGCCGGGCGTCCCGCTCTCACGGGGCAGGACGAAACATTAGGCAGCAAAGGCGCGCAAGTCAAATCGGCATAATCACCCGCTCCGGCGGCGCCCGGCGCTGTGTCGTCGCGTCCTCGCCTTCGGGCCTGTGACCTGCGGCAATGGGTGTCCGCGAGGCGGCCTGCCCGGGCCGGAAAATGCGCACGCCGCACGGTGTGATAGGCCGATGGCGGCCGACCGGAAAATAGTGATGAATGCCACTATTGGCCGCGCGACCTGCCCGGCCGCAGACGTCAGCGTCCGGGCGAACTGCCGCGGGCCGGGGGATCGAAGTCGGGGGCACGGCGGGCAGGCCTCCCCGTGGGGTGCGCGTCAGGACTCGCGGATGCGCACGGCGCCGACAGTGCGCTTGCCGCGCCGCAGAACGAGATACTCGCCGTGCAGGAGGTCGGCATCGGTGGGCACCGCGTCCTCGGCAGTAACCCTCTCGTTGTTGAGGTACGCGCCGCCTTCGGCAATCGCGCGCCTAGCCGCCGACTTGCTGGGCACGATCCCAGCCGCGGCCATGAGATCAGACACCGGCGGCAGATCGCCGTCAGGGAGCCAGTCCGCGTCCGCGTGCGGCACCTCAGCCACAGCAGCCGCCAGTGTTGTGGCATCCAGTGCACTCAGGTCGCCGCGACCGAACAGCGCCTCGCTCGCCGCCTGCACCTTGACGAGCTCCGCCGCGCCATGCACCAACGTCGTCAGTTCCTCGGCCAGCAACCGCTGGGCGCGCCTGCCCTTCGGCTGCTCGGCGATCTCCTTCTCGAGCTCCTCGATCTCCGCTCTTGATCGGAACGAGAACACCCGCAAGAGCCCCGGCATTTCAGCGTCGGCGCGGTTCAGCCAGAACTGGTAGAACGCGTACGAGCTCATCATCTCCTGGCTCAGCCAGACAGCCTCGCCCTCCGTCTTGCCGTACTTGGTCCCGTCCGGCTTGGTGATCAACGGAGTAGCGAACGCATGCACCGAGTCGCCGGTCACCCGCCGGATCAGGTCGACGCCCGACACCAGGTTGCCCCACTGGTCGCTGCCGCCGATCTGGAGCGCGCATCCGTACTGGTTGTGCAGCTCCAGGTAGTCGTTGGCTTGCAGGATCTGGTAGCTGAACTCGGTGTAGCTGATCCCGGTGCTCTCCAGCCGGGCGCGAACCACCTCGCGGGACAGCATCTGGTTGACCGGGAAGTGCTTGCCGATGTCGCGAAGGAAGTCGATCGCCGACAGGTTCTCGGTCCAGTCCAGATTGCTCACGACCATCGCGGCCGTCGGACCGGGCGTGAAGTCGAGGAACCTGTTCACCTCGCCCCGGATCCGCTCGACCCACTCGGCGACAACCTCTCGCGGGTTGAGCACCCGCTCGGCCGACTTACCACCCGGGTCGCCGATGAGCCCCGTCGCGCCGCCGACGAGCCCGATCGGCCGGTGCCCGGCCTGCTGCATGCGCCGCATCGTGAGCAACTGGACAAGGTTGCCGATGTGCAGGCTGGGCGCCGTCGGGTCAAATCCGCAGTAATACGTCACAATCCCAGCGCTGAACGCCCTGCGCAGATCATCCAGGTCCGTGGACAGCGCCATGAGGCCGCGCCAGCTGAGATCGTCGATGATGTCGGTCACCGGTGCATCGTCCCATCTTTAGCCGCGGAGCCTGTAACCGGTTTCGCTCGCTCGCCTCTCGGTTTCGACGGGCGATATACCGAAACGTGGCTGTCGTCGGCTAGCCAGTATCGCCATGGCCAGTCTGTAGCGGTGCTGATCCCGACGCGGGGGCCGGTGCAGATCCGCTCCGAGCTGATCGGGGCCACCGCAGGTCCGATTCCCAGCGGCGAGTCCGGACCGCAGACGTCGGCGCCGTCCATGGTCCTGTCGATTCCCAGTGCCTGGCATAGCCGTGCCGGTCCCCGAGCCAGGTCGACGTCCCGGACCCTTCGGCTACCGTTGGCGGCACCGCCAGCGCCCAGCCCGCCGTCCCCCGGGACGACATCGGCCCCGAGGTCAGCTGTCCGGCCGCGACGCCGCAGCGCAGCGAGCGAGGTGCCGTCCGTCACTTCCCCCGCCCGCAACAGGACTGCCTCGGCGCGGCCAGCGGGCTCGCAGACAAGATTCATGCAGAAGTGCATGCCGTACGTGAAATACACGTACACGTGACCCGGCGGCCCGAACATCACAGCGTTCCTGGCGGTTTGCCCCCGGAACGCGTGCGATGCGGGGTCGGCTAGACCCGCGTACGCCTCGACCTCGACCAGGCGCACCGAGACAAGGCCGACCGGGCTGTCATGCCAGAGCACGCAACCCAGCAGTTCTGGCGCAACGTCGGTAGCGGGCCTGTCGAAGAACTCGCGCGGGAGCCGATCCACCGTCCAGAGAGTACCGGCAGGACCGAAATGCCGCCGGCCAGCTCGCTCAGCCGTCAGACACGTCAGCGCGCCGCCCAGGCAGCCTGCTCCTGCACGTCGACGCGGAGTCGCGCGAGCTGCTCGGTGACGCGGGCCGGCGCGGTGCCGCCACGGCTGGCCCTCGCCGCGATAGCTCCCTGGACGGTGAGCACGTCGCGCACGTCTGGCGTGAGGAGCGGCGAGATCTTGTCCAGGTCCGCGTCGCTGACGTCGCCAAGCTCGCAATCGTGCACCTGGCACCACATCACCAGATGACCAACCACTTCATGCGCTTCACGGAACGGGGTACCACGGCGTACGAGCAGCTCGGCCAGGTCGGTCGCCAGGGCGTGTCCTGTCCCCGCCGTCGCCGCGAGTCGCTCGGTGTTGAACCGCAAGGTGCCGATCAGGCCCGCCATGGCGGGCAGCACGGTCAGCAGGGTGTCGACGGCGTCGAAGACCGGCTCCTTGTCTTCTTGCAGATCGCGGTTATAGGAGAGCGGCAGGCCCTTGAGGGTCGTGAGCAAGCCGGTAAGGCCACCGATGAGCCGGCCAGACTTGCCGCGAGCCAGCTCAGCTACGTCCGGGTTCTTTTTCTGCGGCATGATCGAGGAGCCAGTTGCATACGCGTCGTCGATTTCTGCCCAGCTGAATTCGTGCGTCGACCAGAGCACCACTTCCTCCCCGAGCCTGGACATGTGCACGCCGAGCAGCGCGGCGATGAAGCAGAACTCAGCCGCGAAGTCCCGATCGCTCACAGCGTCCGTCGAGTTGTCGGCGGCGGAGGTGAAACCAAGCTCGGCCGCTACTGCTTCTGGATCGAGCGGCAGCGACGAGCCGGCCAGCGCGCCCGAGCCGAGCGGACTGACAGCGGCCCGGACGTCCCAGTCACGGAGCCGGCTGGCGTCTCGCGCGAAGGCCTGGACGTGCGCCAGCAGCTGATGGGCGAGCAGCACCGGCTGAGCGTGCTGCATGTGCGTCATGCCCGGCGCGGGCGCTGTCTTGTGCCGCTCAGCCTGATCGATCAGCGCCAGCTCGAGTTCAGTCAGCCTGGCAGTGATGACCCTGGCGTGATCACGCAGGTACAGCCGCAGGTCCGTGGCGATCTGGTCGTTGCGGCTGCGGCCCGCGCGCAGCTTGCCGCCAAGCTGCCCGACGCGCTCGAGCAGGCCGCGCTCGAGGGCCGTGTGCACATCCTCGTCCTGAGCAGACGGCCGGAAGGCGCCACTCCGGCACGCCCGGCCGAGGTCATCAAGCGCCGCCAGCGTCCGGGTCAGCTCGACGTCGGTGAGCAGGCCAGCCTTATGGAGCACCCGCGCGTGTGCAGCAGAGGCCAGCAAGTCGTACTGCGCCAGCCGCCAGTCGAACTGGACACTGACCGACAGCCTGGCCAGCGCCTCGGCCGGGCCTGACTCGAACCGGCCACCCCACAGCCGCACCGGGCCAGCCGGGCTTGCCGGTTCGCCCGGTGCCTCAGTTGTCACGATCGGTCTCCTTCGAGCTGGTTGCTGCAGGCTACCCGCTCGCGGCGCTCTGGCTGGCTACCTTGCGGTCCCGGTCCGCGGCGATCTTGGCGGGCAGGCCGAACAGCTCGATGAATCCCTTGGCGAGCTGCTGGTCGAAGAGGTCGCCGGTGTCATAGGTGGCGAGTGAGTAGTCGTAGAGCGCGGCCGGGCTGCGCCGGCCAGTCACCACGGCACGGCCGCCCTGGAGCGTCAGCCTGACGTCGCCCGTGACCTGCTTCGAAGCCTCCGTCATCAAGGCATCCAGGGCCCGCTTGAGCGGCGAGTACCACTGGCCGTCGTACACAATCTCGCTCCACCGCTGCTCCGCCTGCCGCTTGAACCTGGCCAGTTCGCGCTCGACGCAAACACTCTCGAGTTCGGAATGCGCGGCGATCAGCGTCATCGCGCCTGGTGCCTCGTAGATCTCTCGGCTCTTGATGCCGACGAGCCGGTCCTCGACCATGTCGATACGGCCGATCCCGTGCGCGCCGGCCAGCTTGTTGAGTTCGGTGATCATCGCGAGCGGCGACAAGACCTGGCCATCGAGCGCGACGGGCAACCCGTGCTCGAAGGAGATGACGACCTCGTCCGCGGCGAGTCCGCTCGCCGGGTCGTTGGTGTACCCGTACACCTCCGGCTCCGGCGCGTGCCAGATGTCCTCTAGGTGCCCTGTTTCGCAGCTTCGGCCCCACACGTTCTGGTCGATCGAGTAGGGCGATCGCGACGTTACGTCGATGGGCAGGCCTTTCTCTGCCGCAAACGCGATGGCCTTGTCGCGTGTCATGCCTGAGTCCCGCACCGGAGCAAAGACGCGGACGTCCGGGGCCAGCGCGGCCAGGCCGGCTTCGAACCGCACCTGGTCATTGCCCTTGCCTGTGCAGCCATGGGCGACCAGCGCCGCGCCCGTCTCGTGCGCGACCCTAGCGAGGTGCTTGACGATCAGCGGCCGCGACAGCGCCGACACCAGCGGGTAGCGATCCATGTAGAGCGCATTGGCCAGCAGGGCTGGCATGCAGTATTCGGCCGCAAACTCCTCGCGCGCGTCGACCACCTCAGCGGCAACGGCGCCACACGCGAGCGCGCGCCTCTTGATCGTGCCCAGGTCCTCGCCGCCCTGACCGACGTCGACGGCGAGCGCCACGACCTCGGCCCCGGTTTGCTCAGCGATCCAGCCGATCGCCACCGACGTGTCTAGCCCGCCGGAATACGCGAGTACGACTCTCTCTGTCACCGGGGCACCTCCTCGTTTCGTGTGTCTGTCGGTTCGGTCATCAGTTCTCAGGAGCACTTACTTCCGCGCCGCCGTCGGGCTGCTCCGCTCGGCCAGCCGCAGCAGCGCCTGAGCCAGGTCGGCTCCCCCAGCCGGGTCGCGGGCGATCACCAGCACGGTGTCGTCCCCGCCGACGGTGCCAAGCACTGCGGGCCAGCCCGCGTGGTCAATCGCGGAGGCCAGCAACTGCGCCGCCCCGGCCGGGGTGCGCAGCACGACGAGGTTGGCGCTGGCCTCAGCGCTGACGAGCAGCTCAGCAGCGACGCGCGTGAGCCTGGCAGCCGGGTCGGCGGCCGATGGTGCGAACGGGCCACCAGCCAGCGCCGCCCCGAAGCTGCCCGTCAGGCCGCCAGGTCCGGGCTCGCCCGGGAGCGCATAGATGAGCACGCCGTCCGGCCCGCGGAGCCGGACCGCGCCTATTTCTTCCAGGTCGCGAGACAGCGTGGCCTGAGTGACGTGAACGCCACGATGGCCGAGTAGCTCGGCCAGCTCCTCCTGTGACCGGACCGGCACTGCCTTCTGGCTCAGGATCGATGCGATCTGCGCGTGCCTCGCGGCCTTGGTGAGCGGGCTAGTGTTCATCGCGCCCCGCCGCGCCGGCTGGGTCGAGCAGGAAGCACAGGAGCGCCTTCTGCGCGTGCAACCGGTTCTCCGCCTGCTCGAAGACCAGGCTGGCCGGGCCGTCGATCACCTCAGCCGTGATCTCTTCGCCCCGGTGCGCGGGCAGGCAGTGCAGCACCTTGCACGCTGGGCTCGCGAGCGCGAGCTTGGCCGCATCCAGGCGATAGGCGGCCATCGCGCCCATCCTGGCGTTCTCCTGGCCTTCCTGTCCCATCGACGTCCAGACGTCGGTCGCTAGCACGTCGGCGCCCTTGCAAGCATCCTGCGGATCGGCGGTGACGCTCACGGAGCCGCCGGTGTGCTCGGCGATCTCGGCGGCGGCAGCAACCACGGCCGCAGCAGGCCAGTACGCCTCGGGCGCGCAGATCCGGACGTTCAGCCCGGCCGTCGCGCAACCGAGCAGGTACGAGTGCGCCATGTTGGAGGAGCCGTCGCCGAGGAATACGAACGTGCATCCGGTCAGCCGTCCGAACGCGCCCTGCACGGTCAGCAGATCAGCCAGCACCTGGCACGGGTGGAACTGGTCGGTCAGCGCGTTGATCACCGGCACGGCGCTGACGGCCGCCATCGCCTCGATCCGGTCCTGGCCGAAGGTGCGCCACACGATCGCAGCGACCTGACTGGCCAGCACCTTCGTCATGTCCTCGATGGACTCGCCGCGGCCAGCGTGCGTGCCCTGGGCGTCGATGACCAGCGGATACCCGCCAAGCTCGGCGATGCCGACGGCGAAAGACACTCGCGTCCGCAGCGACGGCTTGTCGAATAGGACCGCGACTGCACGCGGGCCCGCCAGCGCGCCACTCGCGAACCGGTTCGCCTTCAGGTCGGCGGCCAGCGCCAGCACGCGCGCCTGCTCTGCGGGCGACAGGTCGTCGTCGCGCAGGAAGTGCCGCACCGAACTCATGATGCTGACTCCTGGCCGCCGAGGATCATGCTGGCCGCGTCGAGAATGCCGGGCAAGGCAGCGACGAACGAATCCGCCTCAGCTTCCGACAGGATCAGCGGCGGCGCCAACCGCACGGCGTCCGGCTGCACGGCGTTGACCAGGAAGCCCTGCCGCTGCGAAGTTGCCGCGACCGCCGTGGCCGCCGGGCCGGTCAGCGCCATCGCCAGCCACAGCCCGCTGCCGCGAACCGCTGTCACCAGCGGATGCTTGATGCCCTCGATCCCGCCCGCTAGGTGCGCGCCAACGGACGACGCGTGCGCGAGCAGGCCGTCGCGGTCGATGGTGTCGATTACTGCCAGGGCCGCGGCGCACGCTACCGGGTTGCCACCGAAAGTGCTGCCGTGGTCCCCCTTGCCAAAGACGGACCCGAACCGCCCGATGCCGATGCACGCCCCGATCGGCAGGCCGCCACCCAGCCCCTTGGCGAGCGTGAGCACGTCGGGCACCACGCCATGGCGCTGATGCTCGAACCACGCGCCGGTCCGCCCCAGGCCGCTCTGGATCTCGTCGAGCACTAGCAGCGCGCCGGCCGCGTCGCACGTCTCGCGCGCAGTGCGCAAATAACCTTCAGGAGCGGGAACGACGCCGCCCTCCCCCAGAGTCGGCTCCAGGAACACGGCCGCACAGTCCGACCGCACCGCGTCGGCGAGCGCGGCCGCGTTCCCGTGCGGAACGAACCTGACATCGAACCCGAACGGCGCGAACGGCTCCCTGATTGAGGCCTTGCCGGTGATAGCGAGCGCGCCCATAGTCCGGCCGTGGAAGCCGTTCTCGGCTGCGACGATGACCGGCCGATCCGGGCCCTGCGCCTTGCGCACGAGCTTCAGTGCGGCCTCGTTCGCCTCGGTGCCAGAGTTTGCCAGGAACACGCGGCCGTCGATACCGAGCAACCCGATGAGGCGCTCGGCCAGCTCGACCTGCCGCTCGTGGAGGAAGAGATTGGATGCATGCGCCAGCGTCGCCGCTTGCTTGGTGATCGCGTCCATCAGCGCTGGATGCGCGTGGCCGAGCGAACTGACCGCGATCCCGCCGATCAGGTCGAGGTAGGAGTTCCCGTCGACGTCGTAGACGACGCAGCCCGTGCCGCTGGCCAGGGCCACTGGCGGCATACCGTAGGTGAGCATCATCACCGCGCCGTACCGGTCTTGCAGCAGCTCAGTGGCTGACATCAGGAGCCTCTCGGGTGTTGGGGACGACCATCGTGCCGATGCCGGAGTCCGTGAAGATCTCCAGCAGGATCGAGTGCGGCAGCCGGCCGTCGAGTATGTGCGCCTGCGGCACGCCACCGCGCACGGCGGCAAGGCAGGCACCCATTTTCGGGATCATCCCGTCCGACAGGCCGGGCATGAGCGCGGCCAGTTCGTCCTCGGTCAGCTGGCTGATCGGCCGGGCCGTCAGGGCGCTCGCCGCGTCCTTGCCCGACCAGCGCGGGTACAAGCCGGCCACGTCGGTCAGGAACACGAGCTTTGCGGCGCCTAGCTCGATGGCGACAGCGGCGGCAGCTGTGTCGGCGTTGACGTTGAGCACCTCGCCGGCCTCGCTGCGTGCAACGCTGGAGATGACCGGGATCCGGCCATCGGCGAGCAGCGCCTGGACGGCGCCGGGATTGACGGCCACGACCTCGCCGACGTGGCCGAGGTCGACGTGCTCGCCGCCGATGTTGGCGCGCATCCTGCGGGCGGTCAGCAGGTGCGCGTCCTCGCCGGACATCCCGACCGCGAACGGGCCGTGCGAGTTGATGAGTCCGACGATCTCCCGGTTCACCTGGCCGGTCAGGACCATGCGGACGACGTCCATCGTCTCCTTGGACGTCACGCGGAGGCCAGCAGCGAACGTCGACTCAATGCCGAGCCGGTCCAGGTGCGCGTTGATCTGCGGGCCGCCGCCGTGCACGACGACTGGCCGCAGCCCCGCGTAGCGCAGGAATACGACGTCCTCGGCGAACGCACGCCGCAGGTCGCCGTCGGTCATGGCGTTCCCGCCGTACTTGACGACGACGATCTTGCCGTAAAAGCGTTCTAGCCACGGCAACGCTTCGATGAGCGTGGCGGCCTTCGACACGGCCCCGGCCTCTGCCGCAATCCTCGTCATGTCGAGTACGCCGAATTCTCGTAGACGTACTGGGCGGTGAGATCGGTCGTCTTGATCGCCGCCGCGTGCTGGCCCGCGGCGAGGTCGATGGTGATGGTGACATCGCGCGGCCCCAGGTCCACCGTGGACCGATCGGCACCGGGCGCGCCGGCCTTGCAGACCCAGACGCCGTTGATCGCGACGCTGAGCTGGCCGGGCTCGAAGGCGGCGGCGGTAGTGCCGACCGCGGCAAGGACCCGGCCCCAGTTCGGGTCCTCACCGTGAATTGCGCACTTCAGCAGGTTGCAGCGCGCGACGGCGCGACCGACGGCCACGGCGTCGAGCTCGCTAGCGGCACCGGTGACCTCGATCGTGATCGCCTTGCTCGCCCCCTCGGCGTCTGCCTGCATCTGCGTGGCAAGGTCGGCACAGGCTGCGGTGAGGTTCGTGGTGAACTCCGCCGGGTCCGGCGTAGTACCGCTCGCGCCGCTCGCGAGCAGCAGCACCGTGTCGTTCGTGGACATGCAGCCGTCGGTATCCAGCCGGTCGAACGTGGTGCTTACGGCCTCGCGCAGCGCGGCGTCCAGCACGCTGGCGGGCAGGTCCGCGTCGGTGGTCAGCACGGCCAGCATGGTGGCCAGCGCCGGCGCCAGCATCGCCGCGCCCTTGGCCATGCCGCCGATCTGGTAGCCGGGTGCAGCGACGGCGCAGGTCTTGGGCACCGTGTCGGTAGTCCGGATCGCGTCCGCGGCGGCGAGACCACCCGTCTGCGTCGCCTGCTCCGTCGCCGCGGTCACGCCGGCCAGCAGCTTGTCCAGTGGCAGCCGCTCGCCGATCAGGCCGGTCGAGCAGACCGCGACCTCTCCGGCACCGATGTCAAGCAGCGCGGCCAGGTGCTCGGCCGTCTGGTGCGTGTCTTGGAAGCCGGCCGGCCCGGTGCAGGCGTTCGCGCCGCCGGAGTTCAGCACGACAGCTCGAACGTCGCCGCCAGCCAGAACCTGCTGACTCCACAGCACGGGCGCGGCCTTCACGCGGTTGGTCGTGAAGACGCCGGCCGCCGCCGCGGCCGGTCCGTCGTTGATGACGACGGCCACGTCCGCGCTGCCCGATGCCTTGATCCCAGCGGCGACGCCCGCAGCGCGGAATCCAAACGGGGTTGTTACGGTCACGG
>Ga0126378_10004681_pt1 | contig 10492 bp, 6 predicted proteins | sample PanSoiMetPlot_23_FD_92587 | JGI IMG/M metagenome (GOLD analysis project Ga0126378, IMG submission 92587) | Tropical forest soil microbial communities from Panama - MetaG Plot_23 | ecosystem: Environmental > Terrestrial > Soil > Tropical forest > Bulk soil | place: Panama | collected 2016-02-17
TCAAGGGAGCGTCCGGCGTGTTGGCTCGAAGGTGGTACCGCAGTACTTCGTGATGGTCGGCGGTGGCGTCGACGACAGCGGCGCGCACTTCGCCAGGCTGGCGGCGAAAATTCCGGCTCGCCGGGTACCGCGCGCGATCGAGCGGCTGGCAGCGCTCTACCGTGGCGAAGCCGAAAAGGGCGAAAGCGCAACGGCGTTCTTCGCGCGAGTGGACTTACCTCGCGTCAAACGCGTCCTCGCCGACCTAGAGGAGCTGAGCGAGCAAACCGCGCTCTCCGACGACTTCATTGACATCGGGGAGGAGAGCGAGTTTCGGCCGGAGACACAGGAAGGCGAGTGCGCCGCCTGACTAGCTCACCACCCAGGTGTCGCCGGCGTGGAGCAACTTCTCCAGGTCTCCTTCGCCTCGCGAGGCGCGGATGGCGGCGCGCTGCGCTGATTCCAGCTCGTGGTAGACCGGCCGGTCGACGGCGCGAAAAACCCCGAGGGGCGCCGGAAAGTCGGGCGGGACGAGCTCGCCGAGCAGGAACGAAAGGGAGGCATCGGCTTTTTCGTCCCAAACCAGCAGGTCCTTCTCGGTGATTCCGTTCTCCCCAATGGTGACTACCTCGGGCTTGAAGCCAACGAGGCGAATCCCCTTGTTCTTCGCCTTGCCGAAGATGAGCGGCTTGCCGTGCTCGATCCGAAGCTGCATGTCGTCCTTCACCGGCTTTTCGGTGACGTTGAAGAAGGCGCCGTCGTTGAAGACGTTGCAGTTTTGGAAGATCTCGACGAAGGCGGAGCCGTTGTGTTTCGCCATCCGGTGAAGCACGTACTGGAGATGGGCGGGCTCTACGTCGATGGATCGCGCCACGAAGGTCGCCCCGGCGCCGAGTGCGACGTGGATCGGATTAAACGGCGCATCGATCGAGCCGTATGGGGTCGACTTGGTCTTCTTGCCCAGCTCGGAGGTAGGCGAATACTGGCCCTTGGTCAGCCCGTAGATGCGGTTGTTGAAGAGAATCAACTTGATGTCCACGTTGCGCCGCAGCGCGTGGATGAAGTGGTTCCCGCCAATCGACAGACCATCGCCGTCACCGGTGACCACCCACACCTGAAGGTCCGGCCGAGTCGTCTTGAGTCCAGTGGCGATCGCCGGCGCGCGGCCGTGGATGGTGTGGAAGCCGTAAGTGTTCATGTAGTACGGAAAGCGGCTCGAGCAGCCAATTCCCGAGATGAAGACGATGTTCTCGCGCGGGATGTTGAGCTCGGGCATCACCTTCTGCACCTGCGCGAGGATCGAATAGTCGCCGCATCCGGGGCACCAGCGCACTTCCTGGTCGGACTGGAAGTCCTTGCGCGTCAGTTGCGGTTTTCCATCGACTGCGGGTTTCCCGTTCACCGGGAGCTTTTCCATCACGGTTGCCATCTTAGAAGTGCTCCTCAATGCGAGCGATGAGCTCGGAGACCTTGAACGGTTTGCCCTGCACCTTGTTGATGCCCTTGGCGTCGACCAGGTAGGTCGCCCGAAGGATCTTCGACAGCTGGCCCAAGTTCATCTCCGGGACGAGCACCTTCTTGTACCTAGCGAGGAGCTCGCCGAGGTCGCTCGGAAGTGGATTTAAGTAGCGCAGGTGCACGCTCGAGACCGAACGCCCCAGCGAACGCAGCTGACCAACCGCCTGCGTGATCGCGCCATAGGTCGAGCCCCAGCCGACCACCAGCACCTCGCCCTTGCGATCGCCATTGACTTGAAGCGGCGGGTAGTCTTGGGCGACGCGCGCCACCTTCTCCGCGCGAATCCGCACCATCTTCTCGTGGTTCGCCGGATCGTAGGACACGGCTCCGGTGAGGAAGTCTTTTTCCAACCCGCCGACGCGGTGCTCGAGCCCGGGGGTGCCCGGTCGGACCCAATCGCGCGCCAACGTCTGCTGGTTCCGTTTGTAGACCAAGAAGTCTTGGGGATCGGTCCGAAATCGAACCTCGATCGGCTTCAAATTCTTCACGTCGGGGATGAGCCAGGGCTCCTGACCGTTGGCGATGTAGCCATCGCTCAAGAGGATGACCGGCGTCATGTACTTGAAGGCGATGCGCGCTGCCTCGATTGCCGTATCGAAACAGTCGCTCGGGCAGGAGGCGCCAATCACCGGCACGGGGCACTCCCCGTTACGACCGTAGATCGCCTGCATCAGGTCGGCCTGCTCGGTCTTGGTGGGCAAGCCGGTGGACGGTCCGCCGCGTTGGATGTTGCAGACGACCACCGGAAGCTCCGCCATCACCGCCAGGCCAATCGACTCCTGCTTGAGCGCCACGCCCGGTCCGGAGGTGGTGGTGACACCGAAGCTTCCGCCGAACGCGGCGCCAATCGCCGAGGACATGGCGGCGATCTCGTCCTCCGCCTGGAAGGTGATGAAGTCGAAGTTCTTGTGGCGCGAAAGCTCGTGGAGGATGTCCGAAGCTGGGGTGATCGGGTAGCTGCCCAAAAACCCGCGCAGGCCGGAGAGCTTGGTCACCGCCAAAAGCCCCATCGCCAGCGACTCGTTGCCGGAGACGTTTCGGTACCTGCCCGGCTGAATCGCGGCTTGCCGCACCTCGTAGATGTTGGCGAACAGCTCCGCCGTCTCGCCGTAGTTGTAGCCCGCCCGGAGCGCCTTCTCGTTTCCGTCGGCGATCTGAGGCTTGGTGGAAAACTTCGCGCGCAAGAACCGAAGCGTCGGCTCGGTGGGCCGGCTGTACATCCACAGCATCAGCCCCAGGGCGAACATGTTTTTTGCCCGGCCGACTTCCTTGGCGGACAGACCGGTGCCTTCGAGCGCCAGGGCGGTCAGCTTGGTGATGTCGACCGCGTGCACGCTGTATTTGGAAAGAGAGCCGTCCGCGAGCGGGTTGCTTGGATAGCCGGCCTTCTGGAGATTTTGCTCGGTGAAAGCTCCGCTATTCAGCAAAAGAAAGCCCCCGGCGGGCAAGTCCGGAAGGTTGGTCTTCAAGGCCGCGGGGTTCATCGCCACCAGCACATCCGGCTGATCCCCAGGCGTGTAGACGGTGGAGTGCGAGAACTGAATCTGAAACCCGGACACACCCGGCAAGGTGCCGGCAGGCGCGCGGATTTCCGCGGGATAGTCGGGAAATGTCTGCAGATCATTGCCGGCGATTGCCGACGCCCGCGTGAATTCAGTTCCGGTGAGCTGCATGCCATCGCCCGAGTCGCCGCAAAACCGGATGGTGACGGTGTCTATCTCCCGGCGGGGCTTTGGCCGTGCGTCGAGAGGTTGTGCAGCGGTCGCCTGCGTTTGCATCCATTCTCCTTATGCGGTTCCGACGGGGCCGATGCTTCTCCTCGGAGATCTTCCGCCGGAAATCCAATTGGATTCTACCGGCGATGCCAACCGGCTCTAATCGACTTTATTCATAACCGGGGTGGCATCTGGTCGGCCAATCTCCCCGAGCATCGGCCGGGGACCGCGAATTTCCTTCTTATTCCGTCCATTGCTTGCCCACAAGAGCGGCGATCGCCGTCATTGCGGCCCCAGGGTCGATCGAACCCAAAAAAAGCTCGGTCTCCCGCAGAAGGAGACCGAGCGTTTAATCGACGGCCGTTCGAGCCGGGCGTCAGAGCGGGCGGACGTTCGACGCCTGGAGGCCCTTCGGCCCCTTGGTGACATCGAACTGGACTTTCTGGCCCTCAGCGAGGCTTCGGAACCCCTCCACCTGGATGGCAGTATGATGACAGAACACATCCTCGCCACCGCCATCCTGAGTAATGAAACCGTAGCCCTTCGCATCGTTAAACCACTTCACAGTACCAGTTGCCATTCTTTGCTTATCCCTCTTGTGACAGGCGGCAAAAAGCGCAGCCTGGTCTCCCGAGCGCCGACGGCCGGAGGCACCTCCAGTTCTAGATGGGCTCGGTAGCGGATGTCCAGAAGCTGATCGCCTTTTTTCAGGCCGCGGATACGCCTGCTCAGACTTCCAGTAAGAGTCGCTCGGGGCTTTCGACACACTCCTTGATCCGGACGAGGAACAGGACCGCCTCGCGCCCATCAATCAGCCGATGATCGTAGCTCAGCGCGAGGTACATGATCGGCCGGACCACCACTTGGCCGTCGCGGACAACCGGCCGCTCGACGACGTTGTGCATCCCGAGAATTCCAGTTTGGGGTGGATTGAGGATGGGGGTTGAGAGCATCGAGCCAAAGACGCCGCCATTGGTAATGGTAAAGGTGCCGCCCTGGAGGTCCTCGAGCGTCAGTCGGTCCGAGCGCGCCTTCGCCGCGAGGTCGGCAATTCGCTGCTCGATCTCGGCCATCCCCAGCTGGTCGGCATCGCGAATGACGGGAACCACCAGCCCGCGGTTGCCGGAGACCGCCACCCCGATGTCGTAGTAGCGCTTGAACACCACCTCGTCCCCGTCGATTTCCGCGTTGAGCTCGGGAAACTCCTTGAGAGCATCGAGTGCGGCCCGCACAAAGAAGCTCATCAGCCCGAGCTTCACGCCGTACTTGGCTTGGAACTTCTCCTGGTAGGCCTTTCGAAGCGCCATCACCTCCGTCAAGTCCGCTTCATTGAAGGTGGTGAGGATAGCCGCGTTGGATTGCGCCGCGAGCAGGCGTTCGGCCACCCGCCGACGCAGAGGGCTCATCTTCACTCGCTCCTCGCGTTCGCCTTTAGCGCGCGGCGCTTCTCGCGGCGGCGCGCGCTCCGGGCGCGCAGGCTCGGTCTGGACGTCGAGGTGGTGGAGCACGTCATCCTTGGTGATTCGACCGCTTGGCCCGCTGCCTCGGATCTGCGCCGGATCCAGCGCGTTTTCCTCCACCACTCGGCGAGCGACCGGGGTGAGCGGGACGACCCTGCCTCCATCCGATGACGGGCCCGAAGCGACCTCGCGCTGTCGATCGTTGGTGCGCGCGGCGCCGGGCGCAGACCTCGCGGCCGGTTGGGCTGGCAGAGGCGAGGGCGCCGGGACAGGCCGGGATGGAGGCGGCGGCGAGGGTAGCGCGGTAACCTTGGACGCCTGCGGACTAGCCGCTGCGGCCTGTTGTCCACCAGGAGCGATGCTTCCGAGCACTTCGCCGACCTTCACCCGGTCGCCTTCCTTGTGGACAATCTGTGCCAGCGAACCTGCCGCTGGAGCCGGGACGTCGACCGTCACCTTGTCGGTCTCCAGTACGACGAGCGGCTCGTCCGCCTTTACCGCGTCGCCGACGCTCTTGTTCCACTTGCTGACCACCGCCTCGACGATCGACTCGCCGAGCTGCGGGACAGTGAGATCAATGGCCATGCCCATCCCCTCGCGTCAAAGCTCCCTCGACGATGAGCTTCTGCTCTAGCACGTGCGCTTCGTTGAATCCCGTCGCTGGGCTCGCGCTTTCCCCCCGTCCGACGAAGGCGACGCGCGTGGACTTCGGCACCTGCCAGCCCGCCATGGACCGCAGTCGATTCGACATGTAGCGCCAGGCGCCCATGTTCCGCGGCTCCTCCTGGACCCAGTACAGCTCCTTAAGATTGGGCATCTGCTTGCAAAGCTCCTGAATCTGCGTGGCGGGCAATGGGTAGAACTGCTCGAGCCGAGCAATGCGAATGCTCGGATCCTTCCTCGCGGTAAGGCCTTGCCGCAGGTCGTAGTAGATCTTCCCGCTGCACAAAAGAAGGCGCGTCACCGCCTTGGCGTCGGCATCATCCGCGATGAGCCGACGAAATCGACCTGTCGTCAGATCCGAAAGTGGCGAGGCGACTTCCGGCTTTCGCAAGAGGCTCTTGGGCCACATCACCACCAGCGGCTTGCGCCACGGACGGATCACCTGCCGCCGCAAAAGGTGGAAAATCTGCGAGGCGGTGGTGGGGTAGCAGACCTGGATGTTGTCCTCGGCGCACAGCTCGAGGAAGCGCTCGAGCCGAGCGCTGGAGTGCTCGGGCCCTTGCCCCTCGTAGCCGTGCGGCAGAAGCAGCGTCAGGCCGGAGAGCCTGCGCCACTTGTGCTCCGCGGCGGCGATGAATTGGTCGATGATCACCTGCGCTTCGTTGACGAAGTCACCGTACTGCGCCTCCCAGGCGACCAGGCCATCCGGGTAATCGAGGCTGTAGCCGTACTCGAATCCGAGGCAGCCCATCTCGGAGAGCGGGCTGTTGAAGATGAGGCAGTCCGCTTGCATCGGCGAGAGGTTCTGGAACCGGTCGTACGTTGCGCCGGTCCGCGCATCGTGGAGGACGGCGTGGCGATGGCTGAAGGTGCCGCGTTGCGTGTCCTGGCCGCTCAGCCGCACCGGATAGCCGTCGGTCGCCAGAGTGGCATAGGCGAGAGCCTCGGCCGCGGCCCAGTCAACCGGCTGCGTGCCGTCCGCCATTGAATGCTGCGTCTGCAGTACTCGGGCTATTTTCGGGTTAGGGGTGAAGCCCTCGGGGACGGTCGACAACTTTCGCAGAAGCTCGCCGAGGCGCGCCTGCTCCACCCCGGTGTCGATGTCGGGCACCGAAGCCTCGGGACCGCCCCGGAAGTTTTTCCACAGGCCCTCTAGGAAGCTCGGCTCGCGCAGCTGGCTCTCTTTGCGCGCGAGCGCATAAGCCTCCTGGAACTCGCTGCGGCACTTTTGCTGGATGCTTTCTGCGTCCTCGGCGGGGATGCGTCCGCCGCGAACCAGCTCCTCGGCGTAGAGCTGCCGGACCGTTGGATGGGCGCGGATGAGCTCGTACATTTTAGGTTGGGTGAAGGCCGGCTCGTCTCCCTCGTTGTGTCCCCAGCGCCTAAAGCAGACCAGGTCCACCACCACGTCGCTGTGGAAGGTCTGCCGGAACTCGGTTGCCAGCCGCATCACGTGCACGCAAGCCTCCGGATCGTCGCCGTTCACGTGGAAGATGGGGATGTCGAGCATCTGGGCGATGGCGGTGCAGTAGAGCGAGCTTTGAAGCTCTTGCGGGCAGGTAGTGAATCCGATTTGATTGTTCATGATGACGTGCACCGTGCCGCCGGTTGTGTAGCCGGGCAGCTCGGCGAGGTTGAGCGTCTCGGCCACCACGCCTTGGCCGGCGAACGATGCATCCCCGTGCATCAGGAGGGCGACGCCCTTGGTCCGCGTCTCGTCTCGGATGCGATCCTGCTTGGCGCGCACGCGCCCATTCACGACGGGATCGACCGCCTCGAGGTGGCTGGGGTTGAAGGCCAGGCTTAAGTGAATCTTTTGACCGGAACGGGTGACGTGCTCAGAGGAAAAGCCTAGGTGGTACTTCACGTCGCCGCCGCGTTTTAGGTAAGCGCTCGGATCTTTGAGGCCTTCGAACTCGCTGAAGATCTGGCTTGGCGATTTGCCCAGCACGTTGGTGAGCACGTTGAGGCGCCCTCGATGCGCCATGCCGAGCACCACTTCCTGGACGCCGAGGTTTCCGCTGTCCTCGAGAAACGCGTCGATCATCGGAACCAAGCTTTCCGCCCCGTCGAGGCTGAAGCGCTTGGCGCCGACGTACTTGGTGTGCAGGAAGCTCTCGAAGGTGACGGCGTAGGAAAGCTTGGTGAGGATGTGCCGCTGCTCTTCCGGCGACGGGTCGATGCGGTTTTCCGTCCGCTCCATCCGCCGCAACAGCCAGCGCCTTCGCCGGCTGTCCTGGACATGCATGGTCTCGACGCCGATGTGATCGCAGTATGTCCGTTGAAGCCGGGCGAGGAGATCGCGCAGCCGCACCTGCTTCTCCTCGAAGACGTCGTTCGGATCCACCAGCTGATCCAGCTCCGCTTCGGTGAAGTGGTTCTCGTTCACCATCCCGAGATCGGCGATGTGCTCGAGCGCCGGCCTCGGCCTACCCAGCGGATCTAACTTGGCGAGCAAATGCCCACGCAGGCGAAAGGCGTAGATGGTTTGGTCGACCCGGGCCTGAAGGCGCATCCCTTCGACCGTGCGATCGGGTGCCGCGATCGCTGCCGACGGCGCCACCGCCTTGAGCGCCTTGCCATTGGTGAAGAGCGGCTTGCCCTCGCGGCCGTAGCGCTCGAAGAGGGCGCGCCAGCTCGGGTCGACTGAGGCGGGGTCTTCGAGGTAGCGCGCGTAGAGGCCCTCGATGAAATCGATGTTCGAGCCGGAAAGGAAGGAATCCTGCAGCTGCGCCATGAGGTGTACTTAATCCTTCCAGAGGAGAAATGCTCCAACCCTGAAACCGGGCGACCGGCGGCAGGGCGGGCGATTGTCGACAGGTTGTCGCGCGTTCTACCCACCGGACGGCGGTGGGCAACCTTGGAACCATGCAGCGATGGTAAACCGCGCCTTTGCAAGGTAGACGGAGGCCCATGCTGCTTGAGGGCAAGAAGCTTCTCATCACTGGCGTGCTGACGCCGCAGTCGATTGCCTTTGCGATCGCCGAGCTGGCGCAGCGCGAAGGCGCACAGATCCTACTCACCAGCTTCGGCCGGGGGATGTCCCTGACGGAGCGAAGCGCTCGACGCTTGAATCCCGTGCCGGCGGTGCTCGAGCTCGACGTCACCAACGCGGCGCACTTTGCGGCGCTAACGAAGGAGTTGAAAAAGCGCTGGGGCACGCTGCACGGCGCGCTGCACGCGATCGCCTTTGCGCCGGAGGATGCGCTGGGGGGCAACTTCCTCAATACTCCGTGGGAGAGCGTCCAGACCGCGTTTCGGATCTCCACATTCAGCTTGAAGGAGCTCGCGGTGGCAATGATGCCGCTCATGCCCGATGGCGGATCCATCTTGACGCTCGACTTCGACAACCGCACCGCATGGCCGACCTACGACTGGATGGGCGTGTGCAAAGCGGGGCTCGAGGCGACGGTGCGGTACTTGGCCCGCGATCTGGGGCCGAAGAACATCCGGGTCAACGCGCTCGCCGCCGGGCCCTTGGCGACGATGGCCGCGAAGAGCATTCCCGGATTCAAATCGTTGGAGAAAATTTGGGGCAGGCAAGCCCCGCTCGGATGGACGGCGAAGGATCACCACGGGATGGTAGCGCGGACTGCTTGCGCGCTTCTGTCCGATTGGTTTCCCACGACGACCGGGGAGATGATCCACGCGGACGGCGGGTACCATGCGCTAGGAGCCGCGCCGGTGGATATCGACGCGGAGCGCGCCGAGGAGGAAGCGGCGAAGAAGGGTTAGACGCGCCGGTCGAAGCTGAGCGGCGGCTGTTCGCTGGCAACCAGGTACTCAAACTCGCGGCGGAAATCCTCGACCGACATCCCCGCCGTCTTCGCCATGTTCCCCAGCATTTCTGGGTTTTCGAAGTCGTCGCGCCGGAGGCGGATCATGTAGCGCCGCGCGATGGCGTAACGGTCCGAGCGTACATCCACCAGCCGCAATCGCGCCCTCCCCGTCTTCGGGTCGAGCATCTCGTCGAAGGCGATGGGGACAAACCGGCCGCCCTGCATCGAGACCATCGCCTTGTCGCCGTCCGAGAGGAGAAACTTCGCCGCGCAGTAGCCGAGGTCACGAGTGTATTCCATATCGAACGGGATGGGGTCGGCGCATCGGAGCTCGTAGCCGATGTTCTTGGAGACCAAGGTCGCCTTCACCCCCATCGACTTGAGGCGAGCAGAGGCCTGGCGCTTGAGGATCGCGCCAATGTCAACCTCGGCGATCCGCAGATTCCCGTGAGCGTCGCGCTCCACCTCCTCGAGGCCCTTGAGGTCATCGGGGTCGATCGACAGAACCAGCCCTTCAGCCACGATGGCAACGCCGTCGCGCCGGCCCAACGCCAGGCGCTTGACGATGGCTACGGCGAGCGTATCCACCAGCGTCTTCAGCGGGACGCGGTCTTTGCCGAACTCCTCGCCGATGAGCGTGAGCGTCGCGCCCACTGCCTTTCCGATGCCGAGCGCAAGGTGGCCGGCCTTGCGGCCCATGGTGACCACGACGTACCAGCGAGAGGTCGCGTTGGCATCCACCATGAGATTTTGCACCAGCTGGACGCCAAAGTGTCGCGCCGTTTGGAATCCAAACGTGTCGATGTGCGGCGGCAGGTCGAGATCGTTGTCGATCGTCTTGGGCACGTGCGCGATGCGAATGCGCCCGGCGGCTGTTTCAGCGAGCTTCATCGCTGAAAAGGCGGTGTCATCGCCACCGATGGTGATGAGCATCGTCACCCCCAGCTGCTCGAGTGCGTTGCGCGTCGCCTCGAGCTGTCTGGGGTCCTGGGTGGGGTTGGCGCGGGAGATGCCAAGGAACGAGCCACCACGAAAATGCAGACGGCTCACCTTTTCAATCGTCAGCGGCACGACGCCGTCGGTCCGGCCCTGCATGATTCCCGCGAAGCCGTCCTTGATTCCCACCACCTCAACGCCCTCGAGTACGCTGCGGATGGTCGCGGCTCCAATCACGCTATTGATGCCGGGCGCGGGTCCGCCCCCGACCAGAATGGCCAACTTGCCTGTCGGTGCCACGAGGCCTCCTTCCACGACGGGTCTTGCCTGCCCTAAGTGTGCGGCAGTTCCGCGAGAAGCGCTATATGCCTTGCGCAAGAATCTAGGCGCGCCAATGGCGAACCAGAACGACGTCCGACGCATCGCCATGTCGCTGCCCGGA
>Ga0126378_10004682_pt1 | contig 10492 bp, 10 predicted proteins | sample PanSoiMetPlot_23_FD_92587 | JGI IMG/M metagenome (GOLD analysis project Ga0126378, IMG submission 92587) | Tropical forest soil microbial communities from Panama - MetaG Plot_23 | ecosystem: Environmental > Terrestrial > Soil > Tropical forest > Bulk soil | place: Panama | collected 2016-02-17
AGCTTGTGGCTCGACTCGTCGATGACCGCCACCTGGCCGCCCGTCTCGTCCGAGACATAGAGTTTGCGCTCCTTCGGGTCCCAGGCGACGCCGTCGGGGTAATGGCCGGCGGGACTGCGGGCGACGATGGCGAGCGTCTTCTCATCGATCGCGGCCAGCTCATGGGCGCCGGTGGCCGAGGCGTAGACACGCCCGAGCTCTGGAACCGCAAGCACGCCGTGGACCGACGCGACGCCGGGGATCGCCTTCACGAGCCGGTCGCCTCTGATGTCGAAGGCCATCACCCGACTGCCGGCGAGGTCGGCGAAGAACAGCAATCCCGCCGCCGGATCGAGGCTGGCGTAGTCGAACCGACGTGTCGGCGGCCCAAGCGGGATGTCTTTCACCGGGGCGAGCGGCGGCGGCGTTGCGGCGACAGCGGTCAAGGACGCCAGAAGCCCGAGCGCGAGAAACGCGATCCGGCCGACCAACCTACGCACGGACGGCCGCTGCTCGGGCCGCCCGCGCCGCCCGCGCGCCGGCGATCGCGGCCTGGGCGGCTTTCGGGGCGGCGGTGTCAGGGTAGGGGGCGACGGCGCTGATGTTGATCTCGCAAAGCACATAGGTGTCGCGCCCGTTTGCGGTCTTCGGCCCATAGAGGAAGTCGGCGTCCCAGAGGGCTGGCAACTCTTCGGTGGAGACGCCGAGCTGCGCCTGCATCTGCGGAACCCACTCGGCCTCCATCAGCCGTCGCAGGTCCTGGAACGGGGCGGCTTCGGGCGGATGCATGATGCGCGGGCCGGGCTGGGCGGCCTCCGAGGCGGGGCCCTCTGGCGGCGGAGGCACGAGCGCCTTGATCAGCTGGTGGCCGTAGCCCGCCACCTCGCCCTTCGCCATGTAGCAGCGGATCATCCCCTCGGGCAGGCGCGGCTGGAAAGCCTGGTCGATGATCCGGCCGTCGCCAGCGAAGTACGCCCGGCAGCGGTCCATGAAATCGGAGAGCGTCGCCCGCTCCGGCACGCTGCCGCGCAGGGCATGCAGCACCTCGACCGGCGCGGCCGCGCCTGGCGATGCGCCCAGCAGCTCGACCTTCCAGACGCCCTGGCCGCCGTTGCCGCGGTATTGCTTCAGCACGCGAGGGCCGGCCGCAGTCAGCTTGGTCGGGAACCGGGCCTGGAAGTCGGCCCAGGTCCGGTAGAGGTCGACATCGACGCCCCAGCCGAGGTCGCGGGTCGCGTACAGCACCTCCTTCGTGCCCATCTTCAGGATCACGTCGGGGTGTGAGCTCACGTAGACGCCGGCGGCGGCCACTTCGCGCAGCAGCGTATCGAGCGCGTCGCGCGTCTTCCCCTCGCTCAAGGGGTCGACCCAGACCAGCACGCCGTCGCAGGCCAGCAGCTGCGACCTTGCCTGTTCGACCGCTTCGTCACCGTAGACGACCGGAACGCCCGTCGCCCCGCGCTCCGCGAGGGCCGCGAAGATGTTGGCGAGGCGCGTGCGCTCAGGCGCTGGCGGCGGGACGGCTGGATCGCCGCGCCAGACGAGCGCGATGCGCAGCGGCTTTTCAGCGTGGCTCATCGTTTCAACTCCGCTGCGCATTCGTCTGGGCCAGCGCGGCCGCGAGACCTTCGGCAAGGGCTTTCGCTGGGCCGTGGCCCCAGAAGTGAAGGAAGAACAGGCGCGGCTCGTCGTTCAGCATGTGGCTGTGGAGGGCCGTGACCTCGATCCCATGGCCGCTCAGGGCCTTGATCACCGGGTTGACCTCGCTCGCAACGAGCACGAAGTCGCCGGTGATCGCCGCGGTCGCCGCGCCCGCCGGCTGGAAGTTGATCGAGATCGCGGTTCCCATCGCGGGGGGCACCGTCATATCGCCGTCGCGGATCGCTTCTTTGCGCGGGATGGCGTACTGGAGCACCCCGCCGTTCAGCTTGCCCTTGGCGCCCAGCGCCTGGTCGATCGCAGCCACGTCGAGGTCCGGAGCCGGGCTGGGCGCCGAAGGCGCGCCTGCGCCAAACGGCGTCTTGCTCAGCGTGAGGCCGGCATGCAGCGCTGAGGCGAGCTTCACCGGATCGCCGCGGCCTTCGACGTGCATGTAGAGCGTCATCGGCGTCGAGCGCAGCAGGTGGTTGTGGAGCGCGGTGATCTCGATCCCCTCGGCCTGGAGCCGCGCCATGACGGGGTTCGCCTCGGACTGGGTGAGCACCAGATCGCCCATCACCATCGCCTGATCGCTCATCGGCTCGAACGCCAGCCAGCCGCCGAGCGCGAAACCGGGCTTCAGCGCCACGCCGTCCAGCGTCACGCTCAGGTCGGACCTCGGCAGCGACACCTTGTAGACGCCGCCCGGCTGCATCGCGCCGGCCTTGCCGAGCGCCTCTCCGACCTTCGTCCAGTCGGGATCGGCCGCTGCGGGACCAGCGGCCACGAGCACGGCTGCCGCGAGCGCCGCGGCGAATGTCGCCTTCATGGGAGTTCCTTTCCTATGAACGAACTCATTTCAGCATCACCCAGGTCGGCTTCAGGATCGGGAACGCGACGAGGCCGATGACGGCGGCGGCGGCGATCAGGACCGGGTTGCTGATCTTGAATCGGAACAGCAGGCCGAGCGCGCCCAGGCCGAGCGCGACCGTCAGCGCGTCGCCGATGGCGATCTTGCCGAGCAGCACCGAGGCCCCGAGGATCGTGCCGATGGCCGCGCCGTACGCGCCCTTGATGAAGCCCTGGACGTTCGCATTGGCGCGGTGACGTTGCAGGAGCGGGGCGGCGACCAGCACGAAAATGAACGAAGGCAGGAAGATGGCCACGGTCGAGGCCAGCGAGCCCCAGAAGCCGGCGACGATGAAGCCGACGAAGGTGGCGGTGATGACGACCGGGCCTGGGCTCAGCATGCCGACCGCCACGGCGATCAGGAAGTCGCGCGGGGTGAGCCAACCGTTCTGCTGGACGAGCCCCTTTTCCAGGAAGGGCACGATCACGAGGCCGCTGCCGAAGGTGAGACTGCCGGCTTTGAGGAAGAACAGGATCAACTTGCCGACGACGCCGAGCGTGGCCGTGTGCGGCGCGGTCGCGGCCGCGGCGGGCGCCACCGCCGCCGCCGTCGCCGCAGGCGTGGGCGCGCGGCGAAACAGCGAGCCGTAGTAGAGGATCCCGATCGCGCCCGCGCCGATGAAGACCAGCGCGACCTCCGCCTGCAGCACCACGGTGACGACGAACGCGCCCGCGGCGATCGCCCACTGCAGCCAGTCCTCCATGCCCATCTTCGCCAGGCGCCAGCAGGAATGCAGGATGAGCGCGATCACCACCGGCGCCACGCCGTAGAAGACGCCGGTCATCCAGGGCAGATCGCCGAAGTGGACATAGAGGGCGCCCAGGAGCGCGACGATGACGAAGTTGGGGAAGATGAACGCCCAGCCCCCGGCCCACGCGCCCCAGAAGCCGCCGCGCATGTAGGCGGCGAAGATGCCGACCTGGATGGCGAGCGGGCCGGGCATCGACTGGCTGACCGCGATGGCCTCGCGCATCTCGGTCTTGGTGAGCCAGCCCTTCTCGTTCACCAGCTCGCGTTCCATCTGGCCGCAGAGCGCCACCGGTCCGCCGAACCCGAGCGCGCCGAGCCGCAGAAAGTAGCGAACGAGAGCGGCGATCGGGACTCGCCGCGGAGCGCCGGGTGACTCGGGTGGTTGTCGGGTCGTGTATTGCGCCGTCTCGTCCATGCGCAGCTCCTCGCCCCGAGTCTCGGGGTCGTCGGAGCGGGACTTGGACGGCGAACCGTCTGACCGGGCGCCCGCGCGGGCCCGATGGCGCGTGTTAGATCGGATCGCCGGAGCCCGCAAGCAAAGCCGCGGTGTCCGGGGCTACCGCGCCAGCGCGTCGACGCCGGTGGCGGTCAGGGCGGTCGCGGGCGCGCCATAGCCGTAGGCGCCGCGCTTGAGGTCGGCCGGCAATCCGATGGCGGCGCTGCCGCCCGCGAGCCGCGCTCGATAGACCTCCGTCGCCTCCAGCACGCGCATCACATAGTTGCGCGTCTCCGAGAACGGGATGCACTCGATGTAGTCGGCCGGGTCGGTCGAGGTGGAACGCGGATCGCCGCAGTATTGCGTCCACTCGGTGGGCCGGCCGGGGCCTGCGTTGTAGGCCGCGGTCGCCATCACGTACGAGCCGCTGAAATCACTCACCAGCTTTTCGAGATAGGCCGATCCGAGCTGCATGTTGAAGTCCGCGTCCTGCAGCCGCCCAGGGCCGTAGGAATAGCCGAGGCGCCGGGCGAGCACCGAGGCGGTGCCCGGCATCAACTGCATCATGCCTTCGGCGCCGGCGCCGGAGCGCACATGCGGATCAAAGCCGCTTTCCTCTCGCGTGATCCCGAGCACCAGCGCCGTCTCCACTCCGCCTGGCAGCGACGTGGGCGTCCGGATCGGATAGCCGCGCTCGGGCAGGATGAAGCCGTGCTGCGCGGCGGTGCGCACGACCTTCATCGAGAGCTCCTGCTCGCCGTCGTTGCGGGCAAGGTCGACGAGCTGGGCCTCTTCGGCCGCGCTGGGCAACGTGGCGGCGAGCGCCAGCACGAAGCTTCGGAACGTTTCCTTCGCGCCGATGTCGGCCAAAAGCCGGGCGGCGCGGATCTCTTCGCGATCCTCGAACCGGGCGCGATCGGCGACGGTGATCTCCGGATCCTTGCCGAGCGTGAGCCGGGTCAGCCCGGCCTTGGCGGCGGCGAGCTGGCCATAGAATGCGGTCTGGTACTTGGCGCCTTCGGCGTAGAACAGCTTGGCGTTCAGGTCGTCGCCGGCGGCTTCAGCGGCGCGGCCGCGCCAATAGAGCGCGCGGCTGGCGGTGATTGGAGAGACGCCGATCGCCTGCAGCTTGGCGAAGTGGTCGTCGGCGAGCTTCGGATCCTTCAAACGGTCGAGCGCGAGCCAACCGGCGTAGAACTCGGCTTCGGCGCCGTCCTGCCCCATCGTGACGCCGCTGTCCGCCGCCGCGCGGTAGGCCCCGCGCGAATCCCCGACTTTCAGCGCGGCGATCACCAGCTCCTTGCGCAGCCGCCACATGCGCGCTTGCGAGTCCGGATCGGGGAGGGCGGTCGGCAGCCGCGGAATGAACGCCAGCGCGCCGAAGACATCGCCGCGCCGTTCCGCGCGCAGCGCTTGCTCGTAGCCGAGGCCAGGCGCATCGCGCACCGAGGCCGGAAGGGCGCCGACCAGCAGGTCGGCGTTAGAAGCGCCGGATCTGAGCGCCATCCGCGCCTGCGCCAGCGCCTGCTGGTCAGAGGAGAGCATTGGCAACAGGTCGCGCGCGGCCTGCCCTTGCGAGCCGTAGAGCAGCATGTCCTCGCGCGCGGCGTGGTCGTCGGCGGTCAAGAGAGCGCCGAACCGCGTCAACATCTCCTGCTGAACGCCGGACTCGAACGGCTTGCCGCGCCAGGCGCCGCGGATCACCTCCTTCGCCTTGGCGGGCTGTCCGACCGCCTGATAGGCGCCCGCGAGCGCCATCGCGCCTTCCGGGGTGACCGGATCGGCCCCTGCGAACCAGTCGATGATCGACTGCGGGCGAAGGCCTCCGCCGTCGAGGGTCCGCTCGGTCGCCGCGGCCCGCTTGGCGGCGCCCGGCCAACCGGCGAGGTCTCGGCGAGCGCCCTCGACCTCTGCGTAGCTGAGGCCCGCGGCGCTGGTGTCGACGAGCGCCCACAGCGCGATCTTGTGGGCCAGCGGATCGGAGATCTCATCAAGCGCGCGACGAATCGGGCCCGGGTCGCCGAGCTTCGCGGCTTCCAGCGCGTGGCCCAACGCCTCAGCCTCGGAGGCGTCCAGCGGCCTGTGGACAGCGTACGGCGGCGTCTGGAGTCCGGTCGAATCGCTGGCAAGCGCCCCGCTGGCGCCGACCGCTGAGAGACTCAGAGCCGCACCGAGCAACGCACGACGGAAATCTCTCTTGCGAAACAAGCGGCCTCCTGAGCTCTGAGCGCCTTGTCGACGGGTTGCGGGCGCGTGTCGGCCCGACATAATGTCGACATGCTCCCATACAGCCGGGTTAATGCCCGGTGAATTCACGGGTTCTTGCACGCATGGCACGCCCCCGATTCCGCGGCGTTTTCACGGCGCTGGTGACTCCGTTTCGCAACGGCGCGTTGGACGAGACCGCTTTCGTCGCACTGGTCGAACGACAGATTGCGAGCGGCGTCCACGGTTTGGTGCCGGTCGGCACCACCGGCGAAACGGCGACGCTCAGCCACAAGGAGCACATTCGGGTCGTCCAACTGTGCGTGGAGACGGCGCGAGGCCGGGTGCCGGTCATTGCCGGCGCCGGCTCCAACTCCACGAACGAGGCGATCGAACTCGCCCGCAACGCCAAGGAAATCGGCGCGGACGCGGTGCTCTCGGTCACCGGCTACTACAACCGTCCAAGCCAGGAAGGAATCTATCGCCATTTCGCCGCGGTGGACGCCGCCGTGGATATCCCCATCATCATCTACAACGTCCCGTCCCGGACCGTCGTCGACCTCTCCAACGAGTTGGTGGCGCGGCTCGCGAAGCTGCCGCACGTGGTCGGCATCAAAGACGCCACCGGCGACCTCACCCGCGCCAGCCTCCAGCGGATCAGCTGTGGAGAGGACTGGCTGATGCTGTCGGGCGACGACCCTTCGGCCCTCGGCTATATCGCCCACGGCGGCCATGGCTGCATCTCGGTGACGTCCAACGTGGCGCCGGAGGCGTGCGCGGCGTTCTGCGAGGCGGCGATCGAGGGCGACTGGAAGACCGCGCTCGCCTGGCAAGACCGGCTGGTGCGGCTGCACAAGGGCCTGTTCCTCGACGCATCGCCCGCGCCGACCAAGTTCGCGCTCGCGCACCTCGGGCTCTGCACGGACGAAGTGCGCCTGCCGATCGCGCCTTGCGCAGACGCCGTGAAGCCGGCGATCCTCGACGCCATGCGCGAGGCCGGCGTCCTCAATTGACGAAGCTGATCGCCGACAATCGCCGCGCGCGGTTCGACTACTTCCTCGACGAGCGGTTCGAGGCGGGGCTGGCGCTGACCGGCACCGAGGTGAAAGCGCTGCGCCAGGGCCGGGCCAACATCGCCGAGTCCTACGTCGGGGTGGAGGGCCGCGAGCTCATGCTGATCAACGCCCACATCCCGGAATACGGCCCCGCCAATCGCTTCAACCACGAGCCTCGCCGGCAGCGAAAGTTGCTGATGCGTCGACGCGAGATCGACAAGCTGATCGGCGCCGCGCAGCGCGAAGGCCGGACGCTCGCGCCCATCCGGCTCTATTTCAACGACCGGGGGCTCGTGAAGCTCGAGCTGGCGCTCGCACGCGGCAAGAAGGCCCACGACAAGCGCGCCGCCGAGTCCGAGCGCGACTGGAAGCGCGAGCAGGGCCGCCTGATGCGGGAGAAGGGGTAGCTCCGACCAGCGAACGCCTGTCGCGGCCAGCCGAGATCAACGGCCGCGTCGGTAGATTGACTGGACCGCTTGTCGGGTCTCCGGCCTGGCGATCGTCATGTATTGAGGGCGGGGCGATTGGAGCCCTGTCATTCGTCGGGAGCCGCCAATGACCCCCACCATCACCGCTTTTGAACGGTCGCCCGATCGCGGCAGGGGACTGGCGCGTGACATGCGCGTTCGCTGGGCGCTCGAAGAAGTGGGCCAAGCTTACCACGTTCGTCTTGTTTCGTTCAGTGAGATGAAGGAGCCCGCCCACCTGGCGCTTCATCCCTTCGGGCAGATCCCGACCTATGAAGAAGGCGATCTCGCGCTGTTCGAGTCCGGGGCGATCGTCTTCCACATCGCGGAACGCCATTCGGGCCTGCTGCCAGCCGATCCGAACGCACGGGCGCGCGCGATCGCCTGGATGTTCGCCGCACTCAGCACGGTGGAGCCGCCGATCGTCGATCTCGGAACCGCCATGCTCCTGGAGCGCGACAAGACGTGGCATCCGGAGCGGCTTCCGATCCTCGAGGGTCGCGTCCGTGACCGGCTGGGCGAACTTGCGCGTCGGCTCGGCGACGCCGATTGGCTTGATGGCGCATTCAGCGCGGGTGATCTCTTGATGGTGACGGTGCTGCGCAGGCTCGGCGCAACGGGTCTGGTGGAGGAGTTTCCGAAGCTCCGCGCCTACATCGCGCGCGGCGAAGCGCGGCCGGCCTACCAGCGCGCCTTCAAGGATCAGTTGGCGGTATTTGCCAATGCCCAACCGCCCGGTTGACCGATCGGTGCGCCTCCCTCGCGCGCTCAGCCCGCGGCCAGCTCACGTCTGGCTCGCTCGAACACCTGCTCGAACATCGCCGGCGTCAGGCGGCCGGTGTTCGTGTTGAGCCTGGAACAGTGGTAGCTGTTGATCAGCGCATAGGCGCCCGCATCGAGCCGCGCGCCATGGCCAGACGGGCCGGCCGAAGCCTTCAGCCCCAGCGCTTTCAGCACGTTGCGCCGCGCGACGTCGCCTAGCGTCACAATCACTCGCAATCTTGGAAGCGCCGCGATGCGGGCGGCGAGGAAGGGCCGGCAGGCGGACTCCTCGATCGCTTCCGGCTTGTTGCCCGGCGGGGCGCAGCGGACCGCATTGGTGATCATGCAGTCGACGAGCCGCAGGCCGTCGTCGGGCCGCGCCTCGTACGTACCGCGGGCGAAACCGGTTTTGATCAGCGTCTCGTAGAGCAGCACGCCGGCGAAATCGCCGGTGAACGGACGGCCGGTGCGATTGGCGCCCGCGCGGCCGGGCGCGAGGCCGACCACCAGCAGCCGTGCGTCGGGGTCGCCAAACGACGGGGCGGGGCCGTTCCACCAGTCGGGATGCTCCGCGCGGTTCCGCGCCCGATAGGCGACGAGGCGCGGGCAGAGCGGGCAGTCGAGCGGCGGCTCTGGGGCCGGGGCCGCGTCAGTCGTCGGCATTGACCTCGGTGTGGGCCTCGCGCAGGGCGGCCCTGGCTGACGCCTTGGCTTCGCGGATCATGCCCGGCAGGCGCGCCGGTCGGCCGATGATCTCAGCGAGGTCGGCGAGGTCGATGAACACGTCCGCCTGGCGCCGGAGGTCGTCGGACGCCATCGGCGGCTGCGATTTGACGGTGGAGACCACTGTTACGCGCACGCCCTTGCGTTGCATCGCCTCCACCAGCCGCCGGAAGTCGCCATCGCCGGAGAAGAGCACCACATGGTCGACCCGGTCGGCGATCTCCATCATGTCGACCGCCAGATCCACGTCCATGTCGCCGCGCCAGCGCTTGCGCCCTTGGGCGTCGGTGTATTCGCGCGCCGACTTGGTCACCAGCGTGAAGCCGTTGTAGTCCAGCCAGTCCACGAGCGGCCGGATCGGCGAATAGTCCTGCTCCTCGACGAGCGCGGTGTAGTAGTAGGCGCGAACCAGCACGCCTCGGGCGCGGAATTCCTCCAGGAGGCGCTTGTAGTCGATGTCGAACCCCAGGCCCTTGGCGGATGAATAGAGGTTGGCCCCGTCGATGAAGAGGGCGAGGCGCTCGGTGGGATAGAAGGTCATCAGTGGCAATCCTTCCGGGATCTCGCTCCGCCCCCCCTGACGAGGCGATCATCCTCGCGCTCGGCGGAAATCTGGCCGGCGACTATCCCAGCCTTCAGGCGCTTTTGGAAGCGGCCGTTTTGGCGCTGCCTACCGCCGGATTGCGCGTGCTCCGACGATCGCGCTGGTGGCGCTCGGCCGCCTGGCCCGACCCAACGGCGCCCGCCTATCTCAACGGGGTGGCGTTGGTCGAGACCACTCTGTCGCCGCGCGAGGTGCTGGCCACGGCCCTCGAGCTGGAGGCGCGCTTTGGCCGCATCCGCGGCGCGCCCAACGCCCCGCGCACCCTCGACCTCGACCTGATCGCCTACGGCCGCCGCGTGATCACCGAGCCTGGGCTGAGCGTCCCCCACCCAAGAGCGCACAAGCGGCGATGGGTGATGGGCCCGCTTGCCGAGATCGCCCCCGAGTGGGTGCATCCGCTGATCGGCGGATCAGCGACCGAGCTCTGGAAAAGCGCATCTGTCGGCGCGGATGCGACCCCGCTCGACTAGTTCACGGCCTCACCATCCCCATGGCGCCCCGCGATAGGGCGCGGCGCGGGCGTACAGCTCCATCCCCTCTCGCCACAGCTTTGCGAGTCCGGCGAGCCAAGCTGGCGTTCGCCAAGCGCACCGCGACGTGCGCCAAGGCGAGACGACGTCGATCCGCGCCGGCGACAAGACCGGCGCGGCGATCTGATGATCAACCGGCATGAGAGCCCCAATGTGGATGCGGGGCCGGAGACATATACAGACTTTGTGGTCGCGGGTAGTCTTGAACTCAAGATTGTTGTGCTTATTTAATCACTTACCGGCAGCTCAGGCCGCCTTGAGCCCCTGTCGCCGGCGCAGCGCCCTCAGTCGCCCGAACAACCGGCGTCGCTCCGGTGGCGGCAAAGGCGTTAGGTTGCGGCGGAAGTCCTCGGCGCAAGCGCGCCTGGAGAACTGCTCGGCGTAAGCGCGGGCCGCGGAGCGATCGAGGCTGAGCGCGCGCAGGCAGGCCTCG
>Ga0126378_10004683_pt1 | contig 10491 bp, 9 predicted proteins | sample PanSoiMetPlot_23_FD_92587 | JGI IMG/M metagenome (GOLD analysis project Ga0126378, IMG submission 92587) | Tropical forest soil microbial communities from Panama - MetaG Plot_23 | ecosystem: Environmental > Terrestrial > Soil > Tropical forest > Bulk soil | place: Panama | collected 2016-02-17
AGATCAAGGAAGAGTTTTCAAACGTAATGAAACTGGTGGAGCAGTCCTACAAGGACTTGGGCATCAAGAACTACCGCTACCGGCTCTCGCTGCGCGATCCGGCCAACAAGGAAAAGTATGTGGACAATGACGCGATGTGGGAAATGGGCGAGCGCGTGCTCCGCGAAGCCATGACTGAACTCAGGCTGCCGTTTTTTGAGGGCAAAGGAGAAGCCGCATTCTATGGACCGAAGCTGGATATCCAGCTCGCCGACGTCATGGGCCACGAGGAAACCTACTCGACCATCCAGGTCGATTTCCATCTCCCGAATCAGTTCGAGCTCGGATACATCGCGGCCGACGGCCAGATGCATCGGCCCGTAATCATTCACCGCGCCATCGTCAGCACCATGGAACGCATGGTGTCCTATCTCATCGAGTTGTACGCCGGCGCATTTCCCCTGTGGCTGGCTCCTGTGCAAGCGGAAATCTGTCCTGTCAGTGAAAAAGTGAGCGACTATGCGCAACACATCACCGAAACATTGAAGAATCACGGCCTGCGTGTGCATCTCGATGACCGCGGCGAAAAGCTGCCGGCGAAAATTCGTGACGCGCAGCTGCAGAAAATTCCGTACATGCTCGTGGTAGGCGCTAAAGAAGCCGAGGCCGGCACCGTCAGTGTGCGCCACCGCAGCAAAGGCGATCTCGGCCCCAAGCCGTTGGCAGATGTGGTGGCGATGCTGCAACAGGAGGAACAATCGCGCAGCATTTCCTGAAGAGCAGCCTTGCGTGTTGCCTGGCCGTTTCACTGGCTTTGACCGGAGCGCCGCCGATCGCTGCACGAACCAATGCGAGCAACGGCTTCGATTCACAGTCGGCACAACGCTTCGCAAAGCTTGCCCTTGCGTGCGTCGGCAAGGAATACCCGAACCACATCAGCCACGCGCTCAATAGCGATGCCGACGTGGCTCCGCCCCGCAAGCTGACTCCCGCGTTCTTCGGTTGCTTTGACTGGCATTCTTCGGTACACGGTCACTGGCTACTCGTCCGACTAACGAGGATGTTTCCGGACGGTGCGTTCGCAGCTTCAGCGCGGGAAGCTCTTCAGCGTAGCCTGACTCCCGACAACATTGTGCAGGAAGCGGCGTATGTGCGAACCGAAGGACGTGCAAATTTCGAGCGGCCCTACGGCCTCGCATGGCTCCTGCAATTAGTGACGGAGTTGCGCGAGTGGGACGACCCGCAAGCCCGCGAAATGGCCATCGCGCTTAAACCGCTAGAAATGGCTGCGCTTGAGCGGCTCAAAGCCTGGATTCCCAAGCTCTCCTATCCCGTCCGGATCGGGGAACACACGCAAACGGCGTTCTCCTTTGGCTTGGCACTGGACTATGCGCGTTCGGCGGGCGACCAGGAATTCGCCGACCTTGTGGTCGCGAAAGCGCGGCAATTCTATCTTGCGGATCGAGCCTGCCCGCTGGCTTACGAGCCCTCGGGTGAAGACTTCCTCTCACCCTGCATCAGTGAAGCCGACTTAATGCGGCGAGTTTTGTCCACGGCTGAATTCGCAAAATGGTTGAGCGGCTTCCTTCCGCAGATTCAGGAATCGAATCTCAACTGGTTGCAGCCGGTGATTTCGCCCGACCCGAGCGACCCCAAGCTGGCGCATCTGGACGGGCTAAATCTGAGTCGAGCTTGGATGCTGGAGGGCATCGCAGCGGGTCTGCGGAAAGAGGATGTGAGGTTGCGTGCGATTCGTTCTGCTGCAGAAGCGCACAAGCGCGCGGGGCTTGCGGCGGTCACTGGTGAGCACTACGAAGGCGGACACTGGCTGGCCAGCTTTGCGGTGTACCTGGTAAGCGAGCGCGGCATTCGAAAGCAAGCACACTGAAACATTCGAGGCGGTCAACCGCGTCCCCCGGCGATTTGGGCTGCTTCGGGCAGGTTCTTCAGGCGCAGCATGGAAGCGACGCCCAGAACCGGGCCGATGGCGAGCATCGCCAGCGCTACATGCCAACCCATGCCGTCTCGCACGACCGGGACGAGCCAAATCGTTATCACCGTTAGCGTGAATCCCACGGCGAGTTGCACCGTCAGCGCTGTCCCCACATAAGCCTGATCGCCAAGCTCCGTCACCATTGCGGAGAATTGCGCCGAGTCCGCAACTACGGCAATCCCCCAAATCACCCCGACCAACAGCACGGCACTCACCGGCAACTGCGCCCAGCCAATCGCCAACGCGCAAGCGCCCGATACGGCCATGGCCAACGCCGCAGTCCGCGTGCGCCCCCAGCGGTCGCCGAGCTGGCCGCCGGCCCAGCAGCCGAACGCGCCCGCGCCAATCACGAGAAACGCAGCGAACGATGCATCCCGCTGAAACCGCCCGTCGCCATGCGCACGCAGCACATCGGAGAAAAACGCGGCGAACCACGTCCACATCGCATACAGCTCCCACATGTGCGCGAAATAGCCGAGCGTGGCGAGCCGCACCCCTCGCGTGGCGAACGAGGCCAAAATCTGCCGCGGCTTGAACACTGCGCGCGGAAACGGAAATGGGCCATCCGCAGTGCCGAACTCCGCCAGCAATCCGCCGAGAATGGTCAGCCCCGACGTGCCCAAAATCACGAGCCGCCAGTCCAGCCCGCCGAGTCCGTTCAGCAAATGCGGCACCGCTGAGCCGAGCGTCAATCCGCCCACGAGGGTTCCTAACGCTGTTCCGCGGCTGCGTCGGAACCATGTCGCCATCGCTTTCAATCCGGGCGGATAGACGAAGGCGAGGCTCGCACCGGTCAGAAAGCGCACCGGTAGGGCGCTTGCCGAACCCGAGCAAAGCACCAGCGCGGCGTTCACCAGCGCGGCGCAGCACGCGCCCAGCAGAATCAAGCGGCGCGGCCGCACCAGGTCCGCAAGATTGAGGATCGCCGACCCGAGGCATCCGGCCACGAATCCCAACTGCACGGAAATCGTCATCAGCGCGCCTGTGCCTGACGACAAATGCCAGAGAGTGCGCAGCTGCGGCAGCACCGCCGACGCAGAAAACCACGCGCCCATGCTCAGAACCGACGAGCCTGCCAGCACCGCTAGCGCGCGCCCGCGGCCGGGCGGATCCGAGTTCGCCAACGCTTCCAGATTGCTGGACGGTGAATTGGCCAAGGAGCGCGCATGATACCATGCGCAAAAGCACTGGAGGGACAACGTGCCCGACCCCATTTCGCGGCGAGCGTTTCTTGTGATAAGTGGCGCTACGGTCGCAACGCCGTCTCTATCCTGGGCCGCCGATCTTTCCATGCCGACAAACGAGGTGCCCACGTTGCTCGACCACATTCTTCTAGGCTGCAACGATCTTGCCGATGGCATCGCTTTCGTCGAGCAGAGCACCGGTGTGCGCGCTGCATTTGGTGGCGTCCACCCGGGGCGTGGTACGCACAACGCGTTGCTCTCGCTCGGCGAGCGGCGCTATTTGGAAATCATTGCCCCAGACCCGGAGCAAACCGAAGTCCCGGACGCGTACGGTTTGCGCCGGCTCGACAAGCCGCGCTTAGTTACTTGGGCCGCGCACCCCGGCGACATGAAAGCGCTTGCCGACCGCCTCGCCAAGGCCGGCATCGCCGCCGAAGGCCCGACACCCGGCTCCCGCAAACGCCCGGACGGCCGCCTGCTGCAATGGAAAACGCTCAATCTCAACGACAATGCGCGCGGCCTTCTTCCGTTCTTCATCGAATGGAGCGCCGACTCGATCCATCCTTCAGCGGATTCACCGAAGGGTTGCACGCTCGTGCGCTTCGAAGCGCTCACTCCGGATGTCGAAGCCCTCGCTGCCGAAGTCAAGCAGCTTGACCTCGATCTCCCCATCGTCAAAGCCGCCGCTCGACAGCTCCGCGCCGCCATCGCTGGCCCCAAGGGCACCCTCACGCTGGTCTCCTAGCGCACCGCGCACAGAGACAAGTCAAAGTTTACTTTGCGTAACGTGCCCCGTGTGGTACCTTCCCGCGCATGTCCAGCCTAACCAACCCAACACCTCAGTTCTCCACCGCCGAATTTCAGGGCGGTCCCGACCGCTGCCAGCTTTGCGGCCAAACCCTTGGTTCGAGCTATTACCGCATCGGGCAGAAACAAGCGTGCTCGATTTGTGGCGAGAAGGCTAAGTATGAAGTGCCCAAAAACTCCCACTCCGCTTTCGTCCGCGGACTGATTTTCGGCATCGGCGGCGCCATTCTCGGCTTGATCGCCTATTCCACATTCACGATCGTCTCAGGCATCATCATCGGCTATCTGTCACTCCTGGTGGGCTGGCTCGTAGCCAAGGGCATCATGTTGGGCTCAAAAGGGATTGGCGGACGGCGCTACCAGATCCTCGCGGCCGCCTTAACATACGCCGCCGTGTCCATGTCCGCGATCCCCATCGGCGTTTCGTTTTACTTGAAGGAGGAGGCTGCGAAAAAGCCTCTTCGCCTGCAGCATCCGACCGCTAGCCAATCGCCTAATGCGGCGACCGGGGGCGCGGCGGACGACATCATCGAGACACCGGCCGGCGCATCAAATCAGTCTTCCGGCGCGAAAACTGGCTTTGGCGCCGCTATCGGTGCCCTTTTAATTGCCGGACTCGCTTCTCCGTTTCTTGCGCTACAAGATCCATTTCATGGAGTCATCGGGCTCATCATACTTGTCGTGGGTATTCGCATCGCCTGGCGCATGACCGCCGGTTCCTCCGTTGACGTTCTCGGCCCCTTCAACCGTTCTTCGACAGTTCCGCCGCCGGCTTTAGGCTAGCGGACCTTCCCGTGTCGCTCTCGCTGCCCCAGCCCCTTGTCGTTTGCAAACGCTGCAGTCAACCGTTGGCCCAGGACGCTCTCGTCTGTGGTGAATGCCACGCCTTTGTGCACGCCGCCGAGCTTGAGCGCATCTCGAATGCGGCGAGAGCATACGAACAGCAGTCGCAATGGGCTCTTGCGCAAGCGGAATGGCTTAGGGTGCTGGAACTGCTGCCCAAGGATGCATCTCAGGCCCAGTGGGTGCGCACGCAAGTCGGCGCGCTCAGCACGATGGCTGCGGCCGCTCAGGCCCAGGCCGATCGGAACAAATGGGCGCGTCGTTTCCCTCCTCTGGCCCCCATCATCATTCTTCTCCTCAAAGGCAAGACGCTCCTTTTCTCCATTTTGAAGCTCAAGTTCATTTTCAGTCTTGCCGCCTTCATGGCCGTCTACTGGCAACTCTTCGGCATGAAGTTCGGTATTGGGTTCACCATCGGAATCCTGATTCATGAATTGGGCCATTACATTGACATCCGGCGCCGTGGCTTGCCCGCGGAGATGCCGGTTTTTCTCCCCGGCCTCGGGGCCTACGTGCAGTGGACAGCTCTTGGTGTATCAAAGGAAACTCGCGCTCAAGTAAGTTTGGCCGGGCCGCTAGCCGGACTTCTGGCCGCCATCGTCTGCGTCATGGTTTGGTGGAAGACGCACGATCCACTTTGGGCTGCTCTGGCGCGGGCCGGTGCCTGGCTCAACCTTCTGAATCTCATTCCGGTATGGGTGCTCGACGGCAGCCAGGCGACAAGCGCGCTCAGCAGGAACGCTCGCGTCCTGCTCCTGTGCATTTGCCTAGTTTGCTGGTATGGATTCAGCGAGAGCGCGTACTTTCTCCTAGCTTGCGGCTTTGTCTATCGCTTATTCACAAAGGACCTGCCCGGCGAACCCTCCAGAAAAGTAGCTACGTATTTTGTTGCCCTCGTCATTGTTCTCGGCGCCGTTATGTCGTTTGTGCCCGGCCAGGGCTTTGGTGCGCGGTAACAACGTCCTTCCTGGGTCGCGGCTTTTGGACATTGTCGGCGCTGCGGGATTGCCTTGCGAGTAGCGCATCTTGGCGTGCTATACTTTTTACCCTGTCCCCGGGTCGTACCTCACTGGGGCGGTGTTGGTGAATTCGGGGGCCTGTCCCTGGTCGTTCCGGGTCAACTGGCGCCTTCGGGTTTCAGGGTTTCAGGGCTTGCCTTACGAGCCTAAGTAAAAATCGTACTTACAAACCCTGAGTCAATCTAAGTTAAGCAGGGGGGAGTTATCGCAGATCGGAATTTCCGGCAGCAGAGCGATCGCGTTCGCGTCAACGAACGCATTCGCGCTCGTGAAGTCCGGGTGATTGACGAAGAAGGCGGGCAGTTGGGGGTCATGCAGCCATTCGAAGCCATGCGGATGGCGCGCGAGCGGGGGCTGGACTTGGTGGAAATTTCGCCAACCGCCGACCCGCCTGTTTGCAAGATCACCGATTACGGCAAGTTTCTTTACCAGGCCAATAAGAAAGCGCATGAACAGCGCAAAAGCAGCCGAGGCTCTGCGCTCAAGGAAGTCAAGTTTCGGCCCAACACGGCGGAACACGATTATCAGGTTCGCAAGAATCAGATCATTCGCTTTCTCGGCGAGGGCCACAAGGTTCGCGCCATGATTTTTCATCGTGGCCGCGAAATGGCGCACCAGGAAGTTGGCCGTGCCAAGATGACGCGGTTGCTCGGTGAAATCACCGATCACGGCCAGATTGAGACGATGCCGCGCATGGAAGGCAACGTGTTGGTCGCTCTGCTCGCGCCGAAGAAGGGCGCCGGTGGTGGCGGCCCCCGACCGGTGCAAGCGCAGGTCAACGCCTGAGCGAGGTTTGGAGATTCTTTTTGTAGTGGCGCAGCTTGCTGCGCGGATGTAGGGGCGGTTTTGTGCCGCCTCTTATGTAAGGAGATAAGATTCAGCAATGCCACGCAATTCGACAAAGCCCAAACTGAAGCTCAAGACCCATCGCGGCGCCAAGAAGCGCTTCAAGATCACCGCGACCGGCAAGATCAAGCGCATGCATTCCGGCAAGCGCCACCTGCTCGGCACCAAGAAGCCCGGCCGCATGCGCAAGCTCAAGAAGCTCACGTTGGTCAGCGACGCCGACATGCTCAAGACCCGGCAGATGCTTCCCTACGGCAGGTAAGCCGGCCTTTTGTAGCGGCGGTTTTACACCGCCAGGTTTTTTGTACGACCGGCTGGATGCCGTACAGGTTTTGTAGCTAACGAGTTTCGAATTTCGTTTTTAGAAATTCGATTTGTCGCGCCAGGCAGCGCTTCACGGGTGCCTGCCGGCCGATACCTCCCCGATGCGAATCGGGGAACCCGTAGCCGCCGACCCTGGCCCTGCTTAGAGCAGGCCAGCTGCGCAGGCAGGCTTTTAGGTCGGCCTCTTCCGAAAGGAAGAGGCGCTACACGCAATAACCGGAGACAAACCCGTTGCAGCGCAATTCGCGCTCGCTCCTTGGTTTGTCTCCAAAAGAAATCACGGCCCGGGTCGATTGTTCGCGGAACCAGAGATCCGCGCTATAGGCAGCCGGGTCGAGCAAGTTAAGGAGACAAACCCATGGCACGCGTCAAACGCGGCACAAAACGCAGGGCTCGCCGCAAAAAGTATCTCAAGAGGACAAAGGGATTTTTCCTCACCAAGAGCAAGCTGTACCAGTCCGCACAGGAGGCCGCCAATCGCGCCGATCGCTACGCAAAGCGCGACCGCCGCGCCAAGAAGCGCCAATACCGCCGCTTGTGGATTCAGCGCGTCGGCGCCGCCGCCCGGCAAAACGGTATGACCTACGCGCAACTGATCCACGGCCTTAAAGCCGCCGGCATCGCGCTCGACCGCAAGGTGCTGGCCGATATCGCCGTGAAAGACGCCGCAAGCTTCACCGCTCTGGCTGAGAAGGCCAAAGCCGCTGCTCCCCCACACGCCCCAAAGGCGTGATCATGGCGCTACAGCCGGCCCATTCGGTGGGCGGGCGTTTTGCCTGCTTGACGCCAGTACCGCCCCGTCATTTCGAGCGAAGCGGCCCGATGCATTTCTTGCACTCGCTTTTGCGCAAGTCGGGTCGCCAAGTCCAGGGAACACGCTTTGTCGCAGCCCGGAATTCAGTGCGCTACACTGTTTCGCCTTAGACTTGGATTAGCGATTACTCCGAGTTACAACGCAGATGAGCGATACCAAGTTTCCAACTGAAAAAACCTTGGCTGACCTCGGTGTGCATGATGCCGAGGACGTTGCCCGACAATTTGCTGCCGTTCGAGAGCGTTTTGACAAGCAAATAGCTCTATCGGCTGACGAGATCCGAAATTTGATGCTGACTGAGGCGTGGCTCGGATCCGAGGCAGATCCCGCGACCTCATTGCGAAATTTTTGGGTTGGACGTAAAGCAGGCGTACTTACGAACATAACTGAGAATTGGCTCAAACCGGCCGCACCCGCACTAAGAGGTGCAGTCGGAAGAGAATTTAACCTCCTCAAAGCTCACATCGAAGCTGGACTCGAAAAACAAAGAGTACAAATTGAAGCGAACGCAACGGCAACTGCATTGGAGCGCGAGCGTGTGGATTTGTCGCTTCCGGGAGTGGTGCGGCCGATCGGCTCGCATCATCTGCTCCGCCAGGTCCTTCAGAGAATCGAGGACATCTTCATTTCCATCGGCTTTTCCATTGTCGAAGGCCCGGAAATCGAGACGCCGTATTACAACTTCGAGGCGCTCAATATTCCCGAGCACCATCCGGTCCGCGACGACATGGACACGTTTTACATTGAGCTGCCAAAAAGTGCCCCAAGCCAATTGCTGCTGCGCACGCACACTTCGCCCATGCAAATTCGCACCATGGAGCAGCGCAAGCCGCCGGTGCGCGTCATCGTTCCCGGCAAGGTCTATCGTCGCGATAACCCAGACGCTACCCACTCTTTCGCCTTCCATCAGGTCGAAGGATTGGCTGTCGATACCGAAATCACGTTCTGCGATTTCACTGGCACCATCGAATACTTCGTCCAGCAGTTCTTCGGCGCGGGAGTAAAGACGCGCTTTCGCCCCAGTTATTTCCCGTTCACCGAACCGTCCGTCGAGTTCGACGTCTCCTGCATTTTCTGTGGCGGTTCTGGTACGGCGGCGGGCGGCGGGACCTGCGGCAAGTGCAAAGGTGCAGGCTGGATCGAGCTGTTTGGCGCCGGCATGGTGGACCCGGCGGTGTACGGCTTCGTGGGCTACGACGCCAAAAAGGTGAACGGCTTTGCCTTCGGCATGGGCATCGACCGCCTGGCCATGCTCAAGTACGGCATCGACGACTTACAAGTCTTCTTCCAGAACGACGTGCGCTTGCTACGCCAATTCCCATGACCATTCCGGCGAGTCTGTCATTCCGAGAGCAGTGTTGCTCGCCGAAGGCGAGCATGCCGAGGCCGGCCTGCCGCAGGCAGGAATCTGCTTTTTCTTCGCACGGCGAGCTTGGCGAACCATGAAGATTGTCTACAACTGGCTAAAGGAATTCGTCGACGTCACCGCGTCGCCGGACGAGCTGGCCTCGCGCATCGCTCTTTCCGGCACGAACATCACCAGCGTGGAGAACGGTCCACACGGTGCGGTCATCGACGCCGAAGTTGGTTCCAATCGCCCCGATTGCCTTAGCCATCTCGGAATCGCGCGCGAGGTCGCCGCGGTCTATAAGCTCCCGCTGAAATTCACCGCACCGAAGCCTGCCGAGAGCGGGACCACGAAAGCCGCCGATGCTGTCCGCGTCGACATTCATTCGCCGGAACTTTGCGGCCGCTATACCGCTCGCGTCATTCGCGGCGTAAAAATTCAGCCTTCGCCCAAGTGGCTGAAAGACCGCCTCGAAGCTTCCGGCTTCGCCTCGATCAGCAACATCGTCGACATCACCAACTACGTGATGCTCGAGCTCGGCAATCCCATGCACGCCTTCGATCTTGACCGCGTGCGCGACCATCACATCGTCATTCGCCGCGCCCGTCCCGGCGAAAAGATGCAGACGCTCGACGGCATCGAGCGCGTCATGGATCCCGGGATGCCGCTGGTGTGCGACGGCGACGGTTCCCGCTCCATCGGCAGCGGTGTCATGGGCGGAGCCACCACCGAGATTTCCTTCTCGACCAAGAACGTTCTGCTCGAATGCGCCTGGTTCGATCCTATTGCCATTCGCCGCGCCGCCCGCTCCATGAAGCTGCACACCGAAGCCTCCACCCGTTTCGGCCGTGGCGCCGATCCCGAAATGGCCGAAGTCGCTTCGCGCCGTGCCGCGGAGTTGATCGTGCAACTGGCCGGCGGCGAACTGCTGTCCGGCGTCGTCGACGTCTATCCCGGCAAGCACCCGCCCAAAGAGATTCGCCTCACGCGCGCGGAAATCCTGCGCATCATGGGCGCCGACGTTCCAGACAAGAGCGTCGAAACGATTCTCTACGCTCTCGGATTCGCGCCCGTTCGCATCGACCAAAACCGTGGCGCCGAAGGCTCGTTGCTCGCCGCCTGGGAATGCACGCAGCCTTCCTGGCGTGCCGAAGTCGAGCGCGAAATCGACCTCGTCGAGGAAGTCGCTCGCGTCTACGGACTCGACAAGTTTCCGCCGCGCTTGCCCGCGGCCCGCCAAGGCGCCGAACACCTGCCGCATCACGAAGCCGAAACTCGTTTGCGCGAACGGCTCATCGGCCTCGGATACCGCGAAATCGTCACCATTCCCCATG
>Ga0126378_10004684_pt1 | contig 10491 bp, 7 predicted proteins | sample PanSoiMetPlot_23_FD_92587 | JGI IMG/M metagenome (GOLD analysis project Ga0126378, IMG submission 92587) | Tropical forest soil microbial communities from Panama - MetaG Plot_23 | ecosystem: Environmental > Terrestrial > Soil > Tropical forest > Bulk soil | place: Panama | collected 2016-02-17
CAGCCAGCCGCCCACGGCTAGCGCGATGATCACCAGTGCTGTGCCCGTTGCCGCCACCCATCGGAACCAGGGCCCTTTCCGGGCTGCCGGCAACACCACCTTCGCTGTGCCAATGATCGCGCGACCCGACTCGGTTTCTTCCTTTAGCCGCTGCAAATCCGCGCGGATTTCGGCGGCGCTCTGATATCGTCGTCCCCGGTCTTTCTCCAACGCTTTGTTGATAATTCTTTCCAGCTCGGTAGGAAGGTTCGGATTCAGGCGCGCAGCCGGTGTGGGAGCCGCGTCAAGAATGGCTTTAAAGATCAAAGCGGTACTCTCGCCCTTGAATGGCAGGGTGCCGGTGGCCATTTCATACAGAACCGCTCCGAAGGAGAACAAGTCGGTTCGGGAATCCAGTTCTTCAGCGCGCGCCTGCTCCGGCGACATATAGGCAATTGTTCCCAGGGTGCTGCCGGGACTTGTGAGGAACTCCGGATCGATTTCATGCGTCGCGAGCGTACTCGCATTGTCAGACGGGTTCGCTTCGTTGTGGATCTTGGCCAGTCCGAAATCGAGGATCTTGACCTGGCCACTTTCGGTGAGAAAGATGTTGGCGGGTTTGATGTCGCGGTGGATGATTCCCTTAGCGTGCGCGGCGTTGAGCCCTTCCGCCACCTGAATAGCCACATTCAGAATCGCTTCGGTCCCCATCGGCTGGCCGCCGATCCGGTGCTTCAGCGTGATCCCATCCAGAAACTCCATCACAATGAAGGTTTGCGCATGCTCTTCGCAGATGTCGTGAATGATGCAGATGTTGGGATGATTCATTGCCGAAGCGGCTTCGGCTTCGCGTCGGAACCGCTGGATGGAAACGGCGTCGTGGGCTAACTGGGCGGGAAGGCATTTGAGGGCAACGGGCCGGCGAAGGCGTGTGTCTTCGGCCTTGTAAACCACACCCATTCCCCCACCGCCCAATTTCTCCACGATTCGGTAATGAGAAAGGACCTGACCGGAATGAAGTTGCGATTCGATCATTTCAGGGGCAAACGTTTTCGACATGTCTCCAAGGACCTGGTGCGCAAGGGTCACGCACAACCCCCCGCAGGGCATTTGCAAGGTGGCTGCCAAACGAGCATGTTATGAAAGTCACGCAAATCGTTGAAAATGCAAGTGAGCAAAAATGTCGGAGGTTCTCGGCTATTTGTTCCCGGAATGTGACGTTGACGTTTTCGTCGAACCGTTGACTGCACTAACTCCTCGATTACGGCCCGGGAATGGGCGAATCCTTTTGGTGCGCTCCAGGTGGGACCACAATCCTTCGTCGCCAAATGGGCGCCGGCGTCGAGCCAGGTCCAGTTTGTGGACTTCCTCGTACACGTCGGAAAAGGGTCGCAGGCCGGCCTTTGATACGTATCGGGCCGTTGGGAATGACTGTCACCAAGCCCCTTACTGCCCACCCTTTCTTGGGGCCGTCCTGCGCCCGGTAGAGAATCGTGTGTTTGTGGAACACGCGAGACAACCATGGCTCGGGAAGAAACCCGTTGATCCGAGGCCGTCTCTTGAGTCTGTCCACCCATCGGGCCGCCACCTCTATCCGGCCGTCTGGATGGAAAAACAGTTTGTCTGACGAATCTATGCTGACGGCGATCGCTCGATCCCGTCGCTCCAAATACGTAAAGGTTCCCACCTCGCGACGTTTGCGGCACCGTCCCTGCAGAAGAGCATCCGCTTCGGCATAATTCATGAGCGCACCTCGAGACCGTCGTTCTGGACGGCGACGAGAATGGGCCGTAGGAATCGATGCTCGGTTGCAAGGGCATTGCCGAACCACACTGTGTCTTCAAGGAGCCGTCGTTCGATCGAGGGAAAAGCGGCGGGAAAAACGGAGCGAAGCAGAGAGACCGAACCATGATCTTCGCGGTGGAAATTGGGTTCTCTTCCGTTGGTGGGAGATGAGCCGCTAGTGCAATAAGTTTCCAGCATGTGATGCCTCCTTTGGTTTGTACCAAGTAGAGCGCCACGCAATTTGTGCCGGATACTTGCTGCAAAGAGTTTTGGCCTGTCACGACCCGTATCCGCCTGCTGGCGTGCCACCGTGAACATTTCTGCTTCGGTTGGCGAGACACTGGATGCCGTTGGTGGAACTTACGGGCTGTCGACGGGGAGAGGCTACCTGTGCACAAAAGGGATGATTACAATTCCGCCGCTTTCTGTGCCGGGAGCCTCCGGCTACGTCACAAAACGACTACTCTTAAGTGCCCTCGCGCACGCCGTCGTAACGTAACTGAGGGTCGCGCATTTCTGTCCCCGACACTTCGCAGACCTGACCGACGGACGGTGAATACTCACAACCGTAATATATCGAGTTACGCCTGTCGCTAGTGACAGTATCCGCTTGGCGAATCATCATGTACCTCAAAGACTGGAAGGGTGTGAACGCGACCGGTGTCGATTGGCTGGCGCCCTGGAGAAATGAGATGACAAGAAAATTCTGGCATTCGAGACAGGGATTGGTTCTTCTTTCCTTGCCATCGTTTTTGTTGCTCGTGATGCTCGGCCCAAAAGCACTCTCCAGCGCTCATTCTAAGGCTCAGCCCGAAAACGCCTTGGCGCCGGTCGCGGTGTCTTCACCGGCTCGTGCAGAGGTCCCGATTGTCGCCCAGGAAAAGAACTCCGAGCGCAATGCCTACTTTGGCGAAACACATCTCCACACCGGTTGGTCGCTCGACGCCTGGGTATTTGGGAACCATTTGACTGGGCCCGATGATGCACTCAAGTATGCGCAGGGGCAGACCATTAAGCATCCGCTGGGCTACGACATTCACATCGAGACGCCGTTGGATTTCATGGGGGTGACCGATCACTCCGAGTACGTCGGGGTTACGAAGCAGGCGAACACGCCCGGCTCGTATACAAGCAAGCTGCCGGCTGCCCAGCCTCTGATTTTGAAGGACCCCAACAACCCGGCGGATGTCCAGAGTGTCTTCCTCGCTGTGCTCAAGCTCATGGGCGGCCCGCCGAACAAGGAACTGATGAGCGAAAAGGTGGCGAGTACAGTCTGGAGCGAAAACAACAAAGCCGCCGACGAAAACAACCATCCGGGCAAGTTCACCGCCTTCTGCTCTTATGAGTGGACCTCGCAATACGACAATCGCAACCTGCATCGCAATATCTTCTTCCGCGACTGCGCCAAGGTACCGCCCGCGCCCTTCAGTGCGTTGGACTCCTGGCACCCCGAGGACCTGTGGAACTGGATGGACAAGCAGCGCAAGGCAGGCAACGAACTGCTGGCCATTTCGCACAATGCCAACCTGAGCGATGGCTGGATGTATCCCATCGACGTTGATAGCTACGGGCGGCCCATCGATGCAGCGTGGGCGGCCTCACGGGACCGCAACGAGCGCCTGGTCGAGATCAAGCAGATCAAGGGACAATCCGAGACCCATCCGTTCCTTTCGCCCAACGACGAATTCGCCAATTACGAAATCATCGCGGTGCTGCTTGGACTCCCAGAGGCAAGCGGCCGAGTTGACCGAATTACGGGCAGTTACGGCCGGCAGGCGCTGAAAGACGGGATCACCATGCAGGATGTGCGCGGCTACAACCCTTACAAGTTCGGTTTTGAAGGCGCCTCCGACTCGCACAACTCTGCCAGTCCGTATCGCCAGAACAACTTCTACGGCGGGCATGCCTCGGTTGATGGGACCATCCAGACCCGTATGGGTGGCCATAACTTTACCGGCGCCGATGTACGTTGGATGAACCCCGGCGGCCTGACTGGGGCCTGGGCCGAGGAAAACACGCGCGCGTCTATTTGGGATGCGATGTACCGCAAGGAAACCTTCGGCGTCAGCGGTCCCCACATCAAAGTCCGATTTTTCGGCGGCTGGGGATACACAGGCGACGATCTGAAGGGCAGCGATTGGGTCAAGGAATCCTACGCCAGAGGGGTTCCCATGGGCGGCGACCTGCCGCCGATGAAAGCCAAAGCGCCGACCTTCATCGTGTGGGCGGTGAAGGACCCGACCTCCGGCAATCTCGACCGCATCCAGATCATCAAAGGCTGGACGAAAAACGGCCAGAGCTTCGAGAAGATATTCGATGTGGCTTGGTACGGCGATCGTAAGCCGAACAAGTTCACGGGCCGCGTCCCCGCCATCAAGAGCACTGTGGACATCGAGAACGCCACCTATACGAACGACGTTGGCTCGGTAGAGTTGAAGGCGGTCTGGACCGATCCTGAATTCGATCCCGCCCTGCATGCGTTTTACTACGCCCGCGCGCTCGAGATCCCCACCCCGCGCTGGACCACCATCCAGGCCCATCAACTCGGCATCGCTCCTCCAGATGTGGTGCCAGCCACGGTGCAGGAGCGCGCCTGGGCGTCGCCGATATGGTATACACCGAGCGCTGAGGCCCGCAAGGCCGCTCCGCACGGCGTGACCATAGTGGCAATCAAGCAAAAGGGCGGTGTCGCACTGACCGATGCCCAACTGAAGCAGATGGTTGTGGGCAAAGCCCTGATTCTCAACAACACAGTGACCGGTGAATTCTTCAAAGCTAGCTTCACTGCCGAGGGACAGTACAGAGTGTGGTACGTCGGCCGGAACTCCACGCTGCCGAGCAATGTCGGCAACCCAGCGCAAACCAGCAGCTATCTAGGGATTACGTCGCCTTACAAGATTGAAAATGGCAAGATCGTGATAACGCTCTCTCAAGAACCGTACTCGTTTACCATCTATAAGCTGGGTAATGCCTACTACGCCGCGCGTAGCAATGAGTTCGGCTACGCCAATTACGCGTTGCAGGACAAGCCGCCACTGTTCTTCAACCCGTTGAGCAAGGAAATAATGGAGAACAAGAAAGACCAGGCTGATTATCTCCATGTGTCGGAGTAAATGAAGTAATGAGTCTTTCGACTTCCGTTGAAGTTGCGGCACAGCCCACCGTCGAGAAGTCCGGGCTGCGCCGCCCTTTGCCCCTTATTCTGAGACGCTGGCTGCGCGAGCCGCTGCTGCACTTTCTGCTGCTGGGTGTCGTGCTGTTCGGCGTTTACGGGTACACGCATCGCGGACGCAGTGGTGTCGAGCCCTCTCATCAAATTCCGATCACGCTTGAGGACCTGCGTTCCATGGACCTTTATTTCGAGTCCCAGTGGCACCGGCAACCTACACCCGAGGAATTTCAGGCTATGGTGCAGGACAAGGTCCGCGAAGAGGTCCTCTATCGCGAAGGTATCGCTATGGGTCTCGATAAAGACGACACAATTGTCAAGCGCCGTATGGCGCAGAAGATGCAGTTCCTCGCCGAGGATGTAGCCGCTGCGCATGAGCCTTCGAGTGCCGAGTTGAAGGCCTGGTTCGATGAGAACAGAGAGAGGTTTGCACTACCGAGCCGCTATAGTTTTCGTCATCTGTATTTTTCTCCCGATAAACGCGGAAAGAATGCTCAAGAAGATGCTGCGAACGCTCTAGCCAAAATCGCAGGCCAACCGGAAGACTCGAAGCTTGCTGCGTCCATCACCGATCAATTTATGTTCCAGGACTACTACCGCGACCGCACACCCGAGGCGTTGGCCAAGGAGTTCGGGCCGTTATTCACTGTGGCGCTTGAGAAGCTGAAGCGCGGCACGTGGCAGGGGCCAATTGAGTCGGGTTATGGCTGGCACCTGGTCTATGTTGACACCGTCATCTCGGGTCGGATTCCGGCGTTTGAGGAGATCGAAGCTGACGTGAAGACCGCCTGGCTGGGCGAGCAGAAAGCGCAAGAGTGGAAAAGAGCATATGCACAGATGCGTGCCAAGTACACCGTGCTCCTGCCTGGGCCTCCCGACAAAGAGGCGGCTCAAGCCTCGACACCGGCGCCGAGGAAAGAGATCCCAACTTCTGGTGAGAGTCCGCAATGATTCGTCGTCATACCTACTTGACTTGGTACTGTGTCGGTCTACTTCTGACGATGCTGCTGGGCATTCCGGGAGCGTCGGCCCACGAGGCTCGCCCCGCGTATCTGGAGATCAAGGAAACCGCTCCCGGTCAATATAGTGTGTTGTGGCGTACGCCTGTTCTGGCGGGCATGCGCCTGCCCATCGCATTGAAGCTGCCGGACGATATAAACAATCTACGTGAACCGAGCATCGAGGAGTTGGCTGATTCGCTGGTGGAAAGGCGATGGGTGAATGCGGGGCAGAGTGGCCTGGACGGCAAGCGTGTTGAGTTCCCTGGACTGCAAGCCACCATCACTGACGTTATTGTGCGTGTAGAACTGCTCGACGGTCGCAGTTGGACAGCCATTGTGCGGCCATCGCAGCCGTGGTTGGAGATTACACGCGCACCAGGGAGACTCTCCGTTGCTCGCGCCTACGTGCTTCTTGGGATCGAACACATCTTGACGGGTGCGGACCATCTACTGTTCGTCTCTGGCTTGTTGCTGCTCGTCAGCGGGGTTAGGCGGCTCCTCCTCACCGTGAGCGCTTTCACCCTCTCGCACACGATCACCCTAACTCTTGCCACCTTAGGTTTCGTCCACGTGCCGCCAGCTCCTGTAGAAGCTGCAATTGCGCTCAGCATTCTCTTTGTGGCATGCGAGGTTCTGCGAAAGCACGAGAACCCCGAGGGACTGGCGCAGCGCAAGCCATGGTTGGTGGCGTTCTCCTTTGGCCTCCTGCACGGACTTGGTTTCGCTGGTGGGCTCAGCGCGGCGGGTCTGCCTGCTGGTCACATTCCCTTGGCGCTCGGATTCTTCAGTGCTGGCGTAGAAATTGGCCACTTTTCCTTTGTCGCGTTTTCCCTGGCACTGATCGCCTCAGTTCGTCACTGGACGGAGAAACTCCCGGCATGGTCATCTCGAATACCCCCTTATGCCATCGGTGGTGTTTCTGCCTACTGGCTCATCGCGCGAGTTGCGGCGTTCTGAAAGGCGAAGACTGAAGCTCCTCCACCAGTACCTGCCGTCTTCGCCTCCCTGCTCGATAATCTCTACCCAGCATAAGTAAGGACCACGCCTGCTCGAACTCTCTTTGGCGCGATAGACTTCACCCATTCCGCCCGCACCGAGCGGCTCCGTGACCTCGTACGGCCCGAGTCTCTTCGTGAAATTACCTCAGCCCGTCTACTACGTACAAGCTTCCCAAAATGCGCCTGACGCGATAAACGTACATTCTTGGATTCTCCAGCACCAGCAGCTTTAGTGTACTTACGGAACCCGCCATATCCTTCAATTTCACCTCGTCCATGAGAGTGCGCTTTCCGTTCGCAATCTCGACACGATATACGCGCTCTTCTCCTGCCGTTGCAGAATTTACCAACAGTCCCTCTCCGTCTTCGGTCCATCGTAGAATTTCCTCGTCTGGCAGGATTCCTGCAATGGTCTGCAAGGTATTCGTCCGCTCATCGAACACTGCGGGTTCCCCCGTAGACTTGCGACCAGCGCCCCTGCTACCGTCTCTTGAGACAGCCATGCCCACCCATTCTGGTGGGCCCCATTGCTCCGGCCTTCCAGATCCGTCAGTTGCAATCCTGTAGCCCCGCAACGGCTGCCCCGCAGCCGTCGCCGCCTGAAGGAGCAGATGCTTGCCGTTCGGAAACCAACTGAAGTCCCCCACACTCACAATATCTCCCAGCGTCAGCCTTCGGCCCTCTCCAGTGCCAATCGGGTACAAGCCGACTTGAGGCGGCCGGGAGTAGAGCAACGCCGCTACCGTCGTTCCATCCGGTGAAAAATGAGGACTTGAGCCGTTCCCCAAATCAACCGGCGCTGAACCGTCCAGCTTGCGATACGCTACTTCATAGAGCGGACCAGCGGGTCCACCCCACTCTTCCATCACGATGGACTTTCCGTCCGGCGCAATGTCTCCGACCGACGACCCATTGAACCACTCTAGTCCTGTATGCTCTTTTCCCGTTTTCGGCTCGACGGCTGATAGCTCTTGATGGAAACGCTCGCTCGAGAGCAACACGCGCCCATCCTGTGCGATATCCAACAGACGAATTCTTTCCGGAGTCGCGTAGATTTCCCTATACCTCCCGTCCAAGCTTACACCGTACAGCTGCATGCTGGCCCCGACTCCACCTCCGGCAAGCCCAGCGGTAAACCATATCTCTTTGCCGTCCGGGGTCCAGGCCAGTCCCTGCGTCGCCGGGAATTCTTCGGTGAGTTTCCTGTACGCTCCGCTTCCGTCAATCACACTGACCCAGCCCCGGTCGTCGTCATACACGGGATGCTCCAGAAAGGCGACCTCCTTCCCATTGCGCGAGACCCGCACGTAATCGGCGTATCCATTAGTTTCAAAAACCACCTTCCCTGCAGGATATTCCACTTGCACCTTGCCAGTTCCGATTCGTGATAACGCCACGCTCTTCCCATCCGGTGCAAAGTCCGCGGCAATCACTCCTTTCTCAAGACTTCGAGGTGCTCCTCCCTCCATTCGCGACTGGGAGAGGGTTCCGGAAGCAAAGTTCGAATGACCAACTAAATCCACCGCGAGTTGGACGTCTCCGTTCCCGGATAACGAAAGCAAGCGCGCTACTGGAAGATCTACCTTCACCGATTGCGGATATTCAGCACGCACGGAGAAGATCTGCATGGGATCGTTATTCCATTGCGCGCTGTACACGATGGTGTTCCCATCTTTCGCGAATCGAGCTCCCGACGGATATCCGCGCTGGTAAGTCAACCGCTGAAATTTCAGTGCCCTGGAAGAAACCGAGCGCCTTCCTGCTAGCCAAGCTCCCCCGGCCACGGTAAGAACCAACAGCCCCACGGTGATCCACTTCCACCACAGCTGTCTTCCCCTGGTGGCTTTCTGTGCCTTGCTAGCCGTCGTGCTTCCCGAGATTCCGCTCAGGTTAAATCCCAAATCTCGCGCCGACTGAAAACGCTCCAATGGCCTCTTCTCCAGACATCGTCGGACAACGCGGTCCAGCTCCGGCATGATGGGCCGGCTCGCCGCGTCGAATTCCGGTGGTTCTTCCTTCAGGATAGCCGTCATCGTTTCCGCAGAAGTGTTCCTGCGGAACGCGCGTTGCCCCGAAAGCATCTCGTAGAGAATCGCTCCGAGTGAAAAAATGTCTGAACGCGCATCGGCCGGTTCGCCTCTCACTTGTTCCGGCGACATGTAACCGACCGTTCCTAAAACGATTCCAGGATTCGTGCCTGTGAATGCACCGATGGTTATAGATGCGTCCGTTGTCTCGCCGCCGGCTAACTTTGCCAACCCGAAATCTAGTATTTTCAGACGTCCGTCTTGCGTCACAAATATGTTTTCTGGTTTCAGGTCCCGGTGAATGATTCCGTGCTCGTGTGCGACCGCCAGTCCCTGCGCAATCGCCGTCGCGTATTCCACAGCTCGCCGCACCGGCAGCGCTCCAGCGTTCATTTCTTCGCGTAGGGTTTGCCCCTCGAGCAGCTCTGAAACTAGGAAAGGCGCTCCGCTGCTTGAGCCCACATCGTGGATGGAAAGTATGTTCGGGTGATTCAGGGTCGCGATGGTGCGGGCTTCAGTCTCGAATCGCCGCAATCGGTCCTGGTCCTTGGCGAACGCCTCGGGCAACACTTTGACTGCCACGTCCCGCCCCAGCCGCGTGTCCCGCGCGCGGTACACTTCTCCCATTCCGCCCGTACCGAGCGGCGTTAGAATCTCGTACGGTCCAAGCTTTGTACCTGGAGCAAGAGGCATCAGTGCAGCGATTATAACCTCATGTTTTGCCGGCTAATGCTTCAAAGTGACGAGGCACCTCAAAGGGTCCCCCCACTCCCCATCCAGCTAGAAATTTTTGTGAAGCGCGTTCCCCATGCGCCAGGGGGTGGTCCCTTTTTGCCACCTATATCCGCATACCCCAAATTTGATTGACCGGTACGTAAGAGGCCGTTTATACCGATTTTTCGGTCGGGATGGTCGCGTTCAATCAACTCAAACAAGGCCTCCTTTTTGCGGGGTCCAGGCTGCCCAAAAACCTTACTATTTCGTGCGTCGTAAACACCTGATTCTATGCATAGGGTTTTGCCTCATTTGGATGGCTCAATAACTATTTGTGGGCAAGAACGATTGGTCTGAAGCGGCTCAGCGACCAAGCCCCTTAACCACGAACGGGCCTTAGTACCGCAGGGTGCAGTTCTCGAACCTATTTCCACGTGCTTACACGGACGTACACGATTGTTCAAGCAACTAGTATTGATAAGTGGACTCGAAAGCTGCGCCCGCGAAATTGCCGGGGTGTTGCAGGTTGCGATCGATCAGAATCTAGGCCGAGGCAAGAAATACGGTTTCGCACTCATGCTCTTCGCCTTCGAAGGGCCCGAATTCACTTGGATTTCAAACGCCGACCGGAAGACGATGCAAGAATTCCATCGCCGCGAACCCACCGGATCTCACCTGGGACGCGCAGCACGGATGCTTGCGGCTATACGCACATTCACGGAAATTCGACTGGCGTTGCGGACGCGGAGGAGCGTTCCAGCAGAAAGAAAGCGAAATCGGTGGGCAGGGGCTCCGCACCCAACCGCCGAATCATCGAA
>Ga0126378_10004685_pt1 | contig 10490 bp, 9 predicted proteins | sample PanSoiMetPlot_23_FD_92587 | JGI IMG/M metagenome (GOLD analysis project Ga0126378, IMG submission 92587) | Tropical forest soil microbial communities from Panama - MetaG Plot_23 | ecosystem: Environmental > Terrestrial > Soil > Tropical forest > Bulk soil | place: Panama | collected 2016-02-17
GTGGGCGTCCGCCGTGACCGGCAGCAGCAGCACGGCGGCCAGCGTCATGACGGCCGCGCCGAGCAGCCTTGCCAGCGGTCGGGCGTGGGGGACCACGCGGTGCGCGGTCCCCCCAGGGTGAGTCGACAAGAGGGCTACTTCGTGGGGATGTAGGGCCGCATCATCTCGACGTCCTCGTGGTCGAGGATGTGGCAGTGCCAGACGTAGGAAGGCCCCTGGGTGGGGTCGAACTGGAACCTGTTGACGCCGGCCGACACGTCGCTGAGGGCGGTCTCGGTGGGAGCCCAGCGGACGAGGACGCGGTTGACCATGCCGGGCAGGATCTTGAAGGTGTCCTTCCAGCCCGCCTCGTTGGGGTCGGGTGGCACCACGGGGCCGTTGAGGAAGTGCTTGAAGGCGGGGTTGCCGCCGACCGCGCCGTCGGCGTTGGGGGTGTTGTAGTCGTTGGGTGGGCCGTAGCCGGGGATGATGGTGCCGGGGGCGTAGGTGACCTCGCCCAGGGAGCCGTCGGGGTTCTGGCCCGCGAAGGTGCCGCCGGGGAAGGCGGCGGCCCAGGTGTTCATGAAGTTGGTGACGTCGGCGCTCTGGCGGTTGAGGACCTGGAACTGGATGAGGTGGATGTGGATGGGGTGGGAGTCGGGGGTGGTGTCCAGGAGCTCCCAGAGCTCGGTGGCGCCGACCCTGGGCAGCTCGGTCTGCCAGATGCCCTGGCCCTGCTGATCCTGGACGGAGCCGGCGATCGGGGTGCTGGTGCCATCGCGCCGTGCAGGTGCACGGTCGTCGGGATCGGGCCGGCGAAGGGCTTGAAGCTGTTGCCGGCGTTGAGCGGGTCGGCCCAGTGCAGCGTCTGGTCGATCATCAGCAGCGGCTCGAGGTTGGAGCTGGACGCCGATCCCGGCAGGGAGTTGATGTAGGTGACGTTCGTCGGCGTGCCGCGCACCGCTTCGACGGAGGTGCCGGGCCACGACGGCGGCGTGCCGTCGACGCCGAAGCCCCACAGGTAGGTCCCGTTCAGGAACTTCTGCGGATACACGGACCGGGGCAGGACGAGCTGCTGGAACTCGACGATCTTGGTGTTGAACGACGACCCGGTGACCCTCCTCCCCGCGAACGTGCGGAGGTGGGTGACGTACTTGGGGATGTTCGCGCTGGGCAGCGGCGTCTGCGGCTGCGTGACCGACGCCAGCACGCCCGAGCTCGAGATCAGCGCGTCAGCCGAGGTCAGTCCCGCTCCGATGGCCGCGGAGGCCAGGACGAACTGCCGCCGCGTGAGGCCACCGATGAGCCTCCTCCTCGGTTCCCTCGGTGTCATAGACGTCCTCCTTTCCTGGGCACGTGCGTCGTTAAGGTCACATTCGCGTGTGAGCTGATTCCGCCGGGGGCCGGGCGCTCGTGCCCCGACACCGGCCCTGAGAACCGAGCAGCGGCTGCGCCAGTCCTGCCCCACCACCCAGGACCTGGCGCAGCTGCCAGCCCGGCTCATGTACCCGCTCAGGCTAAGGACTTCAGGCGGGGATGCACATGACAGTTTCGTCACGAAAGCCGGGGTGCTCTCGGGGAGCGGTCGCCTCAGATCTCAGTCAAGAAGCTGACTGCGATCGTGGCCCGCCTCTGCGCGAAGCAGTATGAGAGCCCGGACAGCTAGGGGTGCGGCACCCCTGGTGATCCTTCGCCGGCGTCCCGTGCCGGTGCCGGCCTCAGTAGCTATACGCCGATGCGCTGGGCGAGGTGCTCGCGGTGGTAGGCGGCGTCGCCCAGGAAGAGCTGGCTGGACTTCGCCCGCTTGAAGTAGAGGTGGGCGTCGTGCTCCCACGTGAACCCGATGCCGCCGTGGATCTGGATGTTCTGGGCGGCGGCGTGGAAGTACGCCTCCGAGCACGTGGACTTCGCCAGGCTGGCGGCCACCGGTACGTCAGGGGAGTCCTCGGCGACCGCCCAGGCCGCGTACTGGGCGGCCGAGCGGGCGGAGTCCACCTCCAGCAGCATGTCCGCGCACCGGTGCTTGATGGCCTGGAACGAGCCGATCGGCCGGCCGAACTGGTAGCGGACCTTGGCGTACTCGACGCTCATGTCCAGGCAGGCCTGGGCGCCGCCGACCTGCTCGGCGGCGAGCGCGATCGCGGCCAGGTCGAGCGTCCGCGAGAGCCCGGGCGACGCCCCTCCCTCCGCGCCGACGAGCGACGCCGGCGTGCGGGCAAACTCCAGGCGGGCCAGCTTGCGCGTCTGGTCGAGCGTCGGCAGCGCCGTCCTGATGAGGCCCTCCGCGCCCCCGTCGACGGCGAACAGGGAGATCCCGGACCAGGTGCGGGCCGCCACCAGCACCAGGTTCGCGATGCTCCCGTCGACGACGAACGACTTGTGGCCCGTCAGCGTCCAGGCACTCCCCGAGCGCTCGGCCGCGAGCGTCACGCTCTCCTCGTCCCAGCGCCCGGTGTCCTCGGCCAGCGCCAGGGTGGCGATCGTCTCGCCGGCGGCGATGCCGGGCAGGTGGGCGGCGCAGGCGACCTCGTCGCCGGAGGCGATGAGCGCGTTCGCGGCCATGGCCACCGTCGCGAAGTACGGCGCGCAGAGCAGCGTACGGCCCATCTCCTCCAGCACGATCCCCAGCTCGACGCAGCCGAACCCGAGGCCGCCGTGGCGCTCCGGGATGGCCAGGCCCTGGAGGCCCAGCTGGGTCGCCATCTGCTTCCATACCGGCGGGCTGTAGCCCTCGGCCGTCTCCATCAGCCGGCGCACCTCGGCCGACGGCGACCTGCCCTGGCAGAAGCGCCGGACCGAGCTGCGGAGCTCCTCCTGCTCCTCGCTGAACACCATCGCCGTGGGCATATCACCCCTCCCTCGATCCAGTGACGACGAGCACGTCCAGCCCCTCGACGCGGTCTCCGCTGCACCAGAGCGGGTTGACCTCCAGCGCCTGGAGCGACGGCCCCACAAGCGCCGCCGCGCCGGCGAGCCCGAGCAGGACGTCCGCAACGCGGTCGAGGTCGACCGGCGTCCCACCCCGCGCGCCGCGCAGCAGCGGCGCCGCCCGCAGCTCGCCGAGCATGTCGCGGGCGTCCGCCTCCTCGATCGGCAGCACGCGCAGCGCCACGTCGTGCAGCGCCTCGACCCAGATGCCTCCGAGCCCGACCGCCAGCACGGGGCCGAAAGTGGCGTCAACCGTGACGCCGGCCAGCAGCTCGACCCCGCCCGACCGCATCGGCGAGACCAGGACCCCCTCGACGTCCACCTCGGCCTCCGGCCCGCCGGCCGCGGCGCGCACGCGGGGGTAGGCGCGGCGCACGGCCGTCGGCGAGGCCAGCCCGAGCGCGACGCCCCCGGCGTCGGATCGGTGCGCGAGGCCGGCGGCGGAGACCCGGAGCGCGACGGGGTAGCCGACCCGCGAGGCCGCGGCGACCGCCTCGTCGGCGGAGCAGGCGAGCTCCGCCGCGACCATCGGAACGCGGGCGACCGCCAGCAGGCGCCGGCCGGCGGTCTCGGGCCACACACCCGCCGGCCAGCGGCCCTCACTCCCCCTCCGGCCCTGGCTGGCCACCTCCCCCGCTGGGGGGGAGGGGCTGGTCGAGGCGGCACGGCGGCGGGCGCGCCGCTCCTCCCAGCGGAGGGCATGGCCGATGGCCGTCAGGCCCAGGTCGAGCCCGGCCAGCAGGTGCAGCCCCCGCGCCTGCAGCACCTTGCGCGCGTAGTCCGTGAGGTCGTGGCAGGCGGTGCTGGCGGCGACGACCGGGACCGGAGACGAGGCCATGATCGCGGCCTGGTCGTCGAGCCGCCGCTCCAGGCCGGCGGGCTCGGGAGGCGGCGTCCCCGGGACCACGATCCCGAGGGTGAGCACGAAGTCGACGTTGGGGTCCTGGACCACCGCCGCCAGCGCGTCGACGATCGGCCGCGTCGCCCCGGTCTGCTGGCTGGCCAGCCCGACGCCGGTCACGTCCACCGGGTTCTGTGGAGACGCGAACGAGGGCAGCACGCGCTCCAGCGCCGCCACCGTGCCGGGGCCGAAGTCGGGCAGCTCGATGCCCTCCTCGGAGGCGCGGTCGGCGATGATGTCGCAGGCGCCGCCGGAGGCGGTCACCACCCCCATTCGCCGGCCCCGCAGCGGCGGCGCCTGGCCGAGCAGCCCGGCCGTGACCAGCAGCTCCTCCAGGCCGCGGACGCGGATCACCCCCAGCTGACGCAGCGCGGCGTCGACCACGGCGACATCGCCGGCGACGGCGCCCGTGTGGGCCAGCGCCGTCCGCTGCCCGGCCGGGCTGCGGCCGACCTTGAGCGCGACGATCGGCTTGCCCGCCGCCTGGGCCCGGCGCGCCAGCCCGGCGAAGCGGGCCGCGTGCCGGATCTCCTCCAGGAACAGCGCGATGACGCGGGTGCCGTCGTCCTCGACCAGGTAGTCGATGACGTCCGCCGTCGTGACCATCGCCTCGTTGCCCATCGAGACCAGGAGGCTGAACCCGATCCCGTGGCCGCGGGCGAACGAGAGCACGGCGCTGGCCAGCGCGCCGCTCTGCAGCACCACGCCGACCGGGCCGGCGGTCAGCGGCGGGCTCAGGACCAGCCCGTACGGCGCGACGCGGGCGGGCGCGTTGATGAAGCCGAGGCCGTTGGGGCCGAGCAGCGTGATGCCGTGTCCGGTCGCCGTTTCGACCAGGCGGCGCTCCAGCAGACGGCCCGCGTCCCCGTGGTCGCCGAAGCCGGCGGCCAGCACGATCATGTTGCGGATGCCGGCCGCCGCGGCGTCATGGATGACGTCCTCCACCGCGTGCGTCGGCACCAGGACGAACGCCAGGTCGGCGGGCTCCCTCAGGTCGCGGAGGCTGGGCCGGGTCGGGATGCCGAACGCGGTCGGGTGGCGGGGATGGACCGGGACGAACCGGCCGTCGAAGCCACCGGCACGGAGGCTCTGATAGACGTTGCGAGCCCAGCCCGACGTGTCCGAGGCGCCGACCAGGGCGATGCTGGCCGGGGAGAACAGCTCCCGCAGCCGCGCCCGCGACGTCAGGACATCGCTCAAGCAGGCCCGTTCTCGACGGCCGCCCGGAAGCTGCGCTCGACCAGCTCCGACAGCCGGTCCAGCTCCCACGGGCCGTCCGCCACGATCTGCCGGATGACCTGCGGGCGGTTGTACAGCGACACCTGGTACCCGCTGGCGCCGATCACCTGGCCGTTCAGCCAGTCCGACTGGACACTGGCCAGGTACGCCACCACGGGGGCCACGTTCTCGGGCGCCCGCTCGCCGTCGCCGGTCCGGGGCGAGCGCCGGCGGTCCTCGGGCACCGACGCCGTCATCCGGGTGGCGGCGCCCGGTGAGATCGCGTTGGACGTCACGCCGTAGCGGGCGAGCCCGTTCGCGCAGGAGTAGGTGAGGCCGACGATGCCCATCTTGGCGGCGGCGTAGTTGGGCTGTCCGGGGGCGCCGTGCAGGCCGGAGCTGGAGGTGAAGTTGATCAGGCGGTGGTGCGCCTCCGGGTCGCGCAGCTCCCGCCAGTAGGCGGCGGCGTGCTTTGTCGTGTTGAACGTGCCCCGCAGGTGCACGCGCACGACCGCGTCCCACTCCTCTTCGCTCATGTTGAAGACCATCCGGTCGCGGAGGATACCCGCGACATTGACCAGCACGTCGAGCTTTCCGAACTCGTCGATGGCCTGCCGGATCATCCCCTCGGCCGCGGCGTGGTCGGCCACGTCGATCGTGCTGGCGACCGCGCTGCCGCCCCCGGTCCGGATCTCGTCCACCACCTGCTGGGCGGGGCCGACGTCGCGGCCCGTGCCGTCCAGCTCCACCCCCAGGTCGTTGACGACGACCGCCGCGCCCTCACGCGCAAAGAGCTTCGCGATCCCCGCGCCGATGCCGCGGCCGGCACCGGTCACGACGGCCACCCTGCCTTCGAGCATTCCCATCGACATCACCTCCGGCCCTTCGGGGCCTCTTCCTCAACGGGGTGGTGGAGGCACGGATCTTCATGGCTTCCATCGCCGGGCAGGCCCAGGGCTCGCTCGGCGATGACGTCGCGGAGGATCTCGCTCGTCCCCGAGGCGATCGTCTCCGCCCGGCCGGACAGGAAGACGTCCTGCCAGCGGTCGGTCGCGTAGCCGTCGCCGTCGGGGCGGACCAGCGCGTCGGCGCCCACCACGTCCACGGCGATCTCGCCGAACCGCCGGTGGTACTCGCTCGAGAACAGCTTCGTCATCGACGCCTCGGCGCCGGGCTCCTGCTTCACGGCCATCTGGGCGAGCCGCCGGATGCCCTGGATGCGCATGAGCTGCACCTGGGCGTAGGCCCACGCGAGCTGCTGGCGGACCAGCGGGTCGCGGCTGCGCCCGGAGCGGCGAGCGGTCTCGATCAGCCCCCAGAGCTCGCGCTCGTGGGCCAGGTGTTCGACCGCGGCCCGGCCGCCGCGCTCGAACGCCAGCGCCGTCATGGCCACCCGCCAGCCGCCGCCGAGCCCCCCGATCACGTCGGCCAGCGTTGCCCGCGTCCGCTCCAGGCGGACCTCGAAGAACCCGGTCGCGCCGGACATCTGGCGCAGCGGCCGGACCTCCACCCCGCCGCCGCCCATGGGCAGCAGGACGGCTGACAGGTCCCGGTGGGGCCGCGCGTCGGGCCGGGTCCGGCAGAGGACGAACACGTGGGTCGCGCGATCCGCTCCGGCGGTCCACGTCTTCCGGCCCGTGACGACGATCTCGTCGCCGGCGACCTCGCCCAGGGTCTCGACACCGGCCAGATCCGAGCCGTGCCCGGGCTCGGAGAAGCCCAGGCAGTGGCGGTCCCGGCCCTGGACTATGCGCGGCAGGAGGCGGGCGCGCTGACCGGCGGTGCCATGCACGATGAGGGACGGACCGACGATCGACTCCCCCACGCCCCGGGTGAGCCGGGGTAGGCCCGCCCGGTGGCACTCCTCCTCGAAGACCGCGAGCTGCGCCCCGCCCCAGCCGCGGCCGCCGGCCTCCCCCGGCCACTGCGGGCAGACCAGCCGCGCCTCCAGCAGCCGCCGCTCCCACTCCGGCCACGCCGGGTGCCCGGGGCCGTCGACGCCCGGCGGCGCAAACTCCGCGATCCAGGCGCGCGCTTTGCGGCGGAAGGCCTGCAGGTCCGGTTCCGGGTCCAGCTCCATCGGCGATCCTCCCGCGTTCACTGCTGACCTGGCTGGGTGCCCGTCTTGAGCTCCCGGAACGGGACATCCACGTCCAGCCGCGGCTCCTTCGGCAGGCCCAGCACGCGCTCGCCGATGATGTTGCGCTGGATCTCGTCGGTGCCTCCCGCGATCGACGTGCCCGGGCTCGACAGCGCCAGACGCTGGAGGCGCCCGTCGCCCGGCGTGTCCGGGCCGACCAGCATGCCGCTGGCGCCCAGTACCTCCATCCCCACGTCACTGCCCAGCCGGGCCAGGTTGGAGCGGGCGACCTTGCGGACCGACCCGCCGGAGCCGGGCCTCTGCCCGGCCCGCGCGGCGGCGGAGCGAAGGCCCGCCAGCCGGTTCACCTCCTCCAGCGCGGCGAGCTGGGCGAGCCGCTGCCGGACGACCGGGTCCGCCTCCTTCTCCAGCGTCCGCGCGACCTCGATCACGGCCTGGGCGATGGCGGCGACGCCCGCGCCCTCGCGCTCGCTGCGCAGGCGGCCGCTCGCGACGTCGCCGGCCCGCGCGTCCAGCATGCCCAGCTTGGCGCCGGGCTGGGCGCTGGGGAGCGCGCTCATGAAGCGCTCGTACATGAGGGTGGTGACGGCGACCGACCAGCCGCCGTTGAGCTGGCCCACGATCCTGTCGTTGGCGACGCGGGCGTCGGTGAAGAAGACTTCGTTGAAGCCGTGGGCGCCGTTCATCTGGTGCAGCGGGCGCACCTCGATGCCGGGCTGGTCGAGGTCGATGACGAAGTAGGTCAGGCCCTGGTGCTTCGGCAGGTCGGGGTCGGTGCGGGCGACCAGCAGGCCCCGGTCGGCCCACTGCGCCCCGGAGGTCCACACCTTCTGGCCGTTGACGACCCACTCGTCCCCGTCGCGTACGGCCCGCGTCTGCAGGCCGGCCAGGTCGGAGCCCGCGCCGGGCTCCGAGAAGAACTGACACCAGAACTCGTGCCCGCGCGCGAGCCCGGGCAGGAAGCGCCGCTGCAGGTCCGGGCTGCCGTGGGTCAGGAGCGTCGGCCCGCCCAGCTGCTGGCCGAGGCTGGCCGGCGGGCCGATGGCGCCCACCTCCAGGAACGCCTGGCGCACCGCGGCCACCTGCTCCGGCGACAGGCCGCGGCCGAACCACTCACGCGGCCAGGACGGAAACCCCCAGCCGGACTCGGCCAGCAGAGCCCACCACTCGCGCACCGTGAGGTCCGGGTTCCAGTGCTCGCGGAGCCATGCCGCGGCCTCCGCACGAACCGGGTCGTGCTCCTCTCCAACCATGCCGCCATGTGACCACCTGCGCCATGGCCTGTCAAGGCGGTAGCCTACCGATCGCTCGTTCGGTTAACCTCCATCCGATGCGAACGGAACGCCTCGCGGCCATCGCCGGCATCCACGAGTTCCCGCGGCGGACGGCGAACGGGCTGAGCGCCCTGCAGATCAAGGCCGAGTCGGCCGCGCGGGCGCTCGAGGACGCCGGGCTGGAGTGGGCCGACGTGGATGCCCTGTACGACGCCGGCGAGTCCGGGCCGGGGGCCGGCCTGATGATCGCCGAGTATCTGAACGTCCGGCCGCGAGTCGTCGACACGACGTCGGTGGGCGGCTCCTCGTTCGAGTTCCACGCCGCGCACGCCGCCCGCGCCCTGGCCGCGGGCCGGGCCCGTGTGGCCCTGCTGACGTACGGGTCCACCGCGCACAGCGACGCCAGGGCGATCGGCACCGGGGGCTGGACCGGCCAGGCCGCGCTGCCCGCCGCCAACATGGAGCTCGCGTACGGGCTGACGCTGGTCGGCAACTACGCGCTGGTCGCGCGCCGGCACATGCACCAGTACGGCACCACGCCGGAGCAGCTTGCCGAGATCGCCGTCACCACCCGCACCCACGCCATGCGCAACCCGGAGGCGGTCCAGGGGCTGGTCGACATCGGCCAGAAGGACGTCCGCGAGATCGGCGTCGAGGACGTGCTCGCGTCGCGGATGATCGCCGACCCGCTCCACCTGTTCGAGTGTTGCATCATCTCGGACGGCGGCGGCGCGGTCGTGATGGTCGCCCCGCCGGCCGTCCGCGACGTGCGGACGCGGCCGGTCTGGGTCATCGGCGCCGGGGAGGCGGTCGGCTACGGCGAGAACGACGGCGACCTGACCGTCAGCGCTGCGGCGCGCTCGGGCCCGGCCGCGTTCGGCGAGGCCGGGGTGCGTCCGGACGAGGTCGACGTGGCGATGATCTACGACTCCTTCACGATCACGGTGCTGACGATGCTGGAGGACCTCGGCTTCTGCCCCAAGGGCGAGGGCGGCGCGTACGTGGAGGACGGCGCCCTGCGCTTCGACCGACCCGGCCGGCCGGCGCTCAACACGGACGGCGGCGGACTCTCCTCGAACCACCCGGGGATGCGCGGGATCTTCCTGCTGATAGAAGCCACGCGGCAGCTGCGCGGCCAGTCCTGCTCGCAGGTGGCGAACGCGCAGCTCGCGGTCGCGCACGGCAACGGCGGCCAGCTCGCCACGCGCCACGCGGGCGGCACCATCGTCCTGGCGAGCGAGGGACGACCGTGAGCACCAGCGGCGCTCAACCCACGCGGCCGCTGCCCCGCCTCTCCGAGCCCGACACGCGGGCGTTCTGGGAGGCGACGAGCTCGGGGCGCCTCACGTACCAGGTCTGCCGGCGCTGCGGCGGCGTCGTCTTCTACCCGCGCCGCCACTGCACGCACTGCACCAGCACCGACCTCGAGGAGCGCACGTCGGCCGGGCGGGGGACGGTCTACACGTACACGGTCATCCGCCAGCACGGCCAACCGTTCTTCCGCGGACGCACCCCGTACGTCCTGGCATTCGTGGACGTCGACGAGGGGTTTCGGCTGCTCTCCGAGATCACAGGCGCAGCGCCAGAGGAGGTCCACGTCGGCCAGCGCGTCACCCTGACCTGGGAGGACCACGAGGAGGTGCGCGTCCCGCTCTTCCGGCCCGACGGGCCCTGACCCCGTGACCCGGCTGGTGCGCGTCGACTGCCAGCTGCACACCGTGTGGTCGGGCGACGCCACCACGACGCTCGACCAGCTCGCCGAGCGGGTCGCCGCGGCCGGCATCGACGTCGTGTGCATCACCGACCACCACACCCTGGAAGGCGCGCGACGAGCGATCGAGCGCGGCATCGGCGCCCGCGTCGTGGTCGGCGAGGAGGTGCGGACCAGGGTGGGCGAGCTGATCGGGCTGTTCCTGACGGAGCGCGTCCCGTACGTCCTCCCCGTCGAGGACGCCGTCGCCCGCATCCGCGGCCAGGGCGGGCTCGTGTACGCGCCGCACCCGCTCGACCGGCACCGGCGCGGGTTGGGCGAGCGGTGGCTGGAGGAGCTCGCACAGCGTGGGTCGCTCGACGTGGTGGAGGTCTTCAA